>Ga0208898_1000162_pt1 | contig 56075 bp, 77 predicted proteins | sample VirMetDEL_Mar_4_FD_184513 | JGI IMG/M metagenome (GOLD analysis project Ga0208898, IMG submission 184513) | Aqueous microbial communities from the Delaware River and Bay under freshwater to marine salinity gradient to study organic matter... | ecosystem: Environmental > Aquatic > Marine >... | reverse complement strand
AATCCCACAAAGAATTGGTAGTAGCAATAAGTTGTTCATCTGCTTCATCATTCCATATTTGTTCATGAGGATGAATGTACTCTTCGTCTTGATAATCAATGTCTTCCTTGAGCAGTTGGAAGGCGATGTTCATTGGTTCGCTGGCGAGTTTTTCATCTTCATTTTCTGCTTCTTCATTTTCTGGCTCTTGCTTTTTAGGCAACCGCACAGTTAATGGTTTTCTGTTTGTATATACATTAACAGGGTTTGCAATTCCCATTCTTTTTCTTTCTTCATTTGCCGCCTGTAATTCATCTAATCTATTTTGCCATAACATTTCGCCTCTTTTCTTATCATCTGCTCTTTTTTCCCAATAGGTTAAGGGTACGAAATCTGGCGATGACTCATTAGTTGTTCTAAAATTTAAATGATTTCTGCCGGTATCTCTCATAGTATTTTTTAAATTGTTAATAAATCTTACATCCATATCATCCGGTTTATCCAAACCTAATGGATAATTGGGTAAATTTTCCATTGGTGCTATATTTTCATTCAATCTAAATCGGGGGCTGAATAACCGGTAGCGGAGTAATTGACTATAATCATTTTTGAGCAACCGCAAAGCGATGTCCATTGGTTCGCCTGTGTATTTCATTTGGTCGGCTTCACTAAAACCAGCATTATCACACATTTCATCATATAATTCATATTCCATTATTTCTTCACAACTTGCGTTTTCAACTTCTTCTATCAAAGATTCCATATATTTTAACGCTTCGTGCTTATGCGGAGTTTCATATTCGGGGTCATTTTCCTCACCAAAAGTCCAATTAGGCCCATCTTCATCTTCATCTTCAATTATCTGATTTAGGTAATTTTGGTAATCTGAAAGTATTTCTGTTCTAACAGTTTCAGCACAAGAGCAAGGGTCATTATTTTCTATTGTTTGCATATCTATCATGGGTGTATCTTCTTGCATTGGTGCTTGCTCTTCAACACTTTGAGTCATTGGAGGTTGCAATTCAAGGCTTTGTTTGAGCAGTTGGAAGGCGATTTCCATTGGTTCACCTTTTGGAAATGTAAAATCCGTTAATGGTTCATTTAAAAGTTGTTGATTTTTACTCCATTGTTGAAATGGGTCGTGAAAATCCTCAATAGATTCCCATGATTGAGGTGTTCGCTCAAGAGTAACGGGTGAAACATCTTCACTAAGAACAGGTGGTATTCCATATGCTATCAATTGTTTTGCGGCTTCAATTTCCTTTTCTTTTAATTCATCAATAGATAAATTATTCGTTGGCATTAAAGCAGTTGCCGCCATTCTTAATGCATGAAAATCTATAGGTCTGTTTGTAATTCTTTGAATATCACTTTCTGGTACATCGCCATAAATTATACCTTCGGGTTGCAAGACTTCTGCATATCTTTGTGGTGTATTTTTACCTTCAAACCCATAAAGATGCAACGGTCTATTTCCATGCTTGTAACTTGAAGGCACATCTGCTTTTGAATGCGATTGAAAATCGGGATTGAATGAAAATAATTCTGCGGGATATGTAAAACGGCCACCTAAAGGTACTCCGTCTAATTCCAAAGGTAATTTATCTATATTTTTGTGTCGAGCGTATCTTAGGTTATTTCTAAAAAATACATTTTCTCCACTCATTAACGACCTTGCTTCTGCTGGTGTTTTGTATTCTGCTGGTTGCATTCTAAGTGAATGTATGCTTCCACCTAACGGGTTCACATCTTCAAGATACTGCCGATACTCTTGGGGCGAAATGTACGCTTTGCGTATCGCCACCTTCCGCATGGTATTTCTAAACGCCCATAAATTAAAGAATTATCGCCTTATGCGATGTGCATGAGTCGTGTTGCTGTCAAGAAAGGCAACGACGACATCGAGAAAGAATTAGCCGGAACTGTTGGTGGAGCGGCGGCTGGTAGGTTGGCTGGTGCGGCTATTGGTAGTATTGTACCGGGAGTAGGCACTGTTATTGGTGGTATGTTAGGTGGTGCTTTAGGAGCAAAAGTTGGAGATAAAATTACTGATGCGGCGGGTGTTGGAGGTCAAGCCCCAAGTAGTACACAAAACTCGATGGCATCTTCATCAATGGCTACATCGGGTTCGGACAACACTCAAGCAGGTCAAGAAGACAACGCCGAACAATTATCCGCCCAACAATCAGCCGCTCAAAGAGCAGGTGGGGCGGCGATGGCAATAGGCCAACATTTTGCACAGCAACAACAAATGCAACAACAGAACAATCAACAAATGGCTGAAAAGGCTAAGCAAAATTCACAAATTCAAACAGGCGAGCCGATGGATATGTCATGGCGTTTGTTAAAAGATATTTATTTTAATCAATTATACAATAAACCAGAATATGCTCAAGCAAGACAACAAATCATTGATGCGGCTATTGAAAACATGCAAAATGTTCAATATTCACCAGATACTCATGCAAGGATTCGTGCCGGATTTCCGGGGTATGAACCATCTCATACAATAAATGGTCGAAATTTTTATACAGATGAACTTGGTCAAGATATAGATGCTCGATACCCCGAAGATTACATGTATGACCAAGAACATAGTAACCAAAAAAGATTTCCCGGCATGGTTAATATTCCACCATATCATTTAATGGATGCTATGAAAAATTTTGTTGATTGGGAAAATATACCTTTAGTCACAGAAGGTGAAAAAGTAGGTCAAAAAAAAGATGTAGGAATTGAAAATCTATTTGGTATTGGTACACCATATAAACGACAAGAACCTTATCGTGGTGTTTTACAAGAAAGATTAGGAGGATTACCTTCTGTTAAAACATTTCTTGGTAGGGATATGAGATATAAACCAGAAAGTACAGAAAATATTCACCATAGTTATTTTATGCATCCTAATTTAGAGCGTGGGCAAAATTTGCTTGAAGCAAATATTGAAAGACAAAAAGAACAAAAACGATTAGCAGAAGAAGCAGAAGCAGAACAAAAACGATTAGCAGAAGAACAACGAATAAAAGATGAAAATAGAAAAAGACAACAAGCGATAAATAGAGAAACAAGGAAAAAGAAAAAATTAGCCGATGAAGCAGGTTTAACTGTTGAAGAATGGGAAAAAGCAGAAGAAGAAAGAATAAAAAGAGAGAAAAAAGAAGAAAAAGCAAGAATAAAAGCAGAAAAAGAACAAAAATTACAAGAAACAATTGCAGAAAACCAACGAATAATTCAAGCAAAAATTCAAGCAAAAATAGAACGAAACAAAAGAGAAGAAAATTTCCCAAACGATGTTAATGAAGTTCCCGAAGATGTTTTAAATACAGAAGAAGGGCGTAAAATAGCATCTAAATGGGAAAGAATTGGAAATAGAGTTTATTATAATAAAAGTCCTGTTGAAGACATGACTGATATAAGAAATGCGTGGAACATAGATTGGAAAGAAAAAGTTCTTGCTGTTGCTGTTGGGCGTAAATTAGGTTATATTAAAAAATCCGAACCAATGGATTTGGCTTGGCAACTTCTTAAAAATGAACTACAACTTCCACTTCGCTTAGGAGAAAAAATTCGTGAAGATGTCATGGCACTTGACAGGCAACACAAAATAATGGACAATCCCGATGGCACGCTAATTCAAAACATTCATCCCGACATGGAAAATGTCGTTAAGTTGCTCACAAATATGGAAGCCGATAAACAACCTGTACCTACACGGCCTTCAAGACCTGCATACCTGTTTTGATTTCATCAACAATTGCTGATGAAATTTTTAGTTTCTCTTCATTTACGCCTGTTTCAAAACCCCACACATGAAGGTACTTCACAAGTTTTTCAGTTGAAATGTTTGCACCACTTTTTTCGGCAAAAGGACAACCACCAAGCCCTCCTATGCTACTATCGAATTCAGTAATGCCGTAAAACAAACCGCTTTGAATTATTTTTATAGCCTTTTCTTCATCTCCTTTATGGTGCAAGTGCAACGCAGGTTTTATTTTCTCAGCAATTGAAATGCTTGCCATGTCTTTCACCTGCCAAATTTCACCGATGCCTACGGTGTCTGCAAACACAACCGTCGAGCCAAATAATTTTGCATCACGAATACAATTTTTCAATACTAAGTTTGTAACTTTACCGGTGTACGGAGAGCCAAACGCCATGCTAAGATACACTCGCACATTTTCTTTTGGCACACCATTGAGCATCGTTTGATACATTTGCACAATTTCACTGCGAGTCTTTTTCATGTTTCGCATGTTAAATTCTTCACACGGTGAAAACACGATGTTGAATTTTTCCGCCCCTGCCGCTTTTGCTCGGTCAAAGCCACGCTGATTCATGACAAGTACGCCGCCATGCTGAAACACCTGCTCCGCATCAGCCATCTGCGGAACAAGTTTAGGGTGAGCGAAACTTACTTCTTCGACGCTCTCCAACCCCGCATCGTAAAGTGAATGGATAAGACGCACTTTAGTTTCAGTGTCAATAATTTGTTTGATATTTTGTAATCCATCTCTCGGACCTACTTCGTACACTGAAACACGCATGGAATCATGAATGCTGTCGAAGTTTTAAATTTATCTTCTTGAGTGGTATTGACTACCCATTCTTTGCATCATTCTGTTTCTTTGGGAGTTTGGACCGCCGCCTCGTCTTGGTCGTACTTGGACTTTTGGTGTTGTTTGAATTGGCTTGAAAACATCTCTTCGTGGTGCAGGTGGTTTGGGCGTTGGTCGTGCGGGGTTTGCTTGAGGGAATCTTGGTTGTTCTATTCTTGCAGGGCCTTCGGGGTCATATGTTGGTACATCTTCGACCATCCCCATTCCGCCCATTGGCGACCAACTTCTTTCTTGATTTACTTCACTCATAGGAGTTTCATCATCCCTTGCATACTCTTGCACAGTGCCATCCCATAGCACTTTATCATTATAATGTGCTGGATGTAAAGGGTCATAGGGTAAAGTTTGGAACATTTCCCAATCTTCAACGGGTTGAATACCTCGACGCTGATTTATTTTTTGTGCCGCAATCAAACGGTTTGCGTCGCTTTGATTACCTGTATTACCCAAATAACTTAACGAAGGAGCGGAGTGAATTTGAGCACCTGTAGGAGTCATGCCCTGTTCTTCGTATGCTTGTCGGTAATCGGCCATACGCTCCGGTGTCATACGCAACCCACCCGCTCTTGCGGCGTGTTGTAGGTCTTCACGACTAAGGGCTTTGAGAAGTTCCCATGCTTGATTAAAAGCACTCGCCATGCAAGTCGTACGAACATTTAGCATATAAAAATTTAGAAATCTGTAAGTGATGTTTGCTTTGACGGGTCAAAGGGCTTAGATTTGTTACGAGTTCGGTCCATAAACGGATAAGCACCAATGTCATATTCTTTCAATGGACTGTTTTCTGCGTAAGGAATTTCGGGTTCGTATAAAAATGAACTTGCTTCATGAATAGAATTATCATCGGGCCTTAAATTAGAAAAACTTAATCTAACACCGGGTGGTAAATTTTGCATAAATTTTTCATGAAAGGAATGTGATTTTTCATTTCTGTTGTCGGATTCAATGTTATAACCTCTTGCTAAAATAGCACGAATTAATTTGTCGTAATATCCTTGCCTTCTATAATTTGAATTTGTAAATCCTTGAAAATTTCGTAATGTGTTTTCACCTAAATCAACATCGGAAAGACCTGTAATAAAATGTTTATATTCTGGTGTTGCTAAATAAAAACCTGTTTGTCCATAATCGTTAAGATTTCTAACCAAAAGATTTGGGCGTGGCAAATAAATTTCCGGCTCTCTAAACGCCCATTCACCTTCCGAATCAGCCCAATCAATTACTTCTCCGGTGTTTGGGTCGAACCGTTTTTGACTAAACAATCCGGCGATTTGAGCCATAGTATTTTTATTGCTTAGTTGAGAAAATGGCGACTTAAGCAAGTTCCACGCTTGCTCAAACGGGGTCGCCATAGCACAGGTATGAAGATTTTTTATTTTAAATTTTTTTTGGGAAGGCGTTTCATGATTTTTTGTCCGAGAGGTGTATGCGACTAAAAGAAGTGCTATGGGATAGCACTTTGCTATGCCTCCTTCTAAGGCGTGCTATGGGGTCTGTGCTATGGGGTGGTGGCTTGCAGTACCCCACTCTATAGACCGTTGTACTGCTTTGTGCTATGGCCTCAGCCCCTCCCGTCGTGCGTGCATGGGGCGTAGGGGCAGGGGCGTAGTGCGTCGTTCTATAGAGCCACCACCGTTGCACGCAAGCGTGTGCGTCTATGCAATTTGCATACGCCCTCCGCCCTAACCCCTATCCCATATACACCCGTAAAACGCAATCCCCCATGAATAGCGACCATTGACCCCAACCCATATGGGTGCGTTATGCACCTGCTTCACTGTGCTTTGTGCTTTGTGCTATGTGCATACGCTACATCATGCGTGAGGCAAAATCGGTGTATGGCATTGATTAGTATATAAACTAACTAAGAAATAGCAGGTCGGTGAAAAACCATGAGCAAATACATGAAGCCCATAGACACAAGCCCAATAAACAGACAAGACGCATACGCAGTGCAACACAGCGTATGTGCAAACCGCATCAGCGAGTTCCTTGCGAGCAGGAGTGCAGAAGTATCTCTTCCGTACACTCGTGAGAGCGTACTCGCAGGTGTACCAACCTTCGCAACCAACTACGAGCACGCTACCTTCACACAAGCAGAAATCCTTGTGTTCGCAAACCAATGCTTTGAGCATGTGCAAGCATACGGAACAGTTGCAGTGAAAGACCAAGTGCCTTCATATACGAGCACTGCGAAAGACTTCGCCAAAATGTTCGCCCTCACATACAAAGTGAGCAAGGGTGCAAATGAAGGTCAAGTACGCAACGGTGTTTTCCAAGCCCTTGCACAGTACCGACGAGCCATGAAGTCTGCACAAGCGAAAGACGAACTCAACACCTCACTCAATGCAGGTGTAGGATGGTTCGCTGATGGTGTCGTTGATGCAAACGGCGTTGCACGACCATACGCTGACGAATCTAAGGCTCGCAAAGCATGGGTACGCAAGCATATCGGTGAAGATTGGTGGGTTGGCCGTACTAAAGCGGACAAGCAATCACTCCTCGCAACCGCTAAAGTGTACAAGCAAGCCAATGCACTCGGCAAATCCGAGCAAGCACCTGCAAACACCTACACAATCCAAGCCGTCGAGAAAGCACATCACTCAACCATCAAGCGTATTGCTCGTGATATGAGTGGCGGCACGACCTTTGCAAGCAAGGACAAAGCGTTGCAGTACATCACTGACAACATCGCTCAATTCTATGCACTCGACTTGAGTGCATACAACCTTTGAGTAGGCTCGCAGTAGTCCGTTTTCCTGACCCACTCACCCGTTGAGTGTTCTCATACGAGTTGTTGAGTGCATGAGGGCTTCGGCCCTCATGTACTCCCCTTTGGGCGTGGTCGCATAGGCGACCACGCCCTTTTTTTATTTTCAAAATCCTCATAGCACGACGGGTCGTGGGTGCTGTCGCCACGCTACGCCCGAACAAAAAGTTCAGCCTTGCGTGTTAATGCGACGCACCCATATGGGTTGGACTCTTCACGCATCTTGATTAATTCCGCATCGTGAAGATATTCATTTGAACAATTCCACATCGGGAGGGGTGTGCAATTGCACAATCCCGCATTATATATTTGAGCATCCGAATAATATGGGTGTGGGTATTTGCTCATCGCCTTGACTTTTAGAGCGACCTAAGATACGAACATGTTCGATTAGTCTGTATTGGTATCGAACATGTTCGCCTTTAGTCATATCTTGCGTCAAGCAAACCGTGATACTGCGAGCCACTTTATTCACTATGTTCAAAACCCACTTCACTCATTTGACTATTCGCTTTAGTCATAGTCATGATACCCCTACACTTCATAGCGAAAATGCCCCACGCTTTATTCACTTTATCATAGGTACTACAATTAATAATAATATATATTATAGAGTATATGAATAAAGTGAATATTCCTGTACGGCCAAACTGCTTTAGTCAAACGGGTGAATAAAGTTTTGAATAAAGTGAATAAAGTGATACAAATGACACACACCTAAACGCAACACTGCGAGCCTGTCAAGACTGACCAAGCCTTGCACAACATAACAACCTGCGGTGAATAAAAAGGCCACTGAAATTGATTAGTATTTAAACTAACTAAGAAAGTTTTGAGCCGATGAAAACCGAAAACATCAATCCCCTAAACCTAAACCCACAACAGTTGAACATACAGATGGCACACATACTACAGAAGTATGGCTTCGATGCAGTGCATGACAGACTACACGCAGTAGGTGGTCGAATGATTATAGGCTCACCTGTTGTCAATCGCACTCACATTAACAACCTTGCTCATGTGTCCATTGAACTTATCTTCGATGTGTATAACATGAACACCACCATTCGTATGCTTGAATGGGCAAACGACAACGGCATGACCGTGGACTTTTGGAACAACAAGAACGGAATCCTTCACGATGTACGAGAGGTGGTCGCATGATTGGGCCTGTCGCATGGGAAGAACTGCATTGCCGACCACCTGCTACACCACAGAAGTTTCTTGAGATTGAGTACAAAGGACAGTTGTACAAATACGATGTTGCGAGTGCAGTGTGGTTGTTCGATTACTACCAACAGTTTCGTACATGGTGCGAAGAAGATGTACGCAACAACAACGGTGAATACGCAGACGAGATTGAGGTGATTGCTTGAACCACGATACATTACTAAAATCCTATATGAATGAATGTCTTAAACAATGTAAAGTGCCGACATGGGAAGGGTGGACTGAATTAAAACGATTGCATGAGGAGATTGAGGTGATTGCTTGACAGAAGAATACGAATACCCCGATGACTTAGACGAATGGGATTACCCACAGTGGCACGAAGACTTGTACGAAACACTACAACAATTCGGCTTGGCAGACAAGCCTCGATTACTCTTAGGGTTGGAACGAATCATGCGAGCACATATCAACAACGCAGATGCTTCACAACTTTCAAGACTACGACAAGAGAACACAGTGCTACAATCAAAATTACAGAATGCGAATGAGCAATTCAAACTTTTGTACACAGAAATTTACATGAAACATGATGGGGTGATTGCTTGAGCCGTGATGTCCACTGCACAACATGCGTTGATTGGTACAACCCTGTACCCTACGACGAAGACGAAGGTGAGAACTCCGAGCCTATCGCTTTCAGCAAACGCCCATGTCAAATGGACATGAGTGAATGGTGTCACTTCGCAGGTGAACGACACATCATACACATAGTAAATGATAACTTACTTACACACATGGAAGTATGCACCGACTGTTATATGAAACATGAAGGAGTGTATGAACAATGAACAACCATCAAAGGATTCTAAACAGAATCAAAGAATTGGCACAAGAAATAAAGAACGAACCATATACAAAGTCGTGTATGGAAGGCGACCGTGTAGGCTGGATTAGTGGTGAAGCACTTCTTGACATAATTCAAGAATTTGAAGAAATTTACTTGAGTTGAGGGGTGAAGAATGAACAACATCGAAACAAGACACGGACTCGCAACACCTGTTGTTGCATACGAAACTGATGGGCAACTTACCATCGTACTAATGATTGAGGATGAATAGTATTTAAACTAACTAAGAAAAATGGAGATGAATTATATGAACAGGAATGAATGGATAAAAAGACATGAACAAATGAGCAAAGATGAACTGCTTGTACTTGCGTACAGGTTGAGCATACAACATGAAGAATGGAGAAAGAAAGCACAGGAGGAATAAATATGGGTAGCCAAAAGAAAGAAGCATTAGAAAAGTACAGACAACTGATAAGCGACTACGAAATGGATTATCCCTTCAACACGATGAACATGATAAGCATTGACCTTATACCCGAAGGCGAAAAGGTTTCTGCAAAGATAATCAAAGACACAAAGTTACGAATCACAGCCGATGAAAACAGCAACATCGCTACATTCATCAGCAACCACCTTCCTGTATTCATACGAGCATGTCCACTCGTGCCACGACCCGGAGTTCTTGAATCAACACCTGCCTACTCATCGAATGAGGCATGGAAAATCATTGAGCGTATTTCAAATAAGATGTTGAGCAAAGACAAATCACCAAAACCTATGTACGACAATGGCTACATTGACCCTTATGGTTCTATCATTATCATGCCTTATGTTAATGCTGACGCATCAGCAGTTGCATCTCTCGGTCATTACATTTACATGGGTGAGGGCAAAGACGGTATCACCGCAGGTGGCGATGGCTTCAAGATGGCTGTACCACTTAAACCGATGAGTGAATGTTCCGTAGCAAATGATTTGAGAAAGCATGGCTTCGACCCTGCTAAACTTGAACTTGAATTCGTATCAGTAAATAATACAACTGCGAGAGATAGTTATATTGGCACAAGTAATTACATTGTTCAGTTGCGTGGGTGTGAAGGCCCAAGAGCAATCGCACCTGCACCAAAGGGCGTTACCATTAGTGGTACATTCCACGGTGAAGGTCGTATCATTGTTGAGCATGTCTTCCTGTGTGCAGATGACAGCGAAGAAGAATTGGCGAAGTTAGAAGATGCCTTGCGTGAAGGTATGCCAAGCGGTACTGTTGTCATTCACCCAACAGGGTGTCATCTTACTCACCATGCAGGACAGTGCATGAAGTATAATGTTCCTTACATAGCCTCAGCCAATGTCAAGGTTGGTGAACAATGGACTCAAGCGGCGGCAGGTTGGGTTGTCCTTGACCCCAATGGTACTTACGAGCCACAACCCTATGACATGACTGATTACATTGATGAGTTCATTCAAGGACTCAACTCACAAATCGGTGGTTACGCTCGACAACATGGTTGGCTCTCCAATATGTTTCATCAATTCATGGGTGGCCCAATCAATGACCCACATCATACAGCAATTCTTGCAGGTGCGTTTGTTGGTTGGCTCGCTAAGGCAACCCTTTCAGTTGGTATGGGTGAAACAAGACACATCGTTTCTAACACAGAAGGTAATTTACCTCTTGTTCAAATGTCGCTTGCTACCATATACAGAAATAATTCTTACATAGTGAATTCGAGTGAGATTGGAGAGAGTTACTTATCAAGTAAAAGGAGGCATTACTATGCTGATATAGAAGCAACACCTATGTCTTGGAAATCTGTTGAGTCTATGTATCAAATTGTAGGCGATGCTTATGGTACGAAAATTGATTGGAGTACATCATACGGTGGTGCGAAGTATCGCAAATCAATGAAGATGGGTTTAAACACTACTCGTGCAATCATTAAACTGTTGCGTCATCCTTCCGCTTCAAACCTCAAAGATTTGTGCGACAAAGCCAATGCAAATGAACACGCAACACACAACACTAACTTCTTCTTTAGCAAATTCTTGAGCAAGTCTGCTCTTGATTGGGGTACAAAACCACAACACATTCACACTCTTTCCCCATTCAATATGTTCTATGCAGGTCTTGATGTTATGAACAATCTTAATACATCATACAATACAAAATCATTTGACAAGAGAGTTGCGAATGTGCATAAGGAATACAAGTCGGAAACAATTGAATCACTTCGTAAATCTCCTATAGGATTACGAAGCGAAGGTTTGCTTCGTGAGGGTATGAAAACTCTTAATGAAAATCAAAGACACCCAAGAGGTCAGCATTCCAATCCGGGTAACCTAAGCACATATATTCCTTGTGGTATTAACAATTGTAAAAGATGTGCTGAATACCTTGACCAAATGAAATATACACTCGTACAAAATATTCAATCGAATATTCCTGTTCAAGAGTCATTCGTTTTATCATTCCCTGTTCAACTCATTGGTAAAGCAGTACATGAGGAATCAATGGAAGACTTATCAAACAAACTTACAGTGTGGAAGAACCTTCATACACAACTTAACACTTTTGAAAAACGCCAAGCGATTGATAGCATTAAGAAAATAACGAAGTCAATTCCACATAATATAATGGCAAAGAACAACATACTGATAACAAAGATAGCCTACTTCTTTAGCACACTTGATGCAGAATTACTCATTTACTTTAACACAAATGGAGATGAATGACATGAGAAGAAACAAAAACAAACAATACAGAAAAGAGAAAAAGAAAGGAAACAAATTCAATTTGAGCAAAGCAAAACAATTAACACAAAAAGAAACGGAGATAACAACAATGAACAATTATAAAACAACAACGACGACAACATGGCAAACAAAAGCGGATTGCCACAGCGGTCAGCGTGTAGTATTCACTACACATGACGGCATAGAAATATTAGCAGGTGGTAAGAATCGTAGTGGTGGGTGGCACAAGGCACACCCACTACCACAACTCGCCATAGGCCCAGATGAAACGATGGCTTCACCATCAATTCTCAAATCAAAAACAATCGTACCTCAAGGTTGGTCTTGCGAGCAACACTTGACGAACCCCGAACCACCAATCTTCGTGTACCTCGACTTTCCAGATTTCGGTGTACCCGCACTCAACAGATACTTTTGGTATGCTCTTGTTGATGACATCCGTGAACATGGTATCAAGTCTGTATCAACACAGTGTGCAGGTGGTCATGGTCGTACAGGTGTTCAACTTGCTATCCTTCGCTACCTCATGGCTACTGATGAAGAGCGTGCTACTTATACCGACGCAGGTGTATTGATTGATTGGGTGCGTGGCGTTCACTGTACCCATGCTGTTGAAACCAAAGGCCAACAAGAATACATCGCTATGGTCTGCGACATTCCTGTTGGTGAGAACAAGATACACAGTTACTACGGTGGCTACTCTTACGGTGGAGGTAAGTCCTCTTTCTATCAAGGGGCTGATACGGGAAAAGTAACGACGGCTACTACTACTTCTAAGCAAACAAGTTGGGATGATTGGGATGACATTGAATGGAAGAGTAGTAGTCGTGATAAGTATGATGATGATATTGTTGAGTGTGATGCTTGCAATTCTCTTTCATTCGATATGGTTTCAATGACTTGTTCTAATTGTGATTACGACAGCGAGTATGCTGAATCAAAACTTCAACATCAATGTGAACAGTGTTTCTCTAACCGACCCTATGGTGAATTCCTTGCGGGTGATTTCATCTGCATACAATGTCGTGCTGATAACATGGGTATTAAACACAATGAGCATGAGGCTGAATGTTCAACCTGTAACAAAATGATTGACAACAGATACCTTTCTCAAATAGATAGCATTGATACATTCATTTGTCGCAAGTGCGATGCTGAACAATTGGAGAGTGAAGAACAATGATTGTAATTGAAATGGAAGATGATAATTTTATCGTAAGAGTATATGATAGGGAAACAGGAAAAGATGTTGATTATAGAATTGATTATGTGGAAGGTGAAGAACAATGATTGAAATAAAACATAACATGAGTGAGAAAGATTTTCAACAAGCGATTGATGAAGGTTTGATTCATCGAGGAACAAATGAAAAATACAATTGGCATCGTTATCACATCAAAGGTACACAAATCTTTTGGAATGAATATCATTCTCGTAGGGATATTGAAACACTTGTCGAAGCAGGTCATGGTGGTATCGCTACCATTATGGCAGGTACACAATCTTCATGCAATTGGAAATCGAGAGAATATGCTTTACTTAAATATGAACACAGCAAGTTGAAACAGTTGGCTCTTGATACAGGTCTAATCAAACGCAACGGGAAACCCTGCACCGCATGTAAATCAACCAACACTGAAACAGATGGACAACCACATTACATTGATGGTGGGTATGCTCACACTTGGTCGAGGTACTGTTTTGATTGTGAGCATAGCGAAGTCGGAGGTGCTACATTTTGAACAATAACATCATACACAAAATGGTTCGGGTCTTCGTGGGGTACGGAGAGCCTATCGAGATTGACGACAGGGGTGCGAACAAACCCGACTATCCTTTCTTCCACAAGTTAGCATCGCAACAAACAATTGACGACTACCAACTTGTCGAAGCGAGTGAGCGATTCCATAAGTATCGTAACACGCAACTACCTCAACTCCTTCGTGATGCGGGGTTGATTGAACAAGCCTCCGAAGTGAATCAGTTTCTTTTACTGATGAAAGAAAAGGGTGAGCGTGGTATGATTGAACGGGAACGCATACTGCAAGAACAAAGCGAAGCCGATAAGCGTATGCGAAAGGCATCGGCTTTGATTAGCAACGCACTCCGCAAGGGTAAGTCTGCTTTACCTTTGGTGAATGAAGTGGGCGATGCTCTCAAGTGCGAGCATGATGATGCTCTTGCTTTCATCGAGCAGGGTGTTTCGGTATGGAAGCCACCCACTTCTCTTCAAGTTCACTTCTCGGAGGTTGATGATAAATGGACAAACCGATGGGGCAATACTTTCACGAATAAAAGAATTGCACTGCACTACGAATACAATCCATCACTCAATCAAGTCTTGAAGAATACACTCGGCTTCCCTGCCATCAAGTTCGATGGTGCAACTAAACTTTGGACAATACAAGATGATGTTGATGTTATCAACAATGCTCTCAAAGTTCTCGCTGAGTTCCGTACTCCCGAAGGTTACATTCTCTTTGTTGATGAAGATTCGTTGAAGCGAATCAATGTATCAGCAACCAAACAGAAATCTATAGAACACTCGACTGAAACGAAGGCGACCCTTATCAATGGCGGTACAAGTATTGAGTTAGTTATTCCTTACATACAAGATAAGTTCGTGCGTGAATGTATGATGAGTGAGGTCAAGGCTACGCAGGGTAGGAAGTTCGACCCCGACAAGAAGGTATGGACTATCGCTATCGGTGAAGCCTCTCCGCTTATTGACCGCTTGCGTAAGTATGATGACGATGATGACGATGACGACATGACTCCGCTTCTCAAGTTAGCCGATGTGATTCAAGGCATACCCGAAGTGGCCGACTACATGGAGGAGAGAGCGAAGCGTATAGCCATCAGTGGTGCTTCATCACTTGATGACGAGATGATAGTCGCTAAATTACAGGAAGATTTGATGAGTGTCTTTCCCGAAGGGCGAAGCCTCTATCCGTTTCAGTATGTAGGGGTACAGTTCGCTCAACTGTCGGGAGGGCGATGCCTCATTGGAGATGACATGGGTATCGGAAAGACGATACAAGCCATCGCACACATAGGACTCAACCAAGACAAACTACCTGCTCTCATCATTGTACCCGCATCGGTCAAGTACAATTGGCTCAAAGAATGTGGTGCGTGGCTACCAGATATGACGAGTATTGTTCTTGAAGGGCGTAGTGGTGTGATACCGAATGCCGACATCGTGATATGCAACTACGATATTGTTGTAGGTCGGCAACCTGCTCTCATGGACTACGGTTTCAACATTGTCGTATGCGATGAGTCGCATTACCTCAAGAACAGTAAAGCAAAGCGTACTCAAGCCACGCTTGAAATCGCTAAACAATCCGAGTCCGTTGTTTGTTTGTCGGGTACGGCAATCACCAACAGACCCAACGAGTTCTTCACGACGCTTAACTTGTTGCGACCCAATGAGTTCCCTTCATTCTTCGACTACGGTATTCGATACTGTGCAGGTGAACAAACACGCTTTGGTTGGGATTTCAACGGTGCATCGAACACCGATGAGTTGCACAATCGAACAAGAGATTTCTGTATTCGCAGACTCAAGAAAGAAGTCTTGACTGAACTGCCCGACAAGATACGCACGATACATACAGTCGAGCCGAGCAGTAAGGAAATCAAACGATACAACGAACTTCATCGTGCATGGATGGAGGAATACAACTCACTTGAAACATTACCCGCAGGTTTCGTACTCAACATGCTTACTGCCTTGCGACATGAGTGTGGTCTTATCAAAGTACCATCGGCAGTACAATACATCAAGGAGTACCGTGAAATCACAGGCAAACAACTCGTTGTCTTTGCACATCACACTGATGTTCTTCGTGATACTGCGAACCTGCTTCGCCAAGACAAAGACCACAAGTGGAGGATTGGTGGTATCACAGGCGACATGCCAGCCGAGAAGCGACAACAGAATGTTGAGGCATTCCAAAACGGACAGTTAGATGTCATTCTATGTAGCACAGTGGCGGCGAAGGAGGGTATCACACTCACCAATGCTGACACGGTTCTCTTCATCGAAAGAGAATGGACACCTGCATGGGAAGAGCAAGCAGAAGATAGGGTGAATCGTATCGGTCAAGAATCACAGTCGGTACAGGCTGTATTCTTATCGGTGGCGAACACCATTGACGAGAAGTTCAACCATGTGGTTGAGAATAAACGAGCCGTCATACAAGCGGTACTTGACGGTGGCACACTCGATGAGCGTGAGGGCATTGCCTCCATGCTCATTAAGACAATGATTGAGGCAGGTGATTTACCTGCTGATTTCTTAAACAAAGGAAAGAAAAAGGAGAAACAATTGAAGAGTATTTAAACTAACAAAGAAAAAAGGAGATGAAAATTATGACAATGATAACAGAAATATATAGAATAAAAGAAGAAGGAACGGTAGTAAGCCTATGTGAGTTTCTTAATGAAACCGAATGGCATGAGGCGTTTTGCAAAAGATACCCCGAATACCATGACAATGATGACTTCGATATTCACGCACACATCAGTAGTGATATGTGTGAAATTGAAGCAATGCTTCAAGCAGACCATAGGATTTGGTCGGTTGAATGGATTGAAGAAGCGGATTACTTTTTGATTCGTGAATGGGAGAAGGTGGAATAAATGACATTGAAAGAAGAAAGACTATTGGCCTATCCTATTGAATGGGATGATGTAAAAAGGAACAACAAGTACCCTGCTGACGACAATAACGACGGTTTCCACTATGGTATTGAGTGGATGGATGACGACAGATACACTGTTGCAGACATTACATGGTACAAGACGGAAGAAGAGCGATGGTCTATCCTCGCCCAACAATGCTTGAAGTGTGGTAGTTATGGACACATTACAGGACACCACGAAATGCCGAGAACTCACTCGCTTGACCAACTTGAAAGGTTTGGTTGGGATGGTATCAAAGAGTACATTGAATATGAGGAAAGCAAGGTGGAATAACTAACAAAGAAAAAGGAGATGAAAAATATGGATGAATATTGGTATGAATATAGAGGATTGAGAAAGACAGACAAGCCCTTCTTACAATTGAGAAGGCTCGCCACAAATGGTGTATTACACATACAGGGGTACGGAAATGAGGCGAACAGACCATACGGTTTTGCTGATAGATTTTCAGCACCCGATGTGGTTGTTGAAGCGGTTGCCAAGCATGAACAAGAGCGTGAGTTTTCACTCGCAAGTGACGAAAAGTTATACTTTAGAAATGTGTTGGAGATTGTTCGCTACGCTGACGGCCACCAACTTATCATCAAGATTGAACACGATGACAACAACGACGACGGACAATTTGTTCTTGACATGGATTCAAGAGCAGATGGGTTGCTCAACTTCGCAGAAGAGAACGGACTTATCATTGATTGTAGCGATAAGCAACGATTCGTTTCAGTCGTTGGTGATGAAGAGTGAGCGTGATGGCTACCATTTCAATTAAAGAAAGAATGCTTGACTACATCTTAGATGTAACAGAAAGAGGTGCATCATACTCGGCCAAACAAATTCATGAAAGAGTATTCATGAAGTACGAGCCACGACACATGCCGAGTGTAACCGCCATGCCTTCTTTCATCAAGAGAACAGGTGAGTTTAGACGAGAGTTTGAGATGTGGCGAAGATTATGAGATGCTACAAGTGTAAAGAGAAAGCGTACCCGATGCATCCAGAATACAGGGTGTGTCGAGCATGTTGGACAGGTATGAGGAAGAAGAAATGAAATGTCAAATAAATAATTGTGCTAATCAAACGAATATGAAAATAAACCGATTCAAAATAGGAGTAAGTACCATGTACAAAATATGGGTATGTGAAGAATGTTATAAAAAAGGGGAATAAAAATGAAAGACGAATTAAAAATAAGAATTGAAACAGACGAATACATTTACGAAGAGTGGGTGATTGAATGATTGACACAGACAAATACAAAGGGCATACACCCGTTAGGAAGGAATGGCCTCGTTGGTGCGAGGATTGGCTATACAGCATATATAATCGAAACGCATTGGTTGAAATCATCCCAAATTGGAATCAAGATAACAACCTTGCTTGCGACGCACCACTTATCCTTCAAGCATACGAAGAGAAATGCAAAGAAGTCAAGCGGTTGCGTGAACGACTCATCCGAGCATACGATTGGGTTGAGAAAGTAGTTCACGGTGATGACTCAGTGATGGCGGATTACACGGAATATGTATGCGGAGATGAAGAAGAATGATTGACACAGACAAATACAAGTTAGTTAATGGAACAAGTTATGACAAGAGAACTGATGATGAAGTCATTAGAATCTTAGAACACTGTCGCATGAATAACATCAGGGTCATCTTAGATTATGGCGACACTAAAACAGGTAAGTCTTGGAATGATAGATACGGTATTACAGGTAGGGTCGGTAGGTCAAGCGGTCAAATAAAAATCCCTATCCTTCTTCACAACAAAAGAAGTAATTGGGGAGGGGCTATGCTTACTCATTGTATAATCGGCATCAAAAGAAGTAAAGGTAAAGATACACTTTACAGATGGAAGGAGATGATTGAATGATTGACACAGACAAATATGGAGATATGACTATGAAAGATATAACTGCACCTATTGACGAAAAAACTGGTGAACCACAACAGATACCTGCAAGGTGGGAGGTTAAGTTGTGTTGGACAGAAGCGTATAGTATAATAGGCGGTGGTGAGGTGATTTGTAATCTAACAGGAAACAAAGACTCAGCAAACAGAAAGGAATGGGCTGAACTCATAGCAGACGCACCACTTCTCCTTGCCGAAGTCAAGCGATTACAAGATGCACTCAAAGAGGCAGTTGAAGTTGTTAAGGAAATGGAGGGCATGGCATATGCTGGTGCTGATGCTGACAAGTTTGCTAACCATACGCTTGAGTTCATAGGGAATGTAAAGGAGTTGATTGAATGATTGACACAGACAAATACGAAGGACATACAGAAGGTAAATGGCATTGCGAAACAGGGTCATCCATAGAGGGAGAAGAACAGGGAAGTGTTGAACTCATTTCTTCTCATTCCAAAGAGTTCCATGAGCGATGGTTGTCCGATGCTTCCCTTCGCCATGATGAGCAACAGGATGAAAACACAATGGGCGAAAGAACGCAACACCTCATTACCAACATAGCGCACATGTACCACCCCAATGATGAAGGGAGATATGGCATGTGGTATGAAGAGCATAACAGACTTGTGCCAGATGAGATTTGGCAAAAGGAACAACGAGCGAACATGCGACTGATAGAAGACGCACCACTCCTGCTCGCAGAAGTCAAGCGGTTGCGTGAAGCATTACAAAAGATGCTAAATGACTTTGAAACGAAGAAAACTGATATGTGGACTATGCGAAACCGTATAGAAACTATACTCAAAGGAGATGATTGAATGATTGACACAGACAAATACGAAGGACATACACCTCCACCGTGGGAGTGCAACGACATAGAAGGGCGAGAGATATGGAAATGTCTTTTCAATGGGGAGTGCTTCACTGACCCTTCAACCTACGGTACAGATGGCTATGAAGAAGTAGTGATTGCGACCATGAATCCGTTATCGGATGACGAGAACGAAGAAGAGTTCACGACAATGATGACCAACAAAATACTCATGGCAGACGCACCACTTTTCCTTGAGGAAGTCAAGCGGTTGCGTCGTGTTCTTGAGGACATTGAATCCATGATACCCGACAACCACGAAGAGATAAGCCCTATCTTGAGCGACATCCTTAGCGAATGCCACAGGGTACTACCCATGTTTAACGAAGTGATTGAATGAGCCTTGAAAATGTTTTAGAACACTGTGGATTTAAAACCGCATTTGATTTTCTTTATCATCATCTTTCTCAAGATGAGTTGTTAGATTTGCTCGAAGCATATGTCAATGCAGATACTTCGGGTGAACCTTACCAATGGATTAAAGAAATCGCAGAAGAGAGTTATGAGTATGTTGATTATCAACAATTAGCAGACGACAAAGACGATGCGAAGTACAGGGAATGGGAGGACAGAAGGAATGGTTAGAAGGTGTTCGTACTGCGATGAAGAGGGGCATACCCTAAAGGGTTGCAGGGAGTTGAAGGCGTACAACAAATTACAGGCTTCACTTCCCACACCAGATGTTGTACACATAGGTCATCCTTTGAAGTTAGGTCATGCACAACCATACCTTTGTGCAACCAAGAAAGTAAGATGGCCGAACAAGTTATGGCATGACAACAAGTTCACTGATTCATTACCAATATGTGAAGAGTGTCTTGAAGTGTATAGTGCAACGACGGGAAAACAATTGAAGAGTATTTAAACTAACTAAGAAAAAAGAAGGTGAAAATTATGAATAAAGAAGAAGCAATAGAAAAACTACGAGAAGAAATTAAACCAAACGATATACTATACACGCAACTACATCATGTATCAAAGTCAGGTATGACGAGGCACATAGCAGTGCGTTTCCTCAAAGACAATTACCCTTACGATTATACTTACCTTGTAGCAAAAGCACTTGACGGTAAAATCAGCGACAAATACCACGGCATCAAGCGAGAAGGATGTGGCATGGATATGGGCTTCGACCTCATCTATAACTTATCCTATGTCCTCTATGGTGACGGCTACGCAATCAAACAAAGGTGGTTATGAAGATGAACGGAAGAGAATTTAAAGAAGAGATGATAAATAAATTGAGAAGCGGTGAAGCATTCAGTTTAGTCACAAGATACGGAAACGAAGTTTGGGTTGAGGCTGAATTAAATAGCGATGAAAGTATTTCATCAGCACAATTATGGTGTGGTACGAAAACGATTGCTATTGCACACAGTGATACAGTTACAGATGAGGCATGGGCATTAGCAGTAGCGAGAACTGCTCAAGAGTTTGATGAAAGAGAGGAGGAATGAAGAATGAATAAAGAACAGTATGGAAAGATGAGGTGGTAGCATGAAAAAATTTGAAGAGCAAATAAAAGAATTGATAGAAAGAATACAGAAAGACATTGATGAAGGTAATTTAAACTTACCTACCAACATGGTAACATGTTTAACTTACTTGAAAAAACAAGAACAGAAATTAATGGTAAAACAAAATGAACTAAAATTTACGCCTCAAGTGGGCATGGTGTGGTTTGAAGATTATGATTACACATCTTTAGTTGGGTTCATGATAAATGATTATTTATCCACGGTGTATAATTTACCTGCGTCTTGGTTCTTCCTTTTACGCTACAATCTGCGTTTATCAAATGATGATGAAATTATATTTTCTTTAGTTGATGGGGAGATTGATGTAATGAATAACTTGCGAGTACCATACACATGTGCTTTCAATGAAGGGAAGATGTTAGGTTTGATTGATGAGAATGAAGAGATAAAATATCCTACGCCAGATGTTATTCTTGATGCGTTGTATTTGATAGAAGAATTAGAACTTTTATCGAACATAAACAGTAGCCATGCATTCACACTCGCATGAATTTGATGATAGTCATTGGTGATAATATGAAAAGAAAATTTACAGTAGGACAAAACAAATGGCTCGTAGTCGAGCGAATTTACAAGGACTTCTATCAAATCATCGAGGCACACCGATGCCCCGAAGTACAGGTAGGCGACCTTATGCGTAAAGAAGGGAGGGGATGGACAGCGTACAAGTCATTAGACTCGGCTTTACCACGACACACATTCCCAACACAGATTGATTTTGGAGGCGAAGAAGAATGACTGACACAGACAAATACGAATACATGGTGACTCACGACAAGTGTGGTGAATCCGATGGCCCGTTTGCAACATACGAAGAAGCGAAGGCTCACTACGAATACCTATGCTCCGAGGCTGACCCCGATAGCACCCAATACTATTTCATTGAGGAAGTGAAGAAGAATGATTGACACGCAAGAGCCAACCTTTGAGGTTGTATGGTTGTGTGAACCCGATGAAAAGAATTGGGATGGTATTTTAGGTGCAGGTATGTATGAACCACGACCTAATTTCTATACAGAACATGATGCAATGTTGTATATCAAAAACGAGCAACTACGGAGTCGTGCTATTATCAATTACTACAAAGTAGTTGAAGGCGAAATAGAGTTTGATAGATACAAAATAATAGAGGCGAAGAAGAATGAATTTATTTACAAATAAACAATTGAAATTGATACATTACTGTATCACATCGGAGTATTTCAACGGTATGGATGACCCTTGGTATCTTTGGCTTCAACTTGGTTTTGGAGATAGGGAAGAATTCCCCGAAGGGAAAGAAAGAGATGAAAAAGATGAGCAAGCACTTAAAACGCTTAGTGAACTTGCCGATTCGATATTACTAATGATAGAATAACGATAAAATAAAATGTTGAGGTACGGGTATCATGGTCGCACCTTTCGATGAGGCTTTCTCATACCTGCGACAAAATAATCCGACAGGACAATACATAGGTGGTAGCACAGGGGCGAGAAGATTCGACTTACCAATGGGGCAGTTCGTCGGTAAGCGTGGCGATAGCCCTGCTCACCTTCAAAACGAATTCGACATGAATCAATACTTGAATGCACTTGGCGTTGATGTACCACAGGCACAGGAACAACTAATGGATGGGCGACCCATGATGCTTACTGAGTTTGAACAGGGTCAAGAATTAGGGCGAGCAAGCCCACAGGATATTCAACAATTAACGACGGACTTCGTGCCTCATGCCCTCATATCCAATTGGGATATGTTGGGGTTGGGGCGTGATAATGTCATACGCAGACCCGATGGTTCTCTTACCTATGTGGATGTAGGTGGGGCAGGTCCTTTCCGAGCACAAGGGGGGCATAAGGGTGCGTTTGGAACAAGCGTAGGGGAGTTAGATACCCTACGAGAAAAGAATCCCGAACTTGCAGGTATTACTGAACAAGACATCGGGCGGTCATTCGATGAGTACGGCGGTCAATCCGCTATGGAAGATGCGTTACAACATCTAAGAGATAGGCGTACTCAAGACATTATGCGACAAAGAATACAGGATTTAACCCGCCGAGTCGCATAATTCTTTAATCAGTATTTAAACTGACTAAGAAAGAAGGGGTTGAAAAACAAGGAGATGAAAAAAGTGGCATACATTTTGAGAACAGACGGAACAACGACAGACATTGGGTGGAATCCACCATACGAAAAGATACGAGATGGAGTAGGAGGGTGGATTGAATATGTACCCACTGCTGATGGTAACTACATGTATTGTCATGAAGAAGGCAAACTATTGGGGCTACCCGTTAATGAGAAGGCGACATCTATGATTGATTTCGATGACATCATTGTAGGTGATGTTGTGGTTATGGATGCAAAAGAAGAGGAGGAATGAAGAATGAGAATGACGAAAGAAAATAGAGAATGGCTTGAAATTGCTTTGTTATTAGGCGAAGACAATATGACATTATTCCACGATTCCCGTTGGGAATGGATTTGTGAATATGATGTGTTCATGAATGCTTATGTTCGTTTTGGCGGAGATGCAGACACACACTTTACAAATGACGAGGCTCTTGAGCAGACGATAGAATACGCATACATGAAAATCCAAGATTGTTTTGAAGAAATTTGCAGAAGGATGATGAGGCTGAAATAAAATGACAAAAGAAAAAGAAATTGAAAAGCAAATAAAACAGGAGATGCTTGTCATACAAGCAAAGATGGAACGGCTACAGGCATGGAAGGACAGTGGGTACGGGCAACCTTGTGTTGAACACACTTGGCAACTTTTAAACAATCCCGAAATAATTCTTGGCACGAATCCTAAGATATACATTTTGAAATTCAAATGCAACAGATGTGGTATGGCTATGCAAGAACAGGCATCGGTTGTCGAAGAAACACTCTATGACGAGTGGCAAGAATTTAGAGAAGGAGGCGAAGAAGAATGAATATTTTCGTACTTGATACCAACCCAATCATTGCGGCTGAAATGCACTGCGACAAGCATGTGCCTAAGATGTGTGTTGAAGCGGCACAAATGATGGCATCAGCCCTACGCCGCCACGGTGCGACTGATGAGCAGATGCCACTCACCAAAGCAGGTAAAGCATACAAAGGTGGGTACAAACATCACCCATGTACAGTATGGGCGGGAGATTCATGGGCAAACCTCGATTGGCTTGCTTCTCACGCTATTGCTTTGTGCGTTGAGTTTGAGTTCCGCTTCGGAAAAGAACACGCTTGCCTACAACCTATTGTCAAAATGGATGCACTCAACAGAAAAATGTACGAATCTATTCCATACAAAGAACTTACACCATTCGCACAGGCAATGCCCGACGAGTATCGTGATGAAGATGCGGTCAAGGCATACCGAGCATACTACCATTCCAAGCAGTTCGCCAAGTGGGAGAAGGGTACACCTGCTCCTTCGTGGTGGCGAGGCGTGGAGGTGACAGCGTGAGTTGTGAAAACAAATGGCTTACTACAGGGTGGCACATCTCTTACGGGTGGACTCCAATAGCAAGGAGGCAAAAGTGGCATTGGTATTGCGAGTGCTGTGGTGAGGAAAGGTATTCTTCAACTACACCACGAAAGCGAGGCGTGGAGGTGACGGCATGAGTGAATATAGAAAACAGTTAGAAGAAAGAGATGGAGTTAGCCGAGTGTTTTGTTTGAAGTGTAATACTTTGTATCAAGACCCTAATGGTTATCCGATAGGTTTCACTGTGAGATATTGTTGCTCTCAAGAAACTGAAACAAACCAAGAGCGTATAGATTTCCTCGTGACTTATCCTCATAGGCAAGGCGTGGAGGTGACAGTATGAGTGAAAAATGTAGTAGTAAAGGATGTAATGAACCAGCATACAGACAATGCAAAAATTGTGAAGTAATACGATGTGAAGACTGTGAATCAATTTTCCCAAACGGGATTGATTATTTCACAAGTCTTTGTCGTGAATGCGAGGAGGTGAAGGCGTGAGAGTTCTTGTAGCATGTGAATGTAGTGGAAGAGTGCGTGAGGCTTTTCGGAAGTTGGGGCATGATGCTTGGTCTTGCGACATACAACCTGCCGACGATGATTCACCGTATCATTACCAAACTGATGTATTCGATGTTATTAACAAAGGGTGGGATTTGATGATTGCACACCCTCCATGTACATACCTTACCGTAACGGGTAATTCATGGTTCTATCATCCAGATGACAAACACTTACCTTTGGAAGAGCGACGACCTCATCCACGGTTTCCGAATCGCAGACAACACCGTGAAGAAGCGGTGGAGTTCTTCATGGCGTTGTACAATGCCGACATACCAAAGATTGCTATTGAGAATCCTGTTGGTATCATGAGTACGAGGTTTAGAAAACCCGACCAAATATTTCAGCCGTATCAATTCGGCGACCCTTACGAGAAAAAGACATGCCTTTGGTTGAAGGGGCTTGACAAACTTGAAGATACAAATGTTGTCGAACCCGAACCAAGAGTTGTTTTCAAGAGTGGTAAGTCAATGCCAGCATGGTATGTGGAGGCGGCGAAACTACCACCGAAAGAAAGAGAGAAAGCAAGGAGTGTTACATTCCAAGGGTTTGCCGATGCAATGGCTGAACAATGGGGAGATGAATAAATGTGGATAGCAATAACAGAAGGATGGCTAAGTATAGTAGGACATAGGGATAAACCCGAACACCTCTTAGTAAGGGCGAGGAATCCCGAAGCAATAAGAAGAACATTTGGTAAGGAACGGATGTATTACATTGGTGATGCAGACTATCCTTATCGAGCAGATATACCAAGAGGTGAGGTTGCCGAGTTTCTCACTCGCAGACTGACACACATGAAGTATGACAACTTCAAGAACACAGTTGATGATTGGGAATATAGGGATGTATTACATTCAGTATGGAACAGAATGTACAGATACGGAGAACAATACAGAAGAGATGGATTAGGAGTTGAAGAAGAATGAAGGAACATGACTTTGCTACGAAGATAATTGATGGTTTGGTTGAGAAATTGGAACGATTACAAAAGTTGGAGGCGGCGGTTGTTGGTTCGTGGATGGAGTCTTGTGACCAAGGCTCACCGTGGCACAAACTGTTGAGATACCCTTGTGTTGATTTAGGATATTTGGAACTGCGTGATGTTGAAGTCACTCGTGAGGCGTTTGACGGTAGCACTTTCTCATACACTACTCGTGAGTTTCACTTGAAAGAAGAGTACGAAGAAATGGCGAAAGCGTGGATTGCACGAGGTGAAGAAGAATGAACACACCAATTAAGGTAGGTGGTGGCACACTCACGATGTGCGACATCCATGACTTCCGTGATACACTACGCAAAGAACATACGGTGGTAACTCTATGTCGCTACCCTCCGAATTGGAGTAGTAGTGATAAGAATGAGCGACATCACTATTACTTTAGAGCACACAACAGCGACCCTGCGATTTGGTGTCATGCTGTTAATTTAGTCATGGACTTACTCAAAGAGGGTAAAGATGTTCTCTTGCATTGTGTTCATGGTCGTGACCGAACAGGTGGGGTTGCGTATGTCGTGCTACGACTACATGACTACGACCACGACACAGCATACAGAACAATGGTTGAGGCTCGCCCTTCACAAGAGATGGAGTGGGCGACCAAGTTAGTGTACGGGCAACCATTGTACAGACAAATAATTGATGAGTATTTAAACTAACTAAGAAAAAAGGAGATGAATAATATGGCACACAATATAGCACAAACAGAAAATGGAAGATATATGACCGCATGGACAGGCAATACGCCGTGGCATGGGTTGGGAACACAAGCACAAGGTTTGATGACCGCAACGGAAGCATTGACACTTGCCCATCTTGATTGGGAAGTTGAGAAGCGACCACTATGGAACAAGCGAGAAGATGGGTTGCTTGAGGTTATACCCGACACATTTGGCGTATTTAGAAAGGACAATGGCGTGTCACTAACAAGAGGAAAAGCAGTAGGTAAGGTATGGAAACCATTTCAAAATATTGAATCAATGGATTTTCTCGATGAACTTACACAGACTCAAGAGGCGAAGATTGAGGTAACGGGTGCTCTCGGTAACGGTGAGCAGGTATGGGTACTTGCTAAACTACCCGATTCAATTATCATCAATGGTATGGATGTAGTGGACCAATATATTCTCGTGGTGAACAATCACGACGGTAGTGGTTCTCTCAAGATTTTCCTTACACCTATTCGTGTCGTTTGTAACAATACACTTACAATGGCTCTTAGAGGCAGAAACAACGGCTACAACATTCGACACACAGGCAAACTACACGACAGGGTTGCGGCGGCACGAGAGGCACTTAACATGGTCAATAAGGACTTCATGGATTGGGGTGAATTGGCAGGGCAACTTGTTACCTTTGAAATGACCGAAGATGACATGGACTCATACTTCATTGATACACTCGGTTTGACTTTCAACAAAGAAGGCGACTTGACAACCCGTTCCAGCAATATTCTTTTATCAGTAAAAGAAACTCTTGCTCGGCCAACAAACAAACTCGCCGGCATGGAAGGTACGGCGTGGGCGGCATACAATGCCGTAACCGAAGCGATTGACCACGACTTCACTAAACTACAGAACGGTGAAGTGAGTCATAAGCGAATGGAGTCAGCATTGTTTGGTACATACGCACGAACAAAACAGAAGGCATTCATGAAAGCGTTGGAGATGACAGTTTGAAATTACATGGAATAGGAACTGATACATGGTACAAAAGAGAACCTGTAGTGTGTGCTGATGGATATAAAATATCCATTCAAGCATCTTCCACTCATTACTCATCACCAAGAAGTACAGCAAAAAAATACAAGGCTTGTGAATTAGGTTATCCAAGTGAAGCAGACGAACTAATCAATAGTTATGCAGAAAGCGAAGATTATACCTCCACTATATATCCTTATGTTCCCGCCAAAGTGATTCAAGCATTGCTTGAGAAACATGGTGGTGTTGTTAGTGGTGAATGTCCATTGTTAGATTTGACGGAGAGTGAAGAAGAGTGAAAGATGAAACAATCACAATCATAGATGTTGATGATGAGTTCATCAATGATACAATCATTTTAGATAACGAAGAAAGAAGATTTATTTCTATGACAAAGGCTGAGGGCATTGCTTGTCCACACTGTAAAGAGCGTGATGAAAGAAACCTTCTGTATCAAATGGACAACGGTGAATACTTTTACATAGGGTATTGTTGTGGGAAGTTTAGCATCTGCGAGGTAAATGGTGAGGACAATGGATTGGCAACCGAGTAAAGAACTTATACAATGGGGAAACGAACATTTTGGAATGTTAGCAAAGGATTCAGTTTGGTCGCCCGAAGATTCGGGCGTACAGTATCGAAAAATGGATGACAACAAGTTTGCTCTCATCTTCATGCTCAATCATCCTTTGGCTCAAGAACATCATGAAAAATTCAGTTTGCTGATGGAGGCTTGCGGGTACGAAGTTGAGAAACCCGATGGGCTACAAATGGTAACACCTCCACTCAATCCAATTCAACAAGCAGAAATGCAACATGAAATGAGGCAAAAGATTGCTGAAACATGGGCGTGTGAGTGTGGTTTTCCTCTCGCTAACTGCGACCTTGAACAAAGAGTTGATGAGTATGTTGAAACTATTGATGCTGATGTTGGCGACGGTCAAACAACTCCCGTTGATATTTGGCGTTGCATTATTCAGTGTAGTGCGTGTGGTACGGATTTGTCTATTGACCCCGACGACTATCATCTTTTAGCAGGTGATTCATTGTTCATGTCTTGGACATCAAGCACCCATCACTACACTGCTCTAACAAGAGCACAGTTGAAGGACTTCGCTGATGCGGGTTTATTCACCGATGGCTACAGTGCCAACATTACAGTTCTTGGTGAAAAGGTAGGAGATGAGAAAGTACCTTCATGGTTATGGGGTATTTCAGTAATATCAAAAGAACTGAATGATGAAGAAGAGTAACATGAAACTCTCAAAAGCGTGTGATTTAATCACACTTATGCCAAAGATTTCCGCTTCGGATGTAACGAAAGAAGAGTGCATCGAACTATGGGAATTTTTAAACACCGATAAAAGATTATCAATGACTCAACACATGTTGAAAATCAAGTTAGCCGATGAGTGTGGTGTATTTGTTGATAACCTCATCGAAGCGATGGATGATAAACCATTGTGTGAAGTTCTATCATGGGAAGCAGGTGATACAGGCAACGATGAGATAGAACTTATACACATCATGAACATCATGCGTAACGCTCATGCTCATGAAAGACATTGGATATTGGATTTATGTTTCAATCTATCAGCACCCCAATGTGAATTTGTTTGGAGATGGGCGTTAAATTACAGATGGAATTCTATACGCAACATCATGGTGAAGTGGCTTGACAAAGAAAGCAAACTGAATGAAACATACGACTTCGATACGAAACTTTCAGTCATTTACGACGGTTTAGATGTAGGTATGATAGATGAGGACTACGAGAAACTTGAGGCGTGGGCATCGAATGATGTACCAGAAAAGTATTGGTTTGTTACTGATTGCTCGACATTGATGTTTGTTAAGAATGGCATAGTTCGATGGCGAAACGGAAAAATAAATACTGAGTATTCTATTGTTACCAGCAAAGATAATTCATCGGCATGGGTGTGGGAGAATCCAAAACAAACAGGGCTTTGGTGCAGTGAGGACACAGGACTATCTTTTGCTACATACAAAGAGCCATTAGATACATCGTGGATTCAATCAAGAATGTTATTAGAATCGTATGCGAAAGGCGGATTTTTAATTCATCATAAAAATAAATACTACTTACTTACAAGTGGAACAAACACATTATACGCACAGGTTATGACTGTACAGAATTTGGATAAAGGAGGATATGAATTTGTTATCGGTTTTGTTGATGGTAGCGAGGTTGTTGATACGACGACACTCGTGATGGAACTATTACCATTTGAACTTGAGAGTGCTCTCAAAAGGAGGAAGGTCTATCCGAACATTAGACACGCATTCCATCCCATAGAAGATTGTTTAGTGGTGAAATTAAACTTTACATGGACAGTTGAAAAGGGGTGGCACATTGTTTTCGATAGTGTTGAAGATTCATACGGTATTGATAACATAGATGACATAGCGTATTTCTATTCGATAGTTGGTGATGATTATGAGTAATGTAGCATACATAGGATTGGGTTTAATTCTTAATAAAATTAGATACCATACTGTAGTTGCTATTCGCAAAGGTGGGTATGGGTACAAGGCGAGATGTTACATTAAGCGTATGAAGTGCAGTGATGAACAATTGAAGTGTATGGAAATATGGGCTAACATGCATGGCTTGACGCTAATGGAAACCACCAAAATAGAAAACAAAGAAAATTTGGTTAAGTGGTTAGATGTGCTTGAGCCTTACATACATCTTTTAGACTCGGATATAAGAAAAGGCTATCTTAGAGTGAAGTGGATGTGTGAGAATCCCATGCCACGCATACCCAAAAACATGCATAGGTATTGGAATCAATTCTATGATTGGGTAAGAGCATGGGATGCATACAACGAGGAAATTGATGATTAGTATTTAAACTAACTAAGAAAAAAGGGGTTGAGAAAAAATGACTTGGAATGAATTGATACGACCACAAACGCCACAAGAAATTGTTGGCAACGATGAGTTTGTCCTTGACGCTCAAGAGTGGGAGAGAACGGGGCAATACCCATCTGCTCTCCTATTTATTGGTGAATCGGGAACAGGTAAATCAAGTGCGGCCCATGTCATTGTACGCTCCCTGCTTGGAAAGTATCACAACGATATGAATGTCCTTTGGACAAACGCAAGCGACGATAGAGGTATTGCTTACATTCGTGAGGAATTGAAGGACTTTGTTCGTTTGCGAGGTATCGGTGTAAAGCGAAAACCTGTAGTATTGGATGAGGCTGATGGGCTTACTCCTACGGCACAAGACGCTTTGCGTGGTATTATGGAACAATATTCCGAGAGTATTGTCTTCATACTAACGGCTAACTATGGCGATAAAATTAGACCTGCTATCAAAAGCAGATGTACAACATACATTTTCAATCGCTTGTCGCCGGAGCAGGGGGCTTCTCACCTTCACAGACTTACAGAATCATGCGGTGCTCCTGTTGATTGGACTCCGTATTATGGCGATGTTGTAAAGTATCACGATGGCGACCTCCGAGCCGCCATCAATACACTTGAACGCATTCCTAAAACAGCAGACGCTATTCAAAGATTCGTCATTGAGGATAATGACGATTGGTGGGATTACATACCAGAAAACAAGTGGAATGAACTTCGTAAGCAAATGCTTACATTATTAAATTCAACGGGCGATAGGTTGGCCTTCATGAACAACTTCCATCGTAGCACGAGGAAACACTTTGACACAGATGCAGATACTACATTTGCTGTCATGTCGGTGTATGGTGATATGATGAGGTATGTGTATGAGTGGGGTGGCAGTGACATCTCATTCGTGGAAGTGCTTGTAGCACGATTGAAAAAGGAAATTGGTGAATGAAATGACTAATTGGGAAACAGAAGATGAATATGGAGATATAGAAGAGGTTGAGGCTCAAGGCTTTGGTGCATCCGAAGCACCTGCTGAGAAATCAATCCTTCCGAATGAGGTAATGAGTCGTATTTCGGCTTATGCTGAACGAACAGGAAAAAGTGTAGTTGAGGCTACACAGGAGTTTTATGCTGACATTGAGAAGCATTACGGTTGTACCGAGCCGAGCCAAGAAGATGAAGAACTGCTTATTGATTGGGCAGAACAATTCTTTGTTGAAACACGAAAAAGAAGTGGTGGTGCAAGTAGCAAACTACAGACCTTTGTAGGTTGCTTCGTTGGTATGGCTGACAAAAAGGCTGACCGACTAAAGAACATTGTGGCGGCGAACCTTAAGTTGTTTAAGGAAAACCCGAATGAAGCAATCTCATCCGGCAGACTCGGTGCGTTTGAGAAAGGCGACAACGGCAAATGGACTCTCGTAACCAAAGAGGGTACAAAGGAATTAGATACACCTACAAGTGAAACACCACAATACTCTATCAAAGTGGGAAGTGATTTAGTTTGTTTGACAACATACAACAACGACCCTTCCCCTTATGTGAAAATGGGGAGATACTTTTACTTCTTAGGTGATGAAGAAGAAAACTTTGTGAAGAATGGTTCGATACGCTTGTGGCGTATTGACATGACAGGTAAAAATGTCTATCTCAAAGTTGATGTTGGGCGACCTTGTAAAATTCAAGTAACTCCACCAAGAGATAATGCAGGTGAGGCATTCCAAGATGTACTCGGTACATACGATGATGTTGATATTACTTACACAGATGAGTTCGTTTCGGACAACCTACGACCATTACTACACCCATCTCGATTTTGGACTAATCCGGAATTTCATGACTTGTTCGTTTCTATTGATGAACTTGAAGAAGCATACGAAGAAAGAAAGTTGTTTGCTAACATTGAGGGAGAGCGTAAATCATACGGTCCTCTCGTCATTACAAAAGGTACAATCAATCGCTTGAACACTGAACCTCGTGATAGCGACTATGATGATGAGGGTCATAACTACAACATGACACTCAACAGCAACATTACAGGCGACATTGACTGTTGGATTCCGGGTGCAGTTGGTAAATGTAGCGAACCGTTCCGAGCACATTGGGGTGAAGATTCATACCTGTACGCTGAGAAATCCACCGTCTTCGTATTCGGCAGAATCGGTATGAAGACAAAGGATGGTCTTACATCACCCAAACTCACAGTGTTTGGCATCTATGCCGACCCACGACGCTCACGAGAGCGTATCACAGGCGGCGATACAGGAGTAGGTCAATTCGATTAGGAGTAATAAATATGGCAGGTTTTGGAGCAACAGTAAAAGTTGAAGAAGAGAAAGAAGTACAAGAAGAGAAACCAACAAAGAGTGCATCAGCACCCAAGTTGAGTAACGGCGACCCATTCGCACATCTTCGTAACGAAGAAGCGAACATGGTTGATGAAAAAATTACTCATCATTTTGTTGGAATTTGTGGGCATGATGGTACAGGTAAGTCGGGTATTGTTCTCGACGCATTCAACCAATACATGCAGAAGAATCCCGATGCAGAACTACACTCGATTGATTTCGATATGGGTGTAGCAATGCTTAACTCGGCTATCACGAACAACCCTAACATCAAGTCATGGAAGGCTTGGCAGATGGGTGTTACAGACCGTACCGCATACGATTATCCGGGTACACATCAGCGTGTTATGGAAATCATACGATACATCTTACAGCGTGTTGAAAGAGAAGGTGCTCCGGTATGGGGCGTACTCATTAGTGGTATTGACTCATGGCTTGAGGTATGTACCAACAACATGCGTATCATTGATTTGGGTTTGGCTAAAGATGGTATCGAAGCCGCCGACAATCGTGGTGCGGGTGAAGCAAAGCGTGTTGAGCGACAATCCGATTGGGCTATTCGTAACACTCGATTCCACCAACTTACAGCACTATCTCGTAGTCTTGTAAGAGCAGGTGTTCGTGTGTATTGGGAAACCCATCTTCGTAACACCAACTTTTCGTACAATCAAGATTCATCAAGTAACACTTCGTGGCAACCCGAATGGGAAAAGAAAACGAACAACTACTTGCCTACAATCATTTGGACAGAACAAGAGTTGCACTACGACGATGAAGGTGAACTTGTCAAGACTGAATACAAAGCACGATTCCACAAGTGTAAAACGAATCCAGCACTTCAAGACCAAGTGCGTACCATATTCGTTACACAACCAGATGGAGAACCACAGTGGTTCGGCTTGCCCGAACTATACGATGGTAGTTTGTGATATTCACTCTCTATGGGATTACCATGAGTGAAAAAAATGGTTTTGTGGGGGTAATAAACGGAAGAGGCTCAACCTACTCACAGGGGGATTTTATCATTTTCATCTCCTTTCCGTTTTCCATTTTTTTGAGGCGATAATATGACACATGTTTTAGTTGATAGGAAAAAGTTTCTTGACTTTTTATCTTGCTTCGGCAAGAGTGCTACAGATTTACGATTAGATTGTACAACATCAAGAATTACGGGTGAAATAGCATTTGCTCAGTATTTCTTTAGGCGACAGTTTAACGGTGCTACAGTCAAAGAAGAAGGCACGCTACACATTGTTTTCTTAGAAAAGGTAATTGCTTTCTTGAAGGCGAGCAAACAACCAACAGTTGAATTTCGACAAGTAAGTGTAGCAAAGCCCATACACATTGAAAGTGGCGGCAACAAGATACAACTGCCAAGCAGTGATGACATCATATCAGCAAGCAAAGTGCCTGTTGTGAAAAGAATGCTCGACAAATCTTTGAAGAACAATTGGACATCATTTGCAGAAGATGAACTTACAGTACACGCTTCTATAGAAACTAAGGATTTAATTTCTCTTTCTTCAATGAAGAGTTTGGTATCGGATAATGCTGAATACAAACTTCGTGTTCATTGCGGTGAGAAAGAGTTTGGTATCATTGCAGGTAAAGCAATTAGTGGTCGAATATTTACCACTATTCCAACAAATGATTGCGATGGCCCGAACACTACTATCTCATCGAACTTTGGTAAGTGGTTGCCTACTTGTTTCATGTATCTCGATGACGGTCATGCAAGAGTACACATGGGTCAAGATACCGTTGTCATCTTTGAACAAGATAATACTTTACTCATGATAATAAACGAAAGTGATTTTTGATGATTGTTGATTGGTTCTCGGAAGACCCGTATGACCCGCCGACTATTTATGAGCGTACTCGTGATACTAACGGTAACTTACATGAAACATGGATTACCAGCGAAGATGAAGGATATGTTTATCCTTTCTGTTGGGTAAGGCAGAACGCTCCTACATGGGTACTGAATCGCCTTGTAAGAGCGAAAGCACGCATACAACACGACATAGTGGCGAAGGACATCAATGGATGCAAACTATGGCGAGTTGATACGAACCATCCAAATGCAGTGTGGGAAATCAAAGAGATGTGTGAGAAGTGGACTTGCGAAGCAGACCTTCCCTATCTTGACCAAATACTCATTCAAAGATACCCACATGGTATTCCAGAATTTGTACCTCGCAAGTGGTATTACGATATGGAATGGAAAACAGATGGTAAGGGGGAGATAACAGTTATCGCTGTTGTTGATACCCATACAGATACACCTGTTGTATTTTCATGGAGTAAAGAATCCCAACAGAAGTTCTTGACTGATGACAAATACATTGACAGGTATGGAGGCTACGAACTTCGGACTTATCCAAATGAAGATAGAATGCTCAAAGGATTCTTAGCACATCTCAAAGAATGCGACCCCGACATGCTCATTGCTCACGCAGGGGCGTGGGCTGACTTACCTAAATTGTATGAGCGTCTTGGTGATATGAGAAAGGACATGTCGCCGCTCGGTGTCTTTTTACCACCAAAGAAAAACGGTGAAGGTTACAAAAGTACAGCACAACCAATCAAAGGCAGACTCGTATTTGATACTGCGGCGATGTCATCCGAAGGCAGTGGCTTTGAGGGTGTATGGCAGAAGTCGGGGCGGGGGCAAGCACAAGAGCGTAAGTTGAATTGGTTTGCTGTTGAATTAAACTTAGGACACAAACTTACCAATGAAATAGAAGGCATGACTGTATTCAATGGTTGGGATGATTACTATGATGACTTCGTTGATTACTGTTTAGTTGATACTACTCTCCTTCGTGATATTGATGTAAAACTCAATTGTACCGATTTCCACTTAGCCTTGCAGAAGGTTGCAGGTGTTCAGTTCGCAAGCACTCACAATGTATCACGATACTTCCGTGGGTTGATTGCTCGCATTACTGATATGAAAGCACCGACGACATACAAAGAAACACGACCCGAACTACAGGCCGCATGGGTTATGCCACCAATTCCGGGCCGACATGAGAATGTAGCGTTAGTTGATTTTGCTTCGCTATATCCAAATATTATTTTATCAGCAAATCTTTGTTGGACTACGCTTACTGATAAGCCGGGTCCAAACACTCTCACTCTCGACATTCCACCTAAGTTAGATGACAAAGGTAATCACATTCCGGGTACGGGTGGGGTGTTCCATTGGCGACAGGACATTGAAGGTATTCTTCCAAAGGCAGTGCGTCAATTACTCGCTTTGCGTAAATCATACAAGCAACGCATGAAAGACGCTACAGACCCCGACATCAAACTTGGTTATCACATGTTACAGATGGCGGTCAAGGTTGCGGTCAATGCTATCTATGGTATGGTGGGTATGAGTAAATTGCAGGGTGGATGGATAAGTTATCCTATCGCTCAATCAATTACTTATCTTGGTCGTAAGTCTATCACTATGCTTGTGGATAGAAGCGAAGAGATGGGTTATCGTGGTCTTGCAGGTCATACTGATTCTTGTTACATACAAGTTCCGTTTGATGAGGCTGAGGATGTAGCACAGAAACTTACAGATATTGCACAGAATGAAATGAATTTGAAATTCCTCGATGTTGAATTAGAAGCATTCTTCCCGTATTGGTTCACAGCCAATACTAAGAATCGTAACTTCGGCATCAAGTCCTACCCTCCCGAAGATGCGGGTGACATGAAGGTTACAGGTTATTCGTTGAAGGCATCGAATGCACCACCGCTAACAAAAGAAATACTCATGAAAGTATTTACTATGATTTCAAACGGCGAAGAAGAGGATGCCATCTTTGATGAGGTTCGCCCTCACATCAAGCGTACATACAATGGTGAGCGTGAAATTGATGAGGCGGCATCGTATGGTCGCATACAAAAACATCTTGATGATTATGATGTAGTAGTGCCTAATCCAGCGAAGGCGGCACGCTATTCAAACAGATACTTAGGTACGAATTACGGAAAGAATGAGAGTGTCAAATGGGTATTCATTGATGGTGTACCAAATGGTCAAGATGTATGTAATGTTATTGCTTACGACAAGGTGAAACAGTTGGAAGAATATTCTATAGATTGGTACACTGTGGTTGATAAGTGGATTAAGAAGAAATTAAAATCGGTGTATGAAGCACTCGATTGGGATTTAGAAAGACTCACAGCACTTCGTGCGGCGAGAAAATTATGGTGATAATATGGCAAAGAGAATATTGAAAATGGAAAGTAATAACGAACTAATGGCTAACACAATGTCAAAAAGTGGATTCACTTTTTACACTGCGTTGAATGAATTGATTGATAATGCAATTGTATCAGCAAAAAACATTTCAATCAATTTACTTGTTGAAAATTTTGGACAAAGAAGTATTAAGAAAATATCAGTCATTGATGACGGTTGCGGTATTTCTTTGGATGATGCAAGCATTGCTTTGAGTGTAGGTGCAAGAACGAATCAAGGCATCAATGAACACGGAGTAGGTATGAAAAGTGCTATCGCTTATTTTGGAAATTCCGACATTCGTAGGGGATTAGATAAAATCAATTCATATGATGGAGTTGATTCGTATTGTATTTACGGATATGAAGGTAATGATTTGCTCATCGAAGATGATATGCCTATACCAGATAATACAGGCACTAAGATTGTCATGAATATTGATTTGAATATTTATGCCGCACAAAGAGTTATTTCTCTAAGAGATTCATTGGGTGTAAGATATGGTCTTTTCATCAAAAATGGCGGCAGTATAGTAATCAACGAAGTGGATTTAAATGATGGTAAAATTATGAAAGACGCTAAAGGTAATCCTGTTACAACTAAAGTGAATGCAATTTTTCCACCTTACTTCCATCCAACAACTTTGACGAATGTTCATTTGATGAAGAAAGAAATCACAACAACAGACATCGTGGCAGAACTAACAATTGGTATGAGTCCAGATGACCATGAAGGTGTGTGGGCTAAACAAAGTTATGGTGGGGGAATAGATGTTGTACAAAATGAAAGAGTGATTATGCACCGTTCATATGAACCACTTACTACATGGCGAGCCAAAAATCACACATCATTGAATAGTCTTGTCGGTCAATTGGTCATTAAGGAAGGACATTTACCTACAACGCCGAAAAAAGACGGTGTACAACAAACAGATACTTGGGCTGAACTCAAGAAAGAAATAGCAGAAACAATAAAAGAAAACAAAATTAGTTCATTTTTTAATCCTCCCGAAGATGGTGATAATTATGATAGCGTAAGTGAATCTTTAATTCGTGATGCTTTGGCTGATTATTTGAAAGCCCAAACACTACCTACAGGGGAATCAATATGGGCAGATGTGAAGACAGAAGAATCAACAGATACGAACTTAAGTATGGATGCTACTGCTATGAGTGGTGATACATTTTATGTTTTTGAAGTTAAGAAAGGGAACTTCAATGCTCAAGACATGAATCAACTTGTTGGTTACATGGTTACAGTTGGTGCTACACACGGTGTAGTTTTCGCTAAGAATGTTCTCGCTAACGCTAAAAAGCAATTTGATGAACATTGGAAACCACTACTTAGTGATTTTAACATACAGTATTGGGATGAAAAATCAGTACAACACAAAACTGTTTTAACAACTTATTTGAACATAGACGGTGAATAAAATGAGTGGATTAGTAAAAGAATGTAAGCGGTGCAAGAAACCGTTCATGACTTGGAGTATCAAGGTGAGCGATGCTGTTGAATTCTGTGATACATGCAGAAATATTAGAAGAGAAGAAACGATGACGAAGAAGAAAACTGACAGATTTCACAACGACATTATTGCTATCGAAGATAGAATGAAATCTATAGAACAGCATACTGAAGACATGATGAATAACATGTCAAGTGTCGTTAATGCTGAAATTCTTAATCTTACGCAAGATAGATTAGAAGTCATTACACAACAAATCCTCAATGATTTTAAACAGGAGGTAAATAAAATGTTAAAGAAGTTTGAAAAGAAAATGCAGAAGCAAAATACAATTATGCACACGAGAATGAAGGACATGGAGAAAGTTTTAGGGGAATACTTAGGGGCTGAATTTGATGAGTAAGATAGAAGATAAAGTATGCGAGAAGATACAGCAACGGGCTGAGATTGGTAAGACCAAGTACGGAGTAACGATGGAAGAGGAAGTCCTATCTATCCGTGAGTGGTTGAACCATCTCCAGCAAGAACTGATGGATGCATCAGTCTATGTTGAGAAGTTATTGGAGTTGGTCGAATGAAAAACCAATTAAGTAAATTGCCGCCACATGAAGGTTTAGGAGATATTGTATTACAAGATGCAGACGAAAATGGTGATATTCCGTTTTATAGACCGTGTTTGTATCGTTGGAGTAAAAAAGAAATGGCAAAATACGAGGCTGAAAATGATAGAAGTTATTTTGGTTGGTGTGTTTATGGTGCTAATCCTGTTTATGGAGTATCAGCATGGATAGTGAAGGAGGAGAGTGAATGAGCGGAAGATGTATGGGTTTTCCAAAAAATTCTTGTCGTGCGTACAGCGACTATGCTGATGCAAAAATGAAAGGTTGGATGTGTAAAAAGTGCAAAGAAAAAAGACTCTCTAAATGGCAAGGTGAAAATGTTTGAAGGTGTGTGAAATGAGTTATAGGCAAAAAGACAAAAATGGCAAACCTAAACCCGACAAAGAAGTAATTGCTAAACATTGGCTATTACCTTTAAATGAATGTTGGGCTTGCGGTGTCGAAGACCCTGTTGAATTACATAGAGCACATATTTTCCCTTTACAATCGGGTGGAACAAATGATTGTGGTAATTTTCATCTATTATGTTATGTATGTCATTATGAAAGTGAGCATTTGATTGAACAAGCATATGAACAATGGTTTTGGTTAAAAAGTAATATGTATCATAAAGGTAAGTTACAATCTAATAATTTATTTGGTTGGAATTTTTTGAAAGAGGATGAAGATACGCATTATTCTAATTTACAAGCATTAGATGATTTGATTTATTTTTCCAAAAAGAATGTGGGATTTTGTTTAGAATGGAAGCGAGTGAATGAAGGCGTGTGAACTGTGTGGTAAAGAGGGTGGCGGTGTTCGCCATGCAAAGCATACTGCTTGCTTTTCATGTATTGATAAGATGCTTGAGTTTTGCATTACTGCGGGAATGAGGTTTGACAATGAGTGAATGTAACTTCTGCGAAGCAGACCACAATTGTTCGGTTTGTAAGAACTGCTCTATGCATTGCGATTGCGACGGTTAAGATGGTGAGGTGAACACATGGTAAAAATTAAGAATGCATTGGGGCTGTTTGATGGTATTAGTTGTGGGCAAGTTGCTTTGCAACGGGCAGGTGTTACTTACGATACTTACTATGCGTCGGAGATTGTTGAAAATTCAATCAAAATTACTCAAAAGAATTTTCCAAACACCGTTCAATTAGGCGACATCGCCAAATGGAGAGAATGGAACTTAGAAAATGTGGATTTGATTATAGGAGGCTCGCCGTGTCAAGGCTTTTCTGCCGCCGGAAACAAACTCAATTTTAATGACCCACGAAGTAAGTTGTTCTTTGATTTCGTGGATGTCTTGGAACATCACAAGCCGAAGTATTTTTTATTGGAGAATGTTAAAATGAAGGGAGAGTGGCGTGACATTATTACTGAATACTTAGGCGTAAAACCTATTCTCATCAATTCCAATTTAGTGTCAGCACAAAATAGACCGAGATATTATTGGACAAATATACCAAACATCCAACAACCACAAGACAAGGGTATTTTCCTCAAAGATATAATCGAAGATAATGTTGATGAAAAATACTATCTTAGTCAAAAAAACAAAAACTTCCGAAGCGTCGCTACACCATTTGCTCTTACGGAAAGAAGAACCGAAGAAGCCAAAAAAATTAGGAGAGAATATCAACATAAATATGGAAGAGATTTTTCTCCAAGAAGAGGCAAGGAGTTGGTCGCAAGAAATGATGGGAAGATGAACTGTTTAACAAAAACCTATTCTCTCAAAGAACATACTCTTTTTGATAATCAAAACATTTACAGAAAATTAACTCCCGTTGAATGCGAAAGATTACAGACATTACCTAACGGTTATACTGCGGGTTTTAGCGATTCACAACGATACAAGGTGTTAGGCGACGGTTGGACAGTTGATGTAATCGCTCATATTTTTAGAAACATTCGGTGAAAAACATGAGATACAATCCTAAAGATGATGATAGTCGTCAAACCATAGACGAGTACGGAGAAGAAACAGGTCATTGGGAAGAGGTTGAATCCTACAAGAACAGCACTTACGCTTGGAATCCTTTAGAGGATGCGACCAAGATACTCCGTGTAACGAAGTCAAGCCTTGGTACATTTGCATGGTGTCCTCAGCAATACTACCTTGAGAAGTTCAAGGGGCTACGGAGTGAACAAAGATACTACCATGATAGAGGTTTGAATGTTCACGACATGGTGGAATACTTTTGGGCGAACTTCGATAAGACCGACGAGGCTCTAAAGTTAATTGCTGATGAAAGATATGATGAGGCCAAGCAACTTCTCTATGATACTATTCCCATGCCTACTACACCCTATTCTTATGGGGAAGAAGACCAAATCGAACAATGGTTGGATTGGCAGTTTGAACGGCTGATTCAAACAAACGGCAAGTATTGGAAGCCAGCGAAGGTTGAAGCAAATATCCAAGCAACGAGGTTTGTTATGATTGATAACACACCTGTTCCTATTCACATGAATGGTTACATAGATACCATTTTTAGACACGATGACGATAGTTATGCACTTATGGAATTGAAAACAGGTAAGTGGAAAAAGAATAAGATGAGCAACATGCGGCAAGAAATGGGTTTCTATCGCATGATGTTAGAGAACAGTAACCACCACGAATTCCTACCTATCACCCATTGGGGTTGGGAATTTCCGGGTGGTAACATAGAGGGCGGTGAAAACACGAAAATTCACTACGAAAAAGCAAATTCTTCCACGATGAAATCAGTGGAGAAAAATTTAGAAAGACTCGTTAAGGCACATATAGATATGGACTTTGCACCTAATCCTTGGTTGGGTAAATCGAAGCCCGAAGTTCCACTTGAAGAACAAACTCTCAAGTGTAATTGGTGCGACTACAAAGCGGATTGTTCGTTTTGGAGTTTGACCGATGAGTTCCTTGACGAAATAATGGAGGATGAAAAGAATGAATGAAGTAATAACATTGTTGGAATATGTATTGAATGAACAGATAGCAAACGGCTCTTGTGTAGTGCGTTTGTACAAAGGTAAGGGTGGCAACTTGGAAAACCGAAGTGCCTTCCTTAGAAAATCATATCGTCAAACCACTTTAGATGAGTTTGTTGATATTGATTTTGGTAGCGTGGCTATAGCACAACCGCACTATCTCCACTACACAATACATCCAAGAGAATTGTTCAATGAGAACATTCTCAGTTTATACCACAAACTGAAAGACGATATTGCTGACTATCTTATTAGAAGCCGGTGATTGAGTGGCTTTCATTCCAATAGACTTCCCAAGGGAAGTCCTTGAATTGCCGAGCGATGGAATGAAAGGTTGGCGGCGAATGGTAAAAAACGCTGATGAATTAGAATCGTATTGGCGTGGTAAAAATGGTTCGGGCAATGTGTATTTCACAGCCTACGGCTATACTGATACCACAGCACCTAAACATCACAGGGTTGATTACAACACTCCGTTGATACATCACTTTGTAATGGACTTCGATTGTAAGGATTTCAAAAACAAGGGTGCAGATGTACCGTTTGAAGTACCACAAGAAGAAGTGCGACGACTCCATAATTATTTACTCAGTAAAGAAATATTACACTTTGTTTGGTTTTCGGGTGGGGGCTTTCACATTTGGATTCCTCTTGCTGAATCACTACAACCAAAATCGGGCAGTGAAGTATCTCAAATCAAATATTCTGGAAGGGTTCTCATTAATACATGGGAGAAAGAAATCGGTACATTACGATGTAATGACCCTACTGTAGCGTTTGATACATCGGGTATGATACGCATACCCAATTCTTACAATGCGAAGCGTGGCTGTTGGAGTATTCCTCTATCCTCCGAAGAATTACTCACACTTAGCCATGATGATTTGATGAATCTTGCTCAAGAATCGAGGCGGGGGTATTACCCTCTCGGTCAAAATAAATTAACGATGAAAATAATTGTTAATAAGATAGCACAGCAACACAACGGTAAGGCTGTTGATTTACCTACAGTATTGTTTGATGATGTGCATATACTGCCTTGCTTATCACAGGCGGCGATGGGTGGAGGCAATCCTATCCATCGTGCGAGATACCACTTTGTTTCTTATTTAGCGGATAGGTTTCGTATGTTTTTCCCTGCTTGGAAGGTCGCTGATGATGAAAAAGAAAAGCACATAGTTGATATTGTGTCAATCTGTGAACAACAGCAATGGGTGGATTTTAATAGAGAAATTACTGAGGGGCAAGTACGAAGCATTGTCATGACAGGTTACTCCCATGCGACCTGTGGCACGCTTTACTCCGAAGGATTTTGTGTAGGTAAATGTAAGTATTACGATAAAACAGGTGAATAATATGGCAGAAAAGAAATTGAAAGATAAAGTAATTGAAGCGTTAGAAGGTGCAGAATTAACTTCAAGAGAAATTCTTGATAAGATAAACAAGAAATACAAAAGAGGAGCAACGATGCATGAAGTTACAAATATGCTTCGTGCTTCCGAATTTGAAAAACTTGAAAGAACTGTAAAAATAAGTTATGGTTTAGGACAAACTCATGTAATGCCTTATTGGAGGTTAAAGGATGAAGCCGCATTTAATAATTGATACGAATGAAAGAGGATTGCTATGCGAATCTATTGAGCGTAAAGCGAACAATGCTGGTCTTACAGTTGTTCGACAAAATTTGTTAGTGGGTGATTACTTACTTGGAGGGGCTTGCGTTGAGGCTAAGAGTATTCCCGACTTATTCCAATCAAGTTACAGTGGTCATCTGTGGAGGCAACTTGAAAATATGGATATGAATTATGAAAGATTCTTCCTTGTAGTACACGGTTCTATAGAAAAGCATGTGGCACAAATGAAACAAAATGGTAAAGTTGTTAGTTATTCAAAGATACAAAGTGAATTGTTAGGTACGCTTGCTCGATTGATGTCGGATTTTGAATGCCAAGTATTTTTTTCACCATCAACAAGTGATGCGGCATCTTTTATTGTAAAACTACATGACAAACTCCACAAACCCGCAAGTAAGCATGGAGCACAATCTTTGAGGCGTGTAGCATCAAATGACTTGCGAGTTGATATGATAGCAACAATTCCGGGTATCGGGCATGAAACTGCCGAGAAGATGCTTGAGAAATGCGGAAGCATAGAAGAGATGTGCTTTGCTGAATCGTTAAAACAAATTAAAGGATTAGGAGATAAAAGAAGGAAGTTAATAGTTGATATATTGACGAGCGAAGAACCTGTTCGACAAGAACGGAAAATCAATCGTTAATATTTAAACTGACTAAGAAAAAAGGAGATGAGAGAGATGACTATTGTAAAAAATTACCGAGCCGTACAGAAATTTCCAATATTAAATGCATACCTACACCATTTTTCATTGACATCATTGAGAAATGAAATACCGGGTTTGTTATCGTTTTTTTTCATACAGGGTCAAACAACACTACCATACTTACGACTACCAACAGGCGATACGCATTTGGACCTACGAGTACATGTGTTTTGGATTCAACCCTCAAGGACAGGTAAATCAATCGCATGGAACTTCATCAGTGACATAATGAAGGAAGCCGATATTCCTTTTGAGTTATTCGCATCGGGTACAGACGCAGGTTTGATTGGTTCAACAGATACCGAGTATGATGGAAACGGTAAGCCTACAGGTGAAGTAATAACAGTTGAAGGGCTTTTAAGTGGTCGTAAAGCAATCAATTTCGATGAAGGGTCAATCCTTCTAACACCGAATAAACATAGTCAAGAAACAGTGTTGTATCTTCAAACGGCATGTAACCCTGTAGGTAGCGGAAATAATACACTCGTTAAACACATGAAAGGAAACAAAATTGAGTGTCCTTCACTTGTGTCGCTTTGGATTACCACTTACCCTCCAAAGGGAGTAAAAGAGTATGTTCTCACTAAGGGTATCTTTCAGCGTGTATTGTTGCATTACGCTCATTGGGATTTAGATGACAGACAAGATGTAAGTTATACTCGATTGAATACCTTTTACAAAAAGCCAAATGTAGTTGAATATTCAAGAGAAGATTTGTATGAATACTTTATAAATACTGACAAAAGAATTCGTGACCGATTATTGAATCTTGAAGAAATTACTTTCACTCAATGGAGTGAATCTTCAAGTGAAGAAAAAGAAGAGATAGTGCAACGACACATGTGGGAAATGTTTAGTGTGTCAAAGGATTTTGAAACTGCTTTACTACAATCATCGGATGAAATATACGATTTACTTCGCAACATGTCGCCTACGATGTCGGATATTGTTGCATCTTTCGTACCTGCGATAGAAAATTATCTTGGTATATTTTCTGTTCACATGGCATTGCTTGATGAGTCGTGGGTCATTACTGCTGAACATGTGGATATGTCGCATGAAATTTTGATTGACATATTTAGAAATCTAATCACATGGCTTGAAGATTCAGTTGAGATTGGTAACAACAAACAAAAAGAATCGAAGATTACTGAATCCATGATGAGTGTCTATCTTGAATGCACTCCTCATGAAATAGAAAACTTTGGCGACGGTTGGAGATTACAGTCAATTGTCATGGGTCAATATGAAAATACGGCAAAAGTTTCTAAGAGCACAGCACAACGGCACTTCAAGGACTACGGCGGTGATTTGTTTCAACGAAAGAAATCTGGTGGTCGTGTATATATTCGTAGGAAGGGTACAAATGAGTGATGTGTTGGCATTAGATATTGAAACTACAAACTTCTCGTGGGAAATTGGAGGTTGGGATAAGACGGCATCGTTTGAACCATCAGTCGTGGCGACATGGGATGGTAACAAAGGAACTATCTATTGTGATGAATCCATTGATAATGAGCATGTTGTAAAAGCCCTACATCCTCGTACTCTCGGAGATGACCTAACAGAACACATAGAAAAGGGCGGTGTAATCATAGGGCATAATATCAAATCATTTGATTTACCCGTATTGCGTGATTCACTCGATTGTTGGGCTGTCAATGATTTACTTGGTAAATCCGATGCCGTCATAGATACAAGACATTTGATAAACAAAGCATCTCTAAGTGTTGGTAAAGTTGATTTAACACTTGGTATGCTTGCAAAAACTACATTCAACGACAATAAGTTAATGAACAGTGCAGATGCACCGATTGCTTGGAGAGAGGGGCGATATGATGAGGTGGCAAAATACTGCTTGAGTGATGCCAAAATAACATACGATTTGTATGAGTTTGGTAAGAGTGAAGGCTACATTTCATCACGAAGTCTTGAAACAGGCGATGTCGTTGAAATCCAAGTTGAGTGGTAAATATGGAGAAGGAAACAAACAAAGGAACAGCACAAGTACATAACATAAGAGCGGCGAAAACTGTAGCAGAAACAGTCAAATCAACGCTTGGCCCTATGGGTATGGATAAAATGATGGTGGATGGGCATGGCAATGTCATTGTAACAAATGACGGTGCTACCATTCTTCGTGAATTAGATGTATCACATCCGGGCGGGAAGATGATTGCAGAAGTTGCAAAAACTCAAGAAACTCTTTGTTATGATGGAACAACAAGTACAGTGGTACTCGCAGGTCAATTGTTAGGCAACAGCGAAACCCTGTTTGAAAAAGGGTTACACCCCAATGTCATTTGTCGTGGGTATCATGAAGCCGCACAGATGGCTGTCAAGTATCTTGCTGATGAAATTAAAATTGGCGACAAAAGTAATGAAGCATTGATAGGTGTAGCAAAAACTGCAATCACAGGTAAGACGCTTGAAAGTGCTCTCGATGCAGTAGCCTCACTTTGTGTATCAGCCGTACAAAAAGCGGGTGATGCAGAAAGCGTCAAGGTCGTATCGTTTGCAGGTGGTTCGTTAGAAGATTCTTACTTGTATGATGGTATCATTGTCAATAAGGACTATGTGCTTGAGGGTGAAGATAATTACTCACAAATGCTTCTCATCAACGCAGGTCTTGAAGTTGAAAAGAGCGAAGAAAATGTACAGGTGCAATTGGATGCATCGTCATTCCAAACATACAAGAGTGCAGGTAAGGCTGATTTACTTTTACAAGCAAAAGAAATAGTTACCGCTTTGCCAAACGGCGGTGTTGTATTTGTACGGGATGGAGTACATGACATTGTTTGTGCTCATCTCAAAAAGAACAATATCATGGTGGTACGAAGAGTACCCGAATCATCATTGCGTGCTTTGAGCCGTATGGCAAATACTCCAATCTATCAAACCGCAGAAGATATTGAGGCGGCGGCTGATGTAAAAATTACTCGTGAAAGAAAAAACGATGTTTGGTATTTGTTTGTTGATAGCGAACATGAATCAAACGAAGCAACACTTGTATTGCGTGGTGCTACAACGCACACACTTGAAGAAGTCGAGCGTGGGTTTGATGATGCACTTGGCGTAGTTTCACTCGTTATGAACAGTAAAGAGTATGTTGTTGGTGGAGGTAATTCGTATCTTCGCATGGCTGTACACCTACGCCAACATGCCGCACAGATTGGTGGAAGAGCACAAATGGCGATTGAAGCATTTGCTGACGCATTAGAAATTATCCCTGCCACGATTGCAGAAAATGCGGGGCATGACCCACTTGACACCATTCTTGCTATGCGACACGAGATTCTTCAAGGCAACACATCGGTAGGTCCAAATGTAACCAATGGTGGTGTCAAAGACCTGCTTGAAGATATGGTTATTGAACCCGTTGAATTAGTTCGTCAAGCGGTGCTAAGTGCGGCAGAAGTTACTAATGCTATCTTACGCATTGACGACATTATTGCACGACGACCTACACAGTGATACAATGGGTAAATTGTTTGATAGGCTACAGCAACCTTGTCCTCGTTGCGGGGCTATAGATGTGCCAAGAAGAATGATTGCACGATTCGTTGATGGTGATAGAGAGCGAGCATATCTTATGTTTTGTCCTCACTGCGGGGAGTTTTGGCTCGACCCAACCGTGAGAAGAAAGAAGCAGTACCATTTTGAGGCTTTGAAAAGATAGCGTTCTTTACTACTTGTATGCTCATTATTTTTTCCACATATTCGTCTAACCATTTGTCCATCATACCAACCCCAAGTTACTTAGTGAAGTGATAAGGTCATCTAATTTTGTTTGAATATTGTTAATGTTGATGTTGAGTTGATTGATTGCTGTGGTAAAATCTGCGTGTGCTGTATCACCAACACCCGGTGGAGTTGGCACACCTGTTGGAGCACCTGCTTGAGGACCCAAACTTGGAACTGCTGTTTGAGAAGCGGGTGCTGTTCCAAAGAAGCCAACATTTTGACTCACAGATAAATTACCCGAAATATCAACAATTCTATTTGCTTCTGCACCGTCTATTCCTGCTGTAATATCTATGACTTTTACATTACCACCCGTTGTTCCTGCGGCATAAATTTCTAAATCATCTCCTGCATTATAAACTTGTAATTTTGCTGGCCCTGTTCCATAGCCTAATTGCATACTATTTGCATATATCTTGTCGGGAACAATTAAAGCCTTAGCAGAAACATCAACTTGTGCAATATTTGTTGGAGTTCCTCCAAAATTACCTTTAAGAAATATATCTTTGTCTAAAAAAGTATTTTCAATAATAACATCATTAGAAGTTACTGATAATTTTAAATCACTTTGAACAGTTACTGTTCCTGTTAAATCCAATGTGGATTCTCCTTCAACGGCGGCAATTGCGTCAGCATCAACATAAGCAGTAGCCCCTGTTGCTATACCTGTTAATTTATTTCTTTCGGATGTTGTCATCATCACATTAGTTAAACCATCAGCCAAATCATCAGCATCTAAAACTACAGCACCCGTTGCACTGTTCACGCTTTGTACAGGGGCGGCTGATGCGGCGGCGGCGGCATCAGTAAAACCTGCATCGTTAGTGAGTTCACTGATGTTATCGTTTGCACGCATAACAGCGTTAGAGCCAATTTTCGGTCGGTTGGATGCTCCACTGTCGAGCCATAGTGTATTACCGGCTACGCCACCGGGATTAGCACCTTGAGGGTCAAGTTCAAGCCCCGTGGGGTCAATGAGTCCTGTAACAGTTAATTTACCATTCACAGTCAATTCTCCACCAACGGCATCCCACGATAAGTCGGCATCGCTTGTGAATCCACCAGCACCATCGGAGAGTTGCACAAGACCACTTGCACCCGATGAAGCAGGGCTTACTGTACCGCTTACCATCACTTTCTTCCACGCACTTCCATCGTAGGTGAACATTGTAGCCTCAGTTGCCACTACATTTGAATTCAATCCTGTACTATCGAATGTTACAGTGCTTCCACTTGGTACGCTTACAAACACGGTGTAGCCGGGTGGAAATGTACCACTTGGATTGAGGTTAATGGTAGTGGATGGGGTGAGGACAAAAATTTGATTACTCCCAAAAGTAAATGTTTGGTTTGATGAGGGAGATGAAACATCAATATGAGTTGGACCGAGAAGATGTGTATGCCGTGTGCCTCCCGAATCTTTTGACGAGTAATACAAATTTGCATCACCGTCTGCGTTGTATGATTGCCACATCGCACCGAGTCGGCTTGCCGCCAAGTTACCTGTTTCGGAGTGTAGGCTATCGAGGGCGGCGTGACCACTTACTGCTGTTGTAGCACCTACGATACCTGTAGTAACGGGTGTGAAATAAATTGGATTAGGTCGTACAAATATTCGCTTATCATTGCTTTCACTAATATTAAGATAAAGGTCGCCGCCTGTACCAGAATACACCGCACGAATAACAGCAAGCACTACACTTTGTTTTACCGTTAATCCACTTTTAGGCTCACTAAGAAATGCTGATGGGGTGGTTGGGTATGTGTTTGATGCTGTTGTAACGGGTGTACCCATTTCCCATGTAATGCACTGATTTGTTGTATCTGTTGATACATACACAACGATGAGAACTTCTTGACCTGTTGTAAGAGCACTGTAAGTTGCTCTTCGATGAGGACTTGTTGTAGTAAAAGCAACATCTTGAGTTGAGCCGGGTCCACCTGCAAACGCATATACTACACCGTCAATTACAGCGTGTCCACCTTCAATTCGCACAGTGTAACTGTTCGTTACTTGTTCGCATACACCCGGCAAATCTTCGGGAGTATTACGGTCACTGTCGGATGAGGCTGTATCTTCCTCAAGTATGATACCGTTACCATGCACACCTTCAAGCATGTTGGTAAGCGATGGGCTTGTGATATGCTCTCCATCTTCTAAACTATCTGTAAATACCCCGCTACCCGTCATGGATGCTTGGTTTGCCGCCGTATGCCCCGATAATGGATTCCCTGTCATTATGCCACCTCAATTGCTATTTGTATCTTCAATTCATTTGATGAAGATTTAGTTATTGGGTTAATTGTATATCGTGCAACAGGTGTAAATTCTGTTGCACCACGAAATTGAATATACACCTCTTTTATTTTATCAGTAAATGTTGTATCGTATGGTAACTTTGCTTCAACAAGTAATGAAGTGTCATCAACAATAGTAATCGTAGGAGTGAGAGTGATGGCGGGGCGACCTGCCGCACCGTCGTCAGTAGTGGCTGGTGTACCATCAAAACCTAAAATAACTTCATTGATATTATCAGCCAAAGTGTCAAGCAAAAGACGACGCATATAATCGCTAATCGGCATATAGATTCCTCCTTTGTCTTGTCTTGTTCGCACCAATCGGAAGCCCGTTCTTGCCGAGTAGCCCTCGATTATGTGTTCCCTTAACACCTCCGATAAGGTACGCCGTATTAAATACCCCACGCTCTTTAACAACTGATACAATCCTTAATTCGACTTTTCCAAACAAAGCCAAATTCTGTTCAACAACTTGAACATAAGTAGCGGGGTTTGTTTCATTCACCCCAACAGTCGTTCCTTCTGCTATGCCCTGCAAAATACCTTCAATACCTGTATCTAAATTGAGGAGTGTAATGTCACTCATGTTACGCATTGGCATGTGTTTTACTTCACTTACAACTTTCTTTTCTCCGCCATAATTGATAGCCATACCGGGTCTTAAGTTGAGCAAATTCATGTGTCCTTCACTTGATATGCTACCACGAGCAAGCGAGCGTGATTTGAGTATTTGTCGTGCCACTCTTCGTGCGGCATTTGTTGTTCTTGCTGTATTATCAACAACGGGCGAAGAATCTTCACGAACCTCCTCCACCTGTCCTTCAACATCATCAACAGTAACAATGACCAAATCGTTTAGTGCTAATGGGTGTCCTTGAACCGTAACACGATTGGATATGTTTTCTATTGGATTATCTTGTTTTCCACCAAATCGGAAATTCTTGTCCACGAAAATTGACGCTTCACTAAATGTAATCGGTATGTAAAGTAAGTTACCAAATCTATCAAGCAACAACATACGGCTATCATGTCGGCCTAAGAATCGAAGTGCTGTCATCAAATTCATATTGTTGAAGTCTTGACCTACAAATCGTGTACTATGCTTACGAGCAGATGATGCTGTTGAGTTTTTTGGTCGTGATATATTGACACTTGTAGCACCGCTATTGATTGATTCACCGAGTCGGATTGCTAAATCAGTAGTACGCAGACCGACATCTATTGGTTGCCCCATTTTAACGATGTTATTTGTAAAACCTATACCGCTCAATGTTTTACCTTTCATGTTTCGTAAATTTGCAATTACACCATACGATGCTGATTCTATTGTATGGGGAAGCAACCTTTGATTTGTTTCATCAGCATTGTAAATTAACATTGGTTTGTTTGTTGATGAAATAACATTATCAGCAAAGAAAGGAGCGGCAAGACTTGAATGACCGGGTTGTTCATTGTGTGTAAGTTGTATGTATGATTCACCTTCAACCAATTGATATGTACGCTCCGGTGTAACTTGTAATGTACGAGAATTACTTTTTTCAATAATTACTTTTGCTTTTGGTGATGTTTGAATAGAAACACGAGCATGATGTACTGCGTTATCAACAAAAACAGGCTTACGCACATGTTTCATAATTTCATCAGCATCAGTATTGTACCGACCTTTTCGGGTATTGCTGATTACTGCCATTACTAATCACCCCTAAGCCAAGATTCACGAGTTTCTTGTACTAAAGGTTGAAATTCTTTACTCCAACCAAGAGCCATTCGACCATCTCTCGGTTGCCATTGAATTTGGTCAAAATAATCAGTTCCGAAACTTGGCATTTGAACAAGTCTTTCGGGTGGTATATCTTGTTCTAAATATGCTTCTGCTGGTTCACCCACATCACCTTCATTGCGGAATTGACCTGTTGTAATTTCAGCAGGTAATCGAATGCCTATCCATTTTCTATCTTCTGGATTTATATGTTGATGTATTGGAACATCGGGAGGTGCAACAAAAGACCCTCTTTTTCCTTTGTCATCGTATAGTTCTTCAAATAAATTAAATGGAACTATACCATAATCGGGATTGAATTCTTTAAAACCGTGTTGCATGATTATATCATGTTCCCAATCAATTGCATCGGGATGAGGCTCAGACCCAATAAGACCTGTATGGATTAACCTTTCAGCAGGTGGATGTAATATTTTATCACGAATTGCCTGTTCAATTTTTGCTCTTTTTTCTGCAACACTTAAATCTTCTAATTCTAATCTTGGGTCTTGCATATACCAATCCATTGTAGGATGCCATCGAGTCATAGTTACCGGCCCATACGAACTTGGTAAATCGGGATGGAACTCACCTAATTCAGTTTGGCGAGTAGCCTTGAGGAAAACCCATGCTTTGTGAAAGGCGGTCATTGCGTTTCCCTCCATTCAATGAAGTCTTGGTCACGCTTTTGCTGTTCGGGATATAGGCTCTCATTCAATCTCGCTTGTTCACTTGTTCTTCCAATTCTTACAAGTGCTTCGGGTGGAATGTTTTGTGGAATTGCATATGAATTGAACAACTGCCTTTCCCCGAACTCATCGGGAGAATACGATTCATCCAAATAAGCATCGTTAAGCCTATTACCTCTTATCCCCCATACATCCATCGCTCCTGTGGGTGAACGAGCCGACACTTCACCACCCATATCGTGTACCATCCTTACGACTTTCTCCATGTTGCTCGTCGTGGGTTCAATATTGTTATTAAGCATCCACGCCCAAACTGCTTTTTCGGGCATGTCTTCACTATGATATTGCTTCCAACCTTTTGTTGGTAAAGCCTTCATACCCTCGCTTTGGATTTGTTTTCTGCGAGACTCTTTTGTGTAGCGTGCTCCTCTCACCGGCCCATACGAACTTGGTAAATCGGGATGAAACTCACCCAACTCCGTTTGGCGAGTAGCCTTGAGGAAAACCCATGCTTTACTCATTGCTAATTTTTGTTGTCCGGGTTGATTAGCAATATCGGCACGCCATTGTTCTCTTTGTTGGCGTTCCATTGCCTCTTGCTTGTTCTTTTCAGCCTGTGCTTTTGCTTCTTCAATAGGAGTTAAGGTTGCTTGTACTCCACCGTCAAGGGTTGATTGCATACCGAATCGGGTTTGCCCTTGAGGGAGTTCTTTTTTCATGGGTAATTTTTTGTCTTTTGGAGTTTTAGCCTCAAATTCACGAGCCAACTTTGGGTGTTTTGCATACATAAAACGCCTTTGGGCTTGACTCTCAAATGGCAACCATCCTCACCACTTGACCTTATCAGCCCAATATGCGGCACTCATTGGACCACGAGCAATGTTTTTAGCGTGGCGAGATTTGAATGATTTACGCTTATTTTTCATGCGTTGAGATTCACCCGCTTTTGGTTTGCCAGCCACACTTGCACCTTGTTCACCAAATCGAATAGTCTTTGTTTTTCCACCCGACCTCGCTACAACAATATGTGATTTCTTAGGATGATTAGGTGTACGCTTTGGTTTGTTAAACCCACTCACACCCGCACGAGCGAGGCGTGGGTCACGCTTTTGTGCTTTTTCTAACTCTTTATATCCACCACATGAAGCACAATCGGGCCTACCGCAATAACTCCATCCTTCTTTATGTGAATAATCTTCACAGTCATATTGTTTGGCTTTAAGAAGATTCCATGCGTCATTCATTGGATTCATGATGCATCACCACTATGGTCTTGTTCATTGTAAGAAACATCTCCTTTATGTCCTTTTTGATGAAGAGATTGAGAGTATCTTGGTTTGACGGTGAAATCCATTCGCTCTTGCTTTGTTTCTCCTTCGCTATGGCTTCTTCTTCGGGGTGCATCCGACCTGTAATGTTGAAGTGTATTTTCACTTATTACAACACGAGTAATTTCATTGTCCAACAAAGTTGAATCAAATGATGATTCTTCCGTACCGATTATCTTCGGCCCTTTGCTTACAGGCGTTGCATCATCTGCACCTGTGTCCATTACATACAACGGAGCGTAAGGTGGGTTGCCATCGGGGTTGGTGCTACGAATGTAGTACCCATCCGCCGCCCTACCGTTTTCAATTTCGTACATGAACATACCATACTTACCACCTGCCGTAGCCGAAAAGAAGTTACTGCCGTATTGCGGCGAAGAAGCGTGTAAGTTATTGTTCGGTCTAAACATCTCAACATGTTGTTTATCGAGTAATCGAATTGGCCGCATCATGTATGTCACTTTCTTGTCAGTCAAATTGGTTTGTTGAGATGAAGAATCAAATACATTTGTTTCGTATGGGTTTGATGTTTTGTTAGCCCCACTTATTCCGCCCCATTGATAATCATTTATTGGTGAAACAAAGTTGCGAGATTCAGCAAGATATGTACCGCCGAGAGGATTGAAGTTTGATGTATGAGATAGTTTCATTGCTCCGCCGTCTGGTTGTGTACCGAAGTTTATACCTGTTAAATCATAATGTCCAATCGTTTGTGAACCTGCGGTATATCCACCTTGCAATATAACACGCTGTCCTACATTTCTATCTGTATGCAAACTGTGTGCTTCTGTGTTGATAATGATAAGGTTGTCATCAACACCCTCAAGATTTTCAGTATCGAGTCCAATACGAGGACTACTACGGCTTACTGCATCCTTGTGCGGCGAATCGCCTACAACTGTTTCGACCCTATCACTTACTACGGCTTCGGGCTTGAGTAGTCCATTTTCATCTATGTTGAGTCTTGCACTAATACCACGAGGTACTTCATCTGCTTGCAGTACATCGTTTCTCGCTCGTATGTAACCATCATTCATGTTTGGTTCAGCCGTGTGATGAGATAGTACAACGCCTGTCGTGTGTATAGGTTCATCAAGTGCAGTAAGTACATCTTCATTGAATGCTGTAGGATAGCGTAGGCCACGGCCATGCCCATCATCACCTACACGGTTAGCATTGGTAGGCATATACACATCAACGAGAATGGTTGAATCATTGTTATTGACATTGTTTAACCTACCACCAAAACGAGGCACTGTAAAGCCTGTTGCTACACTTACATTACCCGAAGCATCAATCAATCCCTTCATATTGACAACAGGTGCTCCACTATTGTACAATCGTGCATATGGTGTATTGCCGTTTGTTCTGTCATACTCATATACATCTGCCGCATCCCATGCGGGTCGAATACCGAAACTTCGTACAGGGTGTCGTCGTACATCTTCTCCACGAGTGTTGCCCCACCAATCAACGAGATAGTAACCAACAGCCTCATCTATCTTGTAAAT
>Ga0208898_1000161_pt1 | contig 57375 bp, 86 predicted proteins | sample VirMetDEL_Mar_4_FD_184513 | JGI IMG/M metagenome (GOLD analysis project Ga0208898, IMG submission 184513) | Aqueous microbial communities from the Delaware River and Bay under freshwater to marine salinity gradient to study organic matter... | ecosystem: Environmental > Aquatic > Marine >... | reverse complement strand
ATGGAGTAAAATAATGGCCGACCCATTCAATGATCCGTTTGAATCTTTTGTTAGTCAAATTAAACGAGGCTCAACGCCACTGGTCAAACAGGATTCGTCTATCATTGTTGATGACACGGAGCCGTCGTCGATTGGCGGGTTAGCAGCACTCGGTGCTAGTATAGTAGGAACAGGCATTCTAGCAAGACGAATACCTGGAGTTAGACAATTTTTAAAAAGACCAAAAGAAAAAGAAGTATACACAAAGTTTTCATTACCTTCTAAATCAAGAGTAGAAAACATTCCTGTCTCATCAACTAAACCAAATGAGATAGGTAACATACCAACGGCCACCGGACAATCCAAAGAGTTAATTACTACAACTCCAGTGCCTGCATTAACTAAATCAAAATTTGGTGAAGTCATTAATATACCTTTCACACAAGGTAAAGGTTATAGTTCTTCTACAAGAACAGGAATGAATTTAAATCCAATTGTAGGTTCATCGACTTACGATAGAATCATGGAAGCACCATTTGATAAAGCACCTGCAGATGAATGGATTAGTTGGTTGTCTAAAGGAATGGATCCTCAGTTAAGAGTTAATACTGGTCCGTTAACAGGGGTCTCTCGTAGAGTAGCACCTGATGAGTTAGAAGAATTAAATATCGTTACATTAAAGAAAACATTAAAACCTAAACCGGTAAGAGAGGTTCCAGGACAAAAACCAGGAAGACAAAAGTATGAAGAAGTTATGGAACCAACTGGTGGTTTTTTAAAAGCAGCTAAAGATAACAATATACCTATCGATAGAGATACTTTACTAACGATGGTTAGAAACTCTCCAATAAATGATTTAAAAACAATTCGTTTAGGTGTTAGAGGCAATCCTGATGGAGAAATGGTAACTTTTAAAAAAGAGGTTAATGATGCAGTAAGAGCTTCTGGAATGGATGGAATTCCTGAAGGCAATTACATTAATGATACTTTAGATTCAATTGCTACAATTATGTTCGGACAAAGAAATCCTCTTAATACAACTGTGATTCAAAAAGTACAAAAAAATCTACAACAATTAGGTGCAGGAGCAAATGACCCTAAACCGTTTGCAGATCTATTAGTTAAATTTAATAGACTTACAGGGAACTATAATAACTACAGTAAACGAATTCCTAAACCTGAAGGATTTAAATTAAGAAGATCTAAAGAAGATACTTTTTATCCAGAATATAAAACAGGTTCGGGTTATAATTACAAGCTAGATGCAGGAGAAAACTTTACTGAAGATGTTGTGTATTATTCAAAAAGAGTTCCAAATACAACAAGCGGACAATTTAAAGAACTAGACTCACCTCATTACATTGATAATGAGATTGGATTTATTCGATACGATGATTTACCGAATCCTAAATTAGGTCCAGGTAAAAGACATATTAGAGTTTCAGAAGTACAATCAGATTTACACTCACCACAGTTTGCAGCTGAAGCAAGTACAAGAGATAGTTATTTTAGAAACAAAATAAATACATTTAACATAGATGCACCATTAAATATTTTAAAAAAACAAAGACAAGAATTAATGGATAAGATTGCACCTTACCAAGAACTTGGTAGAGGAGTTGCAGGATTGACTAGAAAGCAACAACAAGAACTTGCAAGAGTAAATTATGAGATTGGTCAATTAGAAAAATCAGGCATGGGTAAACTAATGAATCAAGGTATGGTTGATGAAACTACTGCAGGACCTTTAGCGAAAGCTTGGCCAGATTATGCAGTTAAAAATTTATTACGTACCATGGCAGAAAGAGATATTAATGCAATCTCTATTGTACCAAGTTCAATGAACAAAGGTGTTAAGATGCCTAGCATTAGTAAAACTGGAGATGAGATTAATTATGGTTTAATGGATGGCAGGGCTTTAATTAAAAATAAGGATGGTAAGTTTGAAAAAACTAAAAAGTTTGCATTGATGGTAGAACCTTTACAAAGAATAGCTAAACAGTATGGAGCTAAATTTGAAATGTTCCCAATGCCTAAAAGTAATCCAGAAAAACCATTTAAAGTTATTCAAGTAATTTCATCAAAAGATTCTACTAACTATAGAAGATCGGTAGAGGCAGGTAAAGCGCACTACAATAAAAAAATTGGAGATGAGTATATTTATGAAGATCATTTAGCTGCAGCAGATACTTTAGAGGAAGCGGAAAACTTATTGAAGATGAGAAAATCAGAAGCTAATTCTGGTCAATTAATTATTAAAGAATTGGGGCCTAATAATCCTGATGTCTATGAAATGGTGCCTACTCTGATTGCAGATAGTGCAACACTTAAAAAGTTCTTGTTACCAATGAAAGCTTATATGTACGAAGGTGGATTTGTAGATCAGAGGAACATTTTTACTTCGCTATTATAGATTTTTGGCATAAAATGCTTTACACTGCTGTAATAAACCTATAGGAGACAATTATGGCTAAGTTAAAAAAAATGTTGAAGAAAGCTGGTAAGGCAGCGGCCATTGGAGCTGCAGCTTACGGAGCGTCTAAAATGCTTGGTGGTAAAGATACCGGAATCAATATTGATAAAGGCAGAGGAAGTGCATTAAGCAACATATACAGAAAAAGATACGACGACCCAATTATGAAGGGTGGCAAAGGCGTTAAACAAGGCAAGATTGGTATGATGGATAAAATCAAAAATTTCTTAACTAGTCCTGTTGCTAATACAACAGGCGGACAAAAAACAAGATATTTTGGTGATACTGATGATGCTTTTGAATTTGGCATGGGTGGCGCTAAAGCTGGCGGAATGATGTATGCTAAAAATGGAAAATACGTCATGGCTAAATGCAAAATGGGAAAGAATAAAAAAACTAAAATTACATAATGGCTATTGAATCCGATAATCCAATCAACGAAGAAGTTGATGTTGAAGAAGAAGCTGTTGTAACTTTGCCACCTGAAGAAGGTGAAGAAGAAGTAACAGAAGAATCTGAACAGGACTTCTATGCAAACATTGCAGAAGATATTGATGACAAAGCTTTATCACAATTAGCTTCAGATTTAATTTCTGAATATGATAGCGATAGAGAATCAAGAAAAGATTGGGAAGATACGTACAGAAATGGTTTAGACCTTTTAGGGTTTAAATATAAATCGACTACACAACCTTTCAAAGGTGCAAGTAATGTTACTCATCCTTTGTTATCGGAAGCCGTTACACAATTTCAAGCACAAGCTTACAAAGAATTATTACCCAGTGATGGTCCAGTAAAAACTAAAATTGTTGGATTACAAAACGAACAAACTGAAGCTCAAGCACAAAGAGTAAAAGATTTCATGAACTTTCAAATCATGGAGAAGATGGAAGAGTATACTCCAGAGTTTGATCAGTTGTTATTTTATTTACCACTTGCAGGTTCTGCATTTAAAAAAATATATTACGATTCAGTATTAGAAAGAGCAGTATCTAAATTTATACCTGCAGAAGATTTAGTCGTACCGTATTATGCAACCGACTTAAAAGATGCACCAAGAATTACACATGTATTAAAACAATCTGAAAATGATTTATTAAAGAAAATGGCAGCAGGTTTTTATAGACAAGTAGATCTAATGAAACCTCAAAAAAAAGAAAACAAAATTCAAGATAAGTACAATGAACTAGAAGGTATTAAACCTGTTGAATCAAAAGATTATATATACAATGTTTTAGAAATGCATGTGGATTTAGACTTATCTGACTACATTGCAGAGAATGACGAAGACAAAATTAATATTAAAATACCTTATGTCGTAACTATTGAAGAAGGTACAAGACAAATTTTATCTATTTATAGAAATTACAGAGAAGGTGATAACAAATTTATTAGAAAAGAATATTTTTCACATTACAAATTCTTACCTGGTTTAGGATTTTATGGTTTTGGTTTAATTCACATGATCGGTGGCCTGTCTCGAACAGCAACTACTGCTCTAAGACAGCTACTTGATGCGGGTACATTATCAAACTTACCTGCTGGATTTAAGTCTAGAGGCATGAGAATTAGAGATGATGACCAACCAATTCAACCTGGAGAGTTCAGAGACGTTGATGCACCAGGTGGAAACATCAGAGATCAGTTTCAATTACTACCTTTTAAAGAACCAAGCACAACTTTATTTAATCTTTTAGGTTTTTGTGTAGATGCAGGAAGAAGATTTGCATCAATTGCTGACAATCAAGTCGGTGATGGTAACCAAGCGGCAGCTGTTGGGACTACAATTGCTCTTTTAGAGAGAGGTTCTAGGGTAATGAGCGCTATTCACAAGCGTTGTTACTATGCAATGAAGCAAGAATTTAAGCTTTTAGGTCAAATTATAGCTGAATACCTACCACCTGAGTATCCATACGCTGTCTACGGGGCTGAGAGAGTCATTAAAGTGGTAGATTTTGACGACCGAGTAGATATTTTACCGGTTGCAGACCCAAATATCTTCTCAATGTCGCAAAGAGTGACATTAGCACAAACACAATTACAAATTGCGCAGTCAAATCCACAACTTCACAACCTACATGAAGCTTATAGACGTGTTTATGAGGCTTTAGGCACTAAAGAAATACCTCAAATCCTAAAACCAGAGCAAAAACCGTTTCCAAAAGACCCTGCAATTGAAAATATGGAAGCTTTACAGATGTTACCGATGACTGCATATCCAGATCAAGACCATGACGCACATATTGCAGCCCATTCTGCGTTTATGAGAACTAGAATGGTGCAAATTAACCCTATGGTGTATGCAAATCTACAAGGACACATCTCTCAACACGTTTCTATGAAAGCATCTGCTGAAGTTATGGCTATGATGCAACAAGATCCTAATTTAATGGCTATGGCACAACAAAATCCACAAGCATTTCAATCTATGTACAATTCTGAAGTAGCAAAAAGGATTGCACAGATAACTGCAGAGCTAGCACAGAACGAAACTATGATGGATGCTCAAAAAAGCGACCCTGTAATCATGTTGAAACAAAGAGAATTAGACTTAAGAGCTATGGATTTACAAAGACGTGCTCAAGAGGGTACAATGAAAATAGAACAGAATCAGGATCAGTTTGATGAGAAATTAGATTTTGATAAATTAAAATTAGAAACACAAGATGAGCAATCTGATAAGAGATTAGAAGTTGCTCGAGAAAAAATGGAGAAAACAAATGTCGGGAAAAAAACTGGGGCTAGATAACCTTTATAAAAATTTATACACAACAGTAAATAAAAACAGTCCAAGTACTGAATTTATAAATAGAAGATTAAAATTATCTTCAACTGATGAATTTACTAATAGAAGAATGACGCTATCTTCAAATAAACCTGCAAAAGAAGATACATTTACAAATAGAAGAAAAAAATTAAAATCAGCAACTAAAAACATATTTAAAACTGCTTTTAAAAGATCTCCAATTGGAAGAATAGCTGATCTAACAATTAAAGTTGGTTCTGGAATTGGTATTGGATACGAAACAGCTAAAAATAAATTTAAAACAGATAAAAAATCTACAGGTGGCGAAACTAAGTTATCACCTAAACAACAAAAGATTGCAGCGGCAGCTCCACCACCAAATAAAATTACAGGTGCGGACTTTGCAGCATTAAAGAAAAATAAAAATGTCAAAAAAGCATAAAATTTCTGGCAAAAGATCAGGGCCTCCACCACTAAGAGGCCCAAACCCCAACGTACCACCAATCAAAATGAGATATGGTGGTGGGGCTGATATGGGTGCTCCTGAAAGAGCACAGGAAAGAGCTAGTAGAGGTTACGGAAGTGTAGGCCCTGCTCAAGATAAAGGAAGTCCACAACAAAATGCAAATCAAAGAGCTCAAGTAAGAGCAGGTAACGTTAGAGCTGCAGAAAAATTAATTGATAGACCAAGTCCTTTAGATACAGCGATTAAAGGAGCTGGAGTTTTAAAAAATGTTGCAACATTTGGAGTTAGTAAAGCTTTAGATATACCTTTAGGTGCAATGAGGGTAGCCAAAAATATTATTGAACCTCTTACAGGAACTGTGTCTAATAAATTAGATTCATTAGGAATAAACAATCGAAAAAATTTAAATGATTATTCACCTGCTAGACCTACCTTTACTCAATTAGGTGGAGACAGTGGAGGAGGATTATGTCCAGATGGATCTAATCCACCTTGTTCAGTAGTGCAAGCAAGTAATGGTAAGTCTATAAGAGTTAGAGGAACCAAAGCAGCAATAAGAGGAACAGGATTTAAGGGAGTATTCTAATGTGGTTCGGTGCTATTAAATTAGCCGTTCAAGCTGGCTCTCATATATTTAAAAATCGTCAAAAAACTAAAATGTTAATGGCGGATGCACAAATGCGTCATGCAGAAAAAATGGCAAATGGTGAAGCCGAGTATCAAGGCAAATTATTAGAAGCAAGGCAATCGGACTGGAAAGACGAATTTATTTTATTATTACTTTCAGCACCCATTGTACTTTTAGCGTGGGCAGTATTTTCAGATGACCCAGCAGCTATGGAAAAAATGCAATTGTTTTTTGAATACTTTTCACAGTTACCATTTTGGTATCAAACAATTTTTGTGGGCGTCATAGCGAGCGTTTACGGACTTAAAGCAACTGATTTAATAAAAAGAAAGTAATGTTTAAGTGGATTAAAAATTTATTTAAGAAAAAACCTTTAGTTTTAAACAAAGAAGTTGAAATAGATTATTCTAAATTAACTAAAGGCGATCGTAAAAAATTAGTAGCTCAAGGAAAAATTAAGTCTATTTACAAACCCTACAATTAGTATATAACCCTTGCATGATTCAAGGTGATAGTGTTGAATACGAAATTCTAAAACAAGCTTGTGATAGTTTAGAAAATGAAAAACTATTTACTTGTGAAATAGGTGTTAGACAAGGAGCTGGAACTAAATTAATTTTAGATGCTCTTAAAAATAAAAATCATTGGCATATTGGAATAGATCCATACGGTAATTTAAATTATGAACATTACGATAATTCAGGATCTTATACTTGTGATTATACCAACAGTATGAAGCTACAATTAATAAAAGATATTGATTATGAAAATTTTACATTGTTTCCTATGGGTGATGATGAATTTATGAAACGTTTTCCAGATGGTGTTCCTATTTATAGAAATGAAAAAGAGATAATTAACAAATATGATTTAGTTCATTTTGATGGACCCCATAAGTCTTTTGATGTGATTAAAGAATCTGTATTTTTTGCTGAACGATCTCATGCTGGTACGGTGTTCGTCTTTGATGATTATCCTAAGTATGATATGGATACAATTTTAAAAATAATTGTAAATGAATATGGTTTTATGTTACTAAAACAAGGTAAAAATAAAATAGCACTTAAAAGAAATTAATGGAATTAGACTATCAATTAATAAAAAGACTAGTTGATAAGAGAATAGATTCTCTTAAAGATACTCTTGTGTACTCTGTTGACAAATTAGAGCAACTTCATTATATTAGAGGACAAATCAAAGGCCTAGAGTCTTTGCTTCAGGATCTTAATGACCTGCAGAAAAAACAGGAGCAACTAAATGACAAAGAACTTAGAGACTTCAAAGGAAGTACCTAAAAAAACAGAAGCATTACTTAATGCTTACAAATCACGAGACGAAATAGAAAATACCGTATTAGATGCAAAGAATGTAGAGAAGGATAAAAATCTTCTTGACAGGCTTCCATCTCCTACAGGTTATCGTATTTTAGTTTTACCATATGCTGGTCCTAAAAAAACTAAAGGCGGTCTATATCTTGCTGATACAACTCAAGAAACAATACAGATGACAACCGTATGTGCATACGTATTGAAGATGGGGGATCTATGCTACAAAGACAAAGAAAAATTTCCTAACGGACCTTGGTGTCAAAAAGGAGATTGGGTTATCTTTGGAAGGTACGCTGGATCTAGATTTAAAATAGAAGGCGGAGAAGTTCGTATTCTAAACGATGACGAGATAATCGCTAAGATTAACAATCCGGAGGATATCTTGCACGCATACTAAACATACGCAATTAAAACAGGAGCTACTATGGAACTAGAAGAAACTAAAAAATCACCACAGGTGGAATTAGACACTGACGGTGTAAACGAACAATCAGTAGAAGTTGAAGAACAAAAAACAGAATCTACTGAACCTCAATTACCTAACGAAGAAGTTGATTTAGGTTACACAGAACCTAAAAAAGAAGGTATTGAAGGAATCACAGTTGAACAAACAGAAGAATCTAAATCAGAATTAAAGGTTGATGATTTATCTGATGTCTCAGAAAAAGTAAAACGAAGAATTGATAAGTTAACTTTTAAAGTTAGAGAAGCTGAAAGAAGAGAAAAAGCTGCTATCGATTATGCACAAAGCATTAAAAAAGAATTAGATAACACTAATACTAGATTCTCTAAAACAAGCAAAAGTTATATTGAACAATTTTCAGCAAGAGTATCTGCTGAACAGGAGAAAGCTAAAGCTGTATTGAGAGATGCTATTGCTGAACAAGATGCAGATAAAATAGCTGAAGCTAACTCAAGAATTGCTCAATTAGCTGTTGAAGCTGAAAAAGTTAAAATAACTGCTGCAGAAGAGGAAGCTAAAGAAGAAAAAGCAAAATCTCAAGCAGCTGAACAAACTCAACAACCTCAAAATCCTACTTACGCACAACCTTCTAGCAAAGCAAAAAGCTGGGCTGAGAAGAATGAATGGTTTGGTTCAGATAGAATCATGACGAGTGCAGCGTTTCAAGCTCACCAAGATCTTGTCGAGCAGGGGTTTGACGCAGAGAGTGATGAGTATTATAATGAAATTGATAAAGTTATGAAGGAAAACTTTCCTCATAAATTTAGTCAACCACAGGAGCAAAAGAAACCCGTCCAGACTGTTGCTTCTGCACAAAGAAACCAAAGCGGACGCCGATCAGTGAAACTCACCAAGTCACAAATAGTTATCGCTAAAAAACTAGGGGTGCCACTAGAGGAATACGCAAAATACGTGAAGGAGAATGCAAATGGATAATATAAAAAGAACCTCACGCGAGTCAGAAACTAGAAATACTGAAAAGAAACCTAGTGCCTGGGCTCCACCATCCAGTTTGGATGCACCACCTGCACCACAGGGTTATGCCCATCGTTGGATAAGAACGAGTGTGGCTGGATTTGAGGATACAGCTAATGTAACTAAAAAATTCAGAGAAGGTTGGGAATTTGTAAGAGCAGAGGAGATTAAAAACTCAGCTGATATTCACAAATATCCGACAATTTCGCAGGGACAATATGCAGGATGTATTGGAATTGGAGGCCTTGTGTTGGCAAGGATACCTGAAGAGATATTAAAAAGCCGTGCCGAGTATTTCAATAGAATTACTCAAGATCAAATGACCGCGGTTGATAATGATCTAATGAAGGAACAACGACCTGAAATGCCGATCAATATTGATAGGCAAAGTAGAGTTACCTTTGGTGGTAGAAATAAAAACTAATTTTTTAGTAATAACTACCTACGATCGGAACTCTTAATTGTAATAAATGTTTAAATAGGAGAAAAAACATATGGCAAACGTAGCGGAACAGTTCGGTCTTAGACCGTACAGAAAACTAGACGGTACACCACTTGTTGGAGCTCAAAACAGATATACAGTTAAGGCCGGAGACACTACTGCAATTTACCAAGGAGATTTGGTTGTACCAACTTCTAACGGTAATATTGAAAAGTATGACCCTTCTGGAGCACCTGAAACTGCTGTTATTGGAGTATTCAACGGGGTGTTCTATAACGACCCAACAACTCAGAAGCCTACTTACAAAAACTACTACCCTGGTTCAGTTACACCAACTGAAGGCAATATCACTGCTTTCGTTGTTGACGATCCAGATGCAGTATTTTTGGCAGACTCAAGTGGGATATTTGCAAGAAGTGGCTTGTTTAAAAACTACGGTATAACAAATACTACTGGAGTTACACAAACAGGTATTTCGAAAGCGCAATTAGATCAAGGAACTTCTGGAACTGCAACTACTTTCGTAGTTCAAGCGATTGATATTTCGCAAGATCCAGATAACTCTGACACTACAGCGACTAACGGAAACATTCTTGTTAGAATCAACAATCACTTCTTTAGAAGTGGTACAGGTATAGCGTAATAAAGGAGATAAACTATGGCAATATCACGATCACAACTAGTTAAAGAACTAGAGCCGGGTTTGAATGCTTTATTCGGCCTGGAATATAACAGATACGAAAATCAGCACGCGGAAATTTTCCCAGCTGAAACATCTGACAGAGCTTTTGAAGAAGAAGTAATGTTAAGTGGTTTCGCTTCTGCACCAGTTAAACAAGAAGGTGCTGGAGTAGTGTTTGATCAAGCAACTGAAACTTTCACTGCTAGATACTCACACGAAACTATCGCATTAGCATTCTCAATTACTGAAGAAGCTATTGAAGATAATCTGTATGATAGATTAGCTGCAAGATACACAAGAGCTCTTGCAAGATCTATGTCTAACACTAAACAAGTTAAAGCTGCATCAGTGCTTAACAACGCTCAAAGAGCTACTGGTTTCAATGGCGGTGACGGTGTTCCATTAATTGCGAACAATCACCCACTTGCAACTGGTGGAACTTTCTCGAACGTTTTAGCAACTGCTGCTGACCTTAACGAAACATCTTTAGAGCAATCGTTAATCGATATCTCTGGTTTCGTTGATGAAAGAGGCTTAAAAATAGCTCTTATGGGCAGAAAAATGATAATTCCAAAAGAATTACAATTTACTGCTGAAAGACTAATGAAGTCTCCTCAAAGAGTTGGCACAGCTGATAACGACATCAATGCTATCGCAAACATGGGAATGATTCCTGAAGGTTACAGAGTTAATAACTTCTTAACTGACACTGATTCATACTTCATCTTGACTGATGCTCCAAACGGTTTTAAACACTTCATTAGAAGTCCAATTAAAACTGCTATGGAAGGTGATTTCGATACAGGAAATGTTAGATTTAAAGCTAGAGAAAGATACTCTTTTGGATTCTCTGATCCAAGATGTGTATTTGGTAACGGAAACTTACCAACATAATAGCTTTAATACTTAATTGTATTATTGAAAAGGGGCGGAGTTTACTCTGCCCCTTTTTTTATGTATAATTAAAACACCTAGAACAATTAATTTGTTGTGTAGACTGACTAGGCAGACGGTATAGAGACTACATAACGAACGCTATACAAAGGAGACTATTATGGCAAACACTACATTTACAGGACCAGTCCGATCGGAAAATGGTTTTTTAGGAGTAACTAAAAACTCATCTACTGGTGCCCTTACAACTAACTTTTCTGTAGATTCTACAGGATTTGTTTCAGCAACTGCTAACACAAATGCTACAGCAGGAGCAGGTATATCTGCAACTGGAGTTTATGCAACTTCATTAGAAAAAGTTGGATCAATTATTAAAACAACTATTATGATTGATTTAACAGGTATAACTTCATCTGGAACTACAAATGATATTATCGGAGTCGATAACTCAAGTCCAGCTTATTTTGCTGCACTTACAGCGGCAAACAACGGAACTTTGTTTTCTGCAAGGCTATTAACTTTAGAAACTCCAGCAACAGGAGATACTGATATTGATATTTATCAAGCAGATGAAGCAACAGGTGTTTACTCAACTGCAATCAGTACTTTAACTGCATCATCTTTATTAAATTCTGGTGGTGTAGCTGCAGGGGACATCGACATAATTACTTTACCAACTGTTGGTAAATATTTATATTTCGTTCAAGCAGGAAGTACTACAGGAACATATACTGCAGGTAAATTCTTACTTGAAGTTTACGGTTATTCTGCGTAGTAATCAATAATTAATCGTGGCTCCTTCGGGAGCCACAACTAAGGAGAACACATGGCAGCTAAAAGTGATATACAAGCGACTAGATCTGCAGCAGCTGCAGGAGCTACAGCTATAATTCCTAATCCAATTAGATTAAAAGGAATTATAATTGCCTCTAGCGGTGGTGGGGATGGTTTGTTAGAATTAACGACAACCTCTAATGCTGGTGATACTTTGTTTGTTGGTGATGTGCCTAGTGGAGATGTAGTTAATTTTTCATTTCCAGAGGATGGTATTTTATTTCCTCAAGGTATTTATTGTAAAACAAAACAAAATATTACTGCTTATACTTTATTAACAGATAAATATTCAGGACCTAATCTTACTGGTCAAAACGGATAGTTATTATGGATTACTATGCTGATCTAGGTTTAGAAATAGACAGCTTTGCAAAAGGTGGTATGCCTGCGCGAAATAAAAAAAATTATCGTTCTACTAAAAGTGGAGCGGGAATGACTCGTGCAGGTGTGGCAGCTTATCGAAGAATGAATCCTGGATCTAAACTTAAAACAGCAGTAACAGGTAAAGTTAAAAAAGGAAGTAAAGCAGCAAAAAGAAGAAAATCTTATTGTGCAAGATCTGCAGGACAAATGAGAATGCATAATGTAAATTGTAGCAAAACTCCAGATAAAAGAATTTGCGCTGCAAGGAGAAGGTGGAAATGTTAAATGGCCTATCTCAATGCAAACATACCACCGATCTATTGTAAGATCAGAAAGGAGTATCTTTATGACCTTAAAGAACATCATGGAGAAAGCGAAGACTGTGTTATCTTTGGTCTCACATCAATATCAGGGCTTGCAATTTTATTTAACATCATGCTTCCTAATGGTGCGTGCTATTGGCGTTTGCCTATCTCAGCGTTTTTCCAAAAATCGTATGACCGAGCCGATGTGCCGGATATGCAGACGCACGAATTGGAATTGTGGAATTGTTTTAGTTATTGGCCTAGCGTGCATTGCTTTGATTGGTTGGATGGTATAAACGGTAAATATTTAGGACTAGATAAAAAATTTTATCATGGCAAATATTTATTCACAGTTGATTGGGCTCATCCAGAGACTAATATTTTGGATACCGAACATTCTGAAATTCCTCAAGAACATAAGTGTGCACATATATTGGAACTTACTAACGGCAATTTTGCTGCTCAGCCTAACAATCGCATTCTGTGGCATGTTAATAGCTACACTACTGATAACAGCTGGCCTGACTATAAAGTACAAACTACATACTGGGATGCAGAAGATACTAGCATGGTTACAGAAGATAGTGATAAAATGTTCTACCAAATGGAAGAAAAAATAGAGGAGTAGTTATGAGAGATAGTAAAACAATTGAATCTTTTTTAAAACAAAAAGATAAAACAGAAAAAGAAAAAATATTATTCAAAAATTTAAAAAAAGAAGTTGAGACAGGTGCAAACGGAACACAAAAGTATGTAATTAAAGAAGGTGTAAATAAAGGTAAAGTTGCAAGCACATGATAGATAAATGGTTGTATACTTTTTTTGCTAGTATTGATAAGTTTTTTTCTTTTATAGAAACTTATACTGTCAAGTTTACATCTTGGTTATGGCACTTTAGAATAAAACTTCTAAGAAAAAAAAGAGGTAGAAAATGAAATATCTAAAAAAGTTATGGAAAAAATACGTCGAGTGGTTATTTAAGGATTTTGATAATGAAAAATTGTAAACAGTGTGAAAAAGAGTTTCAACCAAAAGATGAATTAGATCAATTTTGTAGTCAGGATTGTAAAGAGGAGGCCTTAGCTGAATTAGATTCTGGTTCAGATGAGTGCCTTTCATGTCAATAAAGAAACCACTCACTATCTCTGAGGAGGCTTCCGTGCAGATGCCTATGAAGACGGTTGCCAGTTTGATCGGTCTTGTCGCAATCGGCACCTGGGCTTATTTTGGTTTGATTGAAACACAAAACCAACATCATACTCGATTACAATTAATGGAAGCAGATGTTGAAGATAACACAGAGTTTAGAATAAAATGGCCAAGAGGTTTAATGGGTTCGTTGCCCGCTGATTCTGAGCAGTTCATGCTTATCGAAGATCTATATAAACAAGTAGAAAAAATGCAACAGACTCAAGAGATGAATATGACTAATAAAGTTAATATAGAATTCTTAATGAAACAATTAGATAAAGCTCAAAAAGATATAGAAAAATTAAAAGACAAACAACGGGAGTTTGCTAATGGAAACGGTCATTAGTAGTGTTGTTGCTCTTTGTATGTTTATAGCAGGAGAGCTTAAAGAACATAGAATAAAAGAATCTATGTCAGATTGTTTGAAGGGAAAACGCCTGGCGGAACGTGATGTAAATGTTAATATTCAGTACATGTGCGGGACTGTAGATGCAGAGCTTGAAAAAAATATAGATGGCAGTATAAGTATAAAAAGAATTATAAAACCAAAATAATGAAAGATGCAAAAGTATTTCCAATTTTTTCTAAGCCTATCTATTTAAATAGTATAGATTATGAAATTAGTAAAATATATCCTGAATTAGAGAAAATTAAATGGAAATATATAGAGGTTGATTCAAACGAACAATTTTCGTACTCGTCTTTAGATAAAAAAATTTTAGATAAAAAACCGTATGAAGAAATAAGAAAACATGTTGAGGAACATTTTAATAATTATGTTTCTAATATATTAGAATGGGATCAAGAATTTAAAATAACAACATCGTGGTTAACTAAAACACTTAATAACCAGAGAGCAAATTATCATAATCATAATAATTGTATGTACAGTGGAGTTTTATATTTAAAAACACCAAAAGAAAAAGCAAAAATAACTTTTGTAAATTATGAAACTAAAAGATTTTTATTAATTCCTAAAAAGTACAATATGTTAAACAACTGCGAATTTTTAATTGATACGTTGCCTGGAGACATAGTAATATTTCCTTCAGAAGTTTTTCATAAGATAAATATAAATAAGTCTCATGAAGAAAGAATATCATTGGCATTTAATTTTATACCTGTTGGAAAAATAGGAAGACCTACGGCAGATAGCTATTGTGAAATACAACCTTTATAGTAAAATATTAAATAAAAAAAAATGAATCTTAGTAGAAATTTTACTCTTTTAGAACTCATCAAATCTGATACTGCTGTCAGAAAAGGAATTAATAATAATCCTAATGCAGGTCAAATAGAAAAACTAAAAGCGTTGTGCGAAAATATTCTTCAACCCGTTCGAGACCACTTCGGTAGAGTTAAAGTGACTAGCGGATTTCGTAGTGTTGAATTATGTCTTGCTATAGGTAGTTCAGCTAACTCACAGCATGCTAAAGCTGAAGCCGCAGATTTCGAATGCGTAGGTGTAGATAATGCAGAAGTTGCAGATTGGATTAAAAAAAATCTTGAAACAGATCAATTGATTTTGGAGTATTATACTCCTGGTGAGCCAAACTCAGGATGGATTCATTGCAGTTGGGTACCCGAAAATAGAAGAGAACAATTTATGTTAGCCTATAAATCAGAAGGTAAAACAAAATATAAACCAATAATAGGAAAAGCTAAAGATTTGGTTTTATAATAATGATTAAAAAATTTGAAATAATTAATTTTATTCTAAAAGATCAATTTAATAGTCATTCAAAATTAAAGACACATTTAACAGATTTAATTTTAAACTCTAAGGATAAAGGTTGGCATAATAATAAAGGTAATTTTAATGACAAAATTTTTAAATTAGATTGGCCTTTGGCAGATAATACAGAAAGACCTTGGATAAAATATTTAATTAATGATTTGTATAGCCAATTAAGTAAATTTTCTGATTCTTTAGGTTACACTGATATTATAATCAATAAAATTTGGTATCAAGTATATAAAAAAAATAATACACATAACTGGCACATACATCATGATAATTTTTCAGGAGTTTATTATTTAAAATTACCTGAAGATGACATAAGTAACTATACTGAGTTTTTAAGTCCAAACAATTTTGATGTATCTTTTAGAATAAAAGTAAAAGAAGGTGATATTATATTTTTTCCTTCACATTTAATTCACAGAGCACCAGCTTTACAAAAAGAAGAAACAAAAATTATAATATCTTGGAATTTGAATGTTTCCTCAGTAAAAAAAGAAATAACCTCAAATAAAAACCAAACATTAATTTTAGAATAAGGAGATTTAAGTCTAGATTAATTAAACAAAAAAAGGTAAAATATTATATGCCAATAGGAAGATCACAAATAACAAAACAAGTAGAAGGTCAATTAAGTGGCGAAAAAAAAGAAAAAGATAAAAAGAAGAAGCTTCAAGCTAAGAAACCTAATCGCAAAAACGCTCTTTCAAGGACATTTACTGTTTAAGCCAAAAGTGGTACAATCAAAGAAGTTGTACAACCGCAAAAAGGATAAGTATAAAACTTACAATGCGGCCGCTAAAATGGAGGAATAATGGCAAAAAAAATGAAAAAAGGAAAAGGTCCTTGTTGGGAAGGTTATGAAATGGTTGGAACTAAGATGAAGAATGGTAAAAAAGTACCTAACTGTGTTCCAATGAAAAAAAGAAGTTCAGGATCTCCTAAAATGGGTGAATACATTGGTTCTCATATTAAATCAGAAGTTGGAGAACAAATGGTTTCTAATAAATCTTACGAGGATTATTATAAAGATATTTTATAATGGATTACGCAGCTAAATATTACAAGAATGCAAGTCCAGCTAATAAAAAGAAGTTTAATTCATTAGTTAGCGATTTAAGAATTGATATGTCTTTAGAATCTGCTGTTAGTGAAGGATTAAGACAAATGCAACAACAAACTAAAAGCACAGCTGGTGGAGGTATTTCTAAAAACTCTACAGGTGGTTTTATAAACATGAAAGATTATTATAAAGGAATGTTATAATGGCTAGCTCAGGAACTACATCATTTAATTTAAATATAGATGAAATTATAGATGAAGCATATGAAAGATGTGGTTTATCTACAGACTCAGGTTATGATTTAAAAAGAGCTAGAAGAAATTTAAATTTATTGTTATCTGAATGGGGTAACAGAGGATTACATTTATGGAAGGTAAAAAATTATGAACAAGTATTAACATCAGGAACAGAACAATACGCAACTCCAAGTGATTGTAGTGATGTATTAGAAGCTTACATATCTACAGGAGCTGGCACGGGGCCGTCGATAACGGATGTATCTTTAACTAAAACAGATAGATCTAACTATGCAGCTTTACCAAATAAAGGTGCCACAGGACAACCGTCACAGTATTATGTAGATAGACAAATTAATCCACAAATATATTTGTATCAAACACCTGATGCATCTACTTACACTTATTTAAAATATTATTATATTGCTAGAATTGAAGATGCTGGAGGATATACAAATACTCCTGATGCACCTTATAGATTTTTACCTTGTATGGTAGCAGGTCTAGCTTATTATCTATCGTTTTTAAAAGCTGCAGATAGAACACAAATGTTAAAATTAGCTTATGAAGATGAAATGAAAAGAGCTTTAGATGAAGATGGTTCTAGAACTTCTTTATATATTTCACCACAAACTTACTTTGGAGATGGAGTATAATGGCATACGCAACAGGTAAAAAATCACATGCAATATCTGATCGTTCTGGAATGGCTTTTCCATATCAAGAAATGGTTAGAGAATGGACAGGTGCATTAGTACATATATCTGAATTTGAGCCTAAACATCCACAAATAAGAAGAAAAACAGTTAAGGCAGATGCGATTGCATTAAGAAATGCAAGACCTCAAGATTTTACTTTTAACTCTGGAGGATCTAGATTTACTACAACTGATTTATCCTTACCTGGAGAATTTGCTTTTGATTCTTCTGGAATGCAGCCTGATAATGGTGCAGAACAAAATAGAAAAAGACAACTTATTTCAATAGTTGGTAAAACAACAGTGGAGATATCATAATGGCTATTACACATGCAGATTTTTTAACACAGGTTAGAGATTATACAGAAGTAGATTCTAATGTATTAACTGATTCTATTATTGATAAATTTATTAGAGCTACAGAACTTAATGTAGCAGGTCAAGTAGACTATGATGATTTAAGAAAATATTCTACATCTACTTTTACATCTGGAAATAGATATGTCAGTTTACCTGCTGATTGTATGATTATTAGATCAGTACAAATGATAAATGGTTCTGATAGAACTTTTTTAGAACGAAGAGATACAAGTTTTATATCTGAATATAACAGTGGAGGCACTACAGGTGAGCCTAAGTTTTATGCTAATTGGGATGATTTTAATATATTAGTAGCACCTACACCAGATTCAGCTTACACTATTCAAATCAACTTCATTAAAGATCCACCACATTTCGATAGTTCAACAAATACATATTTGTCAACTTATCAAGAGACAATGTTATTACATGGTGTCTTAACTGAAGCTTTTTCTTATCTTAAAGGTCCTCAAGATCTTTACACACTTTATAAAAGCAAGTATGATGAAGAAGTACAAGCTTTTGCTCTACAACAAATGGGTAGAAGAAGACGAGGAGAATATGATAGTGGTGTGCCTAGAATAAAGGTTCCATCACCATCACCATAAAATTAAAGGAGAATAATTATGGCTATTACAACTAATGCAATTTGCAATTCATTCAAAAAACAATTGATGGGTGGTGAGCATGATTTCGATAGTGGTGGAGATACATTTAATTTAGCAATGTATACTTCTGCTGCAGCTATCGGTGCATCAACTACTAACTATTCATCAACTTCTGAAGTATCTTCACCGGCAGGTTACACTGCAGGTGGTAAAGCTTTAGTTAACCAAGGTGTTAAGGTATCATCTGGTGTCGCTATTACTAGCTTCGCTAACTTATCTTTTACTGGTGTTACACTAACAGCAAGAGGTGCTTTAATTTACAATACAACTACTGACGGTGGTACAGGTACTACTGAAGCGGTTGCTGTATTAGATTTCGGTGGAGACAAGACTGCAACATCTGGAACATTTACAATCCAGTTCCCTGCATTCACAACTTCTGCTGCGATTTTAAGAATTGCTTAATTAAAGGAAATAAAATGATATGGCCACTGGATGGGGTAATAAAACATGGGGAGCATCAGATTGGGGAGACCTATCTGACGAAACCGTCTCAGTCAGTGGCGTATCATTAACCACATCTACAGAGCAATCAACAACTCAAGCTAACGCAAATGTTGATGTAACAGGATCACAACTCACATTTACTAATGCAGGAGCTGTTTCAGGTGCGTCAGCAGATGTATCAGTTACAGGTATTCAAGCAAATCTTTCTATGGGAGAGGAAGATATTGCAAGAGGTATTCAACAAGATGTAACTGGCTCACAATTAACTACAACACCAGGTGCTGTCACTATTGATGATCAGTTTTTAATTGGTGCAGGATGGGGAAGAGATTCTTGGGGATCAATGGTATGGGGAGATGCTTATTCTGCTCAAACAGGATCCGTGTCAGCTACAATATCTGTAGGTGCAGTTGCTGAAATTACGGCAGGTGCTAGCGCAAGTCCAACTGGACAAGAGTTAACAGCTACTCCAGGTCAAATCACAATGACTGGAGATGCCAATATTGACGTTACAGGAATACAAGCAACCTTATCTGTAGGAGAGGTACAAGCACTATCTGTTGTTGGTAGTGAAATGACTATCTCTATTAGACCTGTAGATATTGAGGCAGGGGGTAATGTAACTGTAAATGTTATTGATGATAATTTAGATACAGAAATTGGACAAGTAACATTTGATATAGGAGTTACAGTATCCGTTACTGGATTAGAGCTTACTTCATCCATTGGTGATGAAACAGTCACAGGTACTGCAAATGTAGATATAACAGGACAAGAGCTTACAAGTTCTATTGGAAATGAAACAGTTGTAGCTGATGGAAATGTGTCTGTTACAGGTATTGAATTAACAAGCTCTATTGGAGAAGAGACAGTTACTGCAGACGCGAATGTAACAATAACAGGTATTGAATTAACAAGCTCTATAGGACAGGTAGAGCAAAACACTATATATGACGTAACAGGCATTGAAATGACCTTATTCTTAGGTGAAGAAGGTATTGTTGCTAACGCAGATGTTGATGTTACAGGCATAGAATTGACTAGTTCAATAGGAAGTACTAATATCACAGCATGGCAAGAGATTGATCCTGGCGTAAGTAATGTATGGACAGAGGTTGATTTAGCTGCATGATTAAGGTAAAATTATAATTATTTAGGAGACAAAATTTATGGCATCTAGTTATTCAACAGATCTAAAACTCGAATTAATGCAAACTGGCGAAAACGCTGGTACATGGGGTGAAAATACAAATAATAACTTAAACTTAATTCAACAAGCAATTGCAGGTTTTGAATCAGTAGCACTTTCTGATGGTGGAACTGTTGCTCTTGCAATGACAGATAAAGCTATCTCAAATGCAAGAAACATGGTTTTAAAGTTTACTGGAACTTTAACAACTGCATCAACTGTAACTATTCCAGACTCAATTGAAAAATTTTATATCTTTGATTTATCTGCTGTAACAGGTGTAACAAATTTAACAATTAAAACTGTAAGTGGAACTGGTTTTACTGCAGGTGAAGCTGCAATCGTTGCTGCTTATTCTGATGGAACAAATTTAAACGAGATTGCATTAAACACTTTGGGTGGAACAATTGCTACAGCACAAATTGATGATGCTGCAATTTCTACTGCAAAACTTTCTGACAATGCGGTGACTACTGCAAAAATTTCAAACTTAAATGTTACAGAAGCAAAACTTGCTGCATCAGCAGTTACTGCTGATAAAATTGCTCAATCTACAATTACACAAGCAAAACTTGCTACTGACTCAGTTGGTCCAGATCAATTAATTTCAACTGGCGTTACTGCTGCAGAATATACTTCAGCTACAATTACTGTAGATGCTGATGGAAGAATTACTGCTGCATCAAGTGGGGCATCAGGTGCTCAAGACGTTGTTAGATCTCATGCTTTTAATGGTGGTGCTACAGGAACATACACAGCTAACCCAGCCGCAAACAATGCGTCAGCTTTTATAAAAGGCGGTGGCGGTGGAGGATCTGGTGGTGGAAACCCTAATAATCAGGCTAGTGGTGGTGCTGGCGGTGATGGAGGATTTGGTTTTTATTTTGCTCCAATTACAGGCGGTACAGGTTATCCATACTCAGTAGGAAATGGTGGAGGCAAAGGTAATGGTTTTGATGCTGGATCTCCAGGAGGGGCTACAAATGTTACAAGTATTGGAACTGCTAATGGTGGAAACGGTGGTGTTTTAAGTCAACCCGGTAATCCAGGAAGTTCTCCAGGAGCTCAAACCGGTTTAACGGGTTCAGAAACTATTTACTATAACAAAGGAACAGGTGGTGCCGGAGCCGCAAGAGCTACTAATAATTCAACTCCTGGCACTCCAGGATTTTTCTTACTTTATGACAACTCAGGAACATAATTATGGCAAAGTTTGTTTTAAAAAATACAGATAATCATTATATAAGAATTTGTGAAGATATAGAATCCAGAGATTTTTGGATAAATAATTTTGTCGATATTTCTTCTTATGAAGAAATTTCAGATGCAGATTATTCTTTACTTCAATCAGGAAATAAAGTTTTTACTTCACGCCAGCCTTTAAATATTTCCTTGATTGATAACCAGGGAGTTCAAGATTCTTTTAGTGTAGAGGATATAAGATCAGAACTGAATAAGCTTATAAAAAATCTCGAAACAGCAATTCAATTTGCAACAAATCCTCCTGCGATTTGGACTACTAATTTAAATACTTTAAAAGCTATTAATATAGATTCTTTGACCTATCCTATCACAGGTTATAATTGGGTTGATTGTTTAATAAAAAATGATATACAGGTTCCGTCTTCGATGGAACTCTAATGAATGAAAGAATAATTACTTTTGCAGCTCATCCAAATATTGTAAAAGACAAATCCATTCATCCAGAACCTGCAATACTTAATATACCACAGTGGTACAAAGATGTACCAAATCCTGATATCCATACAGAACGTACTATCAAAGCTTGTAAACCTTTTTTAGATAGTCTTACTGCGGGCTATATTTTAAAAAATCCTATTGACCAAAAAATTAATTTTAACGTAAAAGGTCCAGACGACAAGTTAAATGCTTGGTTGGAGTATGCAAACTCTATGGGTTTTTTTAGAGATAAAAAACAATATATAGGTGTAAACATGGGTACACATGGAGAAGTACATAATATAGATCAAGTAGGAGGAAAAAAATGCCCCTTTGTCAAAGAAAATAAAAATTTTCCTATATTTAAGATTTTAAATCCTTGGACTATCCTTGTTCCAAAAGGTTATTCAGTTTTTTATATGCAACCTATTAATAGAGCTGAAAAAAGATTTGAAATTTTTTCAGGAATTGTAGACGGGCCTTGTGCTTTACCTACAAATTTTCCCTGTGTAATTAAAAAAGAAGGTACTTGGGTTTTAGAAAAAGGAACTCCTATTGCTAGTGTCTTTCCGTTTAAAAAAGAAAGTTGGAAAATGAAAATTGAAGAATGGGACGAAAAAAAAATGGATTCTATTCTTTTTCAAATGACTACTTTTTTAATGAAGTGGTATGAAAAAACTCTTTGGAATAAACAAAAATGGAGATAAAAAATTTTATTGGAGTTTATAATTTTTTTACTCCAGAACATGTTTCAGCTTTTTTAAAAACGTTTGGTAATATAGAAGAGTTTGAAGAAGCATCTATTATATCAAATGATGGATCTTCTAAAATTAATAAAAATATCAGAGATGTAAAAAATTATGGTCTGTCAAAGTTTAAGGGAATTACTGAAGCACATTGGTTTAATTTAATTTGTGCAGGTTTAGTAAATACTTCTGAAAAATATTTTAATGAAAGAGAAATAGATTATCGAATATCAGTAATTGAAGGTATAACTTTATTAAAATATAATAAGGGTGGTTTTTATAAAACACATAATGATAGTGGTCTTAAAACTCATAGAGAACTTTCTGCTATTATTTTTTTAAATAATGATTATGAAGGAGGTTATTTACAGTTTTTTGAACCTAATCAAAAAAATTTAATTTTAGAAATAAAACCACAACCTGGAAAAATTGTTTTATGGCCAAGTAACTTTTTATACCCACATCAAGCAACACCAGTAATTGAAGGAACAAGATTTACTATTGTATCATGGATGATTTAAATAAATATATTTATATTAAAAATATACTTTCTAATGATGAAAGAGAACTATTATTTAATTATGCAAAATTATATAACCTTAGCAATCAAACTACTTTTTGCCAACAAACACCTTTAAATGAAACGATTAGATACGGAGATCCTGTTACGGATTCTTTGTTGGAGTCTAAAAAACAAATATTTGAAAAAGCAAGTAACTTTGAATTAATTGAAACTTACAGTTTTTGGAGATTGTATAAAAAATTTTCTAGTTTAAAAAAACACACAGACAGACCTTCTTGTGAAGTAACTATTAGTGTAAATGTTAAGGCAGATAATGAGTGGCCTCTTTTCATAGATGGAGAAAAAATAATAATTAAACCAGGAGATGGTGTTTTGTATTTTGGTGGAAAGTTAGAACATTGGAGAGAAGAATATAATGGAGATTATTCTTTTCAAATTTTTTTTCATTATGTTTTAAAAAATGGTGAATTTAAAAATCTTAAATGGGATGGTAGACAAACTTTAGGGATACCTAAAAATTGATATGAAATTTATTTGGGAAGAAGATAATTGTAAAATTGTATTTACTAAAGAAGAAGCAAAGTTAATAAACGACAAAGGTAAGGTCACAATTAATTATGATGATGGAAGACATTTTGTTAATGGTCTTGCTAGAATTGTAGCTGAAATACACCAAAAATATTTAAAACTTGACCCTAAATTTCAAGACAAAATCTCATTTGATGATTCAGAAGTAAAACTTAAATAAATATATATAATAGATTTAATAATTCTAACGTGGTATAATTCGATATGCCTTTAACAAACGTACAAATAGCGCCAGGATTTAACAAACAAGTAACTGCAACAGGAGCTGAGGGACAGTGGACTGATGGGGATTTTGTTAGATTTAGATATGGACTTCCAGAAAAAATAGGGGGTTGGCAACAAATTAACGGAGATACATTAGTTGGTGCTGTAAGAGAACAGCTTGTTTGGGCAGATTTAGACGGTAGAAGATACGCTGCTCTTGGAACAAATAGAATATTAGCAATTTATTATGAAGGAGCCTTTTATGATATTACTCCATTAGATACAGCCATTACTGGAATTACATTTGATACTACAGATACATCGGCTACAGTTACTGTAAACAAAGTAGCCCATGGATTATTTGCAGGAGATTTATTTACATTTACATCAGTTACAACACCTGGCGCAGGATATGTAGCAGCAGACTTTGAAACAAATACTTTTGAAGTAGTGACTGTTCCAACAAATGATACTTTTACAATTACAATGGCAACTGCTGCAACAGCAACTATTTCTGCAGGTGGAGCTGCAACCGTTAATCCATATATTAAACCAGGACCACTTACACAAAGTTATGGTTACGGTTGGGGCACTTCAACATTTGGTGGTGCCTCTGGAGTTATTTCTACTTTAAACGGAGCATTGTTAGATGACACTAACGGAACTGGAGGAACTGGGACTGATATTACACTAAATACAGTTACTGGATTTCCAACATCAGGCACAATTAAAGTTGGAGCAGAATTTATTTCTTATACTGGAGTATCTGGTAATGATTTAACAGGGATTACGAGAGATGTAGCAGGAACACGTTCGGCTCATGCTGATGGAGCATCAGTAGAATTTTATACTGCATGGGGAGAATCATCTACAAGCTCTTCTGTATTACTAGATCCAGCTTCATGGTCACTAGATCATTTTGGACAAAAACTTATTGCAACTGTAAAAAATGGAAAAACTTATTATTGGGATCCACTTCAAGCATCTTCTTCTGCATTACAAACAAGAGCAGCAGTTATAAGTGGAGCTCCAACACGATCAGTAATGTCTATTGTATCTGAAAGAGATAGACATTTAATTATTCTTGGAACTGAAACAACTATAGGTAGTGAATCATCACAAGATAAAATGTTTATTAGATTTTCTGATCAAGAGAGTATTGCTGATTATACTCCTACCTCTACAAATACTGCAGGAACTTTTAGATTAGATTCTGGTGTAAAAATTATAGGAGCGGTAAAAGGTAAAGATTATATCTTAATTCTTACCGACACCTCTGCATATGTCATGCAGTTTGTTGGTCCACCATTTACATTTTCTATTAGACAGGTAGGTTCTAACTGTGGAGCAATCGGACAACATGCAATTAAATATGTTAATGGAGCTGTATGGTGGATGGGTCAAGCAGGTGGATTTTTTGTTTATGATGGTACAGTTAAAAATGTACCTTGTTTGGTAGAAGATTTTGTATTTACAGATAAAGGAAATAATTTAGGAATTAATTACAATGCAGGTGAACAAGTATATGCTGGATTAAATCATTTGTATGAAGAAATATCTTGGTTCTATCCTAAAGCAGGTTCAGTAGAACCAGATAGAGTTGTTACATTTAATTATACAGAACGTACGTGGACAACTGGATCTTTAGCTAGAACTTCTTGGCATGATGCTACATTGTATGATAATCCATATGCAACTAAATTTAATTCTTCAGGCACTCCAACTTTTCCAACTATACAAGGAGTAACTAATGTAAATGGTGCTTCTATTTATTATGAGCATGAAGTTGGTAATAACGAAGTAGATTCTGATGGTAATAAAACAGCAATACTTGCATTTATACAATCAGGTGACTTTGATATAACAGATGGTGAAGTCTTTATGAGTATGAGAAGATTTTTACCTGACTTTAAATTATTAACTGGAAATGCAGAAGTCACAATAAATCTTAGAAATTATTCTACAGATAGTTCTTCATCATCTCCCTTAGGTCCTTTTACAGTCAATTCATCAACAGATAAAGTGGATACTAGAGCAAGAGGTAGAGCAGCTAGTTTAAGAATAGCAAATACTTCTACCGATCAGAATTGGAGATACGGAACTTTTAGAGCTGATATAAAACCTGATGGAAGAAGATAATGGCTAGAATTGATATACAAATACCTGAACCTACACCAGTTTATACTGAAGAAAACCAAAGACAGGTCTCTCAATCTTTACAAACAATGAAAGATAAATTAAACACTTCTTATCAAGAAGAATTAAAACAAGAAGTCGAAAGAGTTTCTTGGTATACAATGAGGTAATATGAGCCAAGGATGTAACAACGTTAATGTTGAACCAACCGTAATCGGTGGTGGAGACGGGTCAAATGCTTATGATGCATTTGGAAGATTAAGAGTTTCTAATCCATTTACTATTTTTGATAGTACAAATGTAATGTCAAAAAATAATCTTTTTGATGAAGACTTAACTGGATCAGGAACGGTTACTTATACCGCAAATAAATCTACGGTTAATTTAAATGTAACTACAGCTAGTGGTGACAAAGTGATTAGACAATCCAAAAGAGTTATGTCTTATCAACCAGGTAAGTCATTATTTATATTTAATACATTTGTCATGAATGCACAAGAATCTGGATTAGAACAACGTGTTGGAAGTTTTGATGCAAACAATGGAATCTTTTTTGAAGACACTGGCACAGGTTATCAAATTGTAAGAAGAAGTTATACATCAGGTTCAAGTGTTGATGATCCAATTGCACAGTCAGCTTGGAATGGTGATAAATTAGATGGTACAGGTGCAAGTGGATATGATTTAAACCCAACTAAAGCAACTATTTTATTTACGGATTATGAATGGTTAGGAATGGGAGCTGTTAGAGTTGGTTTTGTAATAGATGGTAAATTTATTACAGCGCATACTTTTTTAAATGCAAATAATTTAGATACGGTTTATATGCAAACTGCAAACCTACCTATTAGGTATGAAATAGAAACGACAGGAACGATATCTGGTGCAGCGGTATTACAACAAGTATGTTCTTCTTGTATGATTGAAGGTGGCTATTCTCCACAAGGAATTATTCAATCAGTTGGAACTGCTTCATTAGCTGGAGTTACTTTAACAACAGCTGGTACATTTTATAATTTAGGAACCATTAGAATTAAATCAGGAAGACCTTATGCACTTATTATTCCTCAAGGTTTTATAGCTTCTGCTGTAGCTAATTCTGACTTTGAAGTACAGTTAAGACAAAACGCAACTCCTTCAACAGCGTTTTCATATACAAGTTATTCTGATGATGTAGAGTATGATTTAGATGGTACTAAAACCATAACAGGAGGAACGATTATAAATAGAACTTATTTATCGGGTAAAGGAGTTTCTATTGAAAACTTTGGAGATGGTTTTAATTTTGAATATCAACTTGGACAAACAATAGCAGGTGTATCTGACACACTAACTTTATGTGCTAAAGGTGCATCTAATAATGATGGTGTTATTGGTTCATTAAAATGGTACGATACGACAAATGGCTAATATTTATAAAAATGCATTCTATGATCCTAATACTACAGCTGCAGTGACAGTATATACGTCACCGTCTAACTCACGTGCTATTATACAAAACATACAAGTTACAAACGAATCTGGATCTAAAGTATTGAAAGCTAGTATTACAGATAGCTCATCTACATCTACAATACAAATAGCTTATGCATCTATCTCTGGTCCAACTATTTGTAATATAGCTAAAGGGCCAATTATACTTGAAGAGAGTGACACATTAAATATTGAATGTAACACTACCAATTCAGTCTCAGCTGTGGTATCTATTCTTGAAATAAATAGATCAGATCAAAATGGCTAAAGTAAAAATTTTTAACGAATCTTTAATAGTTGATACTTTTCATAATTTAAACATTGATGAGGAAATATATAATATTTTATCTTTAAAAGAAAAAAATAATAAAAATGTTGTAAAATCTAATTTTGGGGGTTTTCAAACTGATTCTATAAATAATAAAAATATTGTTAATAATATTTTAGAAAAATGTGTTACTTTAATAACAAGTAACTACAAACTTAAAAGGAATACAATTTTTTCTTTAAAGAATTTGTGGATAAATAAAAATAAAAAATATAATTTTAATTTACCACACGTACATCCTGATTCACATTTTTCTGGAGTTTATTATTTAGATGTCCCTAAAGAAAATGGAGAAATATTATTTTTTAAAGATGGAGCTAAGACGTTTATTGGTCTTGATGATTTTATTGAATCTCAAGAATTTAATAATAATTATCAAATAAAACCAAAAAAACACATGATTCTTTTATTTCCATCATCCTTATGTCATATGGTAAAACCTCATTTTGAAGACACAGCTAGAATTTCTATTTCTTTTAATATAGGGTTAAATTATGGCTAAACAAAAATTTACACACTTCGTACCTAGACCAAAACCTAAAAAACGTCCAGGACGTCATAAAAAAAGACTTTCAAAAAGTGAAAAAAGAGATTATAAGAAATATAATAAACAAGGGAGATAATTATGAGTGATTTAATTAAAATACCTGCTGAAGCAAAAGAAATAGTTAAAAATAAAAGAACTGGTAAAGTTTATGCAGACAAAGCTGAATTTGATGCGGATGTTTCTGATCCAAATACAGATACTACTGCAGAAGATTTTAGACAAGATCTTGAAATAAAAGTTACTAGAGTTTCAATGGGTGCTAAAACAAAAAAATAAATGAATCCTAGAGGAGCAACTGAAATACAGCATGAGCTGTTAGGAAAACATGTTAGTAAAGAATTATTGGACAAAGTACAGATATGTACCTCAATACCCGGCAAAGTACCGTTAGATCCTAATAAAGTAAATATTCTTTGGCAAAAAAATTCTTGGGATCAACCTAATTTACAAGAATTTTTTGGTAATAAAGAAAGGCATAAGGAATACGATTGGTATGTATTTAACAGTCATTGGAATTATGAAAAGTTTAGATACTTCTTTGATATACCAACTGATAGATCTGTTGTAATTAAAAACGGAACTAATAATTTTCCTACTAGAAGACCTTATCAAAAAGGTAAGCCAATAAAAATATTACACCATAATACACCATGGAGAGGATTGAATGTATTGTTAAGAGCTATGCAAGAAATAAAAAATCCTAACATTACATTAGATGTATATTCATCTACACAAGTTTATGGAGAAGCTTTTAAAAATCAAAACGATGATCAGTTTAAACCTTTATATGAACAAGCAAAACAATTACCAAATGTAAACTATATTGGATATGAAACAAATGAGTATATTTTACAACACATGACCGATTATGATTTATATGTTTATCCAAGCATATTTGAAGAAACATCTTGCGTTTCTGCTCTAGAAGCATTAGCAGCTGGTGTTCATGTTATTACAAATAACTTTGGAGCTTTATATGAGACATGTGCTGAGTGGCCTGTGTACGTTAATTACTCTACAAACTATGAACAAATGGCTAAAGACTTTGCTGCTGCAATTCAAGTAGCGGCTAACTATTTACATGAAGATTTTATACAAGATCATTTAAATGAACAACAAAAATTTTATAAACGTTTTTATAGCTGGAATAAAAAAGGCATGGAATGGACTAGTTTTTTAAAAGGAGCAATAAGTGAAAGAAACAATAAATAAAGATACTTATCAAACTTTAAAGGAACTAAAAGTTTCTCCACAACCTTATAAAAAAAATATTACTCCTTTATGGAAACAGGACACCGGACAACCAGTATTAAAAAAATCTCCTTATTCTATATTTGTTGCAACTCCAGTTCATAGTGAATGTTCTATTCACTATACACAAGCTTTACTAGAATTACAAAAACTTTGTTTTTCTAAAGGAATACAAATAACTTTTCAACTAATGAAATCTTCTTTAGTAACACAAGGGAGAAATCTTTGTGTAGGTAGTTTTTTAGAATCAAACATGACACATATGTTGTTTATTGATTCAGATATTTATTTTAATGCTCAATCAATTATAACAATGCTTGATAAAGATAAGGATGTAATATCTATTCCTTATCCTCTTAAAACTTTAATGTGGGATAAAGCATTTAGAAAGATGCAAGAAGGTAAAATAAAAGAACCTGAAGATATAAGAAAATCATTGCATACTTATCCAATGAAAGTAGAGAATGCACATAACATACAAGTCATAGATGGTGTAATAGAGGTAACACATAGTCCAACTGGATGTATGATGATAAAAAGAAGTGTGTTTGATAAAATGATTAAAGCTTATCCTGACAAACAAATTGTACAAAAAACAGTAATTAATGGGGAGTATGTGGATAGACCACACATGTGGAATTTCTTTGATACTACACATGATCCTGTAACTAAAACATACCTTGGAGAAGACTTTTCTTTTTGTAAATTATGGAAAGATATAGGCGGTAAATGTTATGCCTATATTATGGATCCTATTGTCCATGTTGGAGAACATACCTATGAAGGTAGCTTTTACGACGAGTTGATATTACCTAAGTAAAATGGTAATATTATCCATAATTAAAAGAATAAATTATGGATCCATTTACACTAGCATTAGCCACATTTGGCGTACAAAAACTTAGAGGTAAATCAACTAATAGATCATTAAGAGATGCTCTAGGAATAGGTGCATTAACACAAGGTGCCGGTATGTTAAACGTACCTGGCTTTTCAGCTTTTGGACAAACAGGGCAAGCTTTAGCTGGAAATACTTTAAAGCAACAGTTTATGAATACAGGAGCTGCTAAAGGTGCTGCTTCTTTTATGGGTGGACAAACTTTAAGTCCAGGAGATACTGGAGGAGAAGGTGGAACTAAAGATGCAGGATTCTTACAAAGATTTATACCTAAAACAACTGAAGGTAAAATAGGTTTAGCAGCATTTGGTATACCTTTATTATCAGGATTGTTTGAAGGAGATGAAGGACCACAAACTGCATACTTACCAACTCCTAACAAAGCTTATTCTAAATTTGCTAAATCAGGAGCTCCAGGAAGTCCTACAGGATTTATGGTAAGAGATTATCAAGCAGGTGTAGATACACCTATCGCTAATGCAGATACTTACAGAACTGTTGAAGAAATTTTAGGTGATGAACCTACACAAACATTTAAAGCTGTTGAATATAATCAAGGTGGAATAGTTAGTGTAGCAAAATTTAATGAAGGTGGTCAAGCATTACCTTCTAAACACAGTCACAGCGAACATGACATGAATAACTATGTAAGAGCTCAAGGTTTTGTAAAAGACGGAGCAGGCATGGGTGATGAAGATGAAGACACTATGTTAGCACAATTAGCTGATGGTGAATTTGTATCTAGAGCTGCAGCTGTTAGAGGTGCAGGAATTATTGCTGGTGCTGATATTAATAGTAAAGAAGACCAAAGAAAAAAAGGTGCTGAATTTTTTTACGAACAACAAAAACGTTTTAAAAGAATAATGGATATATTAGATGCAAGCAGAAAAGACAATTAAAGCTAATGTAGATGTGTTATGCATTAAGCCAAAAGAAGTAGATACTTTTTGGCCTTTAGTTGAATTTCTTGTATCAGAAGCTTTAAAGTTTAGTGGTCAGTATGCTGATGCTAAACATATAAAAGAATTAGTAAAAAAGAATGTAATGCATTTATGGATTATGTTCGGAACAGATGAGGATGGAGAAAACAAAGTATTTGGATGTTGTACTAGTAGATTTTTTGATAACCCTAATTTTAAAGAGTTACAAGGTCTTATTTGTACGGGCAAAAAAATGTATTTATGGTCTGACAAACTAGTGAAAACCCTTGAGGAATTTGCTAAAATAAACAACTGTAAAAGAATTACAGCTTTAATGAGACCGGGATATAAAAAAGTTATGGGAAAATATGGTTGGAAAATTAAACATTATGAATTTCAAAAGGAGTTAAACTAAATGAGTATATTTGGAGGAGGCAGTGCTCCAGCTCAACAAGCTTCAGCACCGTCAGTTACTACACAATATTTAAGAGAAGCACCAGGTATTGAAGAAAGAAAACTTGGTTTAATGGACATAGCTGCACAGCTAGGTCAAACTCCTGTAAACATTCCTGCTATGCAAGTTGCAGGTTTAGGTGGTTTAGAACAACAAGGTATTACAGCATCAGGTATAACCGGTGTTGGTCAACCTGCAGTAAGTTCTGCAGTAACAGGTGCACAAACAGCAATGGCTCCAGTTGGTCAAGCAGAAATTAATCAATATTTAAATCCATATCAATCTTATGTAACAGATGAGATTACTAGACAATCACAAATGAGACAAAACCAATTAGCTGCACAAGCAGTTGGTGCTGGAGCATTTGGTGGCGGTAGAGAAGGTGTTAGAGTTGCAGAAGAAGAAAGAGCTAGACTTGCTAACATTGGTCAATCAATGGCAACAGGATTTCAAACTGCATTAGGTGCAGCACAAAGACAACAACAATTAGGATTACAAGGCAGTCAGTTATTAGGTCAGTTAGGTCAGCAACAACAAGGTATGGCTCAACAAGATATTAATCAATTGATGGCAGCTGGTGGATTACAAAGACAACTTGCACAACAAGCATTAGATGCACAAAGACAAACTGAGCTACAAAGAGCATATGAACCTTTCCAAAGAGCAGAGTTTGTTAAAAACATTTATGCTGCAGGCCCTACATCTCAATCTACAATAACACAGAGTAGTATGCCAACGTCCACTGGAAGTCCGTTAGCACAAGCTGCAGGAGCAGGATTAGGAGCTTATGCTACATACTCACTGTTAAATAAAAATCCAACGGCAGCAGCACTAGCAACAAGGTAAGGTCTAATGGATAAAACATTAAACAGACCTCTATTTAGAAAAAGAGCACAAGAAATACATGCAAATGTAAATCCTAAACAAGTGCCTAAATTTTTTGTAGGTGGATTAGCAGCATTAGGATCAGCTGGAATGCAAGCTGCAAGAGCAGCAGCCGCACCTGCTTATAGATATTTAGCACCTAAGATGTCTTCTTTCTTTGCAAGACCTGGAGTACAAACAGGTTTAGTTGGATTAGAAGGTTATGGTATTGGTGTGGGTAGTAGAGAAATGGCAGAAGGAATTAAAGAAGGAGACACAGGTAAATTTATATCAGGAGCAACTTATGCAGTGCCTGGAGCAGCCTTTTTACCAGGTTCAGCTAGAAGAGCAGGTATTACTGCATTAAGAGAAACAGGAGAATACTTAACTCCTAGAATGACAGATCTAGCACAAAAGATTGTTAGAAATCCAGGTAAGACTACACTAGCAGCTATTGGTGCAGGAACAGCATCACCATTATTAAGTCCTGCAGGAACACCTGAAGGTATGACACAAGAAGATTATCTTGCAGATGTACAAGACAGATTAATTTATAGTAAACCTGAATACAAACCAGATCCTAAAAAGAAAGTAACAGAGAATTTAAAAGAATACCGAGAAATGTCTAAGGAGTTTCAATCAAGACCTATTGGTATAAAAAATCCTAAAACTGAAGAAGAACAGTTATTAAATGATCAGTTAAAAACTATTAACAAAATAGATACTACTGCTAAAGAGTTAGGTGTAGATCTAACTAAAGCTAGTGATGACCAATTAAAACAAATAGCAATAGAAACTAATGTAGACGAAACTACAGTAAGACAAATGTTAGGTAAAGGTCAAAAACAAATGGGGCCACAAGAGATGGCGGGTCCTGGAGACACAGGGGGAGAAGGCGGACAAATGCCAATGAATCCTGTACCTAAAATGACAGGTAACGAAGGCCCTGCAGAAATAGCTTATTTAAAAAATAAAAGAACTAAAGATCTTCAAGGTGGAAAAGAAATATCAGGAACACTAGCAGGTCAATTCAAACAATTTAAAGATGAGTTAAATAAAATTACAGGAACTACAAATGAGAACTTAAATAATTTATTAATGATGAGAGCTGCTGGAACTTTATTATCTGGTAAGTCACCACAACAAGGTATGGCAGGTTTCTTAGATGTTGCAGGTCAAGCATTAGGTTCTACTGCAGATGCAATGATTGGTATGAAATTACAACAACAAAAAACAGATATGGATTTAGCACAAGCTTTTTTAAAAATGAAACAAGAAAAAGCTAAAGGTGCAGGAATGCTTACCACTGGAGATAAAACTGTTAGAGTAAGTGATCCAAGTGTACCAGGTGGTTTTAGAAATGTTAGAGTATCTTTAGGTAAAGACAATAAATATTATGAAAGAAAGATAACTCCAGACGGTCAACAATATTTTGAAGAAGCTTTATTTACAGGTACTGACGTAAAAAGAAATGATGATAAACTTAACGCAGCTCTTATGGGTCTAGAAGACAATAGAAGAGGTGGTAAGATGATTGACTTTGTAATTCAAAATGCTGAAAAAGGTGGTACTAAAGCTGCATTAGGATTATTAGCTGAGGACACTCTTGGTACATTTGATTTCTTTGCTGGAGGTAATTTAGGTGCTGATAGTTCTGTTATTGATCAACAAATAGTTGATGCTATGGAAAATAATACTAGTAGAGAGTTTGTAGATATTGAAGGTGGTAAATTAAATTTATTTAATAAAGAAGCCGATAACATGAAACAAAGATTTAATAATGACTTACAAGAAGCTAGAGAAAATGGAGCTAAAGAAGTAGAGAAACAATTGAAGAAAGCAGGTCTTATTGCTAAAAACTACAGACCTACAGAAGAAGACTTAAGAGCTTACACTAAACTAGCACTTATTGAACAGCGTATGAAATACATTGTTGCAAACGCTAACAAATCAGAAGACAGATTAACACAAAAAGATATTGATAACGCTGCTAAACGTACGCAAATTATTAAATACATTACTTCACCTAGAACTATTAGATTAAACTACGAGCAGTTAAGAGAAGAGTTTAATGAAAAAGCTGGTAGTTATCTAAACCAATACAAACTAAATGGTGGGGATGAACAATTTATTCAAGAAAACTTTATGGATATTCCTGGAGTTTCTGCTGCTTATAATCAAAAGAATAAAGAGTTTATGAGACAACAAGCTATTTCAAATCAACAATCTAGAGCAGATATATTATCAACCATACCGATAGGAGGTTAGTAGTGGCAAGTATTAAAGAACTACAATCTGCAATCGATACAAGAAACATCGACACAAGAAAGTTAAATCAAGAGCAACTAACAGCTTTAGATACTGCTTTTAAAACAGGTGAGCTTACTGGATATGAAGGTGTTGAAGATTATCAAAGATTAATTGACTTAGGTGCAATGAGTGTTGCAGGTCAAAAAGAAAAAAGATTAAAACCTTTTGAAACAGCTACGGGATTAGATAGAGGAGATCTTGTATTTGCGGGTGCTGCCTCTGCTTCTATGGTTCCTTATTTTATGAACAGAGATCAAATCATGGATGCTTTTGTTAGAAGTAATTTTAAAGATAGATATGGTGTAGATACAAGATTTGCAACTATGGCTGATATGTATCAAAAAAGATTTACTGTATTAGGAGATGCTGTAAAAAAATTACCACAGATTAGAGGAAGAGCTGGATTACCAGTTAGAATGTTGGGATCTTTAGCAGGTATGGCTGATAACACTGTAGATTTTTTTAAAAAATTAAAAAAATTTGGAGCTACTCCATCATTATCTACTGAAGCACAATCATTATTAATGGGTGCTAGTGGTGCGTTTGGTGGTTCTGCATTATATGATATGGCTAATTTAGGTTCTGATTTTGTAGGAGCTACTTCACAAGACATGGCTAACCTAACTGACAATGATATTAGAAAGTTACCTTTTGAACAAAGACTTTTATACAATGGAATAAACGAAGCATACAATGATTTACTTTGGGCTGGTGGTGCTATGTCTCTTATACCTCTAGTTAGATTTGCAGGTAGAGAAGGATTAAAACAATCATTAGGATTAAACTCAGAACAATCTAAAACAATTGCTAGATCATTTGAAAGAGTGGGTGAAAGACCTACTGTTGCTGCATTGATACCAGGAGAAAACGCTTTTCAAAACTTCTTTAAAAAATTCTTTACAACTATTGGAGTATACCCACTTGTTAGTGGTCCTTTAACTAAATTTAATAGAGACTTTAACAAAAGACTAACTCAAGAGGAATTTTTAAATACTGTAGATCATTTGAATATGGCTCCTGCAAGTAATGTAAGTATTATGAATTATGCAGGAATAAATCAAATGAAAAATGAATGGGCTAAAGTATTAGATACAATTAGCACAGAATATAAAATGGTAAGAAAACATTGGGAAGAAATAGGTAACCCTACTTTTATACCAACTGCCACCGTAAGACAAGAAACACAAAGATTGTTAGATCAAATAAAAACAGAATATCCAGAAAGATATGGTGATTTCATGCAAGCAAGTTCTTATGAAAAAGGAGCAAGAGACTTAACTCCTGCTGACGATTCTTTAATACAATATGTACAATTTTTAAATAATATTACTCAAAACAAAAACTATATTAGAATGAGTGACTGGGCTGGATTATCTAGAATGCAAACAGCTGCCTACGAGGGAACTAGATTTAACAATGTTAAACCACAAATATTAGTTATTAGAAATGCTTTAGAAAAAGATTTAAATAGTATGAATGAAGCTACAGTAAAAACTAATTTAAAAAATGATGTCTTTAAAGATGAGTATCAAGCTATCTTACAGAAAGATGGTCCACAAGCAGCAGAAGATTTTATTGAATCAAATATCAGAGCAGCTAAAGCTGGTTATCAACAACTATTAGAAGCAAACGCATATTATTCAATGGTGTTAAGGCCTTTTAACACTAGTAAGGTTGCTAAACAATTAAAAGCTGCTGATAGTAAATTATTTGCTGATAAAGGTATTGAAATGGTAGGACCTGCGGGAATATATCCAGATCAAGTATTCGATAAAGTTATTAGAAGAGTTTTAGATGGTGGTGGACCTGATGGAGTTAAACAATTAAAACAAATATTAGGTGTTACTAAATCTAGTTACGAAGTTTTAGATTCAGCGGGTAAGGTTAAAAGAACAGTTCAAATTCCTTCTAGCGCAGAATCAAAAGAAATGTATGACAGATATGTTAGACAATGGTTTTGGGATGCATGGAATGAATCTACAGCTAATCCTTTAAGAGACTTTAGAAGTATATCTGCTGAAGCTATTGCTGCACAAGCCGCTAAAAAAGGATTTACTAGAAAGAGAATGTTTCAATTAGATGATACAACTGAACAAAGAGTTAGAGCTAAAACAAAAACTAATGAAACTATTAATCCTCAATCAGTAGATGCAAGAATATTTACTGAAGGAGAAGGTGTAGCAAATTTAAATGAAGGTGTTATTAGAAATCATGATTTTGGTGAATTAGATATAGAAAAATTTGTTAAAAATATTGGTATTGATACTGCTCAAGGGAGAGATAAAATTAGAGAAATTTTTGGTGGTGGAGTTCAAGGAGAAAAAGCATTAACTAGAATACAAGATTTAATTACAATGAAACGATCATTAGATTCAGTGGACTTTACAGATCCGTCTAAGTTCGTACAAAGATCATTAACACTAAGAGCTGGTTCTTCTGGAGGTATTCTTGCAGGAGCTACAAGTGCTGCATTTGGTTTTGGTAATACTTTAAAATTAATTATTGGAAGTAGATTATTTGGTAACATTATTACTAATCCTAAAGTTGCAGAAGATTTAATGGATATGAATCAATATATGAGATTTATGTCTGATGATCCAAATGTATATGCCTTAAAACCACAAATGGTACCAAGAGCATCTAGAACATTTGCTAGATTTATAAATAGTTTGATGGAAGCAGAAGGAGATGACTTTAGAGTTGATCCTGATAATATAGATTTTGAAGAAGTAAGAGATAAAATTAATAGCCTAGACCCTAACATACCTTTACAATCTAGTTACGATTTTGGAACTATGCCTAAGTTTACTAGAGATAGAATATATCCTGAGTATGAAACAGCTAAAAACATGGATCCAGCTACAGCTAGAGCTGGTGAAGAATTTTTACAAGGTTCTAATTTAATGGCATTGAACGAACAACAATTTGAAGAAGTTGCAAACACAGAACCACAATCAACACAACCACAAATGATGATGCCTCCAGGAGGACAAGCAACAGAACCAACTGCAATGGCCACAGGACAAATGCCACAGAACACCCAGATGCAGACAGCACAACAATATGCATCATTATTTCCACAAGATACATTAGGTCAAGCTGTTGCAGCTAGACAATTTAATGAAGGTGGATTAGTAGAAGATGCTTACAGACAAGCTGACGAGGTGCTCAATGGCTAGAAAAACTGCAATGGACAGAATTGAATATCATGAGAAGATCTGTCGAATTATGCAGAAACAAACTTTTGAAAAGATAGAGAAAATGGAAGCTAGAATATTAAGAATAGAAAAATGGATTATAGGTGGTTTAGCAACTATACTTTTAGCTGTACTTTCTCAACATTTTTAGTATAAACAATGAATGAAATTTATAGAAAACGATAATTCGTTTAAGCTAACAGAATTTTCTTTAGTAGAAAAATATCCTTACAAAACATACTCTAGAGCTGCTGATCCTGAAACAGGTAAACGTATGTATTCTGTAGATGGAACTAAGTTACCAAGTGTAACTACGATATTAGGAGCGACAAAAGACCAGGAATCAATAGATGCATTAGCTAGATGGAGAGCAAAAGTAGGAGAAGAAGGCGCAGAGAAAATAAAAAACGAAGCATCTTCTATAGGTACTGAAATGCATTTAGTTATAGAAAAATATATTAATGGAGAAGGTTATCTTAATCTTACAGAGAAAGGTAACAGAGCTAGAAGAATGGCACACACTATATTAAAAAATTTAAATCCATTAACAGAAGTATGGGGTAATGAAGTTAGTTTAGCATATCCAGAAAAATACGCAGGAGCTACAGATTGCATTGGAGTTATGGATGGTAAAGTTACTTTGTTTGATTGGAAACAAACTAATAAACCTAAGAAAAGAGAGTGGAGTGCAGTACAAGATTATTTTATGCAACTAGGAGCATACAGTTTAGCACACGAAGCTATGTATCAACCAATAGAACAAGCTAAAATATGTATGTGTTCAAGGAATTTTGACTATCAAGAGTTTACAATTGAAGGCCAGGAATTAAAAGACTATCAAGAAAAATGGTGGGAAAGATACAATAAGTATTTAGAAACTCTTAAGTAAGCCATTCTTTAAATTCATCACCTAAAGTTTTAGTAGCTAATTTATTTTTATTAGATAATGATGCAATAATTCTTTCATCAATAGTGCCTTTACATATTAAATCAGTATACAACACAGGATGTTTAAGACCTGATCTATGAGCTCTATCTTCTGATTGTCTTCTTACTTCAAAATTAAAACTATTAGAAAAATAAATAACATTTTTAGCTTCAGTTAATGTTAAACCAAAACCACCGGTAGATGGATTACCTACAAAAAATCTACACCTATCATCTGTTTGAAATCTATTAACTGCTTCTGTTCTTTTAGCACTATCTACTGCACCATAATTAGCTACAACAGAATGTACTCCATATTTTTCTTTTAAAAATTTAATTATATTTTCTATGTTATAAATGTAGTTGGCCCATATAATTACTTTACCATCTGATTCTTCTATTATATCTGACAATGCATGTAGTTTAGGATTCTTAAATTCTTTTAACACACCATCATTTGTTTTAACAAAACCGTTACATACCTGGTGTAGTTTGATAATTTCAGTTAATTTATTATTATAAGATACTGCTTCATCTTCTATAATTGCTATTGCAGCTATTCTTAATCTTTCATAAAAGTCTTTTTGTTCATCATTCATATCTATATATCGTTTAGTATATAATTTTTTAGGTAGATCTAAACATTCGTCTTTAGTTACTCTGTAAGAGAACTTAGATAGTTTATCTTCTAGTTCTTCTAAATGGACATAGTATTTAGGTATCTCAGTATACTTACCATTACCTAAATCTAATTTATGTGTCACACAATATCTATTTCTAAAAGAATAATAAGAAGAAAAACCTAAATGATCTGGATTTAAAAAATCACATTGAGTATATAAATCTAGTGGTGACTTAGTAACTGGTGAACCTGTAAGTATTCTTTTGTATTTAGAATAGTCTCCAAGTTTAAGAACATTTCTAGTTCTTATCGCTTTATGATTTTTAATTGTAGTAGACTCATCAACAATAGTTAAATTGTTTGGATGAGAATATAAAAATTCTGTAGCACCTTTTAATCCTCTAGATGTAGATAAAGCTTCTATATTCATACAGAATATTTTTAGCTTACCTTTTTTATCTAAAGATTTTTGTAATTGTTTTGGTTTATCTATGTTCCAAGAATAAATTTCATAGTCTACATCTGGAGACATGTGTTTATAAATTTCATCAAATGCCCAAACAGTATAAACTGATTTAGGTGCAAGTATTAAAACACCTGTAATATTTTTATTGACTCTTAATAATCCAATGTTATCGATTGCAACTTTTGTTTTACCTGTACCCATTTCCATAAAGAAAGCGTAGGTGGGTTTATCCCAGGATTTGCTTAAGCAAGTTTTTTGGTGTTCGTATGGTTCTGTTTTAAAGTTAAACAAGTTCAACATAATGCTTGACATACTATCAGCCATGACTATATTGTCAACAACAAAGGAGGTCATATTTATGAACCTAGAACAACTAACAAGTGTAAATATAAAAACTGACGAAGTAAAAGAAATATCTGAAGCTTGCAAAAAGCTTACTTCTCAAAATAAAAAAGTCGAAGATCTTGAAAAGCTTAAAAAAGAAGCTGAAGAAGAACAGAGACGATTATCAGAAGAGGTCATTCCTACATTAATGCAACAAGCAGGAGTATCATCTATTACACTGGATGATGGAACCTCTGTAGAAGTTTCACCTTACTACTACGCAAAAATATCTGAAGCTAACAAAGAAGAATGTTTCAGTTGGCTGCGTGAAAATAATCATGGAGATTTGATAAAAAATAATTTATCTGTCTCTTTTGGTAAGGGGGAAGATGCTGATGCAGTGAAACTAAAAGAATCACTGGAGAAGCAAGGTCTGGTCGTAGACCAAAAACAAGACGTCCATTGGCAAACTCTTCGAGGATTTGTTAGAGAACAAATTGAGAAGAATAAAAACATACCATCTGAATTGTTTGGATTGTATGTCGCTAACAGGACTAAATTAACAAATAAAAAGTAACACATAAGGAGTAACACATGGCAAAAACACAAGCCAATGCAGTTGTTGAAAAACAAACTGCTTCTACACCTATGCTTTCTTCATTAGAAGAATTTGCAGGTGCAGGTGCGGAAAACATTACATCAAAAGATGTATCACTTCCGTTCCTAAAAATACTTACTAACAATTCTCCTCAAGTCACTCAAGGTGATTCGAAGTATGTTAGTGAGGCAAGACCTGGTATGGTCATAAATTCTGTCTTGAACAAATTATATAATGGTCAAGATGGTTTTAGTGTCGTACCATGTTTCTTTAAGTTCGAATATGTAGAGTGGGCAGACAGAGGTACACAGAATTCTGTTGCACCTGTTAACTCATATCCTGCTGATTCGGATATAATGTCTAAAACAACTAGGGGTGATGATCGAAAAGATAGATTGCCAAATGGTAATTATATCGAACCTACTCATTATCACTATGTGATGATGGTAGACGAGAACGATCAACCATCTGAAACTGCAGTCATTGTTATGAAAGCTACTCAGGCTAAGAAGTCTAAGAAGTGGAATTCAATGATGCTTTCTCAAAGAAGAAAAGGTAAGAATGGTTTCTTTCAACCACCTACCTGGTCTCAGATTTACAAATTAAGAACTGTGCTAGAAAAAAATAGTTTAGGTTCTTGGTTTGGTTGGGAGATCGAACATGAGAAAGATATACCTAACAAGACTCTTATGGATGCAGCTATGGCATTCTACGATACTTGTAAAAAAGGTAATGCGAAAGTAAATCTTTCTGAAGATCAAAAACAAGAAACTGGAACTGCGGACGCGCCATTTTAATGAGTTCACTAGAATTTTTTAGTAAACTTTTTGGTGGCTTAACGTCAGCATACGGTACCTACGAGCTCACTGGAGCTCGTAGGGCAGATGGTAAAGCAGAAGGTAGAGCGCTTACAAAGAAGGCTGATGTTACATTAGATTTATTTGCCAAACACTTAAAAGGAGAATTGTCATTAGGTATCGTACCTATAATGAAAGATAACAACTGCAAGTGGGGTTGTATTGATGTTGATGAATACGATGGTTTCGATCCACTTAAAATAATAAAAAAAATTAGAGAATTAAATTTACCACTGTTTCCTTACAGATCTAAATCTGGAGGTCTACATATATTTTTACATATCGATGGTGTTGTACCAGCAACAGATATGATTGATAAGCTAACTCAGTTGGCTAGTCGATTAGGTTTAGCTGATTGTGAAATATTTCCAAAACAAAGAACTATAAATGTTGAGTTAGGTACAATAGGTAATTGGTTAAACTTACCCTATCAGAATGCAGAATTAACTACTCGACACGCAATAAACGACACCGGCCAATCCATTGCAATAGAAGATTTAGAAAAAGCAGTACAACCTTATTTAGTCAAACCAGAAGATTTTTATAAAATAAAATTAGAAGAGTTAGAAGATGAAGACGAGGATTTTAAAGAATATCCACCATGTGTACAAAACTTTATAAAGAATGCAGTTAAGCCTGGAGAAGGACGTAACGAAGCTTTGTTTAATGTAGGTGTTTGTATGTTAAAGAAACACGGTAAAGATGGTGCATGGGAAAATGAATTAAATGAAGTTAACAAGTCTTGGGGTTCAGATCAAATAGATCCTAAAGAATTAAAAGTTACTGTAATAAAAAGTTTAAATGGAGATAAGGATTATAATTATAGATGTAGTTCTCCAATAGCTAAAAAGTTTTGTGATCAAGCAGCATGTGTAAAAAGAAAATTAGGTATTGGTAAAAAGAATTATACATTTAATGTTGATTCGTTTCAAAAGATTAGCACTAAACCACCTAAATATATTTTAACAATAGATAAAAAACCTATTCGATTAACTGGTCAACAATTGTGTCAGCAGCAATTATTAAAAACAGAATTGTTTGATGCAGATATAGTATGGAAAACAATGAAGTCAGATGACTTTGGTTTATGGCTAAATTATCTTAAATCAATTCAAACAGATGTTGAAGGTTATGACTTTACTGATGATGACAAAGATGAGTTTGAATATCTATTTAGAAACTTTATAGATGACAGTCAATTAGCTGATGATATATCACAAACACAAACAGATTATGTGTTTCAAGATGATGGTCATTTATTTTTTAGAGCAGAAGTATTTAAAAAGTTTTTAAAGAAGGATGGCAACAATATGAAACCATCTGAGGTAAAAGAATTATTAATTGACAATGGGGCTGAGTACATAAGACAATATAAAGATTACAAAGCGCGATTGTGGAAGATACCTAAACCTAAAAAAGAAAACATTAAGGAACGTAATGTCGAATTTAAAACAGAACAATCGCCATTTGACCCAGATACACAACAAAACTTTTAAGATCTTTGGTCCTCCTGGTACAGGTAAGACTACTAGATTAATTAAAATAGTTGAAAAACATTTGAGATTAGGTGTGCAGCCATTTGAAATGGTATATGTTTCATTTACAAATAAAGCTATTGATGAAGCAGTAGATAGAGTTTTAAAAAAATTTAAACAATATGATGAAGATGATTTTAATAACTTTAGAACTATACACTCATTTTGTAAAAAAGAATTATCTTCGATTCCTGTATTAGATCCAAGAATAGATATGCTTAAGTTTCATACTGATTGGGGAACTATAAATGCAAACTTTAGTGAAGATGATGCGAATCAAAAAGTATTTAACAACTGGTCCTTAAGAGTATACGACAAAGCTAGGAACATGTTAGTGGATCCTGTTAGTTTATATAAAGCAGAACCTATTAAAAAGGTAAGACTACAACAATTTACAGATATAATTAGAAACTATATTAAATTTAAAAAAGATAATAAAATGGATTTTACAGACATGGTAGAAAAATATGTAAATGAAGTAGATCCACCATCGTACAAAGTATTTATAGTTGATGAAGCTCAAGACTTAACACCATTACAATGGAAGTTTGTAGATAAAGTAGCAGCTCAAGCTAAAAGAGTTTATTTAGCTGGAGATGATGACCAGGCTATATATGAATGGAACGGTGCAAGAGTAAGAAGTTTTTTAGATTTTCCAGGTAAGGTATTTATATTAAATAAATCTTATAGATTAAATGATACAATACTTAATTTTTCTAAAGAGATATTAAAATTTATACCTGAGAGACAACCAAAAGAATTTACTTCAACCAATAAATCTGAAGGATCTATTAAAACATATAGTAGATTCAATGAGGTTCCTTTTGATGATTTAGAAGGAACTTGGTTTGTTCTTGGTAGAGTAGGAGATAATGTTGATGAGCTTAAAGAAGCTGCTAGACAAAGAGGCCTATACTTCCAAGATATGCGAGGTAATAAATCGTTCAATATAAACAAGTGGAATGCCATAAATTATTGGATTGCCTTACAAAAAGGTGAGACTATAACTAAAGAACAGGTAGGTATTTTATATGATTTTATTGAGCAAATTAAAAAAGGATGGAGAAAGATCGACAACAAAGCCTGGTCTGACATACATCCAAATCAACCTTTAGATCTAGATTACTTAAAGCAAAACTGTGGTTTGGAAACTAGTGAGAACGATTGGTGGAAGGTCTTGAATAGAAAATTTACTGCTCGAGACTTGGATTATTTTGAAAGTATGTTAAAAAGAAATATTCAATTTAACGAAAAGGCAAAAATAATAATTGACACAATCCACTCAGTTAAAGGTGGGGAGGCAGACAATGTACTAATATATGAGAAAGCTAATTGGCCATCTAATTTTTCAACAAAAACCAACAAGGAGAAAATGGCTGAAGCGCGAGTGTGGTATACTGGCATTACACGTTCTAAGACATCCCTACATATACTCTCTACTAACCATACATATTTTTTTCCTTTGGGGCGTCTTGCATCTAATTTTAACAGGAGAACTATAGATGAGTGATAAAGATATGTTTGATGAAGCATTTCCCCAAAATAAACAGATAGGCGGAAATCATTACAAAAACTTTCATATACAACCATATGAATTTATATCAAAAAATAACCTCTCATTTTTTCAAGGAAATGTTATAAAATATGTTTGTAGATATTTAGGTAAAAATGGAATAGAAGATCTTGAGAAGATTAAACATTATTGCGATTTAGAAATACTTAAATTGAAAGATGGAAAAAAGAAAAAATAATTGTGAATTTTGTAAACACAAATTAGCAGTTGTAATTGAAGATAAAAAGTATTACTGTGGCGACTGTTACTGCAACCTAAAAAATATAAAATCTTATGACAACAGAATTAGTATTCAATCAAGCGGAATCGGATTGGAAGAAACCCGAAAGTTACCCAGATCTATCCGATAGATCTATTATAGCAGTCGACTTAGAAACAAGAGATCCTAACATTAAAACTAAAGGTCCTGGATGGGCTACTAAAGATGGAGAGATTGTAGGTATTGCAGTAGCTGCAGATGGTTTTAAAGGATACTTTCCTATTGGACATGAAGCTGGAGGTAATATGGATAAAAATATTACACTCAAATGGTTTAAAAAATTAATGGAAAATGGTGTAGATAAAGTTTGTCATAACGCATCATACGATATTGGTTGGACAAGATCGTTAGGAATTAAACCAACAGGAACAATTTACGATACCATGATTGCAGGTGCATTAATTAATGAAGATAGATTCAGTTATTCATTAAACGCATTGTCATTTGATTATTTAGGAGAAGTTAAATCAGAAGCGCAACTAAAAGAAAAAGCAGAAGAATGGGGACTAGATGCTAAACAAGATATGTGGAGATTACCTGCAGGTTATGTGGGTCCTTATGCTGAGCAAGATGCTGAATTAACTTTAAAACTTTGGAATAGATTTAAAACAGAAATACAACAACAAAACTTATCTAACATATTTAATTTAGAAACTACTTTAACTCCTATTTTAATTGAAATGAGAGAACATGGTATTCGAGTTGATTTAGAAAAAGCAGATCAACTTAAAAAGGATTTTGTAAAAGAAGAAAACAAAATGCTTGCTGAGATTAAAAAACTTACAAATGTTGATGTAGAGATATGGGCTGCAGCTAGTGTAGCTAAAGCTTTTGATGCATTAAAGGTTCCTTATGAAAGAACTGCAAAGACTAAAGCCCCATCATTTACTACGAACTGGTTACATAACTGTCCTCACCCGATAGCTAAACTCATTAGAGAAACTAGAGAAATGAATAAGTTTCACTCTACCTTTATTGATTCGATATTAAGATATACGCACAAAGGGAGAATACATTCAGAAATTAATCAATTAAAATCAGACTCAGGAGGGACGGCCACCGGCAGACTATCTATGAGTAATCCTAATTTACAACAGATTCCAGCTAGAAATAAGGAGTTTGGTAAGCAGATTAGGTCATTATTTTTACCTGATGAGGGAAAACAGTGGGGAAGTTTCGATTATAGCCAACAAGAGCCTAGACTGGTGGTACACTACGCATCTTCTACAGATGGTGGTTTTGAGGGCTCCTATGAGCTTATAAAGGCCTATAATGACGACAATGCAGACTTTCACCAGGTTGTAGCAGAAATGGCTGATATACCTAGATCACAGGCTAAAACAATTAATTTAGGTATGTTTTATGGTATGGGTAAAGCTAAATTAGCAGCTGAACTAGGAATTGATACAGAACAGGCTAAAGCTATCTTAAACGCATATAACCAGAAAGTGCCTTTTGTTAAAATGTTATCGAATAGATGTATGGCTACTGCAGATAAGAAAGGTTGTGTAGTAACGATTAGAGGCAGACACTGTAGATTTGATCGTTGGGAACCTAAAACTTTTGGTATACATAAATCCATGACTAGAGAAGAAGCAGAATCTAAATATGATAGAGGTATGATTAAAAGAGCTATGACCTATAAAGCTCTTAATAGACTTATCCAAGGATCAGCAGCAGATCAGACTAAACAAGCGATGATAGACTGTTATAACAACGGCCACCGGCCACTCCTACAAATACATGATGAACTATGTTTTAATGTTAATGGAGATAAAGATATAAAAGAAATACAACATCAAATGGAACATTGTCTAGATGATGTGCCATTGAAAGTACCTAGTAAAGTTGATATAGCATTAGGAGACAACTGGGGAGAAGCAACATAATGAGACATAATTGGTTTAATACGGTTTTTATTTTATTAGTTGTGATGTCTTTATCAATAATAATAAATATCTTACATGGTTAAGAGGATTCAAATAACCGATCTTGCATTAGGTAAATGCCCTCATTGTAGTGAGTTTGTTACATTTATTCCAACAAGAAAAAAAGATATTTTTATATGTGATGCTTGTGAAGATAAAGTTAGACAATACAAAAATGGTAGAATTCATTGGTACAAATACAATGATGCCCAGGTGTTTAAGGTTTAGTATTTATAACTCTATTTTGTTTATCTCTTTTTCTAGAATCCCATCTTAAATCTATTTCAGTAACTTTATCATTCTCTCCATGACATATTTTAATTAAATGTCCTTGAGCTGTATCTGTAATCCAATATTTTTTATAATTATTTATAACAATTGTTTTAGCCATTAGTGTAAAGACTTATCTATTTTCTTTTCAAATTTATAATTGTTAAGTTTTAAATCCTGACATATGTCATCAAAAATATGCCAAAGCTCTCTTTCACTTTTTTTTAATTTACTAAAACTACCTAACATCATAGCTTTAGATGCAAGTAATTTTTCTATAATTTTTACATCTTTAACAGATAAATATATTTGAACACCTTTAACTTTTTTTAGAGACATAGATGCCCTAGGATATACAATGAAAAAAATAAAAATGCTAGTCTTTTTTAACTAGCTATATCGAAAAGACCTTTTTTAGCATCCTCTACAGATTGCTGAGCGATCTTAACTTTAAGATCTTTGATCTTTATATCGATCCACTTCATATCGGTAGTAACTCTACCCTGCTCTAACGCCTGGTTGGCCCACTTGGATTCCAACTGAAGTTTCTCCGAGATTAACTTTTGTAGCATCTCTTTTGACCTCCTCAAAGGTTAGAAAAAGAAAATCGGGATTATGAAATCCTGCACCTTCTTTTTCGGTTAACTGCCCTAAATCATAACTCGCACTAAAAGATTCTAAAGCAGCTTTATCGTCTTCGGCTTCCACCGTGTGATCCAAATAAACATTTTTATAGTTTGCTTGGATACGATAAAGTTTCATAAGAGTATCTTATCAAAGATATGCGTAGAATGCAACTATTTCAAGTTTGTCAAGAGGTGCAAAAAGTGTTGTAAAATAAGGATTTTATGTAGACTCAACTGGTTTACACCAAAATTTTGTATAAATTAGCTCCGAATTTATTTTTTCTGAGTCCATTTTTTTTAAATATTCTGCACTTAACTCATAGCCAAAAATTCCACATTCTTTAAAAGAATTAAACTGAGGTGGGCTAGACATAGGTTGGCCACAAGAGCTAACTATTGCACTGCAAATTTGAATAACTAAAATAAACTTCATTTATGTCTTGACCTATCTTATTTATCATCTATATAGATAAGATGAATATTAATTATAATATTAACAATTATACAGGAAACAAATATGAATAGTAAGAGTCGATTGTTATTTACTTTTGTAAAAGAAATAGATGAAATATTGTCTAAATTATATGCAACTACACCAAGTGGTGAGCCTATTACACCAAATGATCAAACTTGGCACGATGCTAGAGACAGATTAATTGCAATTAAAGTAGGTAGTCCAAATAATTTTACTTACCCAGTTAATTGGATTATGGCTGAACAATTAATTATGGATGAGTTAACTTCTAGACCAGAACCACACGAAGTACATATTGAACTAGAAAAGAGTTATCATGGTAGGTAATTCTATAACTTTAGGTTTAATAGTTTTGTTTGTATTGTTTTTTCCTAAATTATTTTTAGGATTAATCGGTATGTTAATTGCATTTATATTTGGAGTAACTTTATGAGCATAATTAAAATAAGCGAAATGGATTGGAAGGAAAGACAATACGCAGCGCATCATAGATTAAGTAAAAAAAGAGGTTGGGATTTTAGTGACAACAATCCTTACTTTGAAAGATTCTATATTGTTTTACCTAATCCAAGAATTAAAAATAAATTACAAATGAAAGAGGAGTTAAAGAAAAATGGATATAAATAAATGGAAATCAGTTGCAGTAAAAAAAGAAACGCATACTTTACTAACTGCTTTATGCGATGAGAAAGATAGAAACCCAGCGAGAATGATTTCAAAACTGGTAAAAGATTATGCAGGATATCAAGCTAAGAAGAAAGGTATCCCTGCTGAAAAATATATTTCTCAATTGCTAAAGAAAAATGGTAGTAAATAAATCTAAACTAATCCCATTTTCTGATACTGTAAGCCAGGTAAATTTTGTTAAACATAACTTGCCTGGCTTATATTTTTTATTCGATAAGGACTATAAATTACTTTACATTGGTGAAAGTATAAATCCTTTATGTAGAGTTTTGGATCATTATTATAAAGCTTTTTTAAAAAGTGGTAAAAGACCTAAAGGTATAGGTCCTATATTTGCATACATGAGAATCATGCAAGTTAAAGATAAAGATTTTAGAATTAGACAACATTATGAAAAACGATGGATTAAAAAATTTAGTCCACCTGTAAATGCTAATGGAGATAGTTGTCCGTATGAATTATCCTATATAGAAATAAAAGGTTATATTTCAGTTTACGAAGGATTTTTTAAACAAGAAATGCCTTGGTTCGTATATATCAATGATCATGTTATAAAAAGACAACAAAATTATATTGATTATCGAAGAGAAAAAAGGCATAAACGAGAGAGAGCAAAACGTTATGATTAAAAAATTTTTAAAAATACAAAACGCAAAAAGAATAGCGAAGTGGTTAGATCGTACTAACGTTCATCCAGAAATACGAGATACTTATTTTGAAACACCTTGGGTAATGTATCCAAATGAACGTAAAGGTATTGAACTTCGATTAGAACAAACTTCTCAACGAGACGCATTTTGTTTTAACCGAGCTAAAGTTAGACCAAGTTGGAAAAATACAATTACCAGACATGGACAATATGAAATGGCACAGAAAATATTGAACTATGTTAAGCGAAGATATTTAAGAGTGAGGAAGAGACAAGTAATAGATAAGCTAATCGATAAAAAAATGGAGAGATCTTATGAGCAAAAGAACCACAAAAAATCAACTGGATAACGCATTAGAAATATTAGCAGAAAATCTAGATCCTGTAGAATATTCTAAAGTGACCTCTGTGATGAGTTTATTATTTGTAGGACACCAGTTTGGGATGTCTCCTGACGGCTTTGAATTTGTTAATTTAGCTATAAAAATTAAGAAAGAACACCGCAAAAAACGGTATAAAAAGACTTTACAGGGCAATGTAATTAATTTAAAATTAAAACGTTGATTGAAATTTTGTTTTCATTAATCAACTCCTTTCTTAGGGGTAGGGCATGGGAGACTAGCGCTACCCCTTATTCTTGACATTGAAATTAAAAAGACATATTCGTAGCGATATGGAGCTACATGAATATATCAACAAAAGTTTTAAAAGTTATGGGTTTAGTAATAGCTGAAAAGCTAATTGAAAACACACCAGATCCAGAAATTAGAATATGGCGAGCAGTCATATCAATGGCCTTAGAAGATGTTATGATTACGAATCAGAATAGAACGGAGTCGGTATTGAAAGGTGAAGCTCACGACTGGTTCTGTAATAACAGTGAGGATTTTAAATTTGTATGTTTCCAGGCCGAAATGGATCCGAAATACGTAAGAATGAAGTATTTAGAAGCTCTTGAGAGAGGAAATATTTTCTTTACTAAAAAGCAAAATTTGAATATAAAATACACTAAGGAATATGAAAAACTTAGAAAAGCTAAAGATAGAGATGAACGCAGGAAGCATACGAAAACTATTAATGAACTGCGGCAAGCTATATTTAGCTGCACCGATTAAATCCTTAGATAGAAAATTTTTTAAACACCTTTACCGTAAGATAAAAAGAAAGTATTCTAATTAATATGATGACACTTGACGATATACTTCGGTTCGAAAAATATTTAGAGAAGTTAAGAAAACGTAAGGACTATGAAACGGATCGATGTAAAGATTATACTGAAGAAAAGAAAAAGGATAAGGAACAACGGCCACAGGACACCAGTCTACAGTCCACACATACCTTCGCACTCTTGGTTAAATAAATCACCCTGATCATCATTTTTAAATTTAACTTCATCTAAAGGCACACAGGATCTATGTACGAAATTTTTAATTTTAGGATTATGTTTTCTCATCTCTTTATCGAAATACACCGCCTCTGCAAATTCATCAGGTCTATTATCTCTCATGTCAATCCAAAATCTATCATCATGAAACGGACAACCAATACAAGCTGACTTAACTGGTACGTTAAATCCTTTACCTTCATACCATTTTAGACAATCGTCTCTTGTCATTTTTTTATCTAACAAAGGCCATTTATTTTCTTGCCACCAAAATCTAGACGGTTTCATACGTTGAACTTCATCCATAGATATACCAATCCACACTTCAACCCACTGAGTTGGTTTCATTTTCTGTCTAGGTTTATAGCCCATAATTTCTCTAATTTTTTTAGCAATAGGCGTTATTTTGTATTCTCTTGTACACTGTCTTCGGCCCATTCCTTTTTTACCTTTTTCATTCAAAGTATAAAACGGAGCTGAAGCGAACTGATTGCCTCCAGGAGCCAAAGCTTTCAAGATATCTTTGTCCAGGTCACCTTTTTTAGTAATGTATACAGGGTAACTTAATTTTGATTTTAAATAGTGTAAATGATCTAGAACTGGTTTAGGTTCCCAACCCGTATCAGCGAAGATTGCTGCATCAGGTTTTACTCCAAACTCTCCAGCGTCTGCCATCAAAGCCATAGTGCTAGATTGAACGCCTGCACCTAGTGATAGTATTCTTAATGCTGGTTTTTCATCTCTGATAATCATTTATATCTATTTTTATAGGTTTAAACAAACAAGTCAATGAAAGATTGTCCTATAAACAATATTATTGACAACTTATCTGGTGAAATTAGAGATAATTTATATGAACAAAAAAATAGAAAAGTCTGAAGTTGATCTTCAGCACGAAAAAGTGTTTCTGCGTGATGCTAAACATTTTTTTGATATGGCTCAATCCAATGCGATACTAGATACATTAGAAGCTAATTTACCTAGTTTAAATTTGTATGAGCTAAAACAGTTAAGTGTTAGTGATTTATTGAATATGCTAGGCGGTTCTAGATCTAGAACCGTTCTAAACTGCATGAAACTGTGGCATGTAAAACCTAGAAATTACATAGAGCCAGAAGACATTACCTATTATGACAATACAGGTAATTATTATCATTATGTCGACGGCCAACGGTATTATCCGACACAATGAGGCCTAAATTAGAGTAGTGTCACATTTTGTGACACTACTTTTTGTTGATTTTACTGTATTTTTTATTTTCAACGATTCTATATAAGATATTTTTACCTCTTTACCACTAATCATACTCCCAGAATGTCTGACACTTGTGACACTACACTGTTTTTAATCTATTTACATTGATATTACTTACTTATTTGATGTCACAAACACTTTTATTTTGTGACATACACTGACATTTGTGACACTAGTCACTCTTGTGGACAAGATACCTAAATTCGGATACAGTCTTAATTAAGTTAAAAATATCTTATAGAGGATTTGAGAACATGGCTGGAAAACCTAACGTGTTGAAAACGATGCACGATTTGACTCCTAAACAAAGGAAGTTTGTAGATATTTATGTTGCTGAATATGGACTAATCAGCAAAACAGAAGCTGCTAAGAGAGCAGGCTATGTAGCTAAAGATCCACATACGATTGCATCTAAATTAACTAATCCAAATAGAAATCCACATGTTGTAAGATATCTAGAAAAGAAAATTGCGGAAGCTAAAAACAAATATGCTAATCCGTTGAGGTCATTTAAAAGATTCGAGAAATTCGGTGACGATGCTGCTAAATCAAAACAATACGCATCAGCAATTAATGCTGAGTATCGTTCAGGACAACTAGCAGGAATGTACGTTGATAAAAAAGAAATTACTAACAATTCTTTGGAGGGTATGTCTCGTGAACAACTTGAGAAACGCTTTGCAGAACTCGAATCAAAAATCGGTGAAGCGAAGAATATCATTAACGTTACACCAGAAGAAGTTAGTGAATAGTGGACAATGGGTTACTGTGTTCAATCAAATACACAACTCACATCTGCTTGTATCAACTGGAACTGTAAAGGTAGAGGTTAAAAATGGCAAAAAGAAAACCAAAAATTTATAGAAAAACAATTCCTTTAAATACTAAAAAGCTCGGTAAAAATATTGCTGACTATCCTTTTGTAGAAATACATTGGTTTGATATCGAAGGTGATGCAGGGTGGTCTGACACTAAAGCTCTATTGAAATCTAACTTACCTACTTGTGTATCTAAAGGTTATCTTGTATCTCAGAAAGGTGGAGTGACTAGAATATTTACTGATTACATCAAATCTAAAACAGATGAAACTTTTGAGAATATTGGTAACACAACTATAATTCCAACATCAGTCATACAGTCCATAAAAGTAATTCATTAATGAACTACATTGTTTTCTTAAACGAAATGTATTATTTAATTCCTGTAACAAAAGAATTATTATCTGAACTTCCTGTAGAAAAAGGAATGGATTTGTTTGAAGTGTGTGATGTTTTACGTGAAAATCTTACTGTTCAGGGTGTCTTTTTTGGGTGTACCTTGTCTTAAATAAATGGCTTTAAAAAAACGCGAATCTTTACTCTTTCAAAGAGTTAAACAACATATAAAAAACGCACATTTTACAAGGATAGAAAGCTCAACAGTACAAGGTATTCCAGATGTTCATGGGTGTATAGATTCTAAGTCTTTTTGGATTGAATTGAAGTCAACAGAAGACAAGTTTCCGATACTGTCCAAATTCCAAATGGCTTGGGCTTATGAATATCAACGTCATGGTGGTAATATATTTATTCTGCATCAGACCCTCTTGCAGAGGCTATTGAAACTTTACAGAGTGTCCGGTGGCGTGGATCCCTCGTCCCCATCCTCGTTTTCTCGTTCCCTCGTTCTCGTTTACCAAACACCGGACCCCGTACCGTCCCTGGCCTGGCCAGAGCTCAGGAGGCAGCTGGTGAAAAATAGTTCTTGACACGGATCCTCGTTGTGATAGAAGCGTAACTGCAAGAAGTCTTTGTGAGAAAAAGCTGGCGCTCCCGATCCGGATGAGGAGATTGTACGCGAAACCTCACTTAGTATTTTTAGCCTCTTTGTCGGCCACCGGATTAATCTTCGGTGGCCGTTTTCTCGTTTCAAATCCTCGTTTCTCGTTTTCTCGTTTCTCGTTTAGCCCAACCCCCCTGCAGCGTAGCAGCTGGTACCAGACCCCAGCTGGCGTGCCAGCTCAGGATCATCTGATCTTACTAAAAAATTTTTAAAAAAAGTTCTTGACATTTATCCCACGAGGTCTTATCTATGTAATGTCGAGCAACGAGCGTAGCCTAGGGTGAGATGAGGGGCTATCGATATACTAGTATGCTAGTTATGTTCTCTCTCACTGCTCGGCAACAACAAAGGAGTTAAAAATGAAAAATAAAATAATCAACTTAATACCCGAAGCCACAGTGCTTTCGGTGGTCTTTGTCATTCTAACTTTAACGGGGGTGATATCATGGTAAAAGATAGTAACATTGTGTACACATGCCCCGAACACGGCAAAGAAACATATTTCAAAATTAAACAGCTAGAGCGAATGCCGAAGATGCGTGAGTACGTCTACGTATGGTTTAAAGACAAAAAGCAATCGGAAAAGATGTGGGTACGCATTACTAGTGGCAGCCGACTTAAGGGTCAAGGGCTACTCGACAACGAGCCACAGAAACTTCGACACTTAAAGCTACGTGACATTGTTAAGTTTAAGACAGATGTGGAGGGAATCACATGGGGAAGATAAAAGAATGGTTAAAGGAAGGGGAACTGCATGAGCAGTTCCTCATTTCAGATATAGCTCAACATGGATGTGAAGGCGGAGTCGCCGGTTTAATTTATTACGATGACACTACCTCGTTTTATAATGAACATGAAGAAGAGATCTGGAAATATCTAGATGAAGCCGCTGACGCTGCAGGAGTTAGCGTTGGGTCCTTGTTTCCCAAGGACGTTTTCTCGCCTGCCTCGTTTAAGAATTGGACCTCATGGTTTGCCGTAGAGTCTGCAGCTCAGGAGCTGGCAGCTGGTTCGAAGCAGGAGTAGATATGTTTGCCATCTTTATCCTCATATTCTGTGCCATTCTTTATCCTGAGTTAACTGGATACGCTCTCTGGATCCTCGTTGTTTTTCTCGTGATGATGTTCCAGGATACAGAGAACTACCTGTCTGGCCTGGCGCCAGCACCAGTTCAGGAAATGCTTTATGGATCGGTGAATTTTTTTGTTTGACAATTATCCCATGTATGATAAGACTGTGATGTTTAACAAATAACAAAGGAGTTAAAAATGGGACTAGATCAATACGCAGGTTTTCGTGATAGCAATGGCGAAGTTCATGAAAACTTTTATTGGAGAAAACACGCAAGACTACAACAGTTCTTCGCAGGTGAGTTTGAAAAACAGAAAGATAGAAAGGGCGACGGTTCTTTCGATCTTGGTTTTAACGGTGGCGAGGGTGGTGTAAAAATCACTGAGGAAATAGTCAAGAGGCTAGAGGAACAGGTCAAGAGTGGCTATTATGATTGCTTTGCACCTGATGGTTTCTTTTGGGGACAACAGTTTCAAGAGGAACAGGTGAAAGAGTACAAAGCCCAAGATGAAGAATTTATCAAGTGGTGTAAGGAACAATTACAGAATGGTAAGGAGATTGGTTACGACTGTAGTTGGTAATTAAATTTACTTGTTGCCGTCTAACGACGGCAACAGGATTTGGCGAGAGGTCTTTTGTCAGAGTAGCTCCTGTTTAGACCTCTCACCTAATCCTCGTTCTCGTTTCTCGTAGAAGCCTTCGTACTTTTCAGTTCAGGGACTGGCGCCAGACACCAGCTGGGAACGGAAGCTGGTGCAGTTCACATTACCTTTCCTCGTTTCTCGTTGGTTGTCAATGGTTTTCCTTTCTTTCTTTGACTTAGGGGCTGGGACGCCAGTTCAGGAGAAGGTAGAGTTTCTAAAGCAAATCTCGTTTCTCGTTGAAGAACAATGGCGTGGTTGCTGTGCTTTTCCTAGAGAGCTGGCCAGCAGCGATCCTGAAGGCAGCGTACATAAGTTCTACCTTTCTTAATTTTTTTCTTGCAGCAGGAGACAGATGTGATATTAATTTAAAAAAACAAAGGAGCTATTAAATGACTAGATACTCAACATTACAAATGGAAAACTATAGTAACAGAGACTACAGAGTCAAAGACTATCAAAACAACGAATGGATTCCGGTAATCAGAAATTCTAAAGGATGGAATTTTAAATGGAAAACTTTTCGAACAGCCAATGAATTAAATTATTATTTAAAGGAGGAAAATAAAATGGCAGAGCAAAATGAAACACATTTCCAAGTACAAGATGAAAACAAAGCTAGAAAGTACGAAGCTAACAAAAAGAAAAGAGAAGAGATCAAGCAGTTCATCGATAGATGCGATGAAAGAAAGCTAACAGAAATTCATGCTGAGGTCACAAGACTGAAGAGAGGGTTTTATCTCTAATGCTGTTCCTCGTTCTCGTTGTCGTTACGTTTGCATTCCTCGTTATTCCATCGTAAAGGACTGGCACCCAGTTCCAGCTGGGAAAATTTCGCCAGTTCAGTTCGTTGGAAATTTAAAAAATTTGCCATGATGTCTAGGTCGCATTGAGGTCTAAATCTTAATGTGCGTGGCTCTATGGAAGAATTTTTTTTAGTAAAAATAAAAAAAATAAAAGATTTGCAATTAATTAAAAAATAACTAAACTCTTTTTTAAATCTATATTTTATAGATTAACACTTAACAAAGGACAAAAAACAAATGACGACACAAACAAAAAAAGTCCCTCAATTAGACAAAGGGCAAAAACAAGTTTGTAAAGCATACATTGAGCAA
>Ga0208898_1000159_pt1 | contig 57509 bp, 89 predicted proteins | sample VirMetDEL_Mar_4_FD_184513 | JGI IMG/M metagenome (GOLD analysis project Ga0208898, IMG submission 184513) | Aqueous microbial communities from the Delaware River and Bay under freshwater to marine salinity gradient to study organic matter... | ecosystem: Environmental > Aquatic > Marine >... | reverse complement strand
AATATATCTGATGAGGAAAGTAATATCAAAACATATAACGAACAAATCAAAGACGTTAATGAAAGGATTGACAAAGGACAAAAATATCGTGACGAGTGGATTCAAAAGAAACACACGGGTATAGATAAAGACTTACTCAGAGTAAATCCAAACGACTTAGACTTAGAGATAAAAGATTATGAGTCAAAGATAACAAACACCCAAAAAGAAATTAACGAACTTAACACAACAGAACCACCAAAAGGGTATGAAGAAGATAAACACGATAGTGTAAAAGAACTATTGTTGATATCAGAAATTAACTTAGGGACCACAAATTCAAAGATTACAGATATTGAAGGAGAGTTAAAAGAATTTGAAGGTGGGATTAAATGTCAATACTGTGGTATTACCTTAGCTCAATCTGAATATTCCGATAAGAGAAAAAAAGAATTGTTGGAGTTGAAAGGTAGTTTAAATAAAATAACTAAACAGGTTAAGGAATATACTATACAAGAAGAAAGTTTTGTCGACCTTAAGAATCAATTTGATGAGTACGAAAAAAACAAACTAATAAAGGAAAAGTATGAAATACAAATTGAATCCTTTGAATTAAAAAAGAAAGGAGTTATAGACACTCTCAGTAGATTTAGAGAACAGGAAATTAAAGTCAAAGAAAATAATAAGATTGATGAAATACTTCTAAAAGCCGATATGAGATTAGATGAATTAACAAATGAAAAGGAAACGGTTAATTCAAATATTACAACCTCAAATAATAATATAGATAAGTATAATGATAAGATTAAAGAACTTAATGAGTTCATAAAAAGGATTAAAGAGGAGGAGGAAAAACTTAGAATATATAAAATATATTTAGAGCTGTTTGGAAAGAAAGGTATTTCTAAAATGATAATGAGAAGTATGACACCTGTGATAAATTCTGAATTACAAAGACTTCTTATGGATTCTGCGGAGTTTAAATTAGAAGTTCGCATATCAGAAAAAGATGAGGTTGAGTTTTGGATGGTAGATAATAACACACAGATTGAAAAGTTGATGAGTAGTGGTAGTGGGTATGAAAAAACGATAGCATCACTCGCACTGAGAGCAGTACTATCAAAAGTATGTTCACTACCAAAACCTAATGTTGTGGTGTTCGACGAGGTATTCGGTAAGATATCAAATGATAATCTTGAAATGGTATCAGAGTTTTTCCACAAGATTAAATCATATTTCGAAAAGATATTTGTTATAACTCACAATCCTATGGTAGGACAATGGTCTGACACAATAGTTAAGATAGAAAAGAATAAAAATGTTTCAAAAGTTATACAATGATTATGAATATATTAGTTACAGGAGGTGCAGGATTTATAGGTTCAAATCTAATAAAAAGACTTATAGAAATATATCCTAAATCAGATATACTATCAGTAGATAATTATTTCACTGGTAAGGTATCAAATCACGTTGATGGTGTAACGTATGAAAACATGTCAGTAAAAGAATTTTTGGAAAGCAATTACGACTTTAAACCTGATATAGTATTTCATTTCGGAGAATACTCAAGGATAGTTAAATCCTTTGATGATATAGATTATTTAATTGACACCAATTTACATTCAACTTCTTTGTTAATTGAGAGGTGTAAAGAATGGAATGCTAAATTAATATATTCTGCATCTTCATCTAAGTTTGGTAATAACGGTGAAGACGAAAATTTATCACCATATGCTTGGGTCAAAGCAAAAATGGTCGAGTTAATTAAAAACTATGACAAGTGGTACGGACTTAATTATGAGATAGTTTATTTTTATAATGTATATGGGTCTGGACAGATAGAGTCAGGCGATTACGCAACAGTTATAGGTATATTTGAAAAACAATATAGGGAAGGAAAAAAACTTACAGTAGTATCACCAGGTACTCAGATGAGAGACTTTACACATATAGAAGATATTATTGAAGGTACTATATTATCTTCACAAAAGAACTTAAACCATGAATGGTTTTTAAGAAAAGGTGAACCAAAAACAATAATTGAAATAGCTGAACTATTTGGTGAGTGGGTTATGGTTGATGAAAGAAAAGGGGAAAGGGTAACTGCAGATTTGGTTGAGAATAATACTGAGGAATTGTTGGGATGGAAACCTAAACATAACGTTGAGGATTACATACAAAATGTCAAAAACAGATACAATGAATTGGACTGAATACTTCTTGAATATTGCGGAGACAGTAAAACTTAAATCCAAAGATAAACGTACTCAGATTGGTGCCGTTATCGTGGGTTCTGATAATGAGATTGTATCTACAGGGTACAACTCATTTCCTCGTGGTATTGACGATGAAGTAGAGGAGAGACAACAAAGACCTGAGAAGTACTATTGGATTGTCCATGCTGAGATGAATGCGATATTGAATGCCGCACGTATCGGAGTATCAACAAAGGACTGTACTATGTACCTAACCTGTGGGGTTCCGTGTTCTGATTGTTGTAGGGGGATTATAAATGCAGGGATTAAAAGAATCTATTGTAAGAAACAAGACACCACTCGTAATCGTGAACATTGGGACGCACATGCGGCTAGGTCACGAGTGATGTTTGAAGAAAGTGGGGTTGAAGTTTTGTTTTATGAGTAAATTTCTTTATATTTGATTTTATGAAGAAAGGAACAAATCCAGCACAAACCTTAATGATTATCAATGAGATAAAATCTGAATATAATAACATAGAAGTTACAAGTGAGAGATTCAAAAATATGGTTATTAATAGATATAACAGTATCTATAGTACAACATCTAAAGACACAATTATTGCTAATTTAAGGGAAGATGCGATGATTTATCACCAAGAGGAAATGTTTTTAACAAAATTACCGCAAGATGGTAATAAAGTTGATATTTTAGGTGCTAAAAGGGTTAATAATTGTGTAAAAATAGTTATCAGTCAACAAAAAGGTAATAATGCCTCATTTAACTCAACAAGCTTTCAGAAAACTTTAGAAAAATTACAATATTTCCTTGATAATTCTTTATTTGAACAATATTTTAACTTATTACCTGAACACCTTAATCCTAATATTTGTGGATTAAACTATGAAGTTGAAGTAATTATTGGTATGACTATCGCTTTTGGTGAAACTATTATTTTAGATAAAGAAAGGAATATAAAAATGTACGCGGGTGAAAATTATTTAACAAAAATGGGGATATGTAGTTATAATATTATAGATTTAGATATGTGGTGTATTAATAAGAGTAAGATTAAAAATCATTCATATGACGCGATTTCTAAATGTTGTGATTTTGATGAAATTTATAATAAATGTATTGAAAAAATAAATTCATGATTGAAGTAAATAAAACATATAATGAGAGTTGTCTAGAAACGATGAGTAAAATGCCTGATAATTTTATAGATTGTACAGTAACGTCACCACCTTATGATGATATAAGAAATTACAATAAAAAAATAAAAGGCTTAAGTGATGAATTTAATGGATACTCATTTCCTTTTGAAGAAATTGCAAAAGAATTGTTTAGGGTTACTAAAAAAGGTGGTGTAGTCGTGTGGGTAATTAATGACGCAACACACAAAGGCTCCGAGACACTTAATTCATTTAGACAAGCTTTATTTTTTAAAGAAGTTGGATTCAGGATGCACGACACGATGATTTATCGGAAACTAAACCCAATGCCTAATGCTGGTAAAAGATATCAACAAATGTTTGAATATATGTTTGTTTTATCAAAAGGGTCACCTAAAACTACAAATATATCACTAAGAGAAAGAAGTAATAAATGTGAAGACAAAAGAACTTATAGAAAAAAGAAATTTTCACGTAATAAAGATGGGGATTTTAATGAGAACGATTATTATGTCAAAGAAATGGTTCCTGACTATAATATTTGGGATTTTTATGTTGGTTGGGGAAACACAACTAAAGACGATGTTGCATTTGAACACCCCGCAATTTTTCCCGAAGAATTGGCGAAGCGCCACATTGAGAGTTGGACTAATGAAGGTGAATTGATTTATGACCCATTCATGGGCTCTGGAACAACTTCTAAAATGTCAATATTAAGTAATCGTAATTATATAGGGTCTGAATTGTCAGAAGAATATTGTATTATTGAAAGTAAAAGGTTATCACAAATACAATCTAAATTAGACTTTTAACTACTTTTTTTATGAACGAAGAAATGATTAAAATGTTGATTGCGGTCTCAGACGCGGATGGTGTATACACAATGATGAGAGACATGGGTGAAGATGATATGGCGGATTGGATTGAAGAAAATTATTTTGATTAATAGAAATTTTACCTTATATTTGTCTTATGAAAACAGTTATTTTTGATTTGGACGGAACATTGGCAGACATCACCAATCGTCGTGAGATGTCAACCAAAGAGAATGGTAAGATTGATTGGGATATATTCTTCACACCTGAGAACATTTGGTTTGATACACCCAATGAAGTTGTGATTCAAATGGCTCAGATGTTGAGTCAAAAGAATCGTATCGTAATCTTTTCAGGACGTTCTAAGGGTACCAAAAGTGAAACTAAAAGGTGGTTGGATAAGTTTGATGTACCTTACGATGTCATCAAAATGAGACCCACCAGTAAGGATTGGATGTACATGCCTGATGACGAGTTGAAGCAACACTGGTTGGATAGTCTTTTTCCTGGCGATAAGAAGGACAATATCCTATGTGTGTTTGATGACCGTGACAAGGTCGTTAAGATGTGGAGAGATAATGGTCTACAATGTTTTCAAGTTGCAAACGGTAACTTCTAATGGATATAATTGAGTCACTAACATATAAGAAGAGAGGTACGGATGAATACTATCCACCACTCAAATACTATCAACCTGATGAGAAAACTCTCGTTGGAATATATCAAGGGTTTCGTGGTGAAAACCCTGAATTAGATTTCATCGTTAAATATAAAGAGGATGGAGGGCGTCTTCGGACGCCTTCCCACACTCACTGGATAGTAGACCTTTTGGTTAAATGTGAAACACAAAAGGAAGAGGTAAAAAACTACATCTACGACATGATTGGTATGTACGATGCAATACAACCGTTTAATACTATCGAAGAGAGAAATAGTTACACATTAGAATACGTTAACAAATACCTTAAAGAAAAACACGGTAACCTATCTAGTAGTGGTTACTATAGTATAAATACACTAACCACATTTATTGAGTTGTTTAGTAAATGTGAAAAACAAACAAAAGGAGCATTTATGTTTCGGAATCTTTTAGAACTTGTGAAAGAGTACACCGAGGGAAAAAAAGATTTTTATCAAGTAGTTGGATATTCAAAAAGAGTTTAAAAAATGTTGAAAATTATGGCAGGCTCGGCCTCAAAAGAGTACGCGAAAAAAGTTGCAGATTCATTTGGAACAAAATTGGTTCCTGTTAAGACTCACAGATTTAGTGACGGTGAATTCTCAGTTAGTATTGAAGAGACAATTAGAGGTGATGAAGTTGCGATAGTACAATCTACCTTCCCACCGACAGATAACCTTATGGAATTGTTGTTATTGGTTGACGCCGCTAAAAGGGCAAGTGCAAAAAGAATCATTGCAGTTATCCCATACTTTGGATATGCAAGACAAGATAGAAAGGACAAACCAAGGGTACCTATCGGAGCAAAACTTGTGGCAAACCTATTGACTGCTTCAGGTGTGGATAGAGTGGTAACTATGGACCTCCACGCAGACCAAATACAGGGTTTCTTTGAGGTACCGGTAGACCACCTTTATGCGAATACATTATTCGTACCACACCTTCAAAATATGAAAACAGAAAATCTATGTATTGCAACACCTGACACAGGAGGCACTAAAAGAGCGAACTCATACTCAAAAATTTTGGGTGTTGATATGGCAATCTGTTACAAACAACGTAAAGTTGCCAATCAAATTGACAATATGACAGTAATAGGTGACGTTAGTGGTAAAGATGTTATTTTGGTTGATGATATCTGTGACACTGCAGGTACATTAAGTAAGGCGGCATCATTAATGATTGAAAATGGTGCAAAATCTGTTAGGGCTTTGTGTACACATGCGGTTCTCAGTGGACCTGCGTATGAGAGAATTGAAGACAGTGAACTAACAGAACTTATCGTAACAGACACAATTCCTATTGATAAAACTAAGACAAATGGTAAAATAAAAGTTATACCAACAAACGAATTATTTGCAACAACACTACATTGTTTAGTAGAAAATCGCTCAATTAGCGACACCTTTTTGGTGAGTTAAAACTTTATACCTATATTTGTAAAACAAACGAAATAAAAATGTCAGAGAAAATTTGTCACCTCCACCTTCAATGTTCAATGGGAAATAAGTCCACACTCATTTGTTACCTTAATGAAGGTTCTATTGAGTATAGATACTATTCAGGTTGGTCGAGTACAGGAACACCGTTGTCTTTATCTAATCTTCAGATTGGTTATCGTTATGGTGGGTCTTACCTTCCTGTTGAGAATGAGTACGAAGAGACTAAAAGTCAATTTACTGACCGTATCATCTCCATGATTAATGAAGATAGTGTTAAGAAAGTCGTACACACTGTTAGTACCGAAGTAAAATTTGTGTGATGGATAATAAGATGTATATCAGAATGAATTGTGATTGGAAAAGTCGTGAAGAGTATGAGAATAGAAAGAAACAAGAGAGAGTAAAAAAAACTTTTAACACCAATACAGATGAAAGTAGTAGAAAGACACGGGTATAAATTATTGTTAGGTGATAACCCATCTGAGGTGTTTAAGTTTTTTGGAGTAAAAGAAATGCATGGGCTATCTCTTGACGACTCACAATCATACCCAACTACAAAAGATGATGCTTATATTGCAGGACTATGTAATTTTATCCCTAACACCAACGAACGTTTTGTTTATCTCAATACAAGTCGATGGTCTTATGGATTGGTATTTCACGAAATGATGCATCAATCTTTCTTTAAACATGATTACGACATAAATAAAGAGGAAAGTATTATAACTTGGGCGGAGGTAGAAGCTAATGATATCTATGAAACCTATAAAATGAAATAAAAATGAACAAAGAACTTTATATCCTTCGTGGACTCCCTGGTAGTGGTAAGAGCACCATTGCAGAATCGATTAACCCTAACGGTTATAATATTGAAGCCGACATGTACTTTACAGTAGATGATGAATATATTTTTGACCCTTCTATGTTGCCAGATGCGCACAAATGGTGTCAGGAAATGGTTAGTGAGTGGATGAGTGAAGAAGTGAGTAAAATTGTTGTTTCTAATACGTTTACTCAAAAATGGGAGATGAGTCCTTATTTAAAAATGGCTGAAGACAACGGATATATGGTACATAGTTTGGTCGTTGAAAATCGACATAATGGAGATAATGTTCATAATGTTCCATCCTCATCAGTAGAAAGGATGAAAAATCGTTTTGAAGTTGAACTTTAAAAAACTAACTTTACGATAAATATTGATATAAGACAACATACCTATGGTACAAAAACAAGAACCTAAACAATATATGATTTTTATATATGGAAATTATAAAGATAAAGATAAAATAGTAGAATTAATAGCTATCCAAATATCAACATTTACTGACCCTGACACATACGTAAAGTACAACTACGGAGACTATGGAGTGGTCATGAATTTCCAAAGTGAATATAACTTTTATCAACTAAGAGACAATATTCATATTGTGTTGGAAAAGGCAGTAGACCAATACTTTTTAATGGAAGTACCTAATGCTATGTATGCTTTTATGCCACCCGAAATGAAGTTAAATCTTTTTGATTTAAATGAAGAAAATCATAACTTTGAAGATAAAGAAAATAAAGAAAAGCCTGATGTTAATATATTAGACAAATTTATATTTAACATCGCCTCTTCATTAATGCCTGAAGACATGTTGTCTGAGGAAGATATGGATAAAATGTTTGAAAACATCATGTTAAAAGTTTCTAATAAAGACCCAAAACAAAAACCAACAATCGATGACATACTTGATAAAATACAAGATAATGGATTCGATTCATTAACCAACTTTGAAAAGCAAATACTAGATGAATACTCAAAAAATTAATTTAATGTCTACAAATCCTATTAATCAAGACGAGATACAAATGTATCTTAGAGATATCCGTAAAATTAAGGTTATGACCCCTGCGAGAGAAAAAGAACTCGCTAAAATAATCTTATCTGATAACTGCACAGAAAGACAGAAAGAACAAGTTTACCAAGAACTGTTAGAAGGTAACTTACGCTTTGTTATTACTGTTGCTAAACAGTATCAGAACCAAGGTTTGGACTTAAGTGACTTAATCGCTGAAGGTAATTATGGACTCATGAAGGCAATTAAGAACTTTGATTGGTCAAAGAACCTACGATTCATTTCATACGCTGTTTGGTGGATTAAACAGTCAATCCTACAATCTCTCAACGAAAACTCAAGGACAATTCGACTTCCGGTTAACGTTGTTCAAGACTTACACAAAGCTAAAAAAGAAATTCAAAGAACCGGTGGTGAATTGAGTAATAGATTTACATCATTACCTAAGACCACAGGTTTAGATAATCACATTAACGATGAGGGTGATACACTAATTGACCTTATTGAAAATGAAAATTCAGAACGACCCGACGCTAAATTTAATAATGGTGATGCTCTTAGTGGTAGATTGTCGGCTATCATGTCTACTTTAGATGATAGAGAAAAAATAATTGTAAAAGATTATTATGGTATGTCAGGAACACCAAAAACTCTTGAAGAAATCGGTAATGATTTTGGTTTAACTAAAGAACGTGTAAGACAAATTAAAGAAAAAGCTTTAAGGAAGCTTAGAAATGAGAGCGGTTCACTTTTTGATTATTTATGATATCCTTAGCTATTTATAGGTATCAAAAATAATTAAATGAAATTTTTTAGTGAATTAAAAAAACTTATATTTCCTTTTATAGTTGCGCTTTCAGCACTATCAGTTAGTTTATCTGCGGCATTTTACTCAGTTACTGGATTGAGTAAATTGTTCGCAGGTGCTAGTTTTGAAGTATTAATTATGGCATCATCATTAGAGATAGCTAAACTTGTTATAGCATCTCTATTATATCAATACTGGGAACAGTTAAATAAAATACTTAAATTTTATCTAACAACCGCGGCAATAGTACTTGTATTTATAACATCTATGGGTATATACGGATTTTTATCTGCGGCATACCAAGAAACCGCGTCCTTGGCGGGTAGTGTAGATTCACAGATTGCTTTAATTGAAACAAAAAGAGATAACATAAAAGGACAGTTAGAAATTTATAACGAGGAAAAATCCTCAATCAATACAGCAGTTGCTGATTTAAGAGAAGGACTTTCTAATAATAAAATACAGTATCGGGATAGGGAAACAGGTGAGATTATAACAACTACTTCTTCATCAAATAGAAAGGCGTTAGAAAAACAATTAGACCAAGCATTAGAAAGACAAACAGAAATTAATAATAAAGTTGATGTACTTAATGAAAAGTTATTTGAGTACGAGACTGAAATTGTGGAAGTAAGTACTAGTAGTGAAGTTGGAAGTGAACTCGGACCCTTAAAATACATCAGTGGATTAACAGGAAAACCAATGGATGAGATTATAAATTATTTACTCCTACTAATAATTTTTGTGTTTGACCCATTAGCAATTTCTTTAGTAATTGCGGCTAACTTTATGTTTAGTTTAAATTCAAAAAATAAAAAAAGTGATGACTTTGAAGAGGAAAAAACTATCATTAATGTAGTTGAAGAAGAAATCAGGGAACCAAAAGAAAAATTAATAAGAGATGAAGAAGTTATTTCATCATTGAAATTTGAAGTTGAAAGTGTCGATGGTGATATAACAATATACGAGACTAAAGAAGAGGAAATAGTAGAAGAAGAGGAAATAGTAGAAGAAGAGGAAATAGTAGAAGAAGAGGAAATAGTAGAAGAAGAGGAAATAGTAGAAGAAGAGGAAGAACCAATTGTCGATGATACAGATATTATAGAACCTGTTATTATAGAACAACAAAAAAACAATAAAAGATTAGTCTACAAAAAAAGAGATGACTCTAATTAATACTATTGGTGGATTTAAACCTACAGGTAGGTTTAAACGAAAAAAACAAATTGTACTTTCACACACATCTAGAAATATAATTGACTATATGTCATCATTGAAGTATAGGTACAATGGAGAAAATAAGAAACTACCACATTTTATAATAGACAGAGATGGTAAAATATACAATATAATACCAGCTAATACATATGGTGATTATTTAGACACAACATACCACAATAAAAATTCTGTTATAATTGTGTTAGAAAATTTGGGATGGCTAAGGAAAAATCCACTAAAAAACAACTATGTAAATTGGATTGGTAACGAGTTCAACGGAGAGGTGTATGAAAGAAAGTGGAGGGGTTATCATTTTTGGCAACCATATACAAAAAAGCAAAATAAAAGTTTAATAGAGCTTATTGATTTAATTTGTGAAGAATACGACATACCAAAAAATAGTTTGGGTCATAATGTAAAAGTAGAAAAAGTTGAAAAATATAACGGTATTATCACAAGAAGTAATTGTGATACAGATTATACAGATTTAAATCCTGCTTTTGATTTCGATATATTTATAGAAAAAGAAAACCATGAGTAACCAATACGACGAAATAAAAAAACTACTAAAGAATAGTAGAAATATGCTTCATACTAACGAAGTAAATGAATCTAGAAAAACCTTAATTGAAAAAGGTTTAATAAGAGAAATGGATATTAAACCAGATAATTTAGCTGCGGATACTGATGAAGAAATAGAATTGGATACAGAGCCACAAGAAGATAAGAGTAAATCTTATAGAGTTTCAGGTGGGGTTATTACGCTACATGGTAAAGACAAGACAGATTTAGAATTATCTACAGATGAAAAAATGTCATTTCAGGAGACAATGGATGATTTTGTAAATGAAGTTTCAGACTTATCAGATTTTGGGGTTTTAAATTTATATCCTGAGAATGTTGATTGGTCAGGTAGAGTTATAGATGAGGACGTTGAGTTTTACTTTTCTATAGGAGAAAAAAACGGAGTATACCTCAACGGTAATATGATACAATTAGATGAGGATTTAGTGGAGTTAATAAACAAACTAACTTCCTTTTACGATAAGTTTAAATCCAAGTGGGCTAAGGTTCTCGCTCAAAGGAAGAAAACTAATCCGGTAGATGAAATCTAACAGTAAAAAATCTTTAATAGAAAGAGTTAAAAGTACTATAATTACAATACTAGTAATTATCATCATATTACTTAGTAAATGTAGTGGTGAGCAAGTTGAAACCATTAACATAGAACCTAAAAAAATAGTTGAAACTATTATACAGACAGATACAGTTACAGTAACGAAAGAAACTATTGTACCTAAATGGAGAACTAAAGTAGTAAAGGATACTATTAAGATAGAAAAATTAATTGAGGTAGACTCACTATCTATTATTCAAAATTACTTAGAAAAATATGTCTATATAGATACAATTAAAATAGATACTATAGGATTTTTAACTTTAGAAGATACTATCTACAAAAACGAGATTATATATCGTAAACCTAAAATTGATATAGAAATACCAATAAAGACAGTAAATTTAATCGAAAAAGTTAACGAAAGAGAATTTTACGCAGGTCTTGGAGTTAGAACAACAATGAATAAATATACTTGGATGGGTCTCGAAGGTTCTATGAGAACAAAAAAAGGTAACTTATTTTTAGTTGGTATTGGTACTGATAATAATAATAATTTTTCATTAGGTGGTAGTGTGCATTGGAAAATAATGAGTGAGTGATATTTATAATTAAAAATGGCTTTAAGTAATTCCGACATACAACAAATTGAGACTATCGTTAGAAACGAAGTTAGAAACTTTTTGGATTCAAATACCTTAAGACAGTTTGAAAATAAAATAACTGATAAAATTAGAGACGAAATTAGGAGAGGTAAAATCCAAAAAGATGTTAATGAGATTGTTACTAAAGTTATGAAAGAATTCTATAAAATTATGTGGACCAGAAGAAGTTTTTGGGAACCATCACTAAAAAATGTCAAATAATGAATAATATTAAAGATATGATGCAGAAGGCAATGAAAGATGCTGGAACTAAAGAACTTGGTCAGTTTTCTAGTAGAGGTTTGGGTGATAGTAAAGACATAAGTAATATGTTGACTAGTATAACAAAAATGCAACGAGAGGTAAGTGAAGAAGAGTATGACGAATTTTTTGAAGAGTTAGAAAACGGAGAGTCTACAGAAGCGACAGGTGCGGGTTCATCAGGAGCATACTCGGCACCACTTTTTGGTGAAGTAAAGAAAAATAACCTTTTTCAACCAGATACACAAACTAAACTTACAAAACCTAAAGGAGGTCCTGTAAATGAAGATGAAATACCAGGAGGATTGGCAGATGGAATGACCTTAAAAGATTTAGCCAAACACCACGACACTACTATAGATAAGCTAATTAATAAAGTTAGTGATGGTGTTAATATAGAAAAGGAACATACTTCAGAAATGTCAATAGCTTTAGAAATTGCATTGGACCACATCTATGAAGATTTAGATTACTACGATAAATTAGAAAAAATAGAGGCAAAAGAAGCAACAACATCAGCATCGGTAGGTGCGTATGATGCACCTATAGGAGGGGGTAGGAAAGACCCATTACAGATTGACACACCAAAGAGTGTCTATAGTAAGTTAAGGTCAGTAAAAGACCCTAAATTCCCTAAATTAGGAGGACCAGGCAGCACTTTTGTTAAGATAAAAGATAAGTGTAAAAAATTCCCTTATTGTAACCAAGGAGATATTAAGGCACTTGAATTCTTCGAAAATAATTTAGTCAATGAAGCTATAAAAAATATTTCAAAAAGATATAAATTAAATGAAGATTACATAAAAGGTGTTATTTTAGAAAACACTAATATTTATTATAAAAGTACCGATATGAATAAAGAAATTGAAAATATGATTGATGGGATAGTAGATAAAGTACTATCCGAGGAAGTCACTAAAAAAGCCAAAAAAATTACTGAAGCTGTTTCAGGTGAAATAGATGAAATGGAAGAGTATTATGAAATAGCTAAAAGAAGAAAAGAGGAAAGAGATGAATTTGACGGAAGAAAATCTGAGGTTATTGGAGTATATTCCGACATAGCTAAACAACGTAAGGAAATGGGAGAAGAGGAAATAGATGAACAAAACGCATTTACTGGTGCAAGATGTAAAGCAGGATGTAAAGGTGGTAATGGTGCTGAAATTGAAGGGTTTGACGGAAAAACCGTAGAAGGTTGGTCTGATGAAGATAGAGAATCTTGTGAATGTGACAAATCAGTAAAAGAATCGGTACAATTAAGTGAAGAAGAAATGATAGACCTAATTGAAAAAATAATCAAAGAACAAGGTAATATATCAGGGGGAGGTAAAATCCAAGGAGTCACATCTCAAAAAAAGGCAATGAAGACCTCAGAAAAAGAAACTAAAGAATATCACAAAGATTTCGTTAAAAGAATGAAGGAATATCTAAAAGGTGGTTCCGAAGGTTCATTTGAAACAGAACCAAAAGTATTTCCACAAGGAAATGGTGAGTTAAAGAAAATGGAAAAAATGGCATATACACCATCTGATAGTGTTGAAGAGTTTATTGATAATGTGTCACGTTCAGGTGGAATGGAAAATTTAGCTTATGACCAAATTAAACCTAATGAAGAATGGTTAGAAAAAAATATTATGGGTTCTTCAGAAACAGGTAACAGTCAGGAATACGCTAATGCAGTTGCTACAGATTCTAATGAAAAAGTTAATAAAAGAAGAAAGTTGGATATCCTTAACAAACTGAAGAATCAGTCGTATGAGAAAGCACCACAACCGGTGTATGATTTGGCGGGTGATAAAACACATTCAGATATTATGGACTTAGGTGAATCAAAAGAGGATAAAAAACAAAAGAAAATTAACGAAGATTTAAAAAGAATGAAAAATCTCATTTCTCACAATTACAAAACACAATAATTTAAATATCATTCATTTTTTATTGGTCCGTGTTATAATTCTATTATGAATAGATATAACCCGGACCAATTCTTTAAATGGCTTTCAGAACCCATGAAACAAGAAGACGTACAAATATGGAATATGACTCACAACATAATTCCTGAACTAACTTATTTATTTAAAGACTATTGTTTCTCATTTTATTATTTGATAAGAAGTACTTACTTAGGTGATAGTCACCATGACTCTAATGAAACAAGAATTGGGATGACTGAGGAAGATAAAGTAAAACACTATAAGTGGTGTTGGGAGAAAACAATAGATAACTTCAAAAAAGAAAATATAACATTCAAATTTTCAGAAGAAGACTATGAATATTTTAAAGAATTCTTTTTTGAAGTATTTTACAATCAAGAGGATGAACTAATGCGTGAAGCGTTAGATGATTTTATGAAACAACTTTTTAACAGAAAAAGACCCACTAGTAAATCAGATTTAGAAATGTTTACTGACGTCTACAAAACACTTGAGAGGTCTTTACAAATATAAAAAAGTTGTTATCTATTTACTATAAACGTAAAAAAATTAATTTTTTAAAAAATAAATAAAATAAAAATTTATAACAATGGAAACATTAGAACAAATTAAGACATTGGTTGAGACCTTGTCTGTTGACACAGGAAAATTCTACGGAGGAAATAAATCTGCAGGTACAAGAGCTAGAAAACAGGCTCAAGAACTTAAAAATCTTCTACAGGAATTAAGAAAAGAAATCTTAGAAGAAAGAAATAAAGGATAATTGTGATTGAACTAACAAACCATATAGTAACTTTTATTGCAGTGTTTGCGTCACTGTCTATAATAAATTTATTAATTAAATTTATCCGAGCTCTACTATCTACACCACCAAAACCATTTGAGTTAGAAAGAATCTCTTTGTTATATTATGGATTGTGTATTTCTTTCATAACAACTTTAATCATTAATAGTGTTACATGAAGTATTTTGATTTTATAGAGTCAACTGGAAAATACCTTAAGTCAGTACGAGTGATAAAAGATTATGTTAGTTTTGACATGGCATTTTCAAAGTATTGGTCCATTACCAAACAACAAACAAAAGATGTTGAGGTTATAAAAAATGATAATACTCAGGAACCTGATAAAATTATTATTTCATTTGTCACTAATTTTGATGAACAATCTATAGATAAAGTCGAGAATGTAGTTAATACAATCATAAAAACAAATTTAGAGAGAGAAGAAAAAGAAAAACTATTTAAGGATAAAGTTCAAGAATTAAAAAACATTTTTGAAAAACAAAAATTAGATAGTTTAAAAGGTCTTAAATTTGATTTAGATGAATTCTCATTAATCACATCAAAACCCGAAGAAAATGGACAAGGGAGTACTGAGGGAAATGGAGAAGTTAAAGTTAGAGAAGAGGAAAAATCTGAAGAATCTCAAACAACATAAAGAAGATATAATCTCAGAAATTATAAACTCTAATAATTTAGAAATAAACAACACAATTCATACTGAAATAGAATACTCAATATGGGAGAGAATAAAGAAGACTTTAGGGATAGATTAAAACTACTCGCTGAAGTTGCAGAACAAATAGAATCTAACGAAGATTTTTTTGGTGACGAGGTTATCGAAGTTAGGGTTAAGTTAGAGAAAAATAAATATGATAGTGTATTGAGAAATTTTAGAGAAATTGATTGGAAATCAGATAAGTTTTTTATTAATTTTGGTAGGGTTAGTTATAAGTTCGTTTTGAAAAAGTAGTCTTTTGTCGATAAAGTTTTTTACGATTAAAACCACTTTTTTCTAAAATATTATACATCCATTTTCTATTTACTGTACTTTCATCTCTCACAAATAAACAATCGGTACGGCTCAGTTTAAAAAAGAAAGACTCAAGCGTTTGAATTAAACGTTCTGAGTCTTCTTCGTTTTTAAGACTAAATAATTTAAAATCCTCATCACATTGAATTACCACTTTGTTATGTAATTTAGAAACTACCTTAACATTTTTTTTAGGGAGGTACGTAGTTAATAAATCATTAAAAGTTATTCTACTTTCAGTTTGCCAATCATATATTAACTCTTCTAACTTATAATTCTCGATACGTTTAATTATATAATCCGATTCACCAGAAATAAAAACCGAGTTGTTACGACCCACCTCATCCATTTTAAATAAAGGTACTTGGTAATCGTCATTACGACTAAGTAATGCTATTTCATAAACGGACTTCTCAGAGTTCTCAAAAACAATTTCAAAAGGAACATCATTAGACTTTACCAAAGAATCAAATTTTAAATTGGCATTTTTCTCGGTGACATAACCTTTGATAATTTTTTTCTTTTTCTTATTCTTAAATAAAACGATTATATAATTTTCCATAATATGAAAGACTACTATAAGATATTAGGGGTTGATAAAAAATCAACAAAAGATGAGATTAAGAAGGCTTATAGGAGTTTATCAAAAAAGTTTCATCCTGATGTTAATCCTGAAGGTGGAGAGAGGTTTAAACAAATTGCTGAAGCTTATGATGTCTTAAGTGATGATAAAAAAAGACAACAATATGACAACCCTAACCCTTTCGGAAATAGAGGTAACCCGTTCGAGGACATATTCAACGGATTTAATCAACAAAGAAGAAAACCAGAGGCAAAAAATAAAGTTATAAAAATACAAGTAACACCTTTAGAATCGTATTTTGGTGTAAACAAACCCGTAACGTTTCAAAATAATACAACTTGTAATACCTGTGCGGGTAGTGGGGGTAAAAAAAATCTTTGTCAGACATGTAAAGGTAGTGGAAATATTAGACAAAAAATCGGCTCATCTTTTTTCACACAAGTTATAGATACCCCTTGTGTGAAATGTAACGGTACTGGACATATAATGATTGACCCGTGTTTTAATTGTGGCGGAATTGGAGTAAAGCAAAATATAGAACAGATTGGAGTTGATATACCTAAAAACATTAATAATGGAGACCACCTTAGAATTAAAGGTAAAGGTGATTATACACCCAATATAGGTTATGGGGATTTAATTTTACAAGTGGAGGTAATTAATGAAGATGGGTTTGAAAAAATTAATAATGATTTGATTTACACTAAAAAAGTAACTTTATCGGATTTGTTATTAAATAAACCAATTTTATTACCACACCCTGACGGAGATTTAAATCTTAGAATACCATTAAATACAGAGTTAATAAAACCTCTTAGGTTAAGAGGTAAAGGATATAAGTCGCAGAATTATGTTGGTGACTTTTATATAAAAATAAATGTCATCAATGCAGATATAGATGACAATACTAAAAAAGAAATTTTAGATATTTTAAAATAAACTTATTATATATTGTATAAGTTTGACGTTACCATATATTGCGGTTATTAGTAAGTATATTGATAAACCTATCATAGTTTTTTGACCTGGGTCAAACCCTCTTTTACATGACTCACACTCTTCTTTTTTTTCTTCCATTATATTTATATTTTAATGAATAGTATTATTAAACGTGTTATTAAATCCTACTTAGAGGAAAAAGAACAAAATAATAGTAAGGGAAAACGTAAGATGAGTAAATCTTATTGTGAAAAAACCCCATGTAAAGACATGGGGTTCTCTCAAAAAGCGTCATGTAGACCTTATAAAAATTGTTATAAGTAATCAGAATCCATCGTTAACATAAACGATACCATCTGAGGTAAAAACAGTAATTTGTTTAGACTTACTACTAATACTTGTAGTAGATTCTAAATTAGAACAACCAGTCAACAATAACGCAATCCCTAACAATTTAAAAATGTACTTCATAATGGTTGTTTTAAGGTTTATTATATTATAAATATAACATTTATTTAACATAAGTGAATTTATGTTACTTATGTGTTAACAGTTAGGTTTTTACAAAACTCTAAAATTTTTCATACTATATATTGGTAAATTTAATAGAAATGAAAAAATTACTTACACCAATTATCCTATCTACAATTTTGTTTTCATGTAGGCCGGAACCAGTTGAACCAAACACACAGACTTATGTCATAACTGACGTTAACGTTAACGGAGAAAGTTACAAAAAACTTGAAGGAGTAATCAACGAAAATATTAGTTTAGATTTAAATGAAAATTGGTTACTTTCGGGTGGCGTCTTTGTTGACGAAGGTGCGAAACTATCAATCAATGAAGGAGGTACTATTTACGCAGACACAGAAGTCACTACCTTCCTTTCCATTAAACAAGGTGGGGAAATGTTTATACAAGGAGAAAGTACAAATCCAATAGTGTTTACACCTCTGACCGATAATCCGAGTTATGGTGATTGGGGAGGTATTATTGTAAATGGATACGCTACTATAAACACAGGATTCAATGCTGAAGGAGAAGGAGGTACCGGTATCTACGGTGGTGATAATGATAATGATGACTCAGGAATCTTACGTTATGTTAGAGTTGAATATGCGGGTAAGGTACTTGGTACTGATAACGAATTAAATGGATTCTCATTTAATGGTGTTGGTGATGGTACTATCATAGAATATATACAAGCTTATAAAGGTTCTGATGATGGTATTGAATTCTTTGGTGGTACTGTAAATGTCAGATACGCGGTGTCAACACATAACCAAGACGACTCTTTCGATTGGACTCATGGTTGGAGAGGTAAGGGACAGTACTGGTTGGTACAGCAAGGTCCTGATGGTGGTGATAGAGGTATTGAAGCTGATAATAACGGAGACGATAATTTATTAGAACCATACTCAAACCCAACACTATCTAATCTAACTTTGATTGGTGTAGATGATGGTGACGGACTAAATACAGGTATGAGACTAAGAGAGGGAACTAAGGGTAAAATATTTAACACATACGTTACTGGTTTCCCAAAATACGGTATAAGAGTTTCTGATGAAGTTACTTTACAAAACGTAGAAAATGGTGAGTTATTTGTTGCTAATTCATTAGTTGAAGGTAATGGAACCGACTATAAAGATTGTGAGTCATTTATCGGTTTAACTGATACATTAGAGGATGAATGGTTTTATGTCGATAACACTATCGGTTCAGGTGATTACTGGACTGAAGGTTGGGTAAGACAATGAGAGGTTTAGTATTTATTTTGTTTCTTTTAATCAGTGGTGGTTTAAAAGGACAAACAGTTTTTGGAAAGGTAACGGATGAAAATAATAGTCCGTTACCTTTTGTCGCTGTAACGTTAAAAGGTGAGACTGTAGGTACGACTACAAATTTTGACGGTGAATATAGACTTGACTTGGTAAATGACAAGGATAGTGTGATGTTCTCATTTATTGGGTATGACAACATTATACTAGTTAGTGAAGGTGGTGAGTTAAATGTTACTATGAATTATAAAACTGAAGTTATAGACGTGGCTGAAGTTGTAACAAGAGTGAGTAGAAACAATGAGACGATATTAATTTTAGATAAAAAAGAAGGTATGGAGGTTGAATCTTCTGTAGGTTCTAAAGAATTGAATAAAAAAGGAATAACAAACGCACAAGACGGGCTAAAAAAGGTTGGAGGTGTAACCTTTGATAATGATAGGTTAAACATTAGAGGACTCGACGATAGATATAATCAAGTTACACTCAACGGATTACCTTTACCTTCTAATAACGCGGATAGAAAAAACATAGACCTATCTCTTTTACCGACTACTCTATTAGACAATATAAAAGTAAAAAAGACTTACTCATCAGAACAATGGAGTAATTTAGGAGGTGCTCAAATAGACATCGGAAGTTCAGACATAAAAGAATTAACCAAGGTTTCGTTCGGTTATACTTTTAACAGTCAAACTAACAGACCTATAAGTCGTCTATCATTTATTATGGGTGGTAGGAAAAATAAGTTAGGATATCTTGTTTCGGTTGGGAGCGGTATAAATAACCAATATACCTATGGTAATATAAGTTTAGTTAATAAGCAAGGTAATTACATCTTAGACTACAATTTCAACGACGACCAAACAACGATAACAAAAACAGGTGTCGGTGTTGTATCATATGAAGATGAAAACTTTAGGTTACGTAATACCACATTCTTAATATCTCAAAACAATTTATCAGATAGAACTACAATAGGTAATCACTTTGATTATGAAACAGAGTTGTACACAACTAGAAGGACACCAACAATACATAATCTTTTAGTTGACCAAATAGAGTTTAATTATTATGGTAAATCCTTTGATTTAGATTTGATTGGTGGAGTTTCTATAGTAAGAAGTGGAGAAAATCAGAGAGAACAATTTGTTTATCTTTATGATGGTGACTACACACTAAACAATATTGATAGGTTAGATAATCACATATTCTCAAATACAAACCATGAAAATAGGTACAACTTCACTACATCATTAAGTAAAGATATAGATAAGTTAAGACTGTTTGGAGGATATTCCTTTATGTTAATGAACAATACTTTTGATTATCAACAGGAATATTACGACTTTTCAATTCTTAATGAACAATATGAAAGTATAGACCCAACAAACCCATACAATTATTTCACTGATGATAACGTTATACAATACATCGTAAATAATCCTTCCTCTTATGTCAAAGGTAGTACACTTATTAATGGAGGGTTTATCAAAGGGGAATATGTTAGTGATAGACTAAACATCGGTACTGGATTAAGAACAGAATACGTTTATCAAACAGTAACTTATCAAGACCAATTAATACCTTCATTAACTAGAAATCATATTTTAAATAATTTTGAATTACTTCCATATCTTAGTGTAAAGTATAAATTAGATGGGACAAAACAGATAAGGTTTAATAATTCTATTACCACTGTTAGACCAAGGTTCAGAGAATTAACACCATTTATATATACAGAAGTATTTGCGGGTAGTAAAATACAAGGTAATCCTAATCTTATTAACACACAGATTTACAATACCGATATATCATATGAAATTTATCCAAAAATTGGAGAACTAATATCAATCAACCTATATAACAAAATTATTTTAAACCCTATAGAACGTGTAAATGTTGCAACAGCTAGTGGTAGACTTGAGACATATCAGAACAGTAAGTCGTCAACAGTATTTGGGGGTGAGATTGATTTTAGGAAGAAGATAAATAAGTTTAATTTTGACTACAATATATCACTACTATGGTCAAATATAACTATTAATGACGATGGACCTAGTTCTGTTGTTGTTACAAATTTAAACAGACCTTTACAAGGGTCTTCACCCATACTATCTAATTTCGATATCTTTTATGATGTCAAAGATAATAGTAACTTAGGAGTGACTTACAATTTTGTAGGTAAGAAATTAAATTCAGTCGGAGTCTTCGGATTAGGAGATATATACCAAAGACAACAACACTTTATGAACATTGTATACAATTATAGAAAAGATAATCTCATATCATCGATTAGGTTGAACAATATATTTAATACTGAATATGTTTTAGAGCAAGACTCTGATATTGGTAAAATTATTACAAACAGTTTTAGAACTGGTGTCGGACTGTCATTTAACCTAAAGTATGAATTTTAATTTGCTTTTTGATTTTTCTTTACTATATTTGTAGTAAATCGAAAAGTATGCTTAGTTACATCGGAGGAAAAAGTAAAATAGGTAAATGGATTGTACCATATTACCCAAAAGACATGGAAACATATGTCGAACCATTCGGAGGTATGTTTTGGTGTTACTATAACATGGATTTGGATGAGTACCCAAACCTTAAGAATATTGTATACAACGACTTTAATCCGTTGAACTACAATCTCTTTATGTGTGTACAGAACCCGTCAGAACTTCTTAAATCTATTGAGTCTATTCCCTGTCAACAACGAGGGGTGGAGAACACACCTACAGAGTACAAAGACCTATTCAAAGAGTTTCAATCTGAGATATTTGCAGATGACTTTAAAATCAACTACCCTGACTATGATGTTGCCGCTAAGTACGCATATATTCTCACACAGGTTTTCAGTGGTAGTAAACCTGAGACATCTAACTACATCGATTTAAAGGGAAAATATAAGTCGAAGTATCTAACGTTTAGGGATAAGTTGAAGAACGATAAGTGGATAACCAAGTTCGACAAAATTAATGTAGTTGAGAATATGGACTTTGAGGAACTCATCAACAAGTATGATGGTGACAACACCTACTTTTATTTGGACCCACCATATTGGAAAACTGAGAACTACTACTCCAATCACGATTTCGATAGAAACGACCACGAGAGATTAGCGAACGCACTAATAAATATGAAAGGAAAATTTTCACTTTCATATTACGAATTTGAACTTTTAAGTGAATGGTTTCCAAAAAAGCAGTATCTTTGGGAAGAGAAACAATTCGTAAAAGCCGCAGCTGCTAGTAAAGGTAAGACACAAAACAAGGGAACTGAATTACTTATTTTGAACTACAATCTGTAATCTTTTACACTTAGAACATATTTATATGAAAAAGAAAAAGATGAAATTTAGTGGACTACTTAAAGGACTCATTATTGAACAGGGTCGTTACGAAATCCTGAAAAAGACCTACACCCAACCCAAGAAGAAAGGTGATAAGGTAAAACCTGCTAGAATGAAGCCTGAACAATTGGATACAATTATTTTGGGTGACCCCACTACTCGTAGAGATGGTGATAAAATTAAGAAGGCAGGTACATATAGTCCGTGGTTGATTAAACAGTTCTTGAAGTTGGAACCTGAGGCGGATTACGGTACTACACAATTTAAAGATGAGATGACAGAACTTCAAAGACTATTCTTTGAGGATTTGTATAAGTCTACTGAGGCACTTAAAAAGTTTGATAGGTTTAAAGGTCAAATTGAACAGGACAAGAGAGATATTAATAAACATAATATCGAGAGTCTTATTGATATTACTATGGACTTTAGTTTGGATAAGACAAAAGCAAGTAAAGAAGAGAAAAAAGCGGCGGCTACAACATACGAACACCCTGGTGGAGAAGTTATTTTCAGAGGTTCTGATTGGACTGTTGTAAAAATTGAAGACCAAGGAAAGTTAGGTCAAGACGCCGCGTGTTTTTATGGGGGACACCATTTATATTCTAGTAAAGGTGAAAGTAGTTGGTGTACTTCATCACCTGGAGGTAACATGTTCAGGCATTACATCAAAGACGGTCCGTTATATGTATTAATCCCTAACGAAGCTAAGTCATTTAGAGATGATAAGATAAAAACAGGTGAAAAAACCGGACTACCAGCACTGAGATATCAGTTCCATTTCCCAAGTAATCAGTATATGGACCCTGATGACCGTCAGATTAATCTTATTAATTTCTTAAATGAAAATCCTGAACTTAAAGAGGTATTCAAACCTGAGTTCATGAAAGGTTTAACAGGTACTGAGGGAACTTCAGTTTCGGTCGAATATCCGAGAGATTCAGCTTCTAAATTCATTGCTCTTTACGGTTTTGATGAGTTCTTCGAAAGTTTACCTGATAATTTGGAAAGGCTTGATTTTGTTAAGTCAAGTAACAGATATAGAAATGACCCTGATACGAGTGACATGGCAGTAGAGCTACCAAAATCAGTAGGTAGATTTAAAAACCTAAATGCTCTTCACTTGGAAGGTATTCTAAACAAACTACCTAAAGAGATTGGTGAACTTAAGGATTTGGTATTCTTATCACTCCCTAACAATCCAAATCTAACAAGTCTACCTGAAGAGGTTTCAAAATTGAATAACCTCCAAGTGATTAACTTAAAGAATAGTCCAAACGTTAAAATCCCTGATGAAATTGAAAATAAAAAGGGATTACATATCTTCAGATAATACTTGAAAATAACCACGAAAGTGGTTATTTTTCTTTTATAGAATTTTTTTTTTATGAATATAGATGTGCAGATTTATATATCTCAAATAAAAACATTTTTTGATGAGAACCCAAATGAGTTAGTATCATTAATCGGTGACTCTGAACCTGAAAAGTTTTTTATTGAGATGGAAAGAGTTGCTACAGAAAACTATGAAAAAGGTGAAGATGTACAACTAACACAAAAACAAATGTTGGAAATATTAGTTGAAATGAATATGGAGGAGAGAAAGACAATAGAAACTTATACACCAATATCTAATACTAAGTTCGGAACGATATACCTTAATTAATGAAAGATAATAACGTAATATTTCATAGAAAGTTCCAAAGTAACAATTTGGAAAATTATAAGGATTTTTGCCCTATGCAAGGAGGTAACATATGGAAGTCTATGGAAAAAACCGAAAACGGTAAGTTTTACCAAGACCGAACAGAAATAATACCTGATGACCAAGTCAAAGTTTATTATGGTGATAAATCAAAAGGTTTAATTATTACTACATGTGAAATAAAAATAGTTGAGGATGGTAATAAAATAAGTATTAGGTACTCATTTGTAGTTAGAAAAAGAAAAGTGGGGAGACAATACTTCTCAGTTATGAAAACACATAGATATGTTACGTACAATTATAAAACAAAGAATTTTTATCACGGAACTATTGAGTCTAGTCGTAAAAAGATAAAGAAAAAGAAAGTACGTTGTAATACATTCTACTTACCATTTTTAACTGAGATTAAGTTAGCCATAAGGAGAAACGTAAATCATATAATATCCCAGACACAGGATTGGCAATCGATGGTATCAACATCTTATAATCAAATGACAAAGGGTGATGAAGTTGCTATGGATGCGTTAAAACAATACGCATATTGTATTTACTCTAAGAATAATATCCTTTTAAATTATAATTCAAATTATTTAGAAGGAGAAATGTATAAAATGTATTTAAAAGATAATAACATATCATATCCCGACTCAATCATTCAATATACAGTTATACCCACACCTAAATCAAAATTAATTAAACATGGTAATGTTGTTAATTATTTTATGTCAATAGCAGATTTAAAAGGAAGGAGAGTAAGAGACATTTTAAATCAAACTACACATATTGATTTTAAAACATTAGTTGATGTTTATCATAATATGGGGGTTGATTATTTTAGTAAGATTCGTAAGTCGTTTTTTAAAGATGAAAATAATTTTTTATATCATAGATATTATAATCATGATGCATTTAGTAAGAAAAAGGTTTTCCCATTAAGTAACTTAGATAAGAAAAGAATAGTAAATCTAATAAATAGTGATTCTGAGATAATATGGACTATGATAATGGACCACCTCATAACAATATCTAAACTTAAGAAGTTTGGAGAAGAGGTAAAAATGAAATTTACTAATAGAGATGAGTTTAATGAAGAACACTACAGAATAACTGAAATATTAGAAAATTATAGAGACGGTAAAGTTAGTAGGTTTAATGGAAAAGAATTTGAGAATAAAATATCCGAAGTTATAATGTATGACGGGTCTGAGTTTTACCCTACACTATTAACTAATTCGAGTCAATATAATGAAGAGTCTAAAACACAATCTAATTGTGTTAGAACATATATTGAAAAACCGCAAAATATAATTATATCCCTAAGGAGAAACAGTAAGTATGGAACGGACAGAATCACTATAGAGTATATGATTACACCAATGGGGTTAGAAAGAGTACAGAACAGAAAAAAATACAATCAATCAACAGACGAATGGGATGAATCACTTATGAAAATACTTGACAATCGAGTTATCAAATTATATAAGGAAGGTATATTTGAACTCACAAAACTATGGAAAGAATTTAGCAACGGAAAATTTATTAAAAGAAGTGCTATATTCGAACAAGATGAAGAGGGTATTATTAAAAGAATGACACCTGATTGGAATGAATCTTTTAACGCCTACGAAAATATTGTTGAAGATTTTGATTTACCATTTTGATTTTTAGAAAATTTTATTATATATTTGTGTTGTAAAACTTTTTAAAATAAAAAAAATGGCAAAAATGGCTGGCTCTTACGAGGAGAAAAACAAAGTAAATCGTCCTGGTGTACACGCTAAGACAAAAACTTCAAAAAACAAAAATTCTAAAAATTATAAAAAAGGTTATCGAGGACAAGGTCGATAATAAAAAATTACACACTAAGACTTTTCTTATCGTTAAGTTTAATTATTCTTAGTGAGTTTAAAATTACAAACATGGCAAATCACGTAAGTAACAACATTAGAGTTGTTGGAAATGAAAAAGTACAAGAGCGTATGAATGAGTATATTCAGACTCTTGAAGAGTTAGATTACGCCGACACCGGCGGTTTCGCTAAAACATTCTACAAGACACCAGAACTTGGCGAAGGTGGTGGAACAATGAATTCATGGGCTGGAGAAAACATAGGTTCAAAGTGGGCCTATTTTGAACACACCATAGATGATAACGAAATTAAAGTAACATCTGCATGGTACCCAGTTAAAGAATTCACAATGCACCTTTACAATCTACTTGTAGAACTTGACCCCGAAGTTGCGGTTGAGAATAGATATGAAGATGAAACCTATGACCCTGTTGGTGGTATCTTGGTTTATAAAAATCAAATCTTCATGGATGAGGACAATGACTTTGAGTGGCCGGATGAAGACGAAATGGAAAATGAGGAGGAGTATGAAGATGCTATGATGAACCTCTATGATGAAGTTGGTCAAACACAAGATGGAGTTATAGAAGTAGGATATACTCATATTAATAACGGTGACGGAAACCCCTTCGTATTTACGGAGACTAAAACCGAAACCACTACATAAATGGAATACTAAACCATCCTCAGAGTGGGGGTGGTTTTTTATTATATAAACAACCAATAAACACTTAAAAAAAAACTAAATGAAATTAATTAATCGATTGTTTATTTTCGGAGCTATGATGGTATCAACATTGACACTATCGGCTCAAATTACAGGTAAAGTCGTGGATTCAAAGACAGGCAATGAGCTTATTGGGGCTAGTGTCTATCTTGAAGGTAACACACGAGGAACATCAACTAACGTATCAGGCGAATTTACTCTTGACGAAGAGGCTACAGGTAACGTTGTTGTTAGTTTCTTGGGTTACGAAACACTAACTATACCTGCACAAAATGATATGGGAACCATATCAATGACTACAACAGCACTTGGTCTTGACGAAGCGGCAGTTATCGTTAACGTTGTTGACTTTGCGAAAGTGAGGGAAACACCTGTTGCGGTATCAACTATTGGACCTGCTGAGATTGCATTGAAGACAGGTAACCAAGAATTCCCTGAAATTATGAATAGAACACCTGGTGTCTATGCTACAAAACAGGGTGGTGGTTACGGAGACTCCAGACTCTCTCTAAGAGGTTTCGACCAACGTAACACATCTTTCCTTATCAACGGTCAACCCGTTAACGATATGGAGAATGGATGGGTTTACTGGTCCAATTGGCAAGGTCTTACTGACGTTGCTTCAGGTATTCAAATTCAAAGAGGTTTGGGTTCTTCACGTTTGGCGGTTCCATCTGTTGGTGGTACCGTTTCTATTTCTACTAAGGCGGCAGAAAAAGAACAAGGAGGTTCTGTATCTGAGACTATTGGTAACAATGGATACAACAAAACAACTGTTAACTATAACACAGGTAAAAATGAAAACGGATGGGCGTCTTCATTCTTGTTGAGTAAGTGGGCAGGTGATGGTTATGTCTACGACACACAAGGTGAAGGATGGAACTACTTCGGTGCTGTTGGATATGCACCTGATGATTCCAAACACGCGTTGAATTTGTCTGTTATGGGTGCAGGTCAATGGCACCACCAAAGAGACGCATGGGTTTCTATCCGTGACTACGATTACTTTGGTGATGGTGGACAAACTCTTGACGATGGTGAACTTGATGTTAGATGGAATACTGACGGAGGTTCATTGAATGGTGAAGAGTTTACTTTAAGAAGAAACTTCTATAACAAACCTCTTGCGACTTTTAACTGGGATTGGAATATTACTGACAACTTAACCTTAAACACTTCTGTATATGGTTCAGCAGGTCGTGGTGGAGGAACGGGTGGTCGTGGTAGAAACTACGATGTTATCCCATATCAACAAGACCTTTACTCATTTATGTATGAGGACAGTGTAACAGCTTTCCGTAACCCTGATGGTACTGTTAACTATGATGCAGTTGTTGAAGATAACCAGACAGGTGCACTTCCTCATGACGGTAGTGTAAATGGAAACTTTGAAGGTGCGTTGATTGGTTCTAACAGCTATAGCGATTCAACTATTTACAGAGGTGGTATGATTCGTAGAGCATCTATGAACTCACACAACTGGGTTGGTGCGATTTCTAACTTAACTTACAATAAGGATAAGTGGACAGCATCTGTTGGTTTAGACCTTCGTAAGTATAAGGGATATCACTACAGAGCGTTGAACAACCTTATGGGTTTTGATGCATACTACTCAGGTGGTAACAGAAACTCTAACGGGGGACAGATTGTAGAAACTACTATCGAAGCAAGTCCGTTCAACAACACAGGACTAACAGGTCCTAAGATTGACTACTACAACGTAGGTAATGTCGGATGGGTAGGAGTTAACGGTCTTGTTGAGTACAACGACAATGACCAATTAACTGCAGTTCTTCAAGCTGGAGTTTCAAACCAAGCTTATTCAAGAGAAGATTACTTCGACCAACCAGGTAATCCAATTTCTGAAACATCTAACCTAATGGGTGGATACGTTAAAGGTGGTGCTAACTACAACATCGACGAGAAGTCAAACGTGTTCGCAAACGCAGGTTTAATCTCACGTCAACCATTGTTCGATGCGGTATTCCCAGGATTTGCAAACAATATCAATGAAGACCTTGAGAACGAAGAAATCATGTCTTTGGAGTTGGGTTACGGATATACAACAGATGACTTGACTGTTAATGTTAATGCATACAACACAAATTGGGGTAACAGATTCATCTCAAGAGGTGTACCTGTTGTTGTAAACGATTCAACAACTGTTGATGGTACAGCACAGTTCAGTGGTATTAACGTAGTACACAGAGGTCTTGAACTCGAAACTAAGTACAGACCAACTTCAGACCTCACCGTTACAGGTATGGTTTCATTGGGTGATTGGAGATACACAGACAACTTCGAAGCAGAAGTATTTGACGACCAAAACAATCCAGTAGAGGGACAGCAGTTCACTCTTTATACAGAAGGTGCAAAAGTTGGTGACGCGGCTCAGGTAACTGCAAACTTAGGTTTGGATTACCGTGTGGCTAGAGGTGTAAACGTAGACTTAGGATACAGATATGTTGACGGTCTTTACGCGGACTACTCAATCAACAGCTCAGCATTCTTGTCTGAAGATAACTTAGGAGCGTTGAAACTCCCATCATACGGATTGGCAGACTTAGGTCTTACAACAAGATTCGATTTGTTGGGTAACAATGCAACATTCAGAGTTAACTGTAATAACTTGTTAAACACAACATACATTGCAGAGTCTAACACAAACATTCACACAGATGAAAATACTGAGTACACATGGAACGGTGTTGACTCACGTAACTTTGTTTGGTTCGGATTTGGAAGAACATGGAATGCGACTTTAAAGTACACATTCTAAGTTAATTATATAAAAAAAGTAAGAAAGGGATTCGTTTTTTCGAATCCCTTTTTTTATATTTGTAGAAATTATGAAAAAATTAATACATTGAAAAACAACATTTTAACACTTCTACTATTATTATTAGTAGTTACACCCAAAACATTTTCACAAGTATCTTTTTGGTGTAGCCAAGTATCCACCACGTATGAAATTATGGATAACCAATTAGTTTTAAAAGGTTATAATACTGTAAATATGGAAAATGCAACAGATACAACAACATTCGTTTTTAATATTAACAATGGACCCTATAATAATACTGACACATGTTTCACTTACCCGAATGATAGTGTTATTTTTAATGTAAATAAAAATGAAATCTTTAATATTTGTCACTATACATTAATCTATGCTGATTACCCAAATATTTTGTTTCATACCTGTCCTGTTAGTTGTGTAAATATGGTTTGGGACGGTATCGAGTTAAATGAAGTTAACGAGACTGTTAGTATCGAAGAAATTAACAATCTGTACGAAACCTCAAACAGTAAAATATATGACATGAATGGTAGGGAGTTAATAAATATTGAAAGTTTACCTTATGGTACAATATATATTAAAGGAGGTAAGAAATATTGTAACAATTAAAAGTTGACTTACTCACTTAATATTAATATTTTTTTAAAAAAAAAACATGAGAATTAAATTAGAGTATATTTGGTTAGATGGATATGAACCCGAACCAAACCTTAGAAGTAAGGTAAAAATTATTAACTCACCAACCCATGAAGTAAATGGGAAAAAAGTACATGGAGTTGGTTTAATAGATTGCCCAGAATGGTCATTTGACGGCTCATCAACACAACAAGCTAAAGGACACTTTTCCGACTGTGTACTCAAACCGGTATCAATATACCCCAATCCGTTAAACAAAGGTATGTTGGATAGTTACTTGGTAATGTGTGAAGTCATGAATGCAGATGGAACACCACACGAAAGTAATACTAGAGCTTTAATTACTAATGAAGATGAAAATCTATGGTTTGGTTTTGAACAAGAATACACACTTATGAAGGACGGTAAACCAGTTGGATTCCCTAAAGACGGATTCCCTGAACCACAAGGTAAATATTATTGTGGTGTTGGTAAATCACAAGTTAGTGGAAGAAACTTTGTTGACTCACATTTGGAAAATTGTTTAATGGCTGGTATTGAAGTTACCGGTACTAATGCTGAGGTGATGTTAGGACAATGGGAATACCAAGTTTTCAGTAAAGGTAAGATTAAAGCAGGTGATGATTTGTGGATATCAAGATATATTCTACAACAAATGTCTGAAGAATATGATTATCATATTGAATTCCATCCAAAACCAGTATTAGGTGATTGGAATGGTTCAGGTTTACACTGTAATTTTTCAGATGTTAGAATGAGAGAAGATGGTGACAAAGAATATTATGAAAATATTTTTGAAGCTTTTGAGACTCGTCACTTAGAACATATAGAAAACTATGGTTCTAATAACGAACTAAGATTAACGGGTCTACATGAGACCCAAAACATCACTAAATTCAGTTGGGGTGTATCAGATAGGGGAGCCTCAATTAGAGTCCCTCTTGAGACCTCTAAAACGTGGAAAGGATACTTAGAAGATAGAAGACCAGCTTCTAATGCAGACCCATATAAAATAACTAAAGTGATTAGTGATACTATTGATTTAGCTAAGAACAATGAAGTTCAATCACATGAAGTTGAAGAAGAACTTTCGTTAGGTTGAATACAGAAAACAATAAAGTTTACGATAGTGTCCCCGACGATGTGTTAAAATTGTCGGAGGACATTATTGGTTTTAAACCATCTATACTTGAGACGGACTTTTATAGTGTAGAATTATTACAATCGATACTTAAAACAAATAAAATAATATGGTCCAATAAATACTACAATGGACTAACCACTATTTATAATAACGGATTAATAGAATTTGATAATAAAATACTTTTTTATTTCGTAAAAAAAATAGATGAAAATATATATAAATTATTCTGTTTGTCTAAAGAAGACTCAACAGACAGTATAATATTTTACTTAAATAAATTTAAGAAATATAAAACAATATCATGAAATTAACAACTGAAGAATTACAACAAAAAATTGACAGCGGAGAAAAGTTTATAGTGGACTTGTACGCTGATTGGTGTGGACCATGCAGGATGATTGGTCCAATAGTGGAAAAGGTAGCTAAACAACTCGAAGAAGAAGGTAGTGAAGTTAGTGTATATAAATTTGATATAGAACAAGACAAGGAAATGGCAGTTAATTTAGGTGTACGTTCTATACCCGCAATTAAAGGTTTTAATGGGGGTGAAAATGTAACAAATAAAATAGGAGTAATAACTGAAGCACAGTTACTTGATATGGTAAAAGAAGTATTGTGATGAAGTTTGCTATTCTATATACCATGAACGGATGTCCTCATTGTGATAATTTAAAAAAGATTATATATGAGGAAGATATTGATGTTGACATAAGGAATATTGATGACCACGAGGAGGAGTATAAACAATTTGTTGAAGCCACAGGTAGTGAGTTTTTACCAGCGTTTACTTTGGTAGAAACTAAAGATGATGGAAAACACGATATAATTCTAAACGTACCTGACGAACAGTTCAATACTGTTGAAGAAGCAGCAAAAAAAATCAAAGGGTTCTTATCAGAATAATATCATTTCTGAAGTTTTATCTCTTTTCATCCAACACTTATCTTTAGAAAGGATTTCCATGTTAAAATCATAATCCTCTAAAGATAAGTGTTTTTTTACGTAAGAATAATTAAAATCAAATAAGTCTAGTATTAAAGATTTAATCCATTCAGTATTCGCTATATTACTTTCACTTTTAATTTCAAAAGACATGGTTTCCCAGTTCAAATTATTTATATCTCCACTATAAAAAAGATTAAAATTAATATCCTTACAAATTTGTTTTTCGAATAAATTATATGCGATGTATTTTAGATATAATATATATGATTTAGAACTCATTAGATTTCTACCAAAATAATCATCAGAAAAGTTAGGTTTATATGATTTAGTAAATATTCCGTGGTAATCTTTAAACTCAGGTAACTCCACTAAACGGTCATAGATTTTATAGTTACTGTGTTTTATTATTGAGTTATTATGGTTAAATTCATAATGACCAACTAAAGGAAAGACATCAATTAAAGGAGGACTTATTAAATCCCTACTGAACGAAATATTGATATCTATAAGTTCATTATCAGGTTTTGAATTGTATGTAATTAAATCGATAACATTAAAATTCTTATCTACCTCACATAGCTCATCTAAAAAAGTTTTAAATAGTTTAGAGTAATTTAAAGGATTTTGAATAGTCGTATCACCTCTTAAAACAATGAATTGAGATAAATCACATAGAACTAAATTACTAATATGACCTTTATCAATAGTATTAAACTCTTTTATTATTTCGTTTACTAAAAGATTACACAAATTTGTACCATATAACTCACTTTCCATTTTAATATTTTTTAAATTATAGGTGTAAAAAAATATACAATAAACAAAAAAAGAGTCTTAAAAGACTCTTTTTTTGAATAACTCAAAAAAATAAGTATTACTGTTTTTTCTTGTAGTACTTCTCAACAGTTTTAGTTATGGCTTCTTGTACTGCTTGAGTATTTGTTTGTGATTGAGTCTGAGCTGCTTGTTGAGTTTGCTGAGCCTTCTTTTTACATCCACATCCCATGATTGATATTTTTTTAGATAGGTTTATTATTCATTATATAAATAGTCCACGAGTAGATTATTTCTATAATCTTTAATATTTATCATAAAAGTAGAACAATATGAATCTTAGTAAAGTTTTGTTAGAGGGTAGGAAAGATGAATTCTTATCAAAATATAGAGATAAGTTTAGTGATGAAGATGCTAAAAAAATATTTCTATTGTCAAGAGAACTCGCATCCAACCAGAAGTTCTTAAACTTTTTAGGTAAAGTTATTTCACCAAAATCGTTAAATGATGATTTAATTAAAGCCAAAATCGCAATTGAAAAATTTATAAAGTTTCAAAAAAACTTAGAAATAAAAGATATTAACCAATATGAGTCTTTAAAGGATATTGTAGATGCTATTGAAAAACACGAAAACAAAGTAAGGAGAGACGTAAAACAGGTTGAGGGCGCGGATGTCGTATATGAAGACGATAGATTCACCGTCATAATACCAAAGACACATGAGGCTAGTTGTTACTATGGTGCGGGTAGTAAATGGTGTACCGCAGCTAAGAGTAGTGATGCACACTTTATGTCTTACAATAGAGATGGTAAATTATTTTATTTTTTAGATAAAAAAGCTAAATCAGGTAGTAGGTTCTATAAAGTCGCTATGTTACAAAAATATGACGGAAGACAAACTTTCTTTGATGCTCCTGACCAATCATTTAATTCTGGTTGGATTTTAGGAACACCTGAATTTGATAAGATTAATAATGTGATACAAAGATATATGTCAACAGAATATGCTGACGATATTGAGTTATTTAAAGACGAAATTAAAGCAAAACAAGAGTTACAAAGACGTACTCGGAGAGATGAGAGAAGGAGAAGAGAAAGGTTACTTAGACAGATGGACGATATAAGAGAACGAGATGCGTGGAATCCTGAAACCAACGAATTAGATGATATAGGAAGGAAGGCAAATGCTGTTATGAGTGGTTTAAGAAACGAGTGGTTAGTAAATGAAATTGGTGAAGATGAGGATGTATATAATTTAATACCAGAAACAGAATCATTTTATCCTGGTGAAATTATGGCGTTTAAATGGATGGGAGAGAATGAAACTGACAGTGAATATATTGTAGGTGAATGGGATGATGTTTATGGATTAGCTAAAATGAGGGTTACAGAATTAGTTGATGATATGGGATTGAGAGAATCATTTAATGATGATTTCTTAATGAATCATTTAGATGTTGATGAGGTTGTGAGATATTTTGAATCTTGGTATGATGATTATATAAGAGATGAATGGGAAGATGTTTTCGAGTCAGAAGATTTACCTTTATCGGATGAACAAAAGAAAAGATATGAGGAGTTAGACCAAGAGATAGAAGAACTTTATAGAAAGACTAGAGACACAGACTCACACCCATATAGTAGTGATGAAAGGGGTGAGGTTTATGACAAAATAGAAGAGTTGGAAGAAGAGAGAGACGAGATAGTAGAAAACCCTGAGGGAGAACCAACAGAGGAGATGATAGAAGAAAAACTTAACGATTATTTAGATGATGTCCGTAGAAATCCACAACAATACATTCAAGAATACGACTTAGACTTAGAATCTTTTATAGATAAAGAAGCTGTTATTGAAGATGCTGTAGATATGGATGGTGTGGGTCATAATATATCACATTATGATGGTGTGGAATACGATATTAGAATTGATGGTGTTGAATATTATGTTTTCCGTGTGGATTAATTGATTAATTAAAAACTTTTTTTATTCTTAAGGTATATTATTTAATAATGAGATTACCTTTAGATTGGATTTTAAAAGACCCTATAGATATGGAACATAAAGAATATGTTCTACTAGACTATATTTCTAAAATAGATAAGGAATTAGATACCTTTCATTTATATCCTACTTTTCAGGAATTAACATTACACTTAGCAAATCTCAACGCAATTTCAAATAAGTTAAAGAGAATAGATTTGAAGAATGAACCCGAAGATGTGGACGATGAAATATTACTAGCTAATATTGTATACAGAGACCTATCAGGTTTTGAGAATAATGAGTTGTCAGAGATTGTTAAAATATCTAAAGATGCTAACAATAGACTCAAAGATTACTTTTTAATTGCTAAATCTATTTGGGCAATTGTATTTGAATCAGTTTTAATACAAAACACGAACAAAGACTTCAAATTCACCAAAAATAATTCAACAAAGGGTTATTTAAGGTTTAGTTATAAAGGTGAAAAATTCCTATATAAATTTAATATAAGAAAGATACACCCCAAGTATGATGAAAGAAAATGTGTATTCACTTTAATTGAAAGAGGTGAAGAAATAAAAAAGAAACTTACTAAACGTTCATTAATTTTTGAGGCGAAGTTTGACAGTGAATTTCCATTAGAGGGTTGCCTACTATCGATTATAAAGAGAAAAGTGATTAATTATATTACGCAGACTATCAAATTAGATAAGTTGAAAGAAACTAATGTCAAAGAAAAGTAGATATCCCGACCACATTGTGTGGGATGAGGAGAACGAGAAGTTTCACGCAAACATCTTACCTTATGCTTCAAGTATATCAGGACCAAAGATTGAGATTGACGATATTGACTTGTTTAAGCAACAAGGTGCAAACAAACTACAGAAAATATTCAAATCAGAATTTGAACAAATCGTAGAAAAGTACAATAAATTAGTTGATGAAGTAAACCTAAACGATGTGATATACAACTCAACATATTCCTTTGAACCTGTTGTTGGTAACATATATCATTTATACTATGGAAATAACAAAGAAAAGTTCTTATCTTTAATTTCACCAAACGAATGGGATAAAGAACACATAGTATCAGTAAAACTTAATTCAGATTTAAAATGGGTTTCAATAAACGATTTATAACGAAAGAAATAATTGAAATTACTGAGGACAATTATATGGAAAACTTGTTCAACTCAGACGCACTAATTTTTGGTGATGACTGGTCACATGAGTTCTACAAAATGTTCACAGACAAAAAACCAATAAATGAAATAAAAGAAAATCTTAAACATTATGAAAACAATTAAGAGAAATAGTGAGATAAAGAGAGTCTCAGATAAAGAGGCTATGCACCTTGTTAAGTTCGGATGGGAATACTGCCCTAAAAACCTTTGGAAAGAAGGTAAAAATAAAAAACCTGTTAATGATTTAAATACTGAAACTGACGCTATGTCAGATAAGAAAAAGAGAAAGTTGAGGAAGGAAAATAAAAGAAAAAAATACGAAACTAAATAATATGAGTATTTTTAAAAATATAAAATTAAAAAGACTAAATAAAAAAAGGGATAAATTATTTGAATTATCTTATAAGTACGGAAGTATTGATAGAAAAAAGTCTGATGAATATTATAGTCAGGCAATTTTAATTGAAGAAGAAATAAAAAATTTATTAGAAAAATGAAAGAACATGTGAATCATCCTTCTCACTACGGAGGTGAAGACAATCCTTATGAGGTTGTTAAAGTCGCTGAAGCATGGGGAATTGATAAAGATGCGTACCTATTTAATGTTTTAAAATACATTGGACGTAGTGGAAAAAAAGATGACAACCCACCTTTACAAGACTTAGAAAAGGCTTTATGGTACTTAAATAGAAGAATAGAAAATATAAAACATGAACACAAAAACAAACACGATTTATACCTCAGACTCTATCGAGAAGATGGAGAAGATGGAGGAAGGGACGATTGATTTAATTGTTACATCTCCACCATATGGTGTTGGAATCGAATACGATAGTTGGGATGATGATAAATACTTTGAAGAGTATAAGGTATTTGCGAAAGAATGGATGTCACAAGCATATCGTGTATTGAAAGATGACGGTAGAATTGCTATTAATATTCCATACGAAATTAATCGTCAGGATAAAGGTGGTAGAATATATTTTTCCGCTGAGATGTGGATGATTATGAAAGAAATTGGATTTGGTTTCTTTGGTATTGTAGACCTTGAAGAGAGTTCACCACACAGAAGTAAGACAACTGCTTGGGGAAGTTGGATGAGTCCGTCTTCACCATATATTTATAATCCTAAGGAGTGTGTAATATTAGCCTATAAAAAGTTACATAAAAAGAAAGTGAAAGGAACACCACAATGGAAAGGGGAGTACCAAATGGTGGAAGACACTAAAAAAGGTGGGATGAGAAAGAAACTTGTTTACGAAGATAAAGACAAGAAAGATTTTATGTCATTAGTTTTTGGACAGTGGAATTACTTTGCCGACACCAAACAAAAAACAAAGGCAACATTCTCTTTAGATATACCGTACAGAGCGATTAAAATACTTTCTTATAAAGAAGACATAATACTCGACCCATTCAATGGGTCAGGTACAACTTGTTTAGCTGCCGAAATGTTAGGTAGAAAATGGATAGGAATTGATATCTCAAAAAACTATTGTGAAGTTGCTAAACAAAGAATTAAAGATTATCAGTTGGAACAACAACAACTTAAAATACAGGTTGATGAATTAACAAATTAAAAAAAATGGTTTATTACGAAACTACCGAGCAATTAATGACCCTTGCGAAGGAAAGAGGAATGAAAACCACCAAAGAAGGTTTATTATATTTTAATACAGGTAAATTTACGGGTAGGTCACCTAAAGACAGATATTTTTCTGAAGGGGAATATGCCAATAAAACAATCGACTTTGAAAGAGTTATAAATAAAAAAGTAAAAAGAGAAAGTTACACTTTACTCAAAGATGAGTTAAAAGAGTATCTTGAGAATGAAAAGACATTTAGAAGTAGAAAAGTTGTCGGATATAATTACGAACATAGTGCTTCATTTAATATTACATCTACAGAACCGTGGGCTATAATATTCTTCAATAATATGTTGATAGACCCATCGTCTTTCGTAACAACCTTTTCGAGGACATTTACTGAATGGGAAATACTTCATTGTCCTAATTTTGTTAGTAAAAAAAAACCTGAGGATATTAAAAATGAAAACTTTGTCATTATAGATTTTGACGATAGAAAAATTTTAATAGCTGGAACGAGTTATACAGGGGAAATAAAGAAAAGTGTTTTCACCGTTATGAATACTCTGTTAATAGATAGAGGAGTTTTACCGATGCATTGTTCGGCTAACGCCAATACAAAAGATGGTAGAGGAGTTAATTTATTTTTCGGTCTTTCGGGAACAGGTAAAACCACATTATCATCTGACCCGTTAAAATTCTTCATTGGTGATGATGAGCATGGATGGTATGATAATTATATATTTAATTTTGAAGGTGGATGTTATGCTAAATTAATTGATTTAGATGAATATAAAGAACCGATAATATGGGACGCTATTCATAGTAAATTTACCAGACAAAACACATCATTATTAGAAAATATAGTAGTCGATGAAAAAGGTAACCCTGATTTTACAGACAGTACAATAACAGAAAATATTAGAGTATCATATCCTTTAGACCAAATTACAAGAGATGTTAAAGTAACTATGACAGGTCGAGGTATAGAAGTTGAAAATATATTCTTTTTATCTTTTGATGCTTTCGGTGTGTTACCACCTATTTCTTTATTAAGTACAGAGCAGGCTGTAAAGTATTTCGAGTTAGGATATACATCTAAGGTTGCGGGTACCGAAGTTGGTATAGATGAACCAACCACGACCTTTTCACCATGTTTTGGTGACCCGTTCCTACCAAGAAAGATATCTGACTATAGTAATATGTTTAAAGATAAGTTAGAGAATAACCCAAACGTAAAAGTGTGGTTAGTGAACACAGGTTTTGATAAACATTACAATAGATTTTCACTATCACAAACTCGCGGAGTTATTAATGGAGTTATAGATAGAGAATATGAAGAAGAGTATATAGAATACCATGAACTTAAAATACCAAAACGTATTGGAGAGTATGATATGAATGAAGTATTCGAAAAACCTAATGACGAAAGACAAGATAAATTTTTTACCATGATAAAAAACTCCTTACTATAAGGGGTTTTTTTCTTTCTGAAGTATTTATATTAAAAGTATATTACCATGAGACAATTTAGAATTGATGACTCTGAAAAAGATAGGATATTAAATCTTCATGAGAACGCAACCAAAAGACAATACTTGAGTGAACAAACTCCTGAAGTTAATATTAATAAGGCTATTCAGTGTTTTTTAAATAAAAAAGGAGTTAAGGATAATGACGGTAATGAATTAGTTGTTGACGGTTCAATAGGAACATTAGATAATGGTTCTAAATCGGCACAGGCAATAAGTAAATATCAATCAGAAGTTGGTGTTAAACCCGATGGTGTTTGGGGTTATAACACAGCCCAAAATATGAGTGAAGATGATAAAGATATAATGAAAGATTGTCGTTCAGAACATGGAGACTTATTAGATAAATTTTTACACCTAATAGGATTAGACTAATGAAAAAGATACTAAACGAAACAGGACTAAGAAATATAAAAGACTTAGCCAACAGATATAAAAAAGCCAAGATTTATTTTCACCAAGATTTAGATGGTGTAACTACCGCATTAGCTATGAAAAACTATTTGGAAAATAATGGTATTAAGGTAGTTGACTCTGAAATTATTCAGTACGGCGATAAAGAGTTCGCGGTTAAGAAACAAGATGCACAAGGAGATACAATGCCGGTGTTGGTTGACTTCGCCCATGGTAAACCCATGTTTGTGGTACACACTGACCACCACGATAGTCAAACAGGTGTTGAGGGAGACACATCAACATCATTCAGACCTTCTCGTTCAAACGTAGCCACTTTATCAGATATTATGTCACCATCAGACATATTCCCATCAGATGATATTACATTGATATCCACAGTAGATTCAGCGGACTTTGCTAGATTCGGTCTTAAACCTCAAGATATTATGAATTTTATCTTTAAACTACAAAAAGATAAAGGACTACAACAAAATAAAATGGCTTTAGGATTAGCAACAAATAAATTATTGTTAGCTTATAAAAACAAACCTGGTTTCTTAGAGAAGTTGGTAATGAACTCAACACCATCACTATTAAACATATTTCAAAACATAAATAAGATAGCACAACAAGAAGGTTATGCAAGTCCTGAAGAAATGGCTTTGAATCAAAAAGGATATGTTCAAAAACAAAAAGACAGTGATAAAGTTTATGTGGATGATGGTATAATTGTACAATACGGAGGAGGTTCTATGTTTAAACCAGGTTCGTATGATAGATACACACCATTTAAAAATAATCCTGATGCTGATTTCTTAGTTATTGCGTGGCCTATGGGTTTAGTACAGGCTAGTTGTAATCCATTTAAAACTGAAAGAGAATTAAAGGGAGTTAACTTAGGAGAGATTGCTCAAGAAGTTTTAGCTAAATGGGAACCACAATTAAAAGACAAAATCATTCCTTTATCAACGATTAAATGGATATCAGAATCAGGTAAAAGTTTTGATGAAGAATCAGTCGGATTTACAAATGCTGACTTAGAAGCTTTCTATGGTGATAAAGTACGTTCAATAGATGGAGGTGAACAATATATGGACAGACTTAAAGATATTATGAATACACCATCAAATGAGTTAAGTGATTCAGAGTGGGCGATATTAGATAAGTTAGGTGTACCTGCTTGGGAAATGATTCAAGCTAACTCAGGTGGACACAAATGTATTACAAATATCTCAGCTTTAAATTACTTTGGTAGAAGTAAGAGACCACCTTCAGGTAAGAAAAGTTATAAAAAGAAGGAGGGTGACTCACCATATGTAAAGTTCGTTAAAATGATTCAAAGAAGATTCGTTGAATTACTCAAAGAGAAAATCAATCAGAGTAAAAAAAAAACACTAACTAACGAAAACGTTATTACTGAACAAAGTATACCTACAATTCCATCACCTATTGGGCCAACACGTATAACACCTGGAGGAGGAGAATGGGGTGCTTCGAGAGGTGGTGGTACTAGAAAACATAAAGGTATAGACTTCGCTACAGATTCAGGAACTGTTATAAGATGTCCTCTTAATGGTAAAGTAAAAGTTGCTAGTGACCAGAGAGATTATTGTGGAGGTACAATTACTATTGAACATGATAATGGTCTTAAAACTATATATTGTCACGTAAAACGATTTTTTGTAGTACCAAATATGCCAGTTGTTGCTGGACAACCAATAGGCCTAAGTGGTGGGGGCGACAATGACCCACATAAGGGTCATACGACTGGACCTCACTTACATTTCGGTATGAAAAAAAATGGTAGTTTTATTGACCCAACACCATATGTTGATTTAAATTATGATTGGGGAAGCGGAATAGGAATTACGTCAATTCCAGGTTTACCTTCATTACCCTCAATAAGTGGTACAGTTAATTTGGATAACGTTGCTGCAGGTGTAGGAAAAATACTTGGTATACGATAAGTTAATTAATACATTGAAAAGGAGACATTGTCTCCTTTTTTTATGCCTAACTCATTACAAGTTCCTCCATAGAGCTCCAACACTTCACTACCGACACCTGTATAAGATTTACATTTTTCTTTATTATCACAGGGTAAACAGTTTGAATTAATTGTGTCGACAACACCATTATTAATCATAATAATATCTAAAGGAATAACACAGTTGTATGTCCAAAAACTTTGTTGACCTGTCTCAGGCATAAGAAATAACATACCATTAAATTCTTTATTAAATCTTTTACCCATCATACCCTCTGCGATAGAATTTTGTGTAGTGCAAAGTTTGACTTTAAAAATATTATCTCCTATGATTACTTTCATATATATAAATATAATATACATTAATAATATATGAAAAAATATGCGGGGATAATAGTAAGGTGTAAAAATCAAGTTTTACTATGTAAAAGAAATAATGAAGGTACTTTACCTGGTTATTGGTCATGTCCTGGTGGTAAAATGGAAATTGGAGAAACTGCAAAGGAAGCTGCTATTAGAGAATTCATGGAAGAAACAGATTTACCAATATACGGAGAATTAAAATTCATTGCTGCAATAAAAAGATACACAAGAGATGGTAATACTGTTAAAGGATTGATGCACTGTTATCTTTTGGATGTTGATGATGAAATTTATCCAGATTTAGATAGGGCAATTGATGGCGATGAACACACAAAATGTGGATACTTCGATAAGAATCAATTACCAAAACCAATGACCAAACAATTTGAGAAACTGATAAACTTAATTTTAAAATAATAATTATGAAAAATTACATTTACAAAGCATTATATACAAAATATAAAGCACAAGAAGCAGAAGCATTAGCGACTTTAGAGATATACTTCAATAACCCTGCCGGTATTGGGGAACATCCAGGAATAATTGAAGAAATGGACATACAGATGAGAAAGTTGTCAGATGCACAAGATGGGATGGAAGTGGTAGAGAGAAATTTTCGTCAATATTCGAAATAAAGTAAATTTTTATGTTATATACTTGACAGGTAAATAATTTTTAGTATATTTGTACAACCTTTTGATAAGAACGACATATTTATGTATTACCTATCAAAAAAAAAGAAAAAAAATTTGGAAGATTAAAGAAAAAGTTCTTATCTTTGTCAAAGTTCTTTGAAATATTAATAACGAAAAACTTTTGGTTCGAGTTTAAATAAAAAGATTAACCCCCTTTTTTAAGTTACACAAAAGTTTAGTAGTTATCGGCGGTTTAGCGTCGTTAGATAACCCTGGCAACAGGACTAAAGGGACAGAATTGGATTTAGCAATCCTTGGAAGTTCGCAGTCAATAGGCTGACAACTAAACAAAGTATCTACGACCCGTACCTCAAGGGCAACTGCTGAGGGGTTAGGGTTCACTTGAATATGTGGAAATTCGGGTGTGAGATGGAGACATCAACAGGAGAAGATACAGGTGACGGTTCGACACTCACTGCTATGGGTTGTAGAGCTGGGTACCAGTCTAAAGGGTTTCCTCAGGGACAAGTGAAAGCTTGGAACCTACCGTAGTCCTGACTGACCGTTAGCTTGCAGGCTAACAGAGAGGTGTGAAGCATTCTGTACTCAAAAGGTACGGACCTTCTCCCGAAGCACATCTTTCATAAATCCACATTTGCTAACTTTTAATTCAATGATTAAAAAAGCAAGAGTCTTCGGGCGTTGATGACGAAAGGTGTCTAATACTTCGGACCTTAGTCAACGAAGTCATCCTTTGAACCGCAAGTTCGGGGATGTCAATTGTGAAACAACTCGTGGGTTGGCCGACCCTTTGTGAGACCGCAAGTCTTAAGAGATTGGAGTAGTAGTTGAGTAGTTATCGACGATACGAATGGTAGCCGTAAGCGACCGACACTGACCTGATACCTCTGTCAATGAGGTGGACAAGTGGGGAACAAACTAATTATAATCCCACAAAAGACAGGTTATTCAAACGTGTAGTCTCAGCGTCCTTTAATTCCCTACCCTATATATAAAACATTTATACCTCAGTCTTAATCGACTGAGGTTTTTTTATTTATAAGGTATTTATTGATATATTATGAGGGAACTTATCCGTAAAATATTGAGGGAAGACCTAGAGTATTCGCATGTTACTAATGCTTCGCCCGAGAGTGACGAGTATGAAATGAGTGAAGGTTGGGAAGGAGTACCTAAAAAAGAGGAACTAAGTCCTCAAGTAGAAGAATTCTTATTTGATTATTGGGGTAAGAATGGTACAGAACTAACACCCTGTAGATATATTGGTATAGATTGTTTAAAATATGAACAGGAAATTGATAAGTTAAAAATTAAGTTTCATGGTGGTTTTTATAAAGCATATGAATTGGCTAAAAAAGAAATCGGTATAGGTAAAAAAGTACATATATCGGATGGTGGGTATGAATTTGATATGACTCCATTAGGTGTAGGTATTATTAAATCGAACACTAAAAATCCTGATGAAGACCCATATGAAATGGAAATAGGTGTTAATGTTAAAATTACGAATGGTTCTGTGATGTTTTTAGATGGTGATAATGACTATAGATGGGACTTTTTCGACTTATTTCATCGTGACAACGATGGAATAGATGAAGATACTTTGTATGAAGTTACTACAGAGATAAGTGGTGCGGCTAAAGAATATTTCTATCCTATATTTGAAAAATATGGATTATATTTTGGGGGGTTAAACCATAATTATAGAGAAGCTTGGATGAGATAATATTTATTGATATGGAATTACCTGAAGTATTAAAGAAACAAATTGATAATATTGTCGACGGACTCAAATTTCAAGAGTTAGAAGATAGAACCCTACCAGGTTTTGTCTACGATACTGCGGTATTACATAAGGACGGAAAACCCTACTTTGTATTACTTAGAAATATAATGGACTTTATCGATTTAAAAGTACTTCCATCGATGTCTAACCTTATCTTATATGGGTATGAACAATCACCTGAGATGCAAGAGTACTTAGAAAAAAGAATTAAAGAAGTCCACGGACTGGACTTCCATATGTCCTATATAATGAATAGAGACGAAGAGAAGAGATACTTAGATATCCTTATACCACTTCTTCAAGGAGAAACTGATTCATCCAATCTATGATATCCTTTGGTTGATATTCCTTTCCCTTTGATTTGTAGTACTCTTTAAGTTTTGTACAATCTAAATTGTATTTTCTATCATGACCTAAACGGTCGGGTACAAACTCAAAAGTTACGTCCTTACCAATAATTTCAGATATCTTTTCAACCAACTCTAAGTTATAGAAAGTGTTGTCAGTACCAATATTATATATTTCATTAACAACCTCATCATCCATCATCAAGTCATATATTACCTCAACATTATCCTTAACATACATCCATTCTCTAATCTGTTTTCCATCACCGTAAACAGGAACAGTCTTTTCATTCATAATAGAATCAAAAATCTTAGGTAAGAACTTCTCTTTGTTTTGGTTTTCACCATAGTTGTTACAGGTTCTTGTTAAAAGATATGGTAGACCGAATGTTCTGTGGGATGATAACACAATCATATCTGAAGAAGCTTTAGATGATGAATAGTAGGAACTTGGTGCAAGATTATGGTGTTCATTTGAACTTAACCAATCAGAGTCCATCATATCACCATAAACTTCATCGGTAGATATATGGATAAACTTCTTCAAAGATTTATTTTGTCTTGCACATTCAACTAAGTTAAACGTTCCAATCACGTTGGTATTCATAAAAGGTCTACCATCGGATATTGAATTATCCACATGACTTTCAGCTGCAAAATGAACTATGTAGTCATATACTCCTAAATCCTCAGGTGTGACATTACATATGTCTTTTTTAATTAACTTACAAGGTAGTTTGATATTATTTGGGTCGGCGGCATATGTCATCTTATCTAAGATTACAACTTCTACGGTTGGTAATTTTTCTCTAACTAAGTTTACGAAGTTTGAACCTATGAATCCAAATCCTCCTGTAACAATTATTCTCATATCTTTTTTTTTAAAAGTTAGGATATTAAAGTAAAATGTGTATATTTGTGATATGGAAAACAATGAAATCTCTTTCAACCTCTTCGACAATATGATTCACAATGAGCCGATGCGTTGGCAATCTCTCGAATGCGACATCGAAGGTAACCTATTCTTCCTGAGTCACCTGAACAACTACATTAACAACTTTCCAATTCACGAATTGATGATGGAAGACATCCCTGAAGAGTACGAATATATGTTTGACCAGTGTTCTACTGAAGAACTTACACAAGTTCGTGACGAATTACTTGTTTGTATGAATTAATTTTCTTATATTTGTGATATGAAAAACGTAGTCATTATTCACCCACAGTTTGGACAGTTGTTGAACCAAGAGTTTGAGAACGAAATGGACCAACACAAAGTATACCTCAACGCCATCCACTCGGCATTGGCATTGAAAAACCCACTTTCTATGTTCAACGGGGTTGACAATCTCATTCACATCCCTTATGATATTCTTAAGGAATGTGTGATTGTAGGAAGCACATCTTCCATGACTCTCGGACAGTACGCAGTTACTAAAATGAAAGAGGGGGTTAGTTAATCTCGTTGTGAAACGAGTGGTGGAGTTCGACATCCAAGTCGGCCTTACAGGTGGGGAGGGAACTCTCCACCTTTTTTATTTATATGATATTTATTAACATGGACTCCGATAAATTAAATATTATTGAAATACTATTAAACACTAATAGTGTTAAAAATATACCTGGTAAATTTGATAACGGAGAATATATTATTGATAGATTTGAAGTATATAAAACAGAATTACCTGATGACGTAAAGAGGAGTATACATGTTGCAGGATGGAAAACAATTGAAGATTTATTGGTAGTTACTATGTATCTTAATACGGATTTAGAGTATATTAGTTGTGATGATTTAGCTTTTGATTATAATATAGATAGTGCGTGGTGGGAACACTCAATCATCCCAAAAGAGATTTATAAGTACATGGGTATAAGTAGAGACGATATCGAAGTTAAACCACATGTAGTTATTAAAAGTAAAGACGGAAAATATACATATTGCGATACTGACGTATCTCCGATGATGTGATATTTATAAAATATAAAACAACAACACATGAGTAATATAATTATTACAGAAGAACAACTTAAGAAACTTAAAGAGAACCTCAAAGAAAGTAAAGACGGTTCATATATGGCCAAACAACAGATGTTTACCATCGCAACATTAGCTTACAAAATGTGGGAGATGATGGAAGACGGTGAGCAGTTGGAAGATTGGATGGAATCAAAGATAGCACAATCAGAACAATCAGTAGTTGCTGTAGTCAAGGCGTTTATGTATGACGAAGTAGAGGGTGAAGTAGGAGGTATGGATAAACTTGATTACGGGGATTTAGTTATCGGAAGTTAATTAAAAATAAAACTTGAAAAGTATAAACCTTTCCCTTACTTTTTGGGAAAGGTTTTTCTATTTATAGAAACAAAAAATAAAAAAATGATAGAACTAAAATTTAATACCTCAGAACATACTCTTACTTTTACTTATAGAGACACCACTCGACACTACGACAATGTTGTCACAATAAAAACTCATGATGATTATTATGAAATTTTACAGAGACAAGTAGAAACAGAAAGAAACGCACCATTATTTAGAGTACCTATAAAGAGTACTATTATTGAATTTCAACACACCTAACCCATGGAAGAATTTGATGAAGAACACGCATTGGACCAAGTACTTAACAATACAATAAAAGAATTATCTAAAGTTAAAATGAGATTCGCCAATGAATCTGATTACGTAATTATAAATGAATTTAGAAAAGATAAGTTTGAATTTATTGAAGAATTTGAATACGAAATTTACGGTAAGTACAGAGGTGAGTATGTTATGATTAACAAGGAAGATTATAATAATAGTATTTTATGAACAAATTGGACAAGCAATACCAAGAACTTTTGATAACCATACTCGAATATGGTGTTGAAAAAAAAGACAGAACAGGGACTGGTACTCAGTCTATTTTTGGTTATACTATCCGTCATCGAATGAGGGATGGGTTTCCTCTTTTGACAACTAAGAAAATGGCAATTAAATCACTTATGACAGAACTTAAATGGTTCTTAAAAGGTGAAACTAATATTCGATATTTGGTTGAAAATAATTGTAATATATGGAACGGTGATGCTTATAAAAATTATAAACTTATGAATGTGTTTGCAACTGACGTTGATTACATATCTATGGACGAGTTTATAGAGAACATTAAAACCGATGATAGGTTTGCAGAGTTGTATGGAGAGTTAGGTCCAGTTTATGGTAAACAATGGAAGAAATGGGATAAGTACGACCACCAATTAATTAATAAAGAAGGATTCCCAAATGTAAAATCCTCCGTTGACCAAATAAAAAATTTGATAGAACAGATTAAAGACAATCCTGATTCAAGGAGACTGATGGTTAACGCGTGGAATCCAGGTGATATTGACAAAATGGTATTACCTCCGTGTCACTACGGATTCCAAGTATACACTAGAGAATTAAATTTAGATGAGAGAATTGACATCTATAATGAAGGTGTAAATCCCATGAGTCGTTCGAGTGATTATTTCCACGAACATATGGACTCATACGGTATTCCAAGACGTGAGATTTCACTTATGTGGAACCAAAGGAGTGTAGATACCTTTTTAGGTTTACCTTTCAACATTGCGTCTTATGCGATGTTGTTAACAATAATTGCAGACGAAGTTAATATGGTTCCTGGTGATTTGATTGGTAACTTAGGTGATGTTCATTTGTATAACAACCATATAGAACAAGCTAAAGAGCAGATTAAAAGAAGACCTTTTAAATTACCTAAGATTCATTTAATTCAACAAGATGTTTTAAATGGTGAGTTTGATTATAAAATTAATAACTACGAGTCACACCCAACAATTAAGGCACCTTTAAGTAATTAATAATCAAATTTATAGAGTAACTCCTCAGCGGTTTCTTCGGTATTCATATTAAAATAAAGAGTTAGTCTATCTTTTCCTCCTGCGGATTCAAAAGTAAATTGACCTTGTGAACCCTCATTGATTTCCCAACCAGGATAATTTTCTAACATTTGGTACATAGTTTCCATAATAGATGGTGGTACGGGATAAACATCAGTTTTTCTTGTCTCACCTGTATCATTAATCCATCCTGAGTCTCCACCACCCTCAAACTGAACTTCTAATTCAAAATCTCCTTCTTCCCTTAGTTTTTTAAAGAAATTTGAAAACTCTTCATCATTCATATCTTCAGCATATAATTCAGTCATTTCAGTCTCTTCAGTTTTATAATAACTATAATTACCTAATATAGATACTTGTTTGTTTTCTGAATCTATCACGAATTCGTAGTTATATATTTCTTGTTCACCATTTTCACTAAGTCTAGGTAAATCACCACTACTATCTAAAGACTCCATTAAGTTTTCAATAAATCTACCCACTGGAATTGGTGGACTAACCCTTTGACCATTACACATAAACCTTTCATCACGGACATTCAAGTCATAACCATCCACGTCAATTATAACTTTTTTACATTTATTAAGTTCTAAAAACTTCTGAAATATATTTAATACTATTCTTAATTCGTTTTCTTCTTTCATGTCAATAAATATTAGTCATCGAACTTTAAGTTCATACTACGTGTCATCCACATAGGTTTTTCTTTTTTATTTAGTGCATCAATCCAATCCTTAGCTGAAGGAATAGTGTTTCCACAGTCTTCTTTGACGTGCTGTTCTCCCACATATCGTGTATAAACGACTTTCTCATCTGAGTTGACAAACGACTCACCAAACACCTTTTCACACTCAAATATACCCTCTGAATGGTGTCTAAATGCTCTGTGGTAACTATGTGCAATCCATGATTTAGTCTCGTCGAACCAATTATGGATATCAATATAATCCTCAACCTTTCCTCCGAACTTTTTTACTGAGGATTTTGCATGTAATAATGGATGTGCCATACTTGATTAATCGTTTATAAATATTATAATTAAGTGTTAATGAAAAGAAATGATTAAATACACAGATATCATTGTTGATTTACAAGCTGGTGATACAGGAAAAGGAAAAGTTGCACACGCTTTAGCATCAACAAAAAATGAATATACACACGTAATTAGATACAATGGAGGTGGAAACGCAGGTCACACCATATACCACGATGGAAACAAATTTGTAACTCACTATATACCTGTTGGGGTTATATATGGTATTAAGTCCATAATCGGACCTGGATGTATAGTAAATCCATCAAAACTTGAGGAAGAGATACAAACATTAGAAAGAGGAGGATTCAAAGTGAGGGAAAATCTACTAATAGATAGAAGAGTTCACATCACCAAAGAAGAGTATATAGAAGAAGACTCCAAAGATACAAAGATAGGTACAACCAAAACAGGTAACGGACCTACATACCGAGAAAAGTATAACAGAACAGGAATAAGAGCGGAAGACTGTGAAGAGGTATTTGATTACGTAGTTGATATGTATGATGAACTTCACGGAGAAAAGGAAGTTAAAATACTTTTTGAAGGGGCGCAAGGATTTGAATTGGATATAGATTGGGGTGACTATCCATTTGTAACTTCATCACATTGTACAGTTGCAGGTGCTCTACAAAATGGAGTACCATACCAAACCGTAAGAGATGTACATGGTATCGCTAAGGCATACAGAACTTATGTTGGTAATAAAAAATTTGAAGAACCATCAAGAACTTTTGATTTAATTAGACAAGTTGGGAAGGAGTTTGGGGCAACTACAGGTAGACCAAGACAAATTGGATGGTTAGATTTAAATGATTTAAAAAAAGGGATTAAGATTAACGGTGTAAACAAACTAATTATAAATAAGATTGACGTATTAGAAAAAGTGAAGACTTTTAGACTAAAGGAAAACGGAAACTTGTTAACCTTCAATGATAAAAGGTTATTCAAAGGGTTTATCATACAGTACTTAGTCAAAGAGTGTCCAACTTTAAAAGAAGTAACTTTTAGTGAGTCACCTTATGAGATATAAATTTTAAAAGCTGAAATAAATGAAATTTCACAATGCAAAAAGACTTACCGAAGAAGGTAAGCAAAAAGTAGCACTCGTAGATATTGACGAGACTATTTGTTATTACGAAGATAACAATAACCGTAGATATGATTTATCAATACCAATCCAAGATAATATTGATAAGATAAACAAATTATACGATGAAGGTTGGAAAATAGTTTATTGGACCGCAAGAGGTTCAGTATCTAAAAAAGATTATACGGATTATACATGGGACCAACTAACAGGTTGGGGATGTAAATTTCACGAATTAGTTACGGGAACGAGTCCAAATCCTAAACCACATTTTGATTTAGTGATTGATGACAAAGCCAAAAGAATTGAAGAGATATGAAAGCAATAGTGGCGGTTAATAATTTAGGTTTTATTGGGATAAATGATGAATTACTTTGGAATAACAAAAAAGATTTATTACATTTTAAAAAACTAACAGAACACTGTAAATTACTTGTAGGTTATAGAACAGCACAATCATTACCACCACTAAGAAATAGAAAATTAATAATTGTAGATAAAAGAGACCATTCAAACAGTTATTATTATGAGTGTGAGTGGTGTATAGGAGGAAAAAAAACTTACGAAAGATTTTGTGAATTTTTTACAGAGTTACACATATCCCACATTAATAATAACGATATAGGTAACGTTACTTTTCCTGATTTATCTAGATTGAATCCTGAGTGTAAAATATTTAATTATCACTTTTAAAAATTGACTCCAACACTGACACTAAAACGAGTGTCACCTAAAAAGTATATAGAAGAACCAAAAGTCACTTTTTCATAATCATATAGTAAACCATATATGAGATTAAAGTCTTCCTCAACTTTATCTGTAATACTGTATTCTCCATTTGAAGAAAGAACTAAAAACTCATCATAAAATACTAAATCAATTTGTTTTGTACTAAGATTTACACCTGCAAATTGAGATAAAGACTTAAATAGCTTACCACCAATACCAACGGAAAAAGAACGATATTCCTCAAAAGTATCTATCTGCTCATCTTCCCAACTCATCACCTCTTCAAATGTAATATTATCGTAGTGTTCATATTCAGACCGACTACTACCTTCGTATGATAAATAAATAAACGTTTCACCACCTAAGGTTCCATATAGACCAACTGACGATGGTGTGTTAGGACTAAAAGTAAAACCTAATCTCCCTTTTATATTAATTGTTGTTGGGTTTCCTCCATAGTAATTATCACCATAATACCCACTTACATTTCTTCTTCGGTAAGGTACATATGGATTCCATGGAGAGTAAAAGTTATTGTTGGGGTAAAAATTTGGTGTTTGTATTGGTGAAGGTACAAACACAGGACTTGGCTCGACATATACTGGAGTTGGGTTATTTCGCTCACTTCTTTTTCTTATCTTTTCGTCTTTTTCCGACTGACTAAACAATATAAGAGGAACTAATAAAAATAATATGATAATATAAAACCTATTCATCTGAACCAAATAATCCAACAAAAAAATAATAAATAAACGCTAATATCATTATCGGCCATAAAGTAATTAACCAAAAACGTTCGACACCTGAAACTCCCTCACCTGTCCAACGAATTGTACGTTCTAAGGTAAACCCAATAATCGTACCAACAAGTAGGTACAAACAAATTAATTCAAAGTTAGAGGAAATAATCATATCTTATAAATATTTATTACATATACTTAAAGATAAGTGAAAAACATAGGAAAAAAAGGTCTAATAAAAGTCTTGTTGACTGATAGGAAAAAACTACTCGAAAGTTATAGTAATAATGTTTTCGACATAGAGTTTTTTCAAAACTATTTTAATGAAGATTGTGAAAAGTACTTACAGTATATTTTAGATAATAATTATTTAGAAGATAGGTCTAAGTTTTTAGATTTGGCGTCGTCTGTTGGATGTGAACAATTTGGAATGAAGTTAATGTACACCGAAGATTCTGAATATATCATCAATGAAATAAGAGAACTTTTTAGGTATGATATAGTAGATGACGGCAGACTTCTTTTAGATAAACAAGATTTGGCTAATATCATTAGACCTGATTACTTAGCAAGTATATTAGATGATTATGGGTTGTTCGAAGATTGGTTTCCTGAAATTGGCGTTGATGAAATTAAGGATATACTAAACGAAGAAGAGAAGAATAAATTGTCTAAAATGATGGGTAAAGAGTCCTTTGATTATAATGACTTAAAAGATACTGACTTACTGTCCGAACTTGAAAATATATATAGTTGGTCTTATAGACAGGCTTCAGAAGATGAGGTATTTGAAAGGGTAATGAGTGATATTAAAAGTTATTTTAAAACTGATGATATAAAGTTTGACGAAGATAGTAAGGGTCGACGATTATTATCAATAAAAATAGACAGATTCTTAAACGATATAGTTCACGATTATTACACAAATGGTACGTATGAAGATTTTGATTTATTTTCAGAGTGTAGTAATTTTGTTTGTTTCTTGAATGAAATGAGAGACTATGATGATAGTTATCATAATCTTGAAACAATGTATATTGACAATTTTTATCCTGACTATAGAAGAGTTGAGGATTTATTCCATGAATATTTTAAACAAGAAATAGGATGAGTTACGACGATACAGACGACGAGAACAGATTAGAAGGATTACAATCATCGATAGGCGTACTTGAAAAAGTATTGGAATCTTTAGTTTTTAAGGGAGTAGAAGTCAAACACGATTTTCATGTTGTAGATAGTGACTACTTCCCATATGCCTTGTTACAATTCTATATTGATATAGACAAACAGTTCAAAGGTTCACCTACTTACGATGAAGATTATAAGAATGTCGTTCATGAAATAGAACACAAAGTTGAGGATGTATTACGTTACGCGGGATTATCACCACATGGTGGAGTAGGTGCGACGAAACAATACTATACATACATAAACGATGATTATGTCAAAGAAGTAACCAAAAATTGTCACGACGAGTTGATAAATATTCTAACCAACGAATACAATATACCTCATAATTTACTTCAAGAATACTTAATAATGATACAGTTGAATGATAATCCTGATTACCCAACAGACACAACTATATTAGCGTATTCATATCCATTAACACAAGGTTTTGGTACTGACAGTAGACTTATGGATAATGGTATTGATTGTGATAAACTAAGTGAGATTGTTGATGGAATATTTGAACGAAATGGAATACCTGAGAGTGGGTTTAGGTATCAAAACGCAATCTGTGAAAAAAATATGAGATAATGAAAAATATACCTGAACCATTATTAAATCAAATAGTAAGATTAACGAAAGGACTTGACCAATATCTATTTAACGATTATACGTACATAATCCACGACCCCAAGACGGACACAGTTGTTGGGAATTATTCAACACAAATAGGTAAATTTGTACCAAATTATAAATACTTTATGTTACTTGACTATGTTGGTATTAATTCTTTTGAGGAATATGAAGATATTTTTAATAATTTTATAATACCAAATATGGACTTACCACATGATGTTAGTTTAAGTCCTAAATTTACTAAAAATAGTGCGATAATAGATTTTATTACTAATGGATTTAGAGCTGGATTAGAAAATGGGAATGTAAAAAAAATGAATTGACTCAACAACAAAACTTGATTATTATTATATTGAATTAATACAATGAATGATAGAATCAGAAGATATTGGGCTATTTGGGCTAAATCATTAGGCTCAAAGGCAAACGAAAAAGATAATTGGTACAGTGATAAAGTGGCGATTATCAGGACTCTGATTGTTTTTCAGGCAGTCATAACAAATTTATTTATTATTATAAATATTTTAAGGGGATGGAAATAATACGAGAATTTTTAGACAAGAACTTTAAAACCACAGTTACAGAAATTGAAGGTAACTTCCAAGTAACCTTTCAAGGAGTTGGCGGTCAAGAAGGTTATGTTGTTTTTCGTAGGGCTAAAGTAGGATGGAACACTAAACCAATTAGTCAAAATACCTACTTGGTCGGTGACGCTGATATGTATCAAGTTATCGATACACTAAAATTATACATGGGGTTAGATGAGAATCATATTACAGAAGTAAAAAATGAATTTCAAAAAATAAGTATAGAAAAATTAGAAGAATATCTAAAAAAAGATTAAAATGGAAGTAGATACAGGAATGTTACTTAACGACCTTAAAGACTTTTATGTTTGGAAGGTTTTCGCTAACGACAAGGATTTTGTTAGTAAATGGATGAAAGATAGAGAAGGATTACTTAACTCAGTACAAAGACCAAGTATGTCCAAATGATTAAGTTAAATGTGAAGGTTGGTGATACAATACTAACAGGAAGATTCAAGAATAAAAAGACTAAGGTAAAGACGATTACTTACGATGAACACGGAATGCCGTTAATTAACGGCAGACCCGCATGTACTTTCAGGATAGTTAATCACGTCTAAAGTCGTATGGATGGGGCCATGCGTAATTAAAAGACTCTATAGGTTGAATTGATTCCACAAATTCAATAGTATCATCGTAACCCTCGATTAGTCTTTCAAAATTTTCTTTACCTAACGACAGAACATGCCATTTCCAATCACTATATGAGTCGTCACCACCGACATAGTCTAACGATAACTGAAAATCTTTTTCTGCCGTAGATATTTCACCTAACTTACGATTTAACCATCTGTACATTTCAAGATAAAAATCAACACCAATTAATCCATACCTTATTAAAGATTTTATGAAAGTTTTAATTCTTTTGTAATTACCATCATATGGATAATCTACGTAATCTATCATGTACCACATAAAGTCATCCATTTCTTCAGTATCGGGTTTATTTTTCCAAAAATGCATCATGTCCATAGACTCTGATTCTTCTCTTAATATTTTTTTAATTAAATCTCTCATTTCTTAATTCTTTCAGGTCTCATGTATTTTACATCAGGGTTTATATCGTCAATCACTTTGTAAGCTGAAGGTAAACTCATATTTCCACATTTACCCTGACCATACATAAAATATAAATATGGTTTAAAGGCTAATGATATATCATCATCTAAGTTAAGTGTGTACTCATCGATTGCGTCCATAGTGTCCCTACCTAAAATAGTGTCCAAATCAGGAACCCATTCAACATCGACCTCAGTTATACAATTACCAATTTCACCTTTCACTTCCTCATAAGATTTCAACACACCATCTCTAATTATATCCAAATCATCAAAACCTTTTTTATCGAGAGAGAAGACAGGATATGTATAAACATCCATAGGTAGGACATCAATATACCTTAAAGAAGTTGATAAATCTTTATGGAATCCACCCTTCTTGAGTTCTTCAATTGTATCAGGATTACCACCAAGAGATGGGTACATCTTAGACAAATCAATATTCACAACAATTAAATGTTGAAAAATGGATGGTAGATATACGACATCACAAGACAAACCCATCTTCTTAAAGAATAGACCGTCCAACAATAATTGAATCCTTTTCGATTCTTCGTACTTATCTGATAGATTGTCTTCCATTAACAGATTTCTTATTTTTTAACTCTTAACCATTTTATTGGATGAGTTCTCTCAGGTTTACAATAATTACCTTGAAGTAAATCAACATTAGTCATATCCATAAGATTTTTATCTGTTGATTTAGAATTACAACTAAATATTTTTCGTTTAAATTTATTCAAAAGTTTATTTAACCCTGGTATTGAAAGTCCTGTTATACCGTATACTTTATCTGAGTTTAATTTTTCAGCGGCATCTTTTAGAACTCTTAATGAATCGGCTCCATTACATGCGGTAAATAAAACATTTGTTGACGGAGTTATAATTTTATTTATTTTATCCAAAAACTCTTCATTAAATATAAATGCACCGTCTATTTCAGTGGTTAACAAACGACTCTCATGATTATTATTACCATGAGAACCAATAACTAATTCTTCTACTTTTATACCTCGCTCAATTAACTTATCAAGGTATTCGTTCATACTTTTTATATCACTAAACTTACCTGTAGTTAAACCTAAACGATTGGTTTTCTGTATAAGTTTATTTTCTTTTTTGTTTTTAGGAAATATGATACGTAATTTTTTTAAATCATCATCAGGGTCAAAGTTATCCAAATCAATAGTGGCGAGATTATCTCTCTTTTCACTAATCTCTTCCTCTATAATACTTTTTATTAGTACAACTAATTTACCGTTTTCCATAACAATAAATATTAGTTAATTTGTATTTTCTCGTCTAATAAATGACCAAACCATTAACAACATAAAAACAGATAATAAAATCGAGGAAGAACAAATAACTAAAGATAGTTCAAAAGATTCCTGTATTGTTTCATAGTTCTCCATTACCTAATTACACATATTGTACCTGACTTTTCGACATAGTTAAATCCTTTACGCGCGGAAACAGAATACATATACATACCATCACGAGAGTAATGGGTTCCGTTAATTCTGTGGTCTCCAATCCACCACTCTTCGATGTCGTTACTCATCCACACACACTCACCCCATTTATTAAAAATC
>Ga0208898_1000158_pt1 | contig 57688 bp, 56 predicted proteins | sample VirMetDEL_Mar_4_FD_184513 | JGI IMG/M metagenome (GOLD analysis project Ga0208898, IMG submission 184513) | Aqueous microbial communities from the Delaware River and Bay under freshwater to marine salinity gradient to study organic matter... | ecosystem: Environmental > Aquatic > Marine >... | reverse complement strand
CTTTGAAGCGCTTTTCCTAGCTGCTTGAAAAAGAAGGGAAAAATATGACGAAGTCGGAGTTGATCGAACGAATTGTCACCCATCAAGGGCTGCTCTCATCCAAGGATGTGGAGCTGGCCATCAAGACTATGCTTGAACAGATGTCCCAATGCCTGGCGACCGGCGATCGGATTGAGATTCGCGGGTTTGGGAGCTTCTCGCTGCACTACCGTGCGCCGCGGGTTGGGCGTAATCCCAAGACTGGGCAGTCGGTTAGTCTCGACGGTAAGTTCGTTCCTCACTTCAAGCCGGGCAAGGAGTTGCGGGATCGGGTGAACGAAGAGGAGGAGGGGGACCTCTGAGTTTTTGGTTTGGGAGGCATTTATGCGTGGAGCTCGTCGAGTTTTCTTAAGTTTGATTTTATTGGTCGTCGCCTTGGCGGTGTTGGTATTTGTGCTGGAAAATCAGCAAGAAGCCACTGTCGCATTCTTGGGGTGGTCCACCTCCAAGATGCCGTTGTCTGTATTTGTGGTGTCTGCATTGGTGGTCGGCATGGCTATCGGGCCTGTTTTTGGTCGGATGGTTCGGCAAAAAGCACGTCGTGATTAGGTGGGCCTAAGACTCCCTGTGTGGCTTCAGCTTGAAGGTGGGCTTTGGGTGCATTGATGTGCAGGCACGTATGTCTAGGGTGATTTTTCTGTAGGACTTCTTCCGCGTCATGTCAAGTCTTGTAATGTGACGCAGAGATGGCAAACTGCAATCCGTTCTCGATAACGGTCATTTTGTGTGTCTGGCATTGACTCTGCAGTGATGCCTGGGGTTTTTGGTAGGCGATAAGCGCAGAGTCCGCATAACGAGCCCGCAGTTTCTCTCAAGAAGGCAGGTTTTTGTTGTGAGCAGTAGTTTTCGTGCCCCTCCGGTTTCCAAGTCTGATGAAGTTGATTTTTCTGCTCTGTTTCATCTCATCTGGAAACAAAAATATCTAATTATATTTGTGGCTTGTGTCGTCACGTTAATCGCTGCGGCTTACGCCGTCACTGCGACGCCTGTGTTTCAGGTCAGTAGTGTGTTACGCCCTGCCGCCATCAATGAGCTTGATGCGCTCAATCGATCTGAGGTTTATCAATTGCCTCCTGGCATGGCGCTGACTGCGGTTGGTGCGGCGCTGGAGTCATATGAGACGCGTTTAAATTTCTTCCGCGCAAACCAGAAGCTATTCAAGAGTTTTGAGCGCCCGGGGCGAACGCTTGAGCAGAGTTTTGAAGAGTTTAATAGAAGCTCCATTCGCCTTGTTTTGCCTGATCCTAAAAAGGCAGACTCGCTGAGCGCGTATATAAAGCTTGAAATGAACTATCCCGCAGGAATCGATGGTGTTGCGATACTTAATGGATTTATTGAGTATGCGATCGCGAGCGAGCAACAACGGATCGCTTCTGATTTAAATATCATTGTTAAAAATAGACTCAATGAGCTGAAGGGTAAGCTGGATGCTGCTCGATCCGGTTATAGCGTTGACAAGGAAGTTAAGATTGCTTCTTTGACCGAAGCAGATCAATTGCGCCGTGCTCAGTTGCTGGACGAGCTTACTGCGTTGCGTGCTCAATTAAAAAATCAGCGTATGAATCGTATGGCTCAGCTAGACGAGGCGATTGGTATTGCCAAATCCCTTGGTATCAAGAAGCCGTCAACGCCGTCTTCCTTGGGCGACATGAGTCGGGATACTGGCTCGAACGTTATGCGTACAGAAATCACCAACCAGGCTATCCCTCTGTACTTTATGGGTGTAGAGGCGCTTGAGGCCGAGCGCACTGCGCTGCTACAGCGTAAGTCTGATGATTTCACCGATCCTCGGATTGGCCAGATTGCCAAGGAGTTGCAGCTGCTCAAGTCCAATCGGCAGATTGAAGTTCTCAATAGTCGTGAAAATGAGGACCGCTTTCTTGCGGGCGTTCAGCCGTTACGCGCTGAAGAGGCACGGTTGCGTAACTTGAATATGGATATGACCCGTTTGAAGTTGGTCACCATTGACCAGCAGGCGTTGGAGCCTCTGAATCCGATCAAGCCAAGACGTTTGTTGATCGTAGCGTTCGGAATGATCTTCGGGGTGGTTCTGGGCTTGGCGCTAGCTTTTGCTCGTCACATCGTGAAGACGAGTGTTGCGACCGCGAGGCAGAAATATGTTGCCGTAGAAGCGTCTCCGATCAGTAGTTCTCGTGAGGTAGAGCGGGTCTGAGGCGGTTTACAAGCAATAAGCGACATGCAGGCTGCCAGCGCCCAAAAACCATTTGCGCGCTGGTGCGTTTGTCGTTGGCGCGATGGTGTCGCTTTGCGTTGTCTGCGGCCTATGACCTATTGATGCGACGCTGAACCTGAATAATTCCTGAACCCTTCGTGGATCTGTCTCTTGCTGCCGTTTCGGCCTTGATTTTTCGTGCTGGTTCGTGCGCTAATTATTTTTGACTTGATGCGCTTTATATGCACATGCGCAGGCGGTTTATCATGCTTTGGCTGCGGATCGGTCGAAGCGACACGTCCCCGTCGTGAGTTCTTCGTGGCGCCCTTGAAGAGGTAGCGGCATGGCGAGAGCGCTGGGTGATTGGGGGTGGCGCTCTCGGGATTTCTATTTTTTGCTTGAGTTGGTGAATCTTGCTAGGCTTCGCTGCTGGTCATGTATCGTGAATGCAACAGATGTCTATATTTTATAGCTAAGTGCCATCTTTTTTGAGCGGCTTGTTGGCGTTGGTTGTTTAATCCTGTCCGGAGTAGTGCGGTTGCCTCAAACAATATGCTTCGGAGCAGGCAGCGGGCGCTATGTCGGGAGGCAATGCGGAATCTTGCAGCGGCGGCGTATTTTCAAGTGCGTCTATTTCAGCCGCTGGAGGGATGGTTCGGTGTAACAGGGCTGAATGCATAGTTTGATGGTTGGGATAGTAGAATTGACGTTATCTCTATGTTCGAGTGATGGCGTGTAGAGGTAGCAGTCGCCCAGTTATATAATAGGATATATTTGTAATATTTACTTGGAGTTTAGCCTGATGTCGGGAATAAAGCAGGCGAGTATCGCCAAATTCGCTAATAAAGAAGCCGTGATCGGTATTGTCGGCTTGGGGTATGTGGGGTTGCCTCTCATGCTTCGATATAATGCAATAGGCTTTCGCGTGCTTGGTCTGGACATTGACCGAGTAAAGGTGGATAAACTCAACTCTGGTCAAAGTTACATAGAGCATATTTCCGCGGATAAAGTTGCACTGGCTCGGGAGACAGGTTTCGAGGCAACTACCGACTTTAGTCGGGCCTCCGAGTGTGATGCGCTAATATTGTGTGTGCCGACGCCGCTTAATAAATACCGTGAGCCGGACATGAGCTTTGTCATTAATACGATAAACTCAATAAAGTCGTACTTGCGCGCCGGGCAAGTCATCTCGCTGGAAAGCACGACTTATCCGGGTACCACTGAGGAAGAGCTGCTTCCTCGTGTGCAGGAAGGTGGTTTGCAGGTCGGCGAAGATGTATTTTTAGTCTATTCGCCTGAAAGAGAAGATCCGGGAAATCCGAATTTTGAAACGCGAACTATTCCTAAAGTTATTGGCGGTCATACCCCTGCTTGCCTGGAGGTTGGGGTGGCGCTCTACGAGCCTGCGATTGACCAAGTGGTAAAGGTCAGTTCTACCAAGGCCGCAGAAATGACCAAGCTTCTTGAGAATATACATCGTGCGGTTAATATTGGCCTGGTCAACGAGATGAAGATCGTGGCTGACCGTATGGGGATCGATATTTTCGAGGTGGTCGACGCTGCGGCGACTAAGCCTTTTGGTTTTACTCCTTATTATCCGGGGCCGGGGCTAGGCGGGCACTGTATTCCAATTGACCCGTTCTACCTGACCTGGAAAGCGCGTGAATATGGTTTGCACACGCGGTTTATCGAGCTTTCTGGCGAGGTCAATAAGGCAATGCCGGAGTATGTTGTCAATAAGCTTATGGAAGGGCTTAACGAAGAAGGTAAAGCGCTAAAAGGTAGTAAAGTGTTAGTGCTAGGCATTGCTTACAAAAAGAATGTGGATGATATGCGCGAGTCTCCTTCAGTTGAAATTATGGAGCTGATCGAGCGTAAAGGCTGTCACGTGGCGTATAGCGACCCGCATGTTCCAGTGTTTCCAAAAATGCGAGAGCATAAATTTGATCTTTCAAGCGAGCCGCTGACAGCTGAAAACATAACGCGTTTTGACGCAGTTGTGTTGGCGACGGATCACGATCGTTTTGATTACGAATTGATTAAGCAGCATGCCGCCTTAATTATCGACAGTCGCGGTAAATACCGTGTAGCGCAAAAAAATATTATCAAGGCCTAAGGGCAGGAGGAAGATTTTGAAACGTTTTGCCCTGATAGGTGCTGCCGGCTATATCGCCCCTCGTCACATGCGAGCAATCAAGGATACCGGTAACGAGTTGGTGTCTGCTTTCGATATCAATGATTCTGTTGGAATTATCGATAGCATTGCACCTGCAAGCGAATTCTTTACGGAGTTCGAACGATTCTATGATCATGCATGGACGTCAGGGCGGGATAAAAAAACGGCTCTTGATTACGTTTCTATCTGTTCTCCAAATTATCTGCATCATGCGCATATCGTTGCAGGCTTGCGTTTAGGTTGCGACGTTATTTGCGAGAAGCCTTTGGTGCCGACGTTAGCCATCATGGATGAGCTCGCGCGGGTAGAAAAAGAAACGGGACGGCGTGTATACAATATTCTGCAGCTGCGACATCACAAGGCGATATTGGAGCTGAAGGATAAAGTTGCTCGAGAAAAAAATGAGCAAAAATATGACGTCGAGTTGACCTACATCACCTCGCGTGGCCGATGGTACATGGAAAGTTGGAAGGGCGATCCTCGCAAGTCATTTGGTGTTGCTACAAATATCGGCGTGCATTTCTACGATATGCTGCATTTCATTTTTGGGAAATTGCAGAAAAATGTCGTCCATTTTGTCAGTGAGTACAAGGCTGCTGGCTACTTGGAGTACGAGCACGCTCGAGTGCGCTGGTTTCTATCGATTGACAGCGATGACCTTCCAGCGGTTGTAAAAGGGAAAAAACCGACTTATCGATCTATTACGGTAAACGGTGAGGAAATAGAGTTTTCTGAAGGTTTCACAGATCTCCATACTACCAGCTACGAAGAAATTATCGCGGGCCGGGGATACGGCCTTGAAGATGCGCGCCATTGTGTTGAGACGGTTGAAGTTATTCGCAGTTCAGCGTGCGTAGCGCCTGCTGATAATGAAGGGCATCCTTTCCTTTCTACACTCGTGGGTTGATGGCTATATGAACTACACCTCTCACGCTACTGCGATCATAGATGAGGGTGCCACCATCGGTGAGGACTCCCGTATTTGGCACTTCGTTCACGTATGCTCTGGCGCGAAAATCGGTGCGCGGTGCTCATTGGGGCAGAACGTTTTCATCGCAAACAAGGTGGTCATTGGAGATAACGTCAAGATTCAAAATAATGTCTCTGTATATGACAATGTGACGTTGGAAGATGACGTGTTTTGCGGGCCGAGCATGGTGTTTACCAATGTTTATAACCCGCGCAGTTCGATCTCGCGAAAAGATGAGTACCGAGATACCTATGTTAAGAAGGGCGCTACTCTCGGCGCTAACTGCACAATCGTGTGCGGTGCAACAATTGGAGAGTACGCGTTTGTAGGTGCGGGTGCTGTGATAAAGGGCGATGTCAAACCCTACGCTCTGATGGTTGGGGTGCCAGCACGTCATATCGGCTGGATTAGCCAGCAAGGAGAGCGTATCCCGCTTCCCCTCCGAGGGGAGGGCACATTTCTCTGTCCGCACACAGCGCTGCGATATAAGTTGAACGGTGAAGACATGGAGTGCCTTGATTTATGACTATTCCTTTTGTTGATCTTAGAACTCAATATTTGGCGCTCAAGTCAAGTATACAGGCGCGTATAGATGGTGTTCTGGAGCACGGCCAGTACATTATGGGGCCTGAGGTTGCAGAGTTGGAGGAGCGACTGGCTCGGTACACTGGGGCTAAGCACTGTGTAACAGTCTCGAGTGGCACGGACGCGCTGCTGATCAGTTTGATGGCGTTGAATGTTGGTCCAGGTGATGAAGTCATTACCACGCCTTTTACGTTCGCGGCCACTGCAGAAGTGATTGTGCTGCTCGGTGGTATTCCAGTTTTTGTGGATATCGACCCACTGACTTGCAATATAGATCCGAGCAAAATTGAAGCGGCCATTACAACTCGTACAAAAGCCATTATGCCCGTTAGTCTATATGGCCAGCCCGCTGATATGGATGAAATTAACGCAATCGCTGCTCGGCATGGTTCTATCCCTGTTATTGAAGACGCGGCACAGAGTTTCGGTGCGGTCTACAAGGGGAATAAAAGCTGTAACCTATCGACGATCGGTTGTACGAGTTTCTTCCCAAGTAAACCACTGGGATGCTATGGCGATGGTGGTGCGATATTTACATCGGATGATGAACTCGCGCAGGTGTTTCGTGAGATTCGCGTTCACGGCCAGAGTCGTCGGTATTGGCATACCCGAGTAGGGCTGGGGGGGCGAATGGACACTCTTCAGTGCGCCATTGTTCTTGCTAAGCTTGAGCGTTTTGAGTGGGAGGTCAATCAGCGGATCGAGAATGGTGATCGCTACAACACGCTAATGGATGGGCTCGGGGTTGAGCGTGTGCGTCTTGCGGTGGAACGTACAAGTATGTATGCGCAATATACTGTATTGGTCGAGCAGCGTGAACGGTTGCAAGAATTGCTGAAGAATGCCGGCATTCCAACAGCCGTGCATTATCCTGTGCCATTGAATGAACAGCCCGCCTATTCGAAATATGGTTCTGCATTGGATACGCCGATTTCTTCAGCGGTGTCGAAACGGGTAATGAGTTTGCCGATGAGTGCAGATGTGGGTGAGGCTATTGATCACGTCGCTTCGCAATTGTCCGAGGTTTTAAGTCGCTTGGAAACTGATATCGCAAGTGCCGTTGGATGAGTAAGAAGTTATTAGGAAAGGCGGGTATCTTTCTGTTCGCAAATATTGTGAACGCCGCCATACCGTTTTTGCTATTGCCAATATTGACGCGTGTTTTAACGCCTGCTGATTATGGTGTTGTAGCGATGTTCAGCATCATGGTCAGCATTTTTGGCGCGCTGACAGGGTTGAGCGTACACGGGGCCATTGGTGTGCGCTACTTTGAGTTGGATCGCAAGGCCCTCGCCAGGTATGTCGCTGATTGCGTCACCATACTCTGTATCAGTACGTTGGTAGTACTGTTGCTGGTCGCTGTTATAGGTGATCGTTTGGTCTCGATTACCAATGTGCCATACCGCTGGCTTTTAGTGGCCGTCGTTGTGTCTGGCTTGCAGTTTATGGTCAATATCAAACTCACGCTCTGGCAAGTTAGTCAGAACGCCAAGAGCTATGGTGTATTCCAGGTTTCACAGGGGCTTGTGAATTCAACGTGCTCGTTGTTGTTGATTTTTCTGTTTTACATGGCCTGGGAAGGGCGAGTGTGGGGGCAGGTAGTAGCGACCGCGGCGTTTGGCGTGTTGGCATTATTTGCGCTGTTCAGAAGCAAAGAACTGAATTTTCGTCATGACGGGCAGACGTATTACCGTGATGCGCTTAACTTCGGTGTGCCGCTGATTCCGCATGTAATAGGCGGGCTCGCGATGGTGGTAGCAGACAGGTTCATCGTTGGAAGCTTTCTTGATCTGGAATCGGTTGGTATTTACACCCTGGCATTGCAGTTTGGCATGGCAATGGGATTGATCGCCGATGCGTTTTCAAAAGTATACAGCCCATGGTTATACCGAAAACTAAAAGACAGCACGCCAGCAGCACGCTTGGAGGTGGTAGGTGTCACCTATTTGTCATGGCTGTTTTTTATGATGTTGGCGCTGGCAGCCCAGGTATTCTGCTCGTTGTTCTTCTTGAAAATTGTGGGTGAAAGTTTTTATAAGGCTCAAGAAATACTTTTTTGGTTTTTCTTGGGGCAGACGTTTAAAGGAATGTATCTTACCGTCACGGGCTTGTTCTTTTTTTCCTCTCGCACAGGAAGGCTTTCATTTATAACATTGTCAACGGGTGGGGTATCGATTTTAGCGTCTTTGTGGTTTGTTGAACGCTTTGGCTTGGAGGGAGCAGCGATGGCGTATGCTCTTTCTGAGTTTGTTTTATTCTTTTTTGTCTGGGCGTTTTCTAGACTGATTTATCCGATGCCCTGGTTGAGCGTGTTTTCCTCTCTATCGACTGTGTTGGTCAGGAAGGCCTCCAAGTGAGTTCCAGATTGAGGTGGCTTATGTTCATCAGCGCGACTTCGGTGAAATGTTAAAAATTGTATTGGGTTTGGCTGCGGCTTCGTTACTTGGTGTAGAGTTTGCCGGTAGCTAAAGTAGGGTTCACGTGCGGCCTAGGGATCAGGGCTGTATAGGTTGTCTGTGACCATTTCATGGTCTGTCATCATGACTAGATGTTTTCCGAGAGTAATACCATGCGAGTCATTGCAAAGCTTGATGTGAAGCCTCCATACGTGGTCAAGCCAGTCCACTTCGAGGGGCTTCGAAAGGTCGGCACCCCAGAAGACCTGGTAGCTCAGTTTTATCAGCAGGGAGCTGATGAGATCTTCTATATTGATATTGTGGCCAGTCTCTATAGACGAGAGGTCCTTTATGACTATATCGAAGCGGCGGCTAGAAAACTTCTTGTTCCGTTTGCCGTCGGGGGTGGCGTGCGCAGTGTCGAGGACTACTCTCGCCTTTTCCATCATGGTGCAGACAAAGTGGTGGTGAATACGGGTGCTTTGGAAGTGCCTGCGATGATTGATGATGCTGCCAAGATTTTTGGGGGGCAGTCGGTTGTCGTCAATATTGAAGCCAAATCCATTGGCGACCAAAAATGGGTTTGTTACACCGATTGCGGGCGGATCAGTTCTGGTCGTGATGTCGTGCAATGGGCGAAAGAGGTTGAGCTCCGTGGGGCAGGTGAAATCCTGCTGCAATCGGTTGATTGTGACGGTAGGCAGCGGGGCTTTGACATTGCTTTGGTGAAGGCGGTGGTTGATGCGGTAAACATCCCCGTGGTTGCAGCGAGTGGTGCCGGTACGTTGGAACACATTCTTGAAGTTGCACAGGTGGCTGCCCCAAGTGGTATTGCTCTGGCTTCGGTGTTGCACTACCAGAAAACGACTATTGCTGATGTAAAGCGTTTCTTGATTGAACGCGGCGTGGAGGTACGGGTATGACTCACCTGGTTGGTGTCGTGGATTACGGCGCAGCGGGCAATGTGTTTAGCATCGCGAGGGCGCTTGAAATCGCTGGGGCCCATGTGCGAGTCATCAAACAGCCTAAGGATCTTCAAGGTATCAGCAAGTTAGTGATGCCGGGTGTTGGTAGTTTTGTTGACGGTATGCGCGAGTTGAATGCTTCGGGTATGGCGGACGCAATTGTCAAATTTGCCGACGAAGGACATCCTCTGCTGGGTATCTGTTTGGGAATGCAGGTGCTGAGCAAGATTGGATTTGAATACGGTGTGACATCTGGCTTGGGCTTGATCAATGGAGAGGTCAGGCAGATGTTGTGTGATAGCGTGGTTCCCCATATGGGCTTTAATAACTTGTCCGTGGTTGGCGAGTCGGAGCTGTTGAAGGGCATTACGTCTCAGGATTTATTTTACTTTATGCATTCCTATGAGGTTCAGGCCTATACCAACATTATTTCGTTGAGCACATATGGCGGGCATCAATTTGTCTCCGGTGTTCAATGTGAAAATGTGTTCGGGTTGCAATTCCATCCCGAGAAAAGTAGGCAAGTCGGTGTTCGTGTTTTCGAAAACTTCCTGAGTGTGTAAGTTCGAAATGAATAATCAAGAATCCTTCGGGCGTTACGGTCTTCCGCTAGATATACAATTTTGCAAGAAGTGCGCGATGAACAATCAGCGCCCTTCTTCAACGGTCGAGTTCAAGAATAAGCCTGGCGAAATCAAGAAGGCTATTTTTTTCAATGAGCACGGCGTGTGCGACGCTTGTACTTTTGCAGAAAAGAAGAAAACCATCGACTGGAATGAACGTGAGCGCGAGCTGCGCGAGCTGTGTGATAAACATCGGCGATACGATGGTCGCTACGATGTCGTGGTACCAGGCAGTGGTGGTAAAGACAGTGTAATGGCTGCACACGTCTTAAAGTTTAAGTACAACATGAACCCGATCTTGGTTACTTGGCCTCCAGCGATTTACACCGGTATTGGTCGTGATAATTTTGATGCCTGGATAAATGCCGGTTTTGCAAATTATACGTATCATCAAAACAAAAAAGTTCACCGGACGTTAACGCGTTTGGCGTTCGAAAAGCTGTGTCACCCGTTCCAGCCATTCATTCTGGGGCAAAAGAACCTAGCCCCCAAAATGTCGGCGTTGTTTGGTATTCCGTTGGTTGTTTTCGGAGAAAACGAGGCTGAATACGGCAATGCGATTTTGGATAACGATAAGCCAACGCGAGATCCAAAATATTATACCGCAGAGAATCAAGTCGCTGATTTGTATCTCGGCGGTGTTAGTGCCGCGCAGCTAATGGAGGAATATAAGTTTACCTTGGCAGACCTGGAGGCCTATCTGCCGGCGGATCCTTATAAATTGCAATCGGTTGGAACCGAGGTTCATTATCTCGGCTACTACATGAAATGGCACCCTCAGGAAACGTATTATTTTTCCGTCGAAAATTCCGATTTCATGCCAAACGACTCTCGGACTGAAGGCAGTTTCAGTAAGTACAGTTCGTTGGATGATATGATTGACTGGCTGCACTACTACACTACCTATACCAAGTTTGGTATCGGTCGTGCGACCTATGATGCCGCCCAAGAAATTCGTAATGGTGACATTACTCGCGATGAAGGCATTGCACTGATCAAGCGTTTTGATGGTGAATACCCAGAGGTTTACCAGAAGCAATGCCTTGAGTACATGGGCATTACCGAACAGCGTTTCAATGATGTCATTGAAGAGTTTCGCACTCCCCATCTTTGGGAAAAAACTGCGAGTGGTTGGCAGCTACGCAAGCCAATCTGGAAATCTTAATAAATTTATAAGGATGACGTCTCCGTGAACGTATTGATAACAGGTGCTGATGGTTTCATAGGTTCACACCTCACTGAACTTTTGGTCGCCGAAGGGTACACCGTAAAAGCGCTCTCTCAGTATAATTCGTTTAATAACTGGGGTTGGCTGGAGAACGTTGATTGTCGGAAAGAGATCGAAGTATTAAGTGGTGATGTGCGTGACCCTCACTACTGCAAGCATATTACGAAAAATATTGATGTGGTTTTCAATCTGGCTGCGCTGATTGCTATTCCGTACTCATATGTTGCACCTGATAGTTACGTTGATACGAATATCAAGGGTACCTTGAATATCTGCCAGGCCGCACTTGAAAATGGTGTTGGTCGAGTGATTCATACGTCTACCAGTGAGGTTTATGGTACAGCCCAATATGTCCCGATAGACGAAAAACACCCATTGCAGGCTCAATCGCCCTATAGCGCCTCTAAAATTGGTGCGGATGCTATGGCAATGAGCTTTTTCAATTCTTTCGGTCTTCCGTTGACCATTGCCCGCCCCTTCAATACCTACGGCCCGCGGCAGTCAGCTCGGGCTGTTATTCCTACGATCATCACTCAGATTGCCAGCGGGATGAAACAGATCAAGCTTGGCGATACCACGCCGACGCGTGACTTCAACTATGTTGCTGATACATGCCGTGGTTTTCTGCAGCTGGCCCGGTGTGAGCAAGCTATTGGCGAAGTTGTCAATATCGGTTCTAACTATGAAATTTCAGTGGCGGATACACTCAACCTCATCCGTGAGTTGATGGGCAGCGATGTCGAGTTCCTGACGGATGAGCAGCGAATCCGACCTGAAAAATCCGAAGTATTTCGCCTTTGGTGTGACAATACCAAGATTCGCGGATTAACCGGTTTTGAACCTGAGTACTCTATCCGCGATGGCTTGCAAAAGACTATTGATTGGCTTGTTCAGCCGGAAAACCTGGCCAAGTACAAAGCTGATATCTATAACGTCTGAGTAAATCACCATGTTCGCTTCGCTCATCCAGTTTATCCGAGAGCAATACCGCACTAACGATTTTATTCCTTTGCATGCCCCGGTTTTTTCTGGGCGCGAACGTGACTACGTTTTGGAAACTATCGAGTCCACATTCGTTTCTAGCGTAGGTGCTTTCGTTGAGCGCTTTGAGAGCGACATGGCTAGCTATACTGGAAGCCAAAAAGCCGTAGCAACAGTCAACGGTACTGCCGCGCTACACACCGCACTTATGTTGGCGGGCGTTCAGTCTGGTGATCTCGTGATCACGCAGGCGCTGACGTTTGTGGCTACGTGTAATGCAATTGCTTATTGTGGTGCTCAACCCGTTTTTATTGACGTTGATCGACACACGCTTGGCCTTTCACCTCTAGCCCTTGAGAAGTGGTTGGAGGAGATGGCCCGTAAAGACGATGATGGCGCGTGCAGATTGAAGTCTACAGGGCGGGTTGTGCGGGCGTGTGTGCCAATGCACACCTTTGGGCATCCCGTCGAACTGGACAGTCTTGTCGCGGTCTGCGCGCGCTGGGGCATAGCACTCGTTGAAGATGCTGCCGAGTCATTGGGCAGTTTTTATAAGGGGCGCCATACTGGCGTTTTTGGCCGTGTGGGTGTTTTGAGCTTTAATGGCAACAAGATCATCACCACGGGTGGTGGTGGAATGATTCTCGCCGATGAGGATCTAGGTCGACGTGCAAAGCACATCACCACTACAGCCAAGCAGCCACACCCCTATGAGTATGTTCATGATGAGGTTGGCTACAATTATCGTCTGCCAAACCTGAATGCGGCGCTCGGATGTGCTCAGCTTGAGCAATTGGAAGACTTTATCGCGGCGAAGCGCAAGTTGGCCTCTGCGTATTCGGCTGCTTTGCAGGGCAGTGATCTGAGCTTCTTCACCGAACCCGACAATTGCCGTTCCAACTATTGGCTCAATGCGGTGATCTGCGAGGATTCGAAAACTCGGGATAGGTTGTTGAAAGAAACCAATGAGGGCGGTGTGATGACGCGGCCTATATGGCAACTGATGAATCATTTGTCTATGTATGGTGGTTGCCTTCGTGGTGATTTGACGAATTCCGAGTGGCTGGCTGAACGTATAGTCAACCTGCCGAGCAGTGTCATTTCGGAGTTGCCGGATTGAGCCGTAAAGTTGCGGTATTTACAGGTACTCGGGCTGAGTATGGCCTCCTGTATTGGCTGATCAAGGGCATTCAGGCAAGCCAGCACCTGGAGTTGCAGCTTATCGTCAGTGGGATGCACCTTTCGCCAGAGTTTGGTGAGACCTGGAAGCAGATTGAGCAGGATGGTTTCGGGATTGACGCAAAAGTGGAAATGTTGCTTTCGTCGGACACTTCCGTTGGCGTGGTCAAATCCATGGGGCTCGGGACGCTTGGGTTTGCAGATGCGCTCGATCGTCTCAAGCCTGATGTACTTGTTGTACTGGGGGATCGCTTCGAGGCCTTAGCAATTGTTCAGGCTGCCCTCGTAATGAGAATTCCGGTGGCGCATCTACACGGCGGGGAGATAACAGAGGGCGCATACGACGACGCCATTCGTCACGCTATCAGCAAGATGTCATATCTTCACTTTGTTTCCGCGCAAGCTTACAGGCGCCGTGTGATTCAGATGGGTGAGTCGCCAGATCGGGTCTTTGACGTGGGGGCGATAGGGCTGGATCACGTGTTGCGCACCGCTAGAATGGACAGCGCCCAGCTTTCCGAGAGCTTGAGCTTTGCGCTCAAGCAACCATTTTTTCTAGTAACCTATCATCCTGTAACGATGCAAGGTGAAGACCCGGTCGAGACCTTCAATGCGCTCCTGGAGGCTTTGGATGCGTTCCCTCTGCACCAGGTCATATTCACATACCCCAATGCTGACAATGGGGGGAGAGCAATAATTCCTCTTTTGGAAGATTATGCCCAGCGCCAGCCTGAGAGGGTTCTGGCAATTCCATCCCTTGGCTTCAAGCGGTATTTGAGTGTTGTTCCATTGGCTTGTGCTGTGGTCGGAAACTCCTCAAGCGGTATTATCGAGGTTCCCGCATTCGGAATTCCAACGGTGAACATTGGTATTCGCCAGAAAGGGCGTTTGGCTGCCGACTCGGTAATCGACTGCGATTCGACGAAGGTCGATATAGAGAGAGCGCTTTGCCTTGCCTTATCTGAGCCGTTCGCCTTGGCTTGCAAATCGACCACGAATCCTTACGGCCAAGGCAACGCTTCTGAAACCATCATTGGCGTTTTGGAGCAATTCGAGGGAGCAACTCACAAATCCTTTTACGACTTGGGCTGAACCATGGAATTGATTCGCAGAGATTCGGTATACATCATTGCGGAAGCTGGCGTTAATCATAACGGCGAGCGTGAATTGGCGTTCGCATTGATTGACGCCGCCGCGCAGGCAGGAGCAGACGCAGTAAAGTTCCAGACCTTCGATGCAAAGCGGCTTGCTGCCAAGCACTTGGAAAAGGCGGCCTATCAAAAGAAGAATTCTGACAGCACTGAAAGTCAGCTCGCCATGCTTCAAAAACTCGAGTTGCCTCAAGCCTGGCATCATGAGTTACAGGGGCATGCACGAAAGCAGGGCATCGAATTCTTGTCGACCGCGTTTGACTCGGACAGCCTCGTATTCTTAGCCGGCCTGGATATGCCTTTATTCAAGGTGCCGTCGGGTGAGCTAACGAATGGACCGCTTTTATGGCAATTCGCTAACACCGGAAAAAAACTGGTTCTTTCTACCGGAATGGCCACTCTATCAGAGGTTGAACAAGCGCTCGCAATCGTTGCACATGCGCTTGTATCTACTGCTGAGCCGAAGAGCTTGGATGAGGTTTGGGAGAACTGGGGCCGTAGCAGTTCACGCAAGATGCTTTGTGGTCACGTGACTTTGCTGCATTGTACCTCGCAGTATCCGACCCCATGGGGTGAGGTGAATCTCAGGGCAATGGACACGCTGGCCGCTGCCTTTGGGTTGGAAGTCGGTTACTCAGACCACACGGTAGGTGGCTTGATTTCGATTGCTGCCGTGGCGCGTGGTGCCAAGGTTATCGAGAAGCACTTTACGTTGAGTCGGGCGTTGCCAGGCCCGGATCATCTGTCTTCACTTGAACCTGACGAATTGAAGGCGATGGTTTCTGATATTCGCGCGCTTGAACAAGCACTTGGCGATGGCGCCAAGGCTCCCCAGGACAGTGAATGGGATACACGTAGAGCAGCGAGACAGCAAGTCGTGGCGAGCTGTGATATCCCGCTCGGCAGTGTGTACACTCGGGCGCACCTGACGACGGCTCGTAGCGGGCAGGGTCTGCCGGCAACCATGCTGTGGGAATTAGTCGGAAAAAAAGCATCTCGTAGTTACACGGCTGGTGAGAATATAGATCTGTGAGTGGTGAGGAAGTCGAGTTGAGACCCCCATTGATTCTGTTGGGCGCGGGAGGACATGCGAAAGTGCTGTTGTCGCTTATTCGCGCCTGCGGCTTTGAAGTCTTAGGGGTCTGTGATCCTGAGTTGGCCCGGAGAGGTGTCATCGAGTGGCGCGGTATCAAGGTATTGGGCTCCGATGAAGCTGTGTTCGCCATGGATCCGCTCTCAGTAGGACTGGTGAATGGTATTGGTCAATTGGTGAGGTCCGCTGGACGGCGCTCGGTGTTTGATGCATTTGCAGCGCGTGGGTTCGAGTTTCCTGCCTTGGTTCACCCCGCCGCTTGGGTTGATGAGTCTGTATCGCTGAGGCCAGGTGTCCAGGTTATGGCGGGCGCCATCATTCAGGCTGATGTGGTGATAGGGGAAAACTCCATTATTAACACTCGCGCAAGTGTTGATCACGACTGCCAATTGGGGTGCGATGTTCATGTTGCGCCGGGTGCAACACTTTGCGGTGGTGTTTTTCTGGCGGATAGGGTTTTTGTTGCCAGCGGCGCAACAGTCATACAAGGTCTCAGTATTGGTGAGGGTGCAGTTGTGGGGGCCGGAGTCGCGGTGGTCAGGGATCTGGCCGCTCATCAGACTCTTTTAGGCCCGGCAGCGCGCAGTAAGATTGCTGGTCAAGACCATTAGGGATTTTTATGCAACAGTGGGAATCAATACTTATCACACCAGATACCTCCCTAGAAGAGGCTATTGCGACGCTTGACCGAGTGGCTTTGCGTATCGTACTAGTGGTCGATACGGAGCGACGTCTGTTAGGCACGTTGACCGATGGCGATGTCAGGCGCAGTTTGCTGAAGCGACAGCCTCTGGATATCAAGGTGCAAGAAGTGATGTGCAGTTCCCCTCAAACCGTGGGCAGGGATTGGACAAAACAACGTATTCTCGCAGTCATGGACAAGCTTCAGTTGTTGCAGCTGCCGGTTGTCGATGCGCAACATCGAGTTGTCGGGTTGGAAACCCTTCAAGGGCTGACGCAGAAAGCGCATCGGGATAATCCCGTTTTCCTGATGGCAGGTGGATTTGGGTCGCGTTTGCGCCCGTTGACGCATAATTGCCCCAAGCCGCTTCTAAAAGTGGGTGATAAACCCATTTTGGAATTGATCATTGAGAGCTTCATTGCTGCAGGCTTTCATCGGTTTTTTATTTCAACTCACTATATGCCTGAAATGATCCGAGAGTATTTCGGTGATGGTTCTCGTTGGGGAGTGAGTATTCGTTATGTTCACGAAGATACCCCGCTTGGGACGGGTGGCGCCTTAGGGCTCTTGCCGCATGATGAAATAGATTTGCCTATGTTCATGATGAACGGTGATCTGCTGACTACGTTGAATTTCCGGAATGTACTGGAGTTTCATGAAGGGCATTCGGCCGTTGCAACTATGTGCGTGCGCGAATACGAGCATCGCGTACCTTATGGGGTCATTCAAAGCGATGGGCATCGTATTAGTTCAATGGTCGAGAAGCCGGTACATCGCTGCTTTATCAATGCAGGAATCTATTTGCTATCGCCCGAACTGGTCAGAAGCGTGAAGCCAGGCACGCATATCGATATGCCTACTTTGTTGGAGCAAGAAATCGCCAACAGCAAAGATGTGAATATTTTCCCTATCCATGAGTATTGGTTGGATATCGGTCGGATGGAGGATTTCCAGCGAGCCCAATCTGATATAGGTGGTCTCTTCAATGGTTGAGTACACGCCTAATATGGATATCTTGGCGATTGTCCCGGCGCGGGCCGGAAGCAAAAGGCTGCCGGGGAAAAACACCTTGGAGCTCCACGGAAAGCCTCTGATCTGCTGGACCTTGGAGGCGGCGCAAGAGAGTCGAGTCATTGATCTGCTGGTCGTCAGCAGTGATGACGATGAGGTGCTGGCACACGGTGAGCGATTGGGTGCACGTACCCTAAGACGCCCCAGCGATTTGGCGCAGGACACGTCAACTACGTACGATGTGCTCCTGCACACTTTGGAATCCCTCAAGCTAGAAGGGCTGAGACCAGCTCGAATTATGTTGTTGCAACCCACTTCACCGTTACGTGACGCTGACGATATCAAGGCAGCAGTTAGTCGGATGAATGAAACCCAGGCTAAAAGCGTGGTGAGCGTCTGTCCATGTGAGCATTCCCCGTTGTGGTCCAATACGCTGGGCGCTCAGGGACAAATGGACGACTTCCTGTCACCGGCGCTACTCAATCAGCGCAGCCAGGATCTACCTTTATACTATAGGCTGAACGGTGCTGTTTATATCGCCGATACACAATCCTTCATAGAGCAAAAGGGCTTTTTCATGTCAAACAGCATGGCGTATGTCATGCCAGCAGACAAGTCAGTTGATATTGATACTATTATCGATTTTAAACTTTGCCAGATTATTTTAGAAACGCGTGTTTGATGAAAAAGTTTTTCGCAAAAATCAATGTTGTTTTTAGGTCTTTTTGTCGTGCAGATGGTTGGCGAGAACTCAAGCAATCTGATCTTCTCATCCTGAGGCATGATGCCGATTGCGGATACCGGTATGCCAATGCGGTCTATTCACCGATTGCTGATACCCTGGTGGAGCATTGCCTCTCTGCGGGTTTTACTGTGCAGTCCGTAGCAACACCCTTCAGCCACATCACCAAGCAGCGCGCATTTAATTACCCAGTGGCATTTAACCGCCCATTTCTTGCAATCGCGCTGTGCGCACGCGTTTTGAGGCTGTTGATTGGGCCCGGAAAAAGTAAAACATGGGCCTCAACGAAGAAAACGAATCTTTGGCTGAACATCCTTGCTCGTGTAAAGCCTCAAATGGTGATCGGTATTCAACCTGATATTTCTTTATGTCGGGCGGGCCGGCTTTTGGGTATTCCTGTTTACGACATACAGCACGGTGTTATTGAATCGAGTAACAGTTGGTACGGTGAAATATTAGAAAGAAACTCCGAAGACGCTGAATTACCGAGTGGCTTTTTGTGTTGGGATCATGAAAGCGCGAAGGTGCTTGAGGGCTGGGCACCCGCGCGGGGCGCAGAGGTTCTGGTCGTAGGCCATCCTTGGTATCAACGTTTTAGAAATCCGTCAGCCAATGATGGTTTGGTTCAAGAGGCCTTGCAGTCAAGCAGGATTGCCGTTGGCGACAAGCCAACAATTCTCGTTGCGCTGCAGTGGGGGCTGCATACCCATTATTATGCGGACACCGACTTCAATCACGTAATGTGTGATGCGTTGGAGTCGGTTATTTTGCAAACGCAAGGCCAGTACCAATGGCTGCTGCGGCTTCACCCGCTGCAGCTTACCGGTGCAGAAGGTGATCATTGCGAGAAATACTTGGCTGCTACGTTTGGTCATCTTGCGGATGTCGAATGGTATAGAACCAGTACCGTTCCGTTACCCCTATTGTTGTCGCAAGTTGATTTACATATCACTGATATGAGTTCAGTTGTGATTGAGGCCTCATGGTTTGGTATCCCTTCTGCGCTACTGAACCCATTTCTCGAAGAGGGCGGCTGCATAGAGAAGCTCTACCTGAGAGAGCGGCAAAGCGGCATCGCAAAGATTATTCCCCAGCAAAATGCAGCTATCACATCCTGGATCGCGGAAGCGTTACAAACGAAATTTCAGTCCACAGAAAACGAGTTGCCTCATTCAGGTGTGAACTCCTTTCTAGATAGAAGGCTGGTGAAAAATGTCTAGGCGAAAAATTTCCGTCATCGACTACGGGGCCGGTAATATCGCCTCCGTTGTTAACATGATCCGGCACGTTGGCGGCGAAGCTGAGGTCATTTCATCGCCTCGCGATTTGGCTCAAGCCAGCAAGTTGCTTCTCCCGGGCGTAGGCGCGTTTGATCATGCGATGAAGTGTCTGCATGACGGGGGGTGGCTCCCAGAGTTGAATAAGTGCGTGTTGCAGAACGAGGTCCCTGTCATGGGGATCTGTCTGGGCATGCAGTTAATGTGCAAGTCTAGCGAGGAGGGCGTCGCGCAGGGATTGAATTGGATCAACGCCAGCGTTCAGCGCTTCAATTTTGAAGCGCAGCACTTACGCCTTAAGGTGCCGCACATGGGATGGAATGCCGTTGATGTGGTCAAGGACGATCCCGTGTTTGATGATCGCTCCATACTGAGACGTTTCTACTTCGTACATTCGTATTACGTCAGTTGCCACGATAGAGACGATGTATTGCTGGAATGCAATTACGGTCAACAATTTGTGGCGGGATTTCGGAGTAAAAATATTTGGGGCTTTCAATTTCACCCGGAAAAAAGCCACAAGTTTGGGATGGAAATATTCAAACGATTTCTAGAGGTGTGACTTGCTAAGCCATAGAGTGATACCTGCTTTGCTTCTGAGTGACTCGGGCCTGGTTAAAACACAGCGCTTCTCCAATGCCAAGTATGTGGGCGACCCGATCAACGCTATCCGCATTTTTAATGAAAAAGAAGTGGATGAGCTGGTCGTGTTGGACATTGATGCAACCCGCTTGAATCGAGAGCCTGATTACGCCTTGATCGAGGAGTTTGCTGGCGAGTGCTTTATGCCCCTGGGTTATGGTGGCGGGGTTCGCACTGTGGAGCAAGCCAGGCGACTGTTTTCGTTAGGCGTTGAAAAGGTGGTGCTGCAAACTGCCGCCTTGGAGAACCCCTCTCTCGTTACCGAGATGGCTTCTCGATTTGGCAGCCAGAGCATAGTTGTATCAATCGATGTCAAGAAGGATTGGTTGGGCAGGACGAGGCTTTGGGGCTCATCGAGTAAGCGCAAGCTCAAGGCCGATTGGCTGGCCGTCATAAAGGAGTTGGAGTCGGCAGGAGCGGGTGAGCTTCTTCTGAATTCGGTAGATCGAGATGGTGTGCAGAATGGTTACGACCTAGATGTGATAAGGTCCGCCGCAGCGATACTTGATATACCCTTGGTGGCGCTCGGAGGTGCGGGTAACATGGCGCATTTGCTTGAAGCTGTGCAGGCCGGAGCCTCCGCAGTGGCTGCAGGAAGCCTATTCGTATTACAGGGACCCCATCGGGCGGTGCTGATCAGCTACCCCGGATACTCAGCGCTCGATAAGCTCTTCAGGAGTTAATATGCAGGTTAAACAACACCAGGTATGTACACGGTGTGTCATGGATACCAGTGCTTCAAATATCTCTTTTGATCAGGACGGTATTTGTAATTTTTGTACCTCTTTCGAGCGCCAACTCAATGAGGTTGTTTTCGCAACAGACGAAACCCGTGCGATTCGCCGGGCGGCCTTTATCGAGCAAGTAAAGAAGGCGGGCAAGGGGAAGCGTTACGATTGTGTCATGGGGTTGTCGGGCGGCGTGGACAGTTCCTATGCGCTTGATCTTGCGGTAAAGGAAGGTTTACGACCTTTAGCGGTCCATATGGACAACAACTGGAACTCCGAGCTGGCATCAAGCAACATAAAAAACCTGGTCGCGGGCTTGAATGTCGATCTGTATACCCATGTTATTGATTGGCCTGAATATAAAAAGTTGATGCAGGCTTTTTTTGATGCGGATGTTATCGATGTCGAGCTTCTTTATGACAATGCTATGCTTGCGGTTAATTATAGCCAGGCAAAGAAGTACGGAATAAAGTATATCCTCTCCGGAAGCAACTCCGCCACAGAAGGCATGCCTATGCCTGAGGGGTGGAATTGGCGTAAATGGGACAAAACAAATATCAAGGCGTTAGGGAAGTTGGGCGGCGTCAAGCTTAAGACTTTTCCTGTCGTCGGCACTGTAGATTATGTGGTCAATCGCGTAATCCGCCGTATAGAGTGGGTGCCTTATTTAGATTATTACGACTACCAGAAAGATCAGGCTCTAGAGTTGCTAGAGCGTGAGTATGGCTATAAGCGTTATCCTTACAAGCACTACGAGTCGATCTTCACGCGATTTTACCAAGGGTACCTGCTGCCAGAGAAATTTGGTGTCGATAAGCGAAAGCTGCATCTTGCAACGCTTGTAATGAGTGGGCAAATGAGCAGGGATGATGCGCTTGCCATGCTTCAAGAGTCGCCATATCCGGTTCTTGAGGGGCTTGAGACAGATCGAAGATATTTCTTGAAGAAGATGGGCTGGAGCGAGGCTGATCTGTCTAGTTATCTCGCTCGTCCTGAAAAACGACATGATCTCTATCCGAGTGATAGAGCGTTCTGGGATTGGATGAGAAAGACATACCAAGCGTACTCATCAAGAACGAAGGCTTAGTCAAATACCGGTTAACTATTCTCTGTGTTGCCACGCACGTGCAATAAGTGCTGTGAGAACACGGGGTATGGTTGGCCGCGTTTCTAGGTCGCGAAAGGAGTTTTTATGAGTGTTTTAGTCCGAAAGTCGACATTGTTGCTGGCTTTTTTTTCGCTGTCTTCAGTTGTTTTTTATATTTTCGTCGGCCGTCATGCGCTCGCCGGAGACATCGACTTTCAATTTTATGCGGACTCACTGTCCTATGAGCGTATCTACCGGGATCTGAACCTGAATTCGCTTTCTGATCTTGTGACATTTAACGCGAACTTTCTGGGTCCGATACTTATTCTTGATCTGTTCAGTGGCAGTCGAGAGTGGGTGCTCTTTTTTAATTTGTTTGTCTTGTTTCTGGTCGTATGGATCGTCAGGGCGCGCCTTGAATTGAATGCGTCGACGTTTTTGCTTTTGTTTTTTTTGAGCCCGCTTACATTTTCAAGTTTGCAGTCGGTGAATAAAGAGATTCTATCGATTTTGTGTATTGCGCTTGTGGTGGCGTGGTCTGTCCGCAGGAATGCTGCTTATTTATTGTTCGCATTGTTGTGTTCAGTTTTGGTGAGATGGCAACTTTCTTTATTTGTGGTTGCTGTTTTTATTTCGTTGTCAGGGCTGAACCCGCTAAGGCGAAGTAGGTATATATACATATTTCTAGTCCTGGTATTTGTTTCGTGCATCTACCCGATGGTGTCTGGATATTTTGAACGGGTCAATGAAATTGCCGGCGATGGATCCCTTTCAGGGGGCGGGAGTGGGTTGTATTCACTCTTTAATAGCCTGCAGCAGAGCGGCGGCTATTTCTTGGTGTTTGTTCCAAAAGCCTTGCAGGCAATGTACGGCATGGTCTTCAAGTTAGGCGATGCCTTCAATCCTGACGCAGGCTTGTTTTACAATCGCGTGATGGTGACGCTACACTGTGTCGTTGCGTTTTTGCTGTTTTTGTACACGCTAGTTAAGCGCCGCTTGCGAATGTCGGATGACTTTGTGTTTATCGCAGTCGTGTATTGCGTGATTTTCGTGCTCAGCCCCATTTATGCCCCACGGTATTTTTATCCGGTATATTTTTTGCTGTGCTTGGTTAATGCCAGAGCTGTGAAGGCTGACTCAAATATAAATCCAGGTTTGAGCGAGACGGTTCGCTAATGATGGGTTTTTATAATAAGTGTGTTAAGAATATATGGATAGCAAGCACATGAAGGTCATGTTGGTGAGCCATGTTTCACCTGATTCGATTTATGGCGCAGGGTCCAGCTTGCGCCAACATATGCGTCTGCTCGGCGCTCACCGCCTGACGTTATTGTCCCCTGTGCACAAGCGAGCGGAGTCGGTTGAGAGCGGCGTCAAGGTAAAGAAGATATTCAGTCCCGTTACCTACAATAACGATGCGACCCATTCTTTGTTCCGCGTATGGGGGTTGTCGCTTTTTTCGCGCGTGGCATTTTGGTTCACGTCCCCGTGGGTTCTATATCAGCTTTTCAGAACCTCTCCTGATATTGTCCACTTGAATAGCTTGGTGTTATCCGACTTTTTGCTGTTGTTGAGGTTTTACCGGCTTTTCAGAAAGGTCTCGATTGTTTCGCACGTCAGGGAAATGTTGAAGCCTTCGCTTTCCGCATGGCAAAAATTTCTTGTTTTGACGTGCGATCATTTTGTTTTCATTGATAAGGCCGTCCAGCTTCGTTTCTTCAGTTCTGTGGGGGTACCGAAGAACTTTGATATCGTCCAGAACCCCTTCAAGGGTTCTGTAGAGGTCGCCGGCGGGGCGGCAGGGTTGGTTGTCGATCCTGAAAAGCAAGTTTTCGCGATGGCCGGCAGAATCGAAAATGGCAAAGGCGTTCTTGAGATCTGTCGCGCATTTAGCGAGTTGGAATCGGATGCCGCTGTACTCGTAATTGTGGGTGGCGGAGCGCCGTCATGCTTAGAGGAGATCGCTTCTCTGGTAGGCTCAAGTCAAGGCAGAATTGTTTATTTGGGTGAAGTCAAGAACCTGCAGGAAACCGGATTTTTTGGGCGTGTCGATTTTTTGATAAGAGGGGAGCCTTTTTTCTGTACCGGTCGCACCGTGTACGAGGCGCTCTATTCGGGAGGGCAGGTGATCTTGCCGGGGCATCCAAATAATCTCGACGAAGATGGTATTCTTGCAGGCTTTAAAGGCAGTGTCAGTTTTTACGCGCCCAACGATTTTTCGGGCCTCATGGCGATCATCCGCGAACGGCTGCAGCACGGCAAATCTTGCGAGCCAAGAGACACCCGCGGCAATTATGTTGAATATTCAGATCTTCTAAATTCTATTTATTCCAAGGTGGCTAAATGAGCATTAAAAAAGCGCTAATAACGGGTGTGACAGGTCAAGATGGCTCCTATCTCGCCGAACTCTTGCTCAGTAAAGGTTATGAAGTGCATGGAATCAAACGCCGTGCATCTTCTTTCAATACGCAGCGTGTAGACCATATTTATCAGGACCCGCACGTAGATAACCGCAATTTTGTCCTGCATTACGGTGATCTCACCGATTCCTCGAACTTGACTCGTATTATCAAGGAAGTTCAGCCGGATGAGGTTTACAACCTAGGCGCACAATCGCACGTGGCTGTGAGTTTCGAATCGCCTGAGTACACAGCTGACGTGGATGCGATGGGTACGCTACGTATCCTGGAGGCCATTCGTTTATTGGGTTTGGAGAAAAAAACTCGTTTCTACCAGGCTTCTACCTCGGAGCTGTATGGCCTTGTGCAAGAGATACCTCAGAAAGAAACGACACCTTTCTACCCGCGCTCGCCCTATGCCGTTGCCAAACTGTACGCCTACTGGATAACGGTAAACTACCGTGAGGCGTATGGCATGTACGCCTGTAATGGCATCTTGTTTAATCATGAGTCGCCACGGCGTGGTGAAACATTCGTGACGCGAAAGATCACGCGAGCACTGGCCAATATTTCCCAAGGCCTCGAGCAATGTGTGTTTTTGGGGAACTTGGACGCGTTGCGTGACTGGGGCCACGCCAAAGATTACGTGCGTATGCAATGGATGATGCTTCAGCAAGACCAACCAGAAGACTTTGTCATCGCAACAGGCGTGCAGTATTCGGTGCGCGAATTCATTCGTTGGTCGGCTGCCGAGCTTGGAGTTTCCCTGCGTTTTGAAAACAGCGGCGTGGAAGAGATTGCTGTTGTCGACGCGATCCAAGGCGATCTTGCACCGGCGTTGAAGGTAGGTGACATCATCGTTCGGGTTGACCCGCGTTATTTCCGTCCGGCCGAAGTAGAGACCCTGCTGGGTGATCCGACAAAGGCCAAAACCAAGTTGGGTTGGACCCCCGAGATCACCGTTCAGGAAATGTGTGCGGAAATGGTCCGTGAGGACCTCAAGGTCGCCCAGCGCCACGCGCTGTTGAAGCAACACGGGCATGACATACCCGTCGCGACGGAGAACTGATCAATGGCGCGCAATTTGGATGCACGCGTACTGGTTGTCGGCCATCGTGGAATGGTTGGCTCTGCCATCGTGCGACGGTTGTCCGGTTTGGGTTACACAAACGTCCTGACTTTGGGTCGTGAAGATCTTGACCTGATTGACCAAGCGGCTGTCAGGGCATACTTTCAGTCGCACGAGATTGATCAGGTTTACCTCGCCGCGGCTAAAGTGGGCGGTATCCACGCCAATAACGTTTATCCTGCCGATTTCATCTACGACAACCTGATGATCCAGGCCAATGTTATTGAGGCTGCTCATCGCGCCAATGTTCAGAAACTGTTGTTTCTGGGGTCTTCCTGTATCTATCCCAAGCATGCGTCGCAGCCGATGGTGGAAGATGCGTTGTTGACGGGGGCTCTTGAACCCACCAACGAACCTTATGCAATCGCTAAGATTGCGGGTATCAAGTTGTGCGAAAGTTATAATCGCCAGCACGGTCGTGATTATCGTAGTGTCATGCCTACCAATTTGTACGGGCCTAACGATAACTATCATCCCGATAATAGCCATGTTATCCCAGCGCTGTTACGCAGGTTTCACGATGCGGTTGCGCAACAGTTAGAAGAGGTTGTTATCTGGGGCAGTGGCAACCCTATGCGGGAGTTCTTGCACGTCGATGATATGGCCGCGGCGAGTGTGCATGTGATGGAGCTTGACGCCCTCAACTACCAGGCCAATACGCAACCCATGTTGTCGCATATTAACGTGGGTACGGGCGTCGACTGTACGATTCGCGAGCTGGCTGAAACGATTGCCAAGGTTACGGGTTATCAGGGAGCGCTGCGATTCGACGCTAGCAAGCCAGATGGCACTCTGCGCAAGTTGATGGATGTTTCGCGCCTGCGTTCGCTAGGGTGGCAGGCCGGCATCAGTCTTGAGGAGGGGCTCAGTGATGCCTACCAATGGTTTGTTGAAAACCGTTTGAGTGTCCGAGACTGATATTTCCCAGTGCCTGCTCGGCAGCATGTTTCTGCCGTCGTTCCTGCTACGAACAGCGATGCCTTGGGTTCTGGCGTCGCGATGCTATTACGTCGCCACGGATCATGTAGGGAGCGTATGATTGGCGGCTTGCGATAGATATGGATTGGTTGGCAGTGTCTCTGGGGTGTCACTGCACCCTGGGAGTACCTGTTTGTGCCGTTCGAATAGAGTCAAAGGATGATTTGAATGTTTCTTCCGGTAATCATTGCGGGTGGTTCAGGTACTCGCCTGTGGCCCCTGTCTCGTCAGCTCAATCCTAAGCAGTTTTTGCCGCTTGTAGAGGCGGGGATGACGATGCTGCAGGCGACCATCAATCGACTCGATGGGCTGGAACATTTGCCTGCGCGATTGATTTGCAACGAGAACCATCGTTTCTTGGCGGCTGAGCAGCTTCGCCAGTCGGGCGTTGAAGAGGCGAAAATCGTACTCGAGCCGCTTGGGCGCAATACCGCACCCGCGATTGCTCTGGCTGCGTTGCAGGCGTTGTCATCAGGCGATGATCCTGTGCTGTTGGTTCTCGCTGCGGATCACTTGATTCAGGATGTGGGGGCATTCCACGCCAGTGTTCGTTCTGCGTTGGCACTTGCCGAAGCGGGCAAGCTGGTTACTTTCGGCGTGGTTCCGACTCATCCGGAAACAGGATATGGCTACCTCTGCCGTGGAACGTCTGTTGGGGAAGGCGGTTTCAAGGTTGACCGATTCGTTGAAAAACCGGACTTGAAAACGGCTGAGAGGTACCTGGCTACGGGAGGGTATTATTGGAACAGCGGCATGTTTATGTTCCGTGCCAGCCGTTATCTTGAGGAACTCGAACAGTTTCAGCCGAAAATATTGTCTGCATGCCGTGAGTCCTTGGCCAAAGGGCAGCAGGATATGTATTTCACTCGCGTCGACGCCGACACGTTTGCGACTTGCCCTGACGTTTCCATTGATTATGCGGTGATGGAAAAGACAAACGATGCCGTCATGGTTCCCTTGAGTGCGGGTTGGAGTGATATCGGCTCCTGGTCCGCCCTGTGGGACGCCGGTGTGAAGAATGCCGAAGGTAATCTCTTCCGGGGCGATGTGCTGGCCGAGCGGACCACCGATAGCTATGTTCACGCGACTCATCGCCTGGTGGCGACGCTGGGGATTGAGGACCTGATTATCGTTGAAACCAAGGACGCGGTTTTAGTGGCGCACAAGGATCAAGTACAAGACGTCAAGATGATCGTCGACAGCCTCAAAGCCGCCGGGCGTTATGAACATGCAAACCACCGCGAGGTCTATCGCCCTTGGGGGGTCTACGATTGTATCGACAGTGGTGAGCGGTACCAGGTCAAAAGGATCACAGTAAAACCTGGCGAGAAACTATCGGTGCAGATGCATCACCACCGGGCGGAGCACTGGATTGTCGTGAGTGGTACTGCTCGTGTTACCAACGGCGATAAGACTTATCTGGTTACTGAAAATCAATCGACATATATCCCGATCGGACATGTTCACGCACTGGAAAATCCCGGGATGATTCCTCTTGAATTGATAGAGGTTCAGTCAGGATCCTATCTAGGCGAAGACGACATTGTTCGGTTCGAAGATATTTACGGTCGAGTGAAGGATTGATTTTTTGAAAGTTTCTATTATTACGGTTTCTTACAACAGTGGTAAGACAATCAGGGACACTATTGAATCGGTCCTGGCGCAAACGTATTCAGATATTGAATATATCATTGTTGATGGTGCCTCCCGCGACAATACCATGGACATTGTTCAAGAGTATTCAACCTCTATTGCCAAGGTCGTGAGCGAGCCCGACAAAGGCATTTATGATGCGATGAACAAAGGCATCGCGCTGGCGACGGGAGATGTGATCGGTATTTTGAACTCCGATGACTTCTACGAAAGCAATCAATCGATTGAGTGGGTGGTGGACGCATTTAATGACAACCCGCAAAGCTCATTGGTGTTTGGCGATATTGTTTTTGTCTCGCCAGATAATCTTCAGCGAGTAACCCGGCTGTATGCGGCTGCTCATTTCAACGCATGGAAGCTGCGGTTTGGTTGGATGCCGCCGCACCCAGGGACCTTCGTCAAGGCCGCTGCCTACAAGGCTGTGGGTGACTACTCCCTGTTGTATAAAATCTCTGCCGACTATGAAATGTTTGTTCGACTGCTACTCATCAAGCGCCTGGCTTATACCCACCTCGACAAAGTGCTCGTCCGTATGCGTTCGGGGGGTGTAAGTACTGCCGGATTCAAAAGCAGTTTGCGCCTTAATAAGGAAATTGTGCAGGCATGCCGGAGAAATGGCGTCTATACCAACTTGTTGATGATATTGAGTAAGATACCTTTCAAGTTGTTGGAGTTTCTGAAGCTGACAGGTTCGAAACGCTGATGAAATCTATACTGGTTACCGGCGCTTCAGGGTTCCTGGGGCGCAATCTTATCGGCCGCCTACACGCGGACGGGTACACCGTGGCAGGCTCGATACGTCGCCCCTCCAGCTTGTTGCCGGCGACTGTCAGGACGCATCTCGTGGATGTCGAAAATCCACAAGACTCCTGGGTACCAGCATTGTCGGGGGTCGACACCGTTGTGCATTGCGCCGCACGGGTCCATGTCATGCTCGACAAATCGACAAATCCACTTGCAGAGTTTCGCAAGGCGAATGTTGAGGCAACGTTGAGATTGGCTCGCGAATCGGCGGCCGCAGGTGTTCGTAGATTCATCTTTGTCAGCTCGATCAAGGTCAACGGCGAGCAAACGTTGCCGGGTGCGCCTTATACGGCGGATGACATCCCTCAGCCCACTGATCCTTACGGCATCTCCAAGCTTGAAGCGGAAGCTGGCCTTTTGGCGCTTGCCGAGACCGTCGATATGGACGTGGTCATCATCCGCCCAGTCCTTGTGTATGGACCGGGTGTCAAAGCCAACTTTTTAAGTTTGATGACCTGGTTGTCGAGGGGCGTTCCATTGCCCTTGGGGGCGATTCACAACAAGCGCAGCTTGGTAGCGTTGGATAACCTTTGCGACCTGATCGTAACCTGCGTAGATCATCCTGCTGCTTCCAATCAGGTATTTCTGGTCAGTGATGGCGAAGACCTCTCCACCACGTCACTTTTGCGCCGAATGGCTCACGCATTGAACGCACAGGCACGCCTTCTTCCTGTGCCGGTCTCGGTGCTGAGGTTTGGTTCATTGCTGATAGGCAAGCCTGAGCTCTCCCAACGCCTGTGTGGGTCACTTCAAGTCGATATCACAAAGACACGCACTTTGTTGGGCTGGACTCCGCCAGTAAGTGTCAACACTGCACTTGCAGCGACGGCCAAGCATTATCTGAACCCGAGCAAGCTATGAACTTTTTTTGGACTCTGCCTGTATTGGCAGGCGCTTCGCTGTTGTTGACGTGGTTGTTGCGTCGTTATGCGCTCGCTGCGAGCCTGATTGATACGCCCAATGCGCGCAGTTCTCACACGATCCCGACGCCCAGGGGGGGAGGGGTTTCCATTGTTCTCTGCTTTCTGTTGACAGTCCCCGCGCTTGCACTGGCGGGGCTTGTTTCCTGGGCTTGGGCGTGGGCACTGCTAGGGGCGGGCGCCGGGGTCGCCGTACTGGGGTTTATGGATGACCACGGGCATATTGCTGCCAGATGGCGCTTGCTGGGGCATTTCTCCGGCGCAATCTGGGCGCTGCTTTTTATCGGTGGCCTACCTCCCGTGGTATTTTTTGGCCACTCCGTTGAGCTGGGCTGGTTCGGGCACGTTATTGCCGTCCTGTATTTGGTCTGGTTGCTGAACCTCTATAACTTTATGGACGGGATTGACGGAATCGCCAGTGTTGAAGCGCTTTGTGTGTGCCTGGGCATGTGCGCTATCTACTGGCTGGCCGGAGCAGAGCAATTGGTCTGGCTGCCGTTGGTCCTATCGATGGCAGTACTGGGTTTCTTGTTCTGGAATTTTCCACCTGCACGTATTTTCATGGGCGATGCGGGCAGTGGCTTCATCGGTGTAACCCTCGGCGTGCTTTCACTGCAGGCGGGGTGGGTTTCATCGCAGCTACTCTGGGCTTGGCTTGTTATGCTCGGAGTGTTTATTGTGGACGCTACGTTCACTCTGATCAGGCGGCTGATTCGAGGCGACAAGGTTTACGAAGCGCACCGCAGTCATGCCTATCAATTTGCTTCGCGGCGTTTTGGTCGTCATCGGCCCGTTACGTTGGCAGTACTTACCATCAACATGATCTGGCTGTTCCCCATCGCAGTGTGCTCAGTCCTGTTCGATATTGAAGGGGTTTTGGCTGTCTTTGTCGCCTACTTGCCGTTGGTATTCTTGGCTTTCAAGTTTCATGCGGGTGAAAAGGAAAGAGCTGCTTGAGCAGTCGCTCAAGCTGGCGTTGTTTGTGCAATGTGTCGATAGAATTGTGTTTAGTGCATGGGCTCGTATGTGTGGTTGAACCCTGCGACGTGGGAGGTTGATGTGGATAGGATGCGCGCGCTACTGCTGGGATTGCCACGCCGATACAAGCGGGTCATACAGGTGATGGCGGATGTTTTTCTGGTGTGGTTTGCTCTTTGGGCCGCATTTGTCGTACGCCTTGGCGTCGACGAAATGATCAACCCGGTCAAGCTGCACTTGTGGTTGTTCGCCGTCGCCCCCGTTATTGCAATTCCACTGTTCATTCGCTTCGGCATGTATCGCGCGGTGATGCGCTACTTCGGTAACGATGCCTTGATAGCGATTGTCAAGGCGGTGTCTCTTTCTGCATTGGTGCTGGCATTGGTTGTCTACTGGTACAGCAATCACCAGAATGTTGTTCCCCGTTCTATCATTTTCAACTATTGGTGGCTCAGCCTGATCACGATTGGCGGGTTGCGCTTGGCAATGCGTCAGTATTTTTTGGGCGACTGGTTCACTGCTGCGCAGCACGTTCCGTTCACTCGCCGTGACGACGGCTTGACCAAGGTGGCCATCTACGGTGCTGGCGCCGCCGGTAATCAACTGGTAGCGGCGCTGCGTATGGGCCGTGTCATGCGCCCCGTTGCTTTTATCGATGACGACCTGTCTATTTCTGACCGAGTGATTTCCGGGCTTCAGGTCTACAAGCCAAAGAATATACAACGCATGATTGATGCAACCGGGGCCCAGGAGATCCTGCTCGCGATTCCATCATCCAACCGTGGACGGCGTCGTGAGATCCTTGGCTTTCTCGAGGGCTTTCCTCTGCATGTGCGAAGCGTCCCCGGGTTCATGGACCTGGCCAGCGGCCGCGTCAAGGTCGATGATATTCAGGAGGTCGATATCGCCGACTTGCTGGGGCGTGATTCAGTACCCGCCCAAAGTGAGTTGCTCGAGCGTTGCGTCAAGGGCCAGAGCGTTTTGGTTACCGGAGCAGGCGGGTCCATCGGTTCGGAGCTTTGCCGTCAGATTCTTGCCCTGCAGCCAACGACTTTGCTGTTGTTCGACCACAGCGAGTTCAATCTCTACACTATTTTAAGTGAGCTGGAACAACGCGTGACGCGTGAGTCGCTGCCTGTTCGGCTTCTCCCAATCCTGGGGTCCGTGCGCAATCAAGACAAGCTACTGGAAGTGATGAAGGCCTGGCGAGTAGACACGGTTTACCATGCTGCGGCCTACAAGCATGTACCCATGGTCGAGCACAATATTGCTGAGGGAGTGTTGAACAATGTGATCGGTACTTTGAATTCAGCGCAATCAGCACTCCAGGCTGGCGTTTCAAATTTCGTACTGATTTCTACCGATAAAGCTGTTCGCCCAACCAATGTGATGGGCAGCACGAAGCGCTTGGCGGAAATGACCCTACAGGCACTCAGTCGCGAACTGGCGCCCGTGTTGTTCGGTGATAAAGCCAATGTGTCGCGAGTGAACAAGACCCGCTTCACTATGGTTCGATTTGGCAATGTATTAGGCTCATCGGGATCGGTAATTCCGCTGTTTCACAAGCAAATCAAATCCGGCGGGCCGCTGACGGTCACCCATCCCAAGATAACCCGTTATTTCATGACGATACCCGAAGCTGCGCAATTGGTGATTCAGGCAGGCTCCATGGGATTGGGCGGCGATGTGTTTGTGCTCGATATGGGCGAGCCGGTAAAAATTGTCGAGCTCGCCGAAAAAATGGTGCATTTGTCGGGGCTGAGTATCAGGTCCGAGCAAACCCCCCATGGCGATATTGCGATTGAGTTCACCGGTCTGCGCCCGGGTGAAAAGCTCTACGAAGAGCTGCTGATAGGCGACAATGTGGTGGCGACTCCGCACTCTATGATTATGAGTGCGAATGAAGATTACCTGTCATGGGAAGTCCTGAAGGGGAAACTTTCGGAACTGCTGGCAGCGGTTGACAGGGACGACTACAGCCGCGTTCGGCAATTATTGCGTGACACCGTCAGCGGCTATTCGCCGGACGGGGAAATTGTCGATTGGATGTACTTGCAGCGTCGGTTTGAGCCCTGATCGCGAGGAATAGTGTAGGGGGGGGCCTGATGTGCCCAGCGTCGCTGAATAAATTCCGTTGACCGGACTGCTGTTTTTGCTGCCTGGTTTAAATGGGTGATGGCAGCGTGCCATGCAGTTAGCTATTATGGGTCTTTTTCACGCTATCCAAAAAAGCTTCAGTGTGAAGTGCTTGGTTAGTCGATTTTAATGTTCGACATTCTTCGTTGGTGTGCAAAAAATGAATCTTTCCAATGTGTTTATTTGTATTGGCTGTGCTTTCGCGGTGGCTTCAGGTCAAGTGCTAATGAAGGTTGCGAGTCTTTCCTGGAATGAGATGGGCGGTCTGTTTAACATTCGGACCCTGTCGTGGTTGGTCACTGCATTTGCTGTATATGGTCTTTCTTCACTGGTCTGGATTTATGTGTTGAGGCACATCCCGTTATCTCAAGCCTATCCTTTTTTGTCTATTACGTTTTTGTTGGTGCCGATAGCCAGTGCGGTGTTTTTTTCTGAAAAATTTGATTGGGTTAACGTGGCGTCGGCGGTGTTGATCGTGGCAGGAGTCTCGTTGAATTCTTTCGTTCGGCAAAACATTTCATAATTTAAGTGATTTCAATTTAAATTGGCATACTCACAGGTTTGGGTTACTTATGTTAGAGAAGATACCTTCATCGGTTCGCATTGCAGTTGTTATTCCTTGTTATAAAACAAAAAAAATCATTTTGGATGTCATTGGCCGAATTGGCGGGGAGGTCGCTGCAATCTATGTTGTTGATGATAAATGTCCAGAAAGTACCGGCGATTATGTAAAGCGTGAGTGTGCCGATCCGCGGGTCCATGTTGTATTCAACTCAGTAAATCTAGGCGTTGGTGGCGCGGTGATGGCGGGCTATTCTGCCGCGATTGCTGACGGTTGCGACATACTGGTTAAAATCGACGGTGATGGGCAAATGGACCCTGCGTTGATTTTGAGTTTTGTCTCCCCGATCATTGCGGGACAAGCGGATTATGTAAAGGGCAATCGTTTTTTTGATCCCGAGTCGTTGAACGGCATGCCGTTTATCCGGCTGTTCGGCAACGCGGTACTTTCGTTTCTTACTAAACTCTCCACGGGTTACTGGCATTTATTCGACCCGACCAATGGCTATACTGCCATTCATAGTGAGGTCGCAAAACTGCTGCCCTTGGAAAAAATCAGTCAGCGTTATTTCTTTGAAACAGACATTTTATTCCGGCTCTCGTTGCAAGGCGCCGTTGCGCACGATTTGCCTATGTCTGCGCATTATGCGGACGAAGAAAGCAATCTTAAGATCGGCAAGGTGATCCCTGAATTCCTAGCCAAGCACTTCAAAAACACCGCAAAACGGTTTTTCTATCGATATGTACTGCGTGATTTCTCCTTGGCGACTATCGAGTTTGTGTTGGGAATGGTGTTGCTCGTATTTGGCTTGACCTATGGAGCGACCCATTGGTACGCCTCTGTGCAAACGGGTACCCCCGCCACGGCAGGTTCAGTAATGATTGCCGCGTTGCCGCTTCTGACAGGCATTCAGTTTTTGTTGGCTTTTTTTAACTACGACATCCTGGCAGTCCCCAAACGTGCCCTGCACCCGGCTTTATCACATCGCTCAAGCATCGTATTGAACATCGCCGAAAGGCAGAAGGAGAGGGCCTGATGTCTTGGTTTTTGCTACTGCCTTTGGCGTCTATCGCAGGGTATGTTTTCGCATTGGCGCGGCATACATCCGTGCGATGGAGCGTGGCACCTATTACGGTGCTCAGTGCAATTGTGCTGGTACTGTTTTTTTCTGATTTTGTTTCTCTTTTACGCCCGGTAAGCTTGTGTTTGACGTTTGGCGGTATTGCGATGCTTGCGATGGAATGCAAGCAGTACTATAAAAAACATGGGTTTTCTTTTTCCACTGCAATCGTTCGAAATGTCTCACTCGTTGGGTTGGCGATCTTTTTTCTAATTGACGTTAATAAAAATGCTCAGTTTGTAAGCTGGGACATGTTCTCTCATTGGGGGGCAATAATTAAGTTAATGGAGTTCGCGAACACTGCTATCGATTTGAATAATCATGGCTACCGCCTTTACTTTCAGGACTATCCTCCTGGCGCTGCGTATGTTGCCTACTATTTTCTTCGGTTTACCGGCTTTCACGAGAACATAGCAATATTTTCTCATGCTCTGCTGTTGCTGTTCATAGGTTTGCCAGCGGTTGCAGCATCGAACGCATCATTTCGTACGCAGGGATTGCTTATAGCGGCGTTGACGTTTGTCTTAGTCATGCTGATGGGGCAGGGCTGGTCGACTATTTTGATCGATCAAATTGTCGGTGCACTGTTTGGTGTGACACTCGCGATCTATTGGGTCGAGCGTAACGAGCCAAACCGTTGGATTGCGCTCCCGCCAGTGTTTGGTTTCTTGGTATTAACGAAGGATTCAGGTGCAAGTTTTGCCGTCGCCGCGATTGTTTTGATACTGGTTGTACACTGGTACAGAACTCGCCGTCAGGCAGTTGGATCGTTCGGTGGAACAAGCACGTGGAAGGTATTAGCTCTTTGCGTGCTCGTGCCGGTGGCAGTGAGTTACTCATGGTCGGCACACGTCAAGAGCGCTGAGCTGGGCCGATCACTTGCCGGTATTTCGATCAGTGGGATGATCAAGCAAGCCTCTCATTGTTGTACAACCGATCGTGAACACTTCGTTCTCGCCAGGTTTTCGGATCGTATGCTTGGTGTCGAGCCCGAGGCGGCAAGGGCGGGCAAAAGCACCGGTCAGGTAATTAAGCAAGTTGCGACTACGCACTGGGATGCGCCAGGAAAATTAGCGCTCGCATTGTTTGTAGTTGGGCTTCTGATTGCAGTGTTGCAAGCCAATAGTGCAGACCGTCGTAGCTATGCACTGTTGGTTCTGGGGATCAGCGCGGGAGGGGTTGTCTATTGCCTGCTTTTGTTGCTTTATTACCTGTATGGATTTAGTGATTCTGAAGGGCGGGCTCTAAGTTCATTTGAACGCTACTATGGTTCATATGCCTTGGGTACAGCCTTCCTGCTCTTGGCGGGGTTGGGCTCATTGCCATTTTCTTCAAGAACGCAGAAAATTTCAGGGATGATCTTGCTGTTAGCGTTGCTTGCTCCCATTACTTGGCTGGGCCGCAGCAGCATCCAGCCCTATTTATGGAAGGGCGGTCCCGAGTATTTCCCCACCCGCGATGAATTGGTCCGACCTCTGATACATCCATTTGTCGATGAGGCTTACCCGCGAGTGAGTGTCCTGGTCGTCTGGCAGGCCGAAAAGCCATCAATTGTTGGATTGGAATACTGGATCTTGCGTTACGAGCTCACCCCGCGCACACCGCAAGCGGGAGGCTGTTTCTCCTTCGGGCCTCCGTTGTATCCAGGTGATACCACGACGTGCAATTGGGCCGAAGATACATTCAAACGCACCTTGGTTAATAACCACTACGTGTTCGTCGGCAGTGGGCTTCAGTCGTTGCGGAAGGCCTATCCATCTGTTTTTGATGAGACAACGGCGACGGGTAACTCTGCAATACTCAAGGTCACTCAGGATACGCCAGGTATCATCATCTTGAAGAAGTGGCGCGGCGAGCCGCGTTGATACTTCAGAGTATGGCTATCACCGCTGGAGCACCCGGCAGTGGTAGCCATACCCCGCTCTGAAGATGGTTTGCTAACACCTTGTAACCCTCCCACTTTTGACTCTCCCACAACATCACCTAAGTTTGAAAAGCAGCTTCGGAAAGCTGCTTTTCTCTCATAGATGTCAAGGAGCGTCACCCATGCAAAACGCCTACATTTCTTCCCTGGTTTTCGCCTTCCTCACCACTCTCTCCGTCACCACCACCGCAGCCCCTTCGATCAAACCCGAAGCGCCAACCCCCATCACAGCGCAAATAACCAAGGCCGAGCAAGCTACCAAGGTCAACCTGAACGCCGCCGACGCTGAAACCCTGCGTCGTGACTTGTTTGGCATCGGCGCCGCCAAAGCAAAGGCGATAGTCGCCTACCGCGATAGCAACGGTCCGTTCACGGCAGTGGATGAGTTGTTGGAGGTGAAGGGCATCGGCAAGGCGTTGCTGGAGAAGAACCGCGATAGGCTGTCGATCAATTAATCAGCCAGGAGGCCGGTCATTGATCGGCCTTTTCATCCTCTCGGATCTGCGTTTTCAAGGTGTCTCGCACCACGTCCATGATCCGCGTTGCCAGCTGCGGATTTTCGACACTCCTGGCCAGCACCGGTGCGCCCACCAGTGTTGACATCATCACCAGTGCCTGAGCGTCAGCACGGCCCTCACCCAACGCTGTTTCAATCTGTTTGATCCGTGCATCGAGCACTGCATCCGTTGTCGGACTAGGCTGGCCTCGCAGCCCTAGTTCGGAGCACATGGTCGGCAACGGGCAGCGGGGAGGAGTGGTGCCAGTCCGACAGGTAGCTGTCGATGAATGCGTCCAATGGGCGTTCCTGGCTGAACAGCATCTCGGAGTGGGCATCGAGCTCTGCGGCCGAAGCGAGCAGGGCTTTTTCCACCAGTTCGTCCTTGGACTTGAAGTATGCGTAAAACCCGCCATGCGTCAGGTTCAGCGCTTTCATCAGCGGTTGCAAGCCGGTGGCGCCAATGCCGTCGCGGCGAAAGCGCACGGACGCTTCCTTGATGATGCGCTGATGGGTTTGGGCTTTATGGTCTTGGGAGTAACGCATAGGGCTGCCTCGGTAACGAGATGGCAGTTTAACGGAGTTGAACGTTATTACACATCCAGCGAAGCGCAGCGGTTGGCACGAAAAGTGATTACGTCTACGCAGAGGATTGTTCAACAATCGTGGGGGAGTGATGACACTCAGTCTATCGTTAGCCGACCAGATCGCCTTGGAGCTTCGCGCCGACATTATTGGTGGGCGGCTGCTACCGGGAATGGCGTTGGTCGAGGTGGAATTGGTAAAGACTTATAACGCATCGCGCAACACGATACGCGAAGCGTTGCATCGCCTGGGGCAGGAAGGCCTGACCCGGTACGTGCGAAACAAGGGGGTGATGGTCCGGCGCCTGGAGCGCGAAGAGGTGCGTGACTTGTTTGTAGTCCGGCGCACCCTGGAGTTGCAGGCCATAGCTCAGAGCGGCGCATTGACTGTCGATCAGTCCGAGCGCATGCAAAATGCTATCGACGCTACCACCCTGGCACGGGAGCGTGAAGATTGGCACGCCGTGGCCACCCACAGCCTGGTGTTTCACCAACAGATTGTCGGGTTGATGCGCAGCCCGTTGTTCAACGAGTTTTTCGCCCAGGTGATCGCCCAGTTACGCCTGGTGTTTTGTGCGGCACCCGATGAGCAGCGTTTCCAGTCGCCCTGGCTGGAGCGTGACCGCGAGATATACGCGCTATTGGTCCAAGCAGACAAACCGGCAGCAGGGCAGGCGCTGAGTTTGTATCTGGACGATTCGGAACGTGTGTCGCTGGCTCTGTTCACTCACCCTTGATCGAGGAGTTCCATGATGTACAAAGACTATCCGGCGGCCTATCAGGTCAGCAAAGGCTCGGCGCTGCAGATTGATACGGCGTTTTATGAGGGTATTCGTGATCGCGCCGACCAACGGACTTTGATCGAAAAATTCGAGGTGCCGATTCGTACGGGCAGGGCATGGAACGTACCGGCCGGACATGTGTTCCGGGTGACCACGCCGGTTGGCCCGCAGGTGGGCGACTTTAATGTGTGGAACGCCCATGACCCACGCGAGCGGCTCTGGGCTGCACGCACGCGGCAGTTGCAGTGCGCCCATGTCAGCACCCATGACCGCTTGTGGTCGAACCTGCCGTTTCTGCGCCCCCTGGTGACCATCACCGATGACAGCTTGGCGAGCTACGGCATCGATGAACACGGCGGGCGCCTTCACGATCTGCTCGGTACGCGCTGCGATCCGTATGTAAACCGTATGCTCACCGGCGAGGATTTCCATCACCATTGCCATTCGAACCTGACGCGGGCGGTTTTACCCCACGGCCTGACGGAGTTCGATGTGCATGACGTGCTGAATATTTTCCAGTGCACCGGCCTTAATCATGACGACATGTATTTCATGAAGGCGTGCCCGGCGCAGAAGGGCGATTACCTGGAGTTCTTTGCCGAAATTGATCTGCTGTGCGCGCTGTCCACGTGCCCGGGCGGGGACTTGTCACTGCCGATGTGGGGCCCGGACGGGCAGGACCCGCTGACGGTGTGCCGTCCGCTGGGTGTTGAGATCTATCGGCTGGAGGAGGCGTTGCTCAGCGGCTGGAGCCAGCCGGAACGTGCTGCCTACAAAGGGCAGCACGGGTTGCATATTGCCAAGGCGGCTTGGGAGTAACCCAAGGCTCAGCGATCTTGCGAGTCCTTGGCATCCGCCTGCGCATTGCGCTCGGCCACGCGTTTGCGTTGTTCGTCGGTGAGTTCCACTTTGTTGGCGCTGTCACGCAGCATCAGCAGCCCGCCGACGATCGACCCGATCGCCACCACCATAATCAACCATGCATACCACGGCATAACGCTCTCCTTGAGGCAGATTGCCGTGGGAGGTTTTTCCCACGGTAATAACTGCTTTGAGTTACAGGCTTTCTGAGTAGTTCAGTGTAGGCCTGTTCCGCCTCAAAACCTTAGAGCCCGGTCAACATTGCATCTGCCGGTGCCGCGGCGCGGTCGTGCGCGGTCATCTGGAAGTAGATGAAGCCGACCACCATGAAGCCGAGGAAGATCATGCCGATCAGCGCGTTGAACCAGGCCATGGCCACCAAGCACACCACCGCCAGCACCAGCGCGATGCCCGGTACGATCGGGTAGCCCGGTGCGCGGAAGGTGCGTTCCAGCAGCGGTTCGGTCTTACGCAGTTTGAACAGGCTGAGCATGCTCATGATGTACATCACGATGGCGCCGAATACGGCCATGGTGATCATTGCAGCAGTCAGGGTCATGCCGCCCAGGTTGATCAAACCGTCGCTGTAGATGGCGGCAATACCGACCACGCCGCCAGCGATGATTGCCCGGTGCGGTGTATGAAAACGCGACAGCTTGGCCAGGAACGACGGCAGGTAGCCGGCCCGAGCCAGGGCGAAGAATTGGCGCGAGTAGCCAAGGATGATGCCGTGGAAGCTCGCCACCAAACCGAACAGGCCGATCCACACCAGCATGTGCAGCCAGCCGGAGCTTTCGCCTACTACGGTTTTCATCGCCTGGGGCAGCGGGTCGTTGATGTTCGACAGGGTGCGCCAGTCGCCCACGCCGCCGGCGAAGAACATCACGCCCATGGCCAGGATCACCAGGGTCAGGATGCCGCTGATGTAGGCTTTCGGAATGGTGCGCTTGGGATCTTTCGCTTCCTCGGCCGCCATGGCCGCGCCTTCGATGGCGAGGAAGAACCAGATGGCGAAGGGGATCGCTGCGAACATTCCGGCAATCGCCGGGGCGCCGAAGGTGTCGGAGCCGGCCCAGCCATTGAGGGCGAAGTTGCTGAAGCTGAACGCGGGGGCGACCACGCCCATGAACACCAGCAGTTCGGCGACGGCGAGTACGCACACCACCAGTTCGAAGGTGGCGGCGAGTTTCACGCCGAGGATGTTCAGGCCCATGAACACGATGTAGGCGCCGACGGCTGCGTGTTTCGGATCGAGTGCGGGAAACTGCACATTCAGATACGCACCGATGGCCAAGGCGATAGCGGGTGGGGCGAACACGAATTCGATCAGGGTCGCCAGGCCGGCAATCAGGCCGCCTTTTTCTCCAAACGCGCGGCGGCTGTAGGCAAAGGGCCCACCTGCGTGGGGAATGGCGGTGGTCAGTTCGGTGAAACTGAAGATAAAGCAGGTGTACATCGCGGCGACCATCAACGAGGTCACCAGGAAGCCCAAGGTCCCGGCCACGCCCCAGCCATAGCTCCAGCCGAAGTATTCCCCGGAAATCACCAGCCCGACCGCGATGCCCCACAAATGCAGGGTGCCCAAGGTGGGTTTGAGTTGTGTGTTCATCGTATTGCGCTCCCTGAACCGGTTGGAATGATTCAAGGTGTTGCAGCGGCCATGCCAGCCTGAGAATCATTGTCGTAAAGCTGCGCTACTGTCGTTTGGGGGATGGTTTGGCGTTTGAAATTTTCTGTTGCTGCACCAGATAAGTGCGGCGGTGACTGTGCCGGTGCTATCGGGAGCAAGCTCCCTCCCACACTTGACCGAGTTGTCACGCCGAGCGCCGATCAACCTGTGGGAGGGGGCTTGCCCCCGATAGCACCCGCCCAGGCGCCGAAACCCCCGGTGTAAACCCCGCATAAACCCACTCTTTACGCCATCTTTACGCCCCACCCAGCCCCTCGCTCTCGTTCCTTTACACCACTCCTGCCGACAATTGCCCCACACGCGGCACTCGCCGCTAAACGGAGAGACTTCCATGAGCGTTCTGGACGGGGTGTCACTGCTATTGGCCGTGGCGCTGTTCATTTATCTGCTGGTTGCGCTGTTACGCGCGGATCGGAACTAGGAGCAGGCTATGCACAGTTATGACTATTGGCTGATCATCGCCTTCTTCGCCGTGGTACTGGTGCCGGCCCCGTTCCTGGGGCGGTTCTATTACAACGTGATGGAAGGCCGGCGCACTTGGCTCACGCCGCTGCTCGGGCCCGTGGAGCGCGCGTGCTATCGCCTCTCGGGCGTGGACGCGCAGCAGGAACAGAGCTGGCAGAAATACATGCTGGCGTTGCTGGCGTTCAACCTCGCCGGGTTTGTGTTGCTGTTCTCGATCCTGTTGTTCCAGGGCTACTTCCCACTGAACCCGCAGAAGTTGCCGGGCCTGGAGTGGACCCAGGCCTTCAACACCGCAGTCAGTTTCATCACCAACACCAACTGGCAGTCCTACAGCGGTGAAGCGTCCCTGAGCTACCTCAGCCAGATGGCCGGCCTCACCGTGCAGAACTTCGTCAGTGCGGCCACCGGCCTGGCAGTCCTGGTCGCGCTGTGCCGTGGGATCGGTCGCAAATCCACCCAGACCCTGGGCAACTTCTGGGTCGACATGACCCGCGCCACGCTCTACGGCCTGTTGCCGTTGTGCCTGGTGATGGCGTTGTTCCTGGTGTGGCAGGGCGTGCCGCAAACCTTCGCGCATTACGTTGATGCCGTGACCCTGCAGGGCGTCGACCAGGTGATCCCTTTGGGCCCGGCAGCCAGCCAGATTGCCATCAAGCAACTGGGCACCAACGGAGGCGGTTTCTTTGGCGTGAACTCGGCGCATCCGTTTGAAAATCCGACGGCCTGGGCCAACCTGTTCGAGGTGTCGGCGATCATCCTGATCCCGGTGGCGCTGGTGTTTACCTTCGGCCATTACGTGAAGGATCTGCGTCAGAGCCGGGCGATTCTCGCTTGCATGCTGGCCCTGTTCCTGATCGGCGGCGCGACCTCGCTGTGGGCCGAATACCAGCCCAACCCGACCCTGAACAACCCGGCGGTTGAGCAGACCGCACCGCTGGAAGGTAAAGAAGCGCGCTTCGGCACCACTGGCACCGTGTTGTGGTCGGTGACCACCACCGCGGCGTCCAACGGTTCGGTCAACGGCATGCACGACAGCCTCAGCCCCCTCAGCGGGATGGTGGCACTGGTCAACATGATGGTCGGCGAAGTGATCTTCGGCGGCGTCGGCGCCGGTATGTACGGCATGTTGCTCAACGTGTTGATCGCGGTGTTCCTCGCCGGCCTGATGATCGGCCGCACTCCGGAATACCTGGGCAAGAAGCTGCAGGCCAAGGAAGTGCAATTGCTGGTCGTGACCCTGATGGTGATGCCGATCGGCGTGCTGGTGCTCGGTGCCCTCGCTTCCAGCCTGCCCGGCCCGGCCGGTGCGATCAGCAACCCTGGCCCCCACGGGTTCAGCCAGTTGCTCTATGCCTACACCTCGGCCAGTGCCAACAACGGTTCGGCGTTCGGCGGCTTCAGTGCCAACACGCCGTTCCACAACCTGATGCTGGGCCTGGGCATGTTGATCGGTCGCTTCGGCTACATCCTCCCGGTACTGGCCCTGGCCGGCAGCCTGGCGATGAAGAAGACCGCACCGATTGGCCAGAACAGCTTCCCCACCCATGGTCCGCTGTTCGTGACCCTGTTGACCGTGACCATTTTGCTGGTGGGCGGCCTGACCTTCCTGCCGACACTGGCACTGGGCCCTATTGCTGAACACCTGAGCATGGCTGCTTTTAAATGAAGAGCCGAGGGATATGAAAATGAACATGCCTGCAAAAAACGCGAGCCCGGTCAAAACCCACGAACCCGCCAAAACCGCGATCTCCGCGCTGTGGCGCCCGGCGCTGGTCCAGGCGTTCGTCAAGCTCGACCCACGGCAACTGCAACGCTCGCCGGTGATGCTGGTGGTCGAACTGACCGCCATCCTCACCACCGTGCTGTGCCTGGTGCCCGACACCGCCGTGCCGACCTTCGTCGCCGCGCAAATCGCCGTGTGGCTGTGGTTCACCGTGCTGTTCGCCAACTTCGCCGAAGCCTTGGCCGAAGGGCGTGGCAAGGCCCGCGCCGACAGCCTCAAGGCCGGTAGCGAAGGCCTCAGCGCTCGGCGCAAGGAGGCCGATGGCAGCTTCAAGGTCGTGCCCGCCACCAGCCTGCGCAAAGGTGATGTGGTGCGCGTCGCCGCCGGGGAAATGATCCCCGGCGACGGCGAGGTCATCGAAGGCATCGCCGCGGTCAACGAAGCGGCGATCACCGGTGAATCCGCGCCGGTGATCCGCGAATCCGGCGGCGATCGCTCGGCCGTCACCGGCAACACGCGCCTGGTCTCGGACTGGCTGCTGATCCGCATCACCGCCAACCCCGGCGAGTCCACGCTGGACCGCATGATCGCGCTGGTGGAAGGCGCCAAACGCCAGAAAACCCCCAACGAAGTGGCGCTGGATATCCTGCTGATCGGCCTGACCCTGATCTTCCTGCTGGTGGTCGTGACCCTGCAGCCGTTCGCCCACTTCGCCAATGGCAGCTTGCCCCTGGTGTTCTTGGTCGCCCTGTTGGTGACGCTGATTCCGACCACCATCGGCGGCTTGCTCTCGGCCATCGGTATCGCTGGCATGGACCGCCTGGTGCGCCTCAACGTGATCGCCAAGTCCGGTCGCGCCGTGGAAGCGGCGGGGGACGTGCATGTGTTGTTGCTGGACAAGACCGGCACCATCACCTTTGGCAACCGTCGCTGCGCGGCAGTGGTGGCGGCGCCGGGCGTGAGCGGCCGGGAACTGGCCGAGGGCGCGCTGCTGGCGTCCCTGGCGGATGACACGGCAGAGGGTAAATCCATCGTTGAATACCTGCGGGCCCTGCACCCACAGGCCGAGCCGTCCCTGGCGGAACTGACCGCCGTGCCGTTCACCGCCGAAACCCGTTTGTCCGGCGTCGACTATCAGGGCCGCGTATTCCGCAAAGGCGCCGTGGACTCGCTGCTGGCGTTTATCGGTCAGCCTCGCGGCGACCTGCAACCGGCCCTGTCGCGGGAAGTCGACAAGATCGCCCAGAGCGGCGGCACGCCGTTGCTGGTGTGCGTCGATGGCAAGTTGCTCGGTGCGATCCATCTGAAGGACGTGGTCAAGCCCGGCATCCGCGAACGGTTTGCCGAGCTGCGCAAGCTGGGAATCCGCACCGTGATGGTCACCGGCGACAACCCGCTGACAGCGGCCGCGATTGCCGCGGAAGCCGGCGTGGACGACGTGTTGGCCGAAGCCACCCCGGAGAAAAAACTCGCGCGGATTCGCCACGAACAGAACGACGGTCGACTGGTGGCGATGTGCGGCGACGGCGCCAACGACGCCCCGGCGCTGGCCCAGGCGGACGTCGGCATGGCGATGAACGACGGCACCCAGGCTGCCCGCGAAGCGGCCAACATGGTCGACCTCGACAGCGACCCGACCAAGCTGCTGGACGTGGTGCAGATCGGCAAGGAATTGCTGGTGACCCGCGGCGCGCTGACCACCTTTTCCATCGCCAACGACGTGGCCAAGTACTTCGCGATCCTGCCGGCGCTGTTCGCCTCGATCTACCCGCAACTGGGCGTGCTCAACGTGATGCACTTGCAGAGCCCGCAGAGCGCGATCCTCTCGGCCATCGTGTTCAACGCGCTGATCATCGTCGTGCTGATTCCCCTGGCGCTGCGCGGTGTGCGGGTGCAGGCGGCGAGCGCGGCGGCGTTGCTGCGGCGCAACCTGTTGATCTACGGCCTGGGCGGGATTGTGGTGCCGTTCGTGGGCATCAAGGCGATCGACATGTTGCTGACCGCGCTGCACCTGGTTTGACCCGATGCCTGTGGGCACCGGCAAAGCGGTGGCCACAGGTTGCACTGACCGAATCGAGGAATTTGAAATGTCCAATATCATCCGCCCGGCCCTGAGCCTGCTGGTCCTCATGACCCTGATCACCGGCGTCGCCTACCCGTTGGTGGTGACCGGCGTCGCCCAGGTTGCCTTCCCGGACCAGGCCAACGGCAGCCTAGTGCGCGACGCCAGCGGCAAGGTGCGCGGCTCCAGCCTGATCGCCCAGGACTTTACCGGCGACAGCTGGTTCCACCCGCGTCCTTCGGCAGGCGCGTTCGCGACCGTGTCCAGCAGCGCGAGCAACCTGGGGCCAAGCAACCCGGCGCTGGCCACGCGCGTGTTCGATGACGCGAATAAACAGTTCGTGCCCGCGCAAGGGCCGGTGCCGTTAGCCTCGCTGACTACCTCCGGCAGCGGTCTTGATCCACACTTGCCTCCGCAGGCGATTGCCTATCAACTGGCGCGGGTAGCCGCCGCGCGGAATGTGCCGGTGGCCACCCTGCAACGCTTGCTGGATGAACACATTGAAAGCCCACTGGTGGGCCCGCCGGTGGTGAATGTGCTGGCGCTGAACATGGCCCTGGAAAAATTGTAAACAGGAGCGCCGCTATCGCGGGCAATGCATTCCACATGTGGGAGCGGGCTTGCCCGCGATAGCGCCCTGAAAGACACCCTATAAACCCCTGAAGGAACCCCCGCGCATGAGCGACTCCGGCCGCGCCGATGCCCTGTTAGCCGATCTGCCCCGGGACGGCCGTGGCCGGCTTAAAGTCTTCCTTGGCGCCGCGCCGGGTGTGGGCAAGACCTATGCCATGCTCCAGGCCGCCCACACGCAGTTGCGCCAGGGCGTCAGGTTGCTCGCTGGCGTGGTCGAAACCCACGGCCGCGCCGAGACCGAAGCGTTGCTCAGTGGCCTGCCGCAGCAACCGTTGCTGCGCAGTGAATACCGGGGCGTGATGCTCGAGGAAATGGACCTGGACGGCCTGCTCGCTGCCAAGCCGCAACTGGTGCTGGTGGACGAACTGGCCCACAGCAACGCGCCCGGCAGCCGCCATGAAAAGCGCTGGCAGGATATTCAGGAACTGCTCGCCGCCGGCATCAACGTGTTCACCACGGTCAACGTCCAGCACCTGGAAAGCCTCAACGATCAAGTGCGTGGCATTACCGGCGTGCAGGTGCGCGAAACCCTGCCAGATTGGGTCCTGCAGGAGGCCGATGAGCTGCTGCTGATCGACCTGCCATCCCGCGAGTTGCTGGAGCGCCTGCGCGACGGCAAGGTGTATGTGCCGGAACAGGCCCGTGCGGCCATCGACGCGTTTTTCACCCAGACCAACCTGATGGCCCTGCGCGAGCTGGCGATGCAAACCGCCGCGGCTCACGTCGACGACGACCTGGCCCAGGGTTACCGCCAACTCGGCCAGGCCGCGCCGGCCGTGCGCGGACGCTTGCTGGTCGGCGTCGACGGCGATGCGCAAGCCGAACGCCTGGTGCGCCATGCCAGCCGCGTGGCCCAGCGTCGCCATCTGCCCTGGACCCTGGTGCATATCGATAACGGCCGCGCACGCGATGAACAAGCACGCCTGCGTCTGCAAAATGCCCAGCAACTGGCCGAACGCCTCGGCGGTGACGTGGTGCTGCTGCGTGCGGGTGAGGTGACCAAGACGCTGATCCAGCATGCCGCCGAGCGCCGCGCCAGCCTGGTGCTGGTCGGGCAGTCGCGGATGAACTGGCGACGCCGGCTGTTCGGCGGTGGCGTGGCCGAGCGCCTGATGCGCAATGCGCGCGGTCTGGAAATCAATATCCTCGACAGCGACGACGTACCTGCACCGCCGCGCCTGCCGGATGTGCGCGGGCTGGTGTGGTTCGACTATGCGCTGGCGGTGGTCGCGACGGTGATCGCGGCGGCCCTGGCCTGGGCGGTCGCCAGTGTGTTGCCGTTGCCGAATATCTCGCTGGTGTTTCTCGCGGCGGTATTGCTGGTGGCGGTGCGCAGCAGCCTGGGGCCGTCCCTGATGTGCGCGGCGCTGTCGTTCCTGACGTATGACTTCCTGTTTATTCCGCCAAAATTCTCCTTCGCCATCCAGCGTGAAGAAGACGTACTGACTCTGTTGTTCTTCCTGCTGATGGCGGCGTTGACCGGCAACCTCGCGGCGCGCCAGCGTCGGCAGTTGCAGGCGTTGCGCGATACCCAGGAAGAAACCAGCGAGCTGCTCGACCTGTCGCGCAAACTCACCGCCGCCACCGACCGCCAGGCGGTGATCAGCGCGGCGGCGCATCACCTGGAAGGCTGGAGCGACCTGGATCTGTGCCTGGTCAACCGCGACGGCCAGGGCGCCTGGAAAGTCGAGACCGGCGGGCCGCTGACCTTCACCGAAGCCGAACGCGCCGCCGCCGACTGGGCCTGGCAGCATGACCAGCCGGCAGGTAAGGGCACCGGCACGCTGCCGTTCGGGCGCTGGTGGTGGTGGCCGTTGTCGGGCGAAGAGGGCCCGCTGGGGTTGCTCGGCGTCAGCGCAAAACCCGGTATGGAACTGAGCGGCCAGCGCCGTCGCTTGCTGACTGCCTTGAGCCAGCCGCTGGCCCAGGCGTTGGCCCGCGCGCAATTGGCGCAGGAGCTGGAGTCCGCGCGCCTGCACGGCGAGACCGAGCAACTGCGCAGTGCCTTGCTCGCCTCGGTGTCCCACGATTTGCGCACGCCGTTGACGTCCATGCGCGGCAGTATCGACAGCCTGCTGGCACTCGGCGAAGCCATCCCGCTGGAGGATCGCCGCGAGTTGCTCGAAGGCACCCGCGATGAAGCCGAGCGCCTCGACCGCTATATCCAGAACCTGTTGGACATGACCCGCCTGGGTCACGGCGCGTTGAAGCTGGCGCGCGATTGGGTCTCGCCCGGCGATATCGTCGGCAGCGCCCTCGGCCGTTTGCGCGCGGTGCTGGCGCCGTTGCAGGTGAGGATCGATGTGCCGTCTGAACTGCCGTTGCTGTATGTGCATGCCGCGTTGATCGAGCAGGCGCTGGTCAACGTGCTGGAAAACGCCGCCCGGTTCTCGCCGGCCCAGGGCCATTTGCACGTCAGCGCCGGGGTGTCGGATAACCAGCTATTCTTCGCCGTGGCGGACGAGGGCCCCGGGATTCCCGAAGACGAGCGCGCGAAGATTTTCGATATGTTCTACACCGCTGCCCGTGGCGATCGCGGCGGGCAGGGCACCGGTCTGGGCCTGGCGATCTGCCAGGGCATGGTCGGCGCCCATGGCGGGCATATCAGCGTCGCCGATGGGATTGGCGGGCGGGGCACTTGCATCACGCTGTTCCTGCCGCTGCCGACACAGCCTGGCCTGGAACGCGAGGCGTGAGCTACTCTCTTTTTTCGATGGATTTTGATTGGACACCATGAGCCAGACCGCGACGATTTTGGTCATTGACGACGAACCGCAGATCCGCAAATTCCTGCGCATCAGCCTGGCCTCCCAGGGCTACAAAGTGATCGAGGCCGGCACTGGCAACGAAGGCCTGGCCCAGGCCGCCTTGAGCAAGCCGGATTTGCTGGTACTCGACCTCGGCTTGCCGGACATGGACGGCCAGCAGGTGCTGCGCGAGTTTCGTGAGTGGTCGACGGTGCCGGTGCTGGTGTTGTCGGTGCGCGCCAGCGAAGTGCAAAAGGTCGAGGCGCTGGATGGGGGCGCGAACGATTACGTCACCAAACCCTTTGGCATCCAGGAGTTTCTGGCCCGCGTGCGCGCCTTGTTGCGCCAGGCCCCAGCGGGTGAAGCCCAGGAAGCGGCGTTGTGTTTTGGCCCGCTGACGGTGGACCTGGCCTTCCGCCGCGTATTGCTGGACGGCGCCGAAGTGGCGCTGACCCGCAAGGAATACGCGGTGCTGGCGCAATTGGCGCGACATCCGGGGCGGGTGATTACCCAGCAACAACTGCTCAAGGACATCTGGGGGCCGACCCATACCGAGGACAGCCACTACCTGCGCATCGTGGTGGGCCACCTGCGCCAGAAGCTGGCGGATGATCCGACTCAGCCGCGGTTTATCGTGACCGAGGCGGGGGTGGGGTATCGGTTGCTGGGGGCTTAGGCCTGGTGGGTTTTCGTTGGCTGTCAGGGCCCTATCGGGGGCAAGCCCCCTCCCACATTTTGAAATGTGTTCACAAATCAAACTGTGGGAGGGGCGGTGCGACGATTCGACTTGCCCCCGATGAGGCCCCCAGCCACACCGCCAATCTCAGTGCTGCTCACTCTCATACCGATCCAACGTATCACTGGCGATCTCGCGCCCCAGGGCGATCAGTTCCGGCGCCTTGTAGAACTCGAAAAACCGGCACACCCGCTTCGGCACGTTGATCAGCACATCCGGCGGGTAGCCGGCGATCTTGTATTGCGCCAGCGATGTCTGCATCACCTCGAAGCTCTGGTTGATCAGGTCCAGCAACGATGCCGGGCCGACGTTGTCGATGATGAACGAACCGGTCGCCGACTTCGGCGCCCCGGCTTTTTCCGGGGCGGCGGCGGGCTGCTGGGATTCCGGTTCGGCCGACTCCAGCCACGGGTTGATCTCGGCCGCTTGGGCCTGCAAGGCTTCCTGTTCGAGCTTCATCAACTGCTCGGCCTGCTTGCGGCGAAACGGCAAGTGCGAACCCAGCGACTTCGCCAGGCTGTTGAAGCGGCTCTTGAACGCCGGCGGCCGCTGGATCACCGGCAAGTGGTAGTGTTTCTGGTTGGTCGCGTTGAGGTTGACCGCAATGATCAAGTCGCAATGGCTCGACACCACCGGCACGATCGGCAGCGGGTTGAGCAGGCCGCCGTCCACCAGCATGCGGTTGCCCTGCATCACCGGGGTGAACAGGCTCGGAATCGCCGCCGATGCGCGCATGGCCTGGTGCAGGCAGCCTTCCTGGAACCAGATTTCCTGCTGGTTGGTGAGGTCGGTGGCCACGGCGGTGTAGGGGATGCGCAGCTCTTCGATATTGATCTCGCCGACGATCTTGCGGATCTGCCCGAAGACCTTCTCACCGCGAATCGCTCCCAGGCGGAAGCTCACATCGACCAGGCGCAGTACGTCGAGGTAATCCAGGCTTTCGATCCAGTTGCGATACTCATCGAGTTTGCCGGCAGCATAGATTCCGCCGACCACCGCGCCCATGGAGCAGCCGGCGATACAGGCGATGTCGTAGCCGCGCCGTTCGATTTCCTCGATCACACCGATATGGGCATAGCCCCTGGCCCCACCGGAGCCCAGCACCAAGGCAACACGCTTCTTCATGGTCGATGTCCTTCGTTAAGCAGGCGCCCACAATGCACCCAATACGGGGGCGGCTTCAATCTTCGCGCCACCGCGCAATATTTTTCCAGAATAGCGGCTAGGCTCGGGTATGCTCTGGCAATAGGCGCTTTTGATTTCGGGTGGCGGACAAGGCACTTTTCTTTGTAGGCAACGTCTACACGGTACGACCGTTTTTCTTTATTTTGAGGTGTCATCGATGAAAGCCTGGATGTGTGTGCCTGTGATCATGTTGGCCCTGGCCGGTTGCGCCGGGAAAACTGCCTATCGCGACAGCTGCGGCAGCCAATTGGACGCCGCGTGGAAAGAGCTGGACCTGGCCAAGGCCGAAGGCTTTGCCGGTACCGTGAGTTACTCCAAGGCCTTGTCCCTGTTGACCGGCGCCAAGACCCAGCAGCAATTCGAAGCGTTCGAAGGCTGCGCCAACAAGGCCGAGAAGGCGCGTTTCTATATTCGTGAGTCGCGCGCCGGCCGCTGATTCGTCGCAGCTGTCGAGTGCAACCAGGCTGCGTCAGCGGTTTGAGTGATGCAGGGATTATTCGTCGTCAGTGGAGGAAAACATGTCAGCCTTGGTAGATCAGTTAGTCGCTCAGGTCATCGGCCTGGAAGTAGGGTTACTGAGCTGCCAGGCTCGGCTCGCCGCCGTCACCGACGATGAAGCCCTGCATGATTTGCGCACCACCGTGCGGCGCCTGCGTAGCCTGTTGCGACCCTTGCGCGGCTTGCCGGGGGTCGAACAACTCGAATTGGCCGCCAGTACCGTCGGCCAATTGACCACCCCGTTGCGCGATCGTGAAGTGCTGGCCGCGCATCTGCACCAGCACGGTCACCATGCCGCCGCCGACCGTCGTCTGCGCCTGCAACCCGAGGCCTATCGCCACGTCGCCGAGGGCCCGGAGCTGGCGCACCTGCTGCAGATCCTCGATGCATTCCCGCGGTTTATCCGTGCCTCGCAACACCAGAAACTGCTCAGGGGCCTGCGCACGCGTATCGAGAAACGCCTGACCAAGCAATGGCACAACCTCGATGACGCCCTGCAGGACCCCAGCCACGATCGCCACCGTCTGCGCTTGTTGATCAAGCGCGTGCGCTACGCCGCCGAAGCCTACCCCGAGCTGGACAAGCTGCCGGTCAAGGCGATGTCGCGCCTCAAGCAAGCCCAAGGCGCCCTGGGCGATTGGCATGATTGCTGGCAGTGGCTGCTCCAGGCTGAGCATCAAGCCGATCTGCAGCCCTGTGTGACGATTTGGCGTCGCACCATGGCCCAGGCCGAAGGCGAGGCGGATCGGGTGCTGGACAAACTCTGCGCGGATTGTTTCTGAGACGGTCCGGTTTTTGGCCGGAATAGGCGCTGTACCTGGTGGGTGCGCTGGTTAAGATCGCTGCTCCGGTCTTTTTGATGTGAGGTCGCCATGCGCTTCAGTGATTTGCTCGACGCCGCCCGTAACCACCCGCTGGAGGTCACCATCCCCGCCGAATGGGCGCAGGGTCGCGCGACCTTTGGTGGCCTGGTGGCCGCTTTGCAATATGAAGCGCTACGCGCCCAGGTCCCTGCCGACCGGCCGTTACGCTCGTTGGCAATCACCTTTGTCGGCCCGGTCGCTGCGGATGTGCCCGCCAGTTATCACGTCGAAGTGCTGCGCGAAGGCAAGGCGGTCAGCCAATTGCTTGGCCGGGTGATGCAGAACGGTGAAGTGGCGACGCTGGTCCAGGCCAGTTTCGGCGCGTCCCGTGAGTCGCAAGTCGTGGTGGCGAGCGAGCCGCCGCCGACCTTCAAGCATTGGGATGAATGCCAGGAGCTGCCGTATATCCAGGGTGTCACCCCGGAATTCATGCGGCACCTGGCGATGCGCTGGAGTGTCGGCGGCCTGCCGTTTACCGGCAATACCTCCCGCGACATGGGCGGTTGGGTGCGCTTGCGCGGCGATGTGAAAGAAGAGCCGCTGACCGAGTCGCACATCCTCGCCCTGGTGGATGCCTGGCCGCCAGCGTTGCTGCCGCACCTGCGCAAGCCCGCGCCGGGCAGTACCCTGACCTGGACCATCGAGTTTATCCAGCCGCTGCAAGACCTCACCACACTTGACTGGTGCCAGTACTACGTCAACATCGAACACGCCCGTGACGGCTACGGCCATGCCGCTGCGGCGCTGTGGAGCCCGAGCGGCGAGTTGATCGCCATCAGCCGCCAGACCGTGGTGGTCTTCGCCTGACCTTCAGTGCCGGTGGCGCTGACGCCAGGCGCGCCACCAGCCACCGCTGAGCACAAAGCGCGGGAAGCTCACGAACTGCTCGACCAACAGGCGTTGGACTGCGTCTTTGCGGTCGCTGAACGGTTCACCGGCCTGGGCTTCCAGGCTGTGGCCATGCCGCTGCAAGGCAAGGCCGGCGAGGATGCCGACAACGCCCACAGCCAAACTGGCCAGGCTCAGGCTGAACACCCCGGAAACGACCAACAGAAACCCGATGATAAACAGCGGCACCGCGATCATGTGCAACGCCAGGTTGGTCGGGTGCTGGTGGTTTTGCGGGTACTGACGCCATTGCCAGGCGGGGAGATTGGGATGACGTTTGCCCATGATGATGAATCCTCTGTCCGTTGAAACAACTTGAACAGAGTTTAGGTCGGGTCGGCTGGCGCGGCGAATCAAGGCTGGCTATGGGGGCCATAGCCTCGCCTTGTATTGCTTATAGCTTCAACTGGCCAATCGCCTTGCTCAACTCCCCGGCCAATGTGGCGAGCTGATTGCTGGTGGTGGCCGAATCCACGGTCTGCTGCACGGTGTTCTCGGTCACATCACGAATACTCACCACGGCGCGGTTCATCTCTTCGGCGACATGGCTCTGCTGTTCGGCGGCGACGGCGATCTGGGTGTTGCTTTCGCGCATCTGCGCCACGGCGCCGGTGATTTCGGCCAGTGCCGCGCCGGCTTCCTGGGCCTGTTGCACGCAGTCATCGGCCTTGAACGAGCTTTCTTGCATGAAGTCCACCGCATCGCGGGTGCCGGCTTGCAGCGCCGAGACCATGAGCGTGATTTCGTCGGTGGAGGTTTGCACGCGTTTGGCCAGGTTGCGCACTTCGTCGGCGACCACGGCGAAACCGCGGCCCATCTCCCCGGCGCGGGCGGCTTCGATGGCGGCGTTGAGCGCGAGCAGATTGGTCTGTTCGGCGATGCTGTGGATCACGCTGACCACGCCGTTGATTTTCTGGCTGTCTTCGGCGAGTTTCTGGATCATCTCGGCGGTCTGTTGCACGCCGCTGGACAGCCCGGCGATTGAGCGCTGCACCCGATCCACCACTTCGCGGCCGCTGCCGGCGAGGGTGTCGGCGGTCTGGGACAAATCGCGGGTGGCGCCGGCGTGCTGGGCAATGTGGTGGACGGTGGCCGTCATCTCGTTGATGGCGGTGGCGGCCTGGTCGGTTTCGCTTTGCTGGCCGAGCATGCCGTGCTGCACCTCGTTCATGCTGCTGGCCAGACGCGCCGCGCCCTCATCCAGTTGCTTGGCGGTGCTGGCCACGGTGTTGACCACTCGCTGGTAGCCGGCTTGCATGGCATTGAACGCGCTGGCCATCTGCCCGACTTCATCTTTGCAGGCCAGCGGGACACGCGCCGATAAGTCGCCGGTTTTCTCGACGTGGAGCATCACGTCCTTGAGGGTGTTGAGCTGGCTGAGCAGGAAGCGGATCAGCAACTGCGAGGCGCAGAGCATCGCCAGCATCAGGATCAGCACCGCTACCGCGTAGTTGGCGAAGCGCTCACTGAACACCTGGCTCAGGCTCGGCGCATAAGCGAGCACGGCGACCTGTTGCCCGTCGGCGCGGGCGACCACTTCAGCGCCCATCAACGGGTTTTCGCCGAACAAGGGCAGGTGATTGAGTTCGACCCAGCCGCTGGCACTGCTCAGGTCTGACAGATCTTGATCAGCCAACTGTGGGACTTGGCCACGGGCAAACGTCAGCCACGCCTCGCCCTTGGGCAGCGCCTTGTCGGCCGGCCAGGCGCTGAGCAAGCGCGCCTGGGCTTGTGCCGAGGCCTGGGACGCCTGGCTGCGCGACTGCTGTTCGAGATGCACAGCGTATAGCACCAACAGCAGCGTGGTGATAAAGGCGACCGCGTTGACGGCCCAGAATTTGTATTTCAGCGAGATATTGCTAAGCCAGGCACCCATAGAAGGTTTTTCTCTGATAGCGGAAACAGCATTGGCAAGGTGCCATTATTGTGCCGCTACTGAAAAAATACCACTTTGATATGGGTCAATACGCCACATCAAACCACCGCGGGTAGGCCAAAAAAAATGCGCGCGCAGGCGGTGCTGTGCTGGGCCAGGTCTTCCGGGCTTTCGTTGCGGTGCAGGGCGACTTCGCGCAGCACCTCCGGCAGGTAGGCCGGTTCGTTACGGCCGTTTTTCGGTTTGGGCCGCAGGGTGCGCGGCAGCAGGTAAGGCGCATCGCTTTCCAGCATCAGGCGGCCCCGAGGAATTTCTCTGACCAGCGGATGCAGGTGCGTCCCACGGCGCTCGTCGCAGATCCAGCCGGTGATGCCGATGTGCAAGTCGAGGTCGAGGTAGCTGAACAGCGCCTGCTGCTCGCCCGTGAAACAATGCACCACGGCGGCGGACAAGTGATCGCGGTAATCCTTGAGGATCTCCAGCAGGCGCTGGTTGGCGTCGCGTTCGTGGAGAAACACCGGCAGTTTCAGCTCGACGGCCAGGGCCAGGTGTTCTTCGAGGACTTTTTCCTGCTGCGGGCGCGGTGAGAAGTCGCGGTTGAAATCCAGCCCGCATTCGCCCACCGCGCGCACGCGGCTGTCGTTGAGCAAACCACGTAGGCGTTGGGCGCTGTCGCCGTTCCAGTCGCTGGCGGAGTGGGGGTGGATGCCAGCGGTGCAGAACAGTCGCTGGCCGCTTTCATCCAGCTTTTCGCACAATTGCAGGGCCTGTTCGCTGCCGTCGACACTGGTGCCGGTGAGTACCAATTGTTGCACGCCGGCGGCATACGCACGCTCGAGAACGGCCTGGTGCTTCTCGTCGAAACTTGGGTTTGTCAGGTTGACGCCGATATCAATGAGTTGCATGGTGCTATCTCCGCCTGCGGCCGGAAAGCATATCAGAGCTGTAGATTTATAAGAAAAACCTAGAACTACAACGAGTTATAGCTGTCTTTGAACGTCGCAAGTGACATTGTGGTGGGTCTATCGCCTATCCTGGTGCCGCCGTTGCGTGCCTTGTCAGCGCATAAAGCGCTCTGTTTCTGACCTCCAGCCCCTCGTTTTTCGCGAAGGTGCTGGCCAGTATTCTTTCCGGAGAGCGGATGATCCGACCCTCGGCGTTGCTTATGTTGTGCCTGACGTTATCGCTGCCCATGGCGGCGGTCGCGCGGCTGGACGGGCCGCTGGAAGTGACCAAACCGAGCAAGGTGCGCGACCTGGCCGAGATTCGCTCCAGTCGTACCCTGCGCGTACTGGTCAACCAGAGCCGCAACAGTTCCGGCGAAATCCAGGGCCAGGCCATTGGTGTCGAATACCATCGCCTGCGTGCGTTCGAGCAGTACCTCAACGACCAAGCCCGCGATGGCCAGGAAATCAATCTGAAGGTCATCCCCAAGGCCAAGGACCAACTGCTCGGCGCGCTGGCGCGGGGTGAAGGCGATCTGGTAGCCCCCGGGGAATTGCTGGAAGTGAAGGCTACGCACAAGATCAGTGCGAGCGACCCGATTGCCAGCGGCGTGCCGTTATGGCTGGTGGGGGTCAAGGGCGAGCGCCGGTTCACCCGGCTGGAGCAGTTGTCCGGGCGCACATTGGCGCTGACCACCGGCAGCGCGGCGGCGGATGCGATCAACCAGGTCAACCAGAAACTGGCCCTGCACAAGCAGCCGCCGATCAAGGTGGAGTGGGTCGACCCGAGCCTGGCGGTGGAGGACGTGCTGGAGATGGTCCAGGCCGGCATCTTTCACCTGACCATCGTCGAGAAGCCCATCGCCGAACGTTGGTCGAAGATCCTGCCCAAGCTGCGCTTCGACAAGCAAGTGGTGATCAATGAGCCGGGCGAAGAGTATTGGTTCGTGCGGCAGGACGCCGCGATGCTGCGGGCGAGTATTGATCGCTTCCTCAAGACCTACCGCACGCCGTCCGACCAGGACGTGGCGTTTCAGCGCATTTATCGACGCCTTTACCAAGTGCGCAACCCGCTGGCCCGCATCGACCGCCAGCGCCTGGAGAAACTGCGTCCGATCCTGCAAAAACACGCGCGCGAGCAAGGCATGGATTGGTTGAACCTCGCCGCGCTGGCCTTCAAGGAGTCCGCCCTCGACCCAAGCGCGCGCAGCAGCGGTGGCCCCACCGGCCTGATGCAGATCACGCCTTCGGCGGCGCAGCGGGTGGGCGTGAACAATATCGAAAATCTCGACAGCAATGTGCAGGCGGGCGCACGTTACCTGTCGATGATCCGCCGCAAGTTTTTCGCCAGCCCCAAGCTCAACGAGCGTGAGCGCATGGCGTTCGTGCTGGCGGCCTACAACATGGGGCCGGAACGCGTGCAAGGCATGCGTACCGAAGCCAAGCGGCGTGGGTTGAACCCCAATCAGTGGTTCTTCCAGGTGGAGCGCATTGCCATGGAGCAGGTGGGGATGAGCGGCGTGAGCTATGTGAATAGCGTCAACAAGTACTACCTGGCGTTTGATCGGGAGCGGGACTCCCTGGAGCCGTCGGCGTTGGAGCCGAAAATCGCTTCGCGCAAGTGATCGATTTTATAGATATTAATCAGGCATTTTTTCAGCTTTTATCATTGCCTAAACTGATTAATATAGCGGCCAACCAACCCCTACTCTGAAAAGGATTATCCCCATGAGCCCACTGATCAAAAGCATCCTGTCCACCCGCGCCGGCTATGGCTTGACCATTCTGCGCATTGTCGTCGGCATCATCTTCGCCGCCCACGGTTCGCAAAAACTCTTTGGCTGGTTTGGCGGCTACGGCCTGGCGGGCACCGCGCAGTGGATGGAAAGCATCGGCCTGGCGCCGGGCACCCTGATGGCCTTGTTGTCGGGCGGTACCGAGTTCTTCGCCGGCCTGGCCTTGATCATCGGCCTGCTGGCACGCCCTGCGGCCTTGGGCCTGACGATCCTGTCGCTGGTGGCGATCTTCTCGGTGCATATCCATAACGGTCTGTTCATGGCGAACAATGGTTATGAGTTCGCCCTGGCCTTGCTCGGCGGCTCCCTGGCCGTCCTGTTCGAAGGTGCCGGCAAACTGTCCGCCGACCGCGCCATCACCCACTGATCGGTCTGTAACCGCTGGAGAAGGCCCGCCATGTCAGGCTGTGTGAAAACCTAGCAATTTGCCGCTCGGTTTAAGAAAATGCCCGTATCGCAAGATACGGGCATTTTTCTTATGCGCTATATCCAAGGTGAAGACCGCTCTCAGGGAACCCTATTTCCAGT
>Ga0208898_1000156_pt1 | contig 57700 bp, 44 predicted proteins | sample VirMetDEL_Mar_4_FD_184513 | JGI IMG/M metagenome (GOLD analysis project Ga0208898, IMG submission 184513) | Aqueous microbial communities from the Delaware River and Bay under freshwater to marine salinity gradient to study organic matter... | ecosystem: Environmental > Aquatic > Marine >... | reverse complement strand
GGGGTTAGCGTCAGCACCACGCAACTGAGAGTCAAGAACAATCTTACCAAGTCCTGCCGAAGCAGTTTCAGCGGATGCTTTGACATAGTTACCTGCCTTATTTTGAAGAGCAACTTGTTGGAACTTGTCACCGGAAACATAACCATAGTTCAGATAACCAATAGCACCATCAATTTGCTTGATCTGTGCGGCAACACCAGAGTTTCCTTTACCACCAACACCAGTAGGCCACTTTACAGACTTACCAGTCCCAACTTTTTCTGCCCACTCAGGAGAGAAAGCAGAAAGAGAATTAGTAAAACCAGCAGTAGTGCCAGAACCATCTGTGCGATAAACAGTAGTGATTTGCTTATCAACACAACCAAAAGTAGACCAGTTAGTAATCTTACCTAAGAAGACATCAGCAAGTTGAGTCTGAGTCATCTTGGCATCACACCCAGCAAGATTATATGCAGGAACGATTGCACCACCAGTCATAGGAATATGAACCACACCAAAATCAGGTTGGTCTGCATCCTTTACAGCACTATCAGAAGCACCAAAATCAACTGTCTTGGCAACATACTGACGAACACCAGCACCACTACCAACTGCTTGATAGTTCACTTTATGACCACCAGAGGTAGCATAGTCTTGGAGCCAACGCTGATACAGTGGAGCAGGGAAAGTTGCCCCAGCAGCAGTCAGATTTTGTGGTGTGAAAGTTGATGCAGTTTCAGGTGCTGAACCACAAGCAACTAGTGTGCCGCCAGTGGCGACAGCAGCGAGAGCAGCGAGAACTTTCTTCATATTAACTCCTTATCAGAACTTATACTTGGTGCCAACTTCTACTTTCCAGTCACGATCATTATCAAAGATCAGAGTCTCATACTTACCATAAGCAGAGAACTTTTCAGAAAGTGCAACAGAAGTGCCGAGTTCAAGTGCAGTGAAGCTGTCACTATCACCAGCATCAGGAACTTCAACACCAAAACCACCTTCAATATATGGTTTCAGTTTACCAACCTTCCAGTCATAACCAACACGACCCTGATGGACTTGCTTGGAGAAGTCTTCATCAGTTCCTTTGAATTCGTGTTTGGACTCTACATATGGTCCTGCAAGAGCAGGTGTCGCCAGTGCAGATACTGCCAAAGCGGCAAGTGCGATTGCTTTCATTTGTTTAATACCTTTTGTAATGTTTTTGTCTGTTGAAGACCTTTTTATTATAACAGGCCCTTCGAGTCTTGTCGTTAATGATTGGTTAAGGATCCTTGAAGACAAAACCTTGGTATATATGAGCACTTAACTTAATTTTAACCATAAAAAACCCCCTCATAAAGAGGAGGTTAGGAAATTCAGATATTCAGAATATCAGAAACGATAGGTGACGCCAGCCTTAGCACCATAACCATTGTCGCCATCAGCAGTCAGGAAGGAGAACTCACCGTAGACATTGATGTTCTCGGTGACATCAACACCCAGACCTGCCTTACCGGAGAACTGAGTATCGGTGTCCAGACCATCAATAGCAACGATGGCGGGACCTGCCTGAGCATACCAAGCAGCGTTCTCACCCAGAGCGCCTTCATAACCAACAGCGATGTCGGTTACGGTGCCTGCATAGTCGCTACCGACGAAACCACTGTTGGCTTCAACGTTGACGTAGGGACCTGCAAACGCAGCGGTGGCCATGAAAGGAGCAGCAGCAGCGGCTGCGAAAACAGATTTGTTGAACATTTTAGTTACCTCGTAGTTTTCTTGTGGAATGGTTACCCACAGATGATGGATCGGGTTATCCCGATCGCTTCGGTTATTATATCACAAAATTGGCGCGAGTAGTTGAGGCGCCGCTTTTATCATGATATTTATATCAAAAAATATTTTGAAATGATGACATTAGAACAATCCTATCGGTAAATTAGCAAGTCCAGCTCCTCCAGATCCTGGTCTTTGCGGTCTTCTTAAAGACTCAACAGATTGCTTTTCTCTCTGAGCTGCCTTGAGTTCAAGTTCATAAATCCTTTCTTCCATAACTTCAATTGATGCGTGTAGATTTGTAAGATAGTCAATTAACTCTTCTTTATTCTCTACAACTTCTTTAATGTCTTCACGAAGTTCTTTTTCTTTTTTCTCAACTTCCAATTGATCAGGATCTAACTGACCACTTTTAGTCATATAATAATTAGCAATATCTTGAGGGTTATCAAGATCAACATTATCAAAATTATTATCAACCTCTACAACTTCTGCAGGTTCTTCAACATATTTAATACTATGAATGACTTCTTGATACCTTGGTTCTTCTGACATTAGATTTCTGGGCAATCAAATAACATTTCGTTAATATATTTATCTGCCATGTCTTCACCAAAAATACTTCTTAGAACTGCACGTGTTTTGGTATTTTTTCTTTGCTGTTCACAATAGTGCTTATGTCCAAGATAATTTTTTTCAATATTATCTGGATTTGCCTTTGTATTGTAAGAAATTACACAATGATAATTTAAATATGTGAATGCAGTATTTGAAAATTTATCATACTCATCTTCAGTTGGTCTAACAAAAACACAATATTTGGAGAATACATCTCCCCATTCTGGCATCTTTTTATCTTCTTCAAAATCAGTATCAAGAATATTTAAAATTTCATATTGATCTGGCAATGACATATCTTCACGAATTGAAGTAACATCTACAATTGCAGCTCCAACTGATTTTGAAGAAGCAACAATATCAGCACCATAAATTGGAATATCATATTCATATCTTGGATACATGTTTGTATGCATAATATCCAAACCACTTTTCATTTGAGCAACTTCTAAATGAATCTTACGAAACTTTTCAGATTCCCAAACATAATTTTCAACATATACTGTTTCTTCATCTCCATTTTCTATTTCAATCTTTTCAAATTCCTCTGGAAGTTTCACTGGAGTCATTTCTAAGTTTTCATTCCAACTATCTAATATAGAGTCGGAAACTTTTTGAATCAATGGATGCAAATCTCTCATTTTAACCTCATTTAAATTATTTTAGTTATAGGTGTATTTAACACATATATTTCTCTATTAGATTTTAAATCTTCATCACATATACCATCATCCCAAACATAACCTCTCAAATACATAATCCAATTTATAGAGTCTTCATACTCATCAGTATAAATTGTCCCCCAAACACTATCATCATGATATTCATCAATCTCAATAAAAACTTTTCCTCTAATACAATTTCTTAAAAAGTGTGATAGATTTGTTTGTGCTTGAAGAAAATAATCATTATCATCTTCAGGTTTTGGAGATATTATTCCTGTAAGATATATTTTCTTCTTAAGATAAACTCCCATTCCCAAATCTATCACTGCTTCAAATGCAGATCCATCAAATACCTTAAGAACTCTACTTATTTGGTATTTGTTTTTAAACATTTATTAATCTCTAAACATATATTTAACAACATTAACTGTCTCTTTTGATACAGACTTCATCCTATTTACAACTTCAGGATCAATAAGATCAGGATGATACCACCAATCCTCAAAAGGACTGTTATCATTAGGAGATACATTGGCAACTAACATTTCATATCCCATCAACTTAAGATACTTCCTGGACTTGTCACGATAAGATCCTGTCATATCAACATAATGATCATGTTCATATGTGATGATACCAAACCTATACTTCTCGAATGGCATTGCCAACAAGCATTCAAAAGTAGTCTTGGATGGTTCAACATCTAATTGAAGGTAATCAAAATCCGTTCCTTTATCAAAATTATCAAGCAACTTCATGTAATCAATAGTTGTTGCATCTTTACAAATGATCTGGTTCTTACGTTCTCTAGCAAACTGGTTACACAGATCAGGAAGAATCTCAATAGAAATACCATCCCAGTCATATTTTGTCTCAAGAAGAGCAGTATTGTTTTGATAGAAAGGTTGCTGAGCACCAATCTCAAGATATAGTCCGTTTGTCTTGCCCTGAGTTGCTGCAAGAATAAACATATCCTGGAATGCTTGAGAATGATTTTTTTCAATCGTTTCCGATCCAGGGAACTTAAATCTCAATCTATCATGTTTTCTCTTCTGATATTTAATAACCTCATCTGGAATATGTCCAGATCCCATTCTCATTAGATTATTACCAACTGCATCATAGTGGCGATCATCCATTTCATAATTATCCTTCATATCTTGAAGGAGAGCTCTGGATTCATCTCCTTTACCCCACCACCATGCGGCAATTTGCTTTTGAAAGAGAATACCATACTTACCAGGATATTCAACATCAGTCTTCAGTGGTTCGCAATCAAAATCACAAAATTCAATTGCCCAATGAGAAAAGATATAACAGTCTTGCCACCACTGACGCTTTTCAGCAAACTTAGCTAACAAATAGTATGCTTCTGGTCTTTTAGGATGAATACAAAGTGCTTGCTGAAGAAGTCCTTTTGCTGTTTGATCTCTGGTTCCTTGTCTATCATAGGCATTGGAAGCATGGATAAGTGCTTCATAAGCAAGATCAAGATCATCTGTTCGCTCAGCACATCTCAAGAAGAATGATAGTGCTGGAGCATTATGTCTGTTATGTTCATACCACATACCAATATTAAAGTTCTTCACTGGGTTCTCAGTATCCAATGCATACTCTAAAAGCAATTGGTTAAGATCTGCATTAGAAGCATCTGTTAAAAGAAGGTCTTTCTTCACAACAATCTCAGAAGTATCATTCACTTCTTCCATAACATCAAAAGATTCTATAGTTGATTCCATATTTTTATCATTTCTTTTTGGTATAACAGTTTCATTTAAAATCATTTTAAATGTTTTTTTCATAAGATCCTCAACTTCTTTGTTAGCACCATTTTCTTTCCACCAGTTTATTACATAATCGTGGGTATAATAATGATTTCTTTTTTGACCATCTTTGACATCCCCATCATCACCTTCAAAAGTTGAAGTAAATGAAACATCTTCAACAAACATTGGAATAGTATATACTCTCCCAACTCCACAATATAAAATATTCTCTATAAGAGGTTGGACATCAGAATCCTTTAATTCAAGATGATAAGTTTCATTAATTATATAATTATCTATAACATATTTTGCATAGTCCCTTTTCATGATATATGCAGTTACAGACCAATCATCCCAAAATCTATCCCTTAATTTTATATCACTAAAATCTCCACGTATTGGAAGCATTTGAATGCATCCCCAATCTTCAGGAAGAGCATTAACAAATTCTTTCCAAGTAAAATTCCAATAGTCTACAGTATCAAGACTCAAATCATCTTCACAAAAGAATCCATATTCCTCATCAGTATTTTCATACCAGTGTTTGATTGCTTTTAAATGAGATACACAACAACCTTTCGTTCCATCATTAAGAGTATCTACATACTTACCAGTAACTATATCATCAGACTCTGAGAATCTTTTTGAGATTATTGGAATAATATTTTTTACTCCGTGCTTCTTTAAAGCATCTTCTAAATTATCCCTTCTACTAACACTTTCTTCAAGACTTACATAATATACACTATTAAGATTGGATAACTTTTCTATCTTTTCTTTTCTATTAGCAACGTAATTTTGCCCATCTATATTAATAACATCCCAATCGTATATTCTTTCTATATAATAATCATCTAAATCAGAAAACAGTTTTTCGTTTTCTTCAACATTCATCTTTGCCAAAAGATATTCAAAATTCCAACGTTCAGAATCTGGCGTATTTGGATCTGCAATTTTTCTTTTTATATTCTCAATATTGGATTCTGCTTGTTCACCATAACCCTCAAAATTTTCATATCTCTTTTTATCTTGATGTGGTATATGGATAATATTATAATTATAAACCAATTTTTTACATTCAAGACCCATCATAGTGAGTCTCTTTGTCATTTGATCATCTTCATATGCATAATACTTTCCCATTCTCTCATCATACCCACCAACTTTCCAAAAGTTTTCTCTACTGACAAAACAAAGACCAGTAAGATATTTGAATAGTGGACTATATGTATGTGAGTATCTCATCAATTCGCCAGCATCCATTCCATGAAAATTTACAGCATATCCACCAAGATTTTCATCCCAATATTCATGCTTACATTCATAATCATCTTGACCACATAAAAATGAATTTTCATCTATTGGATAACATTCAAAAAAATCAAAGTATGGATTGATCATATAATCACAATCCAACTTAAGAATATAATCTCCTGTAGCAATGCTTGCGGCAAGATTTAATGGTTGAGGTTGATTAAAATACTTTTCATCATTAACTCTAACTATTTTTATCCTCTCATCAATAGAAGTTAGATTGCTGATTGGAACATCTGAACTCCAATCAACTATTATGATTTCTTTTACGACATCAAATGCCAACCAAGAGTTTAAAGAAACTCTTAGTGCATCATAACGATTTTTACATGCGCAAATAATTGATACATTCATATTGAAATCCAATGTGGTAATCTTAATCCTTCCGAATCTAGGTAATCGCAGTATGGTAAAAACCACTGCCTGGGACAAATTGTTCTTTTACTTTTTGATAACCAAGAACCCCACCAACTAAAAGAACTGTTTGCAATAACATGATAACTGCATTTAGACATCAAACAAAGATCAATATAAGTATTGTTACTCTGCATGATATAAAATCTTTTATCCTTAAAAATTTTCTGTTCTTTGCACCATTTTGCATCATCAGAAAAAACTAATACTGGTAGATGGGAATCAAAAAAATTTAATCCATCCTCATAATAATTTATATGCAAATTATTAAGGACGTGTGAGTTAATATAATCTGTTCTTCTAATGTGTAAAGATATAACTTCTTTATCAAAAAACATTTGAGAAAAATATGAACTGGCAATTTCATCATACTTTTTTTTAAATTTATATTTTTCTCTTAACTTATTTTCTACATGAGAAAAATAATTATAATTTTGAAAAAAACCTAATATACTTTTTCCATCATGATTCGTATTTAAGAAATTTGAATCAAAGCATGTATCTAAGAATTTAGCATTTTCATCTTCAGTGGGTATGTATATAACATGTCCACTAATAACTATACTAGTGTCTACATTATTTGGACATGCAAAATTATGATTGTATTTTGATAATATTTTAGTATCCAAATCAAAGCAATCATATAATTCTAAATCTTTTCTCGCAAGAAAATATTCACATCCATGTTTTTCAGCAATACCCACTAAAGCAGAATGCTGGAACATTTGATTTCCCAGTCTTCCAATATATCCAATGTGAGGAAAAGTAATCATTTACCCAAAAATTTATACAAACAAAAACCTACAGAATCATAGCTATTAATACCATCCAACACTTCAATTGGTTCCCATATATTTGGATTACTCTCAATATATGATCTAATTTTCAATGATTTAATTGATTGCTGTCCATCATATTTCCTAGGTTCAGTTTCCCAATCATGCATTGAAAAATAACATCCAGGATCAATCCAATCTTCCAATAAATTAATGTCATGCAATGCAACGTCCGGATCTTCTGGGCCATCGAAGAATATGTAATCCAATTTAATATTATCTAAAATCAAATGTTCTATCAATTCATCAGAATACATTGCTCTGTAATCAACATTTGACTGTCTCATAAAGAACTGTGTTGTTGGGGATCTTCCAGGATCGCAAGAATAAATCTTTCCTGTAGAACCACATTTCTTCATTGCTTCAGAAATATAATATGTTGCGCCACCAATACCACATCCAACATCTAAAACTGAATTTGGTTTTATAATTTCAGATACCCATTTATACAACTTGTATCTTTCATATGGCAACATTTCAGATCCTGGATATGTTTTTTCAATGTTAAGATCAATATCAGAATCAATATGAAATGTAAATCTTTCAGTATTTTTTGAATGTATATGAAGATTGGCAATTGCATACCTATTACCATCCATCACAACATAGGGTTTGTGATCTAAAAGAATTGGAACTAAAGAACCTTCGGATATTTTCTTTCCAATCACATGATGTTCACCATACCATCCAGAAGGATGTCCATTATCTGTTCCCCCAAAATATTGACCGTAGGATGAAGGATCAAAAACAATCCCAGATTCATTTGGAAGAATATCAATTCTTTTTATAAGATCAGGTCTTCTCTTATAAATGCCACCAAGCAATTGCATTTCATTTGGCATTCCAACAGAATACTCTTTCTGCTTTTCCTCATCAAAAATGATTTCAAATAAAATATCACATATTACATCTATCTTCTGAATTATACCAAATTTAGAAAATCCAAATACAACTTCATCTTCAGTATGATATGTAATTGATAGACCATCAAAATCATTTATCAAATGTTCAAATTTTGAAGATGGCTCAAATAGTAATACATCAGAATCAAAATGATAACAATTTTTCAGTCTCAATTTTTTCATACAATCTCTTACAAGAAAAACTCTAAAGATTGAAGTTCTCCAAAGTTTATTATCTTTATCACTGAAGAGATTCATATTCAAAACTTTTGATGTTTGTTCAGATACAACATCATCAATATGAAAAACATCGATACCATCAATTTCAATATGCTGATCGGTAATCAAAATCAATCTTGCTTGAGGTTCAACATGATAGATACTCCTAAAAGAATCTATTAGAAATGATGGTATTTCACCAATATAGCAATGAATATAATTTGACATAGTTTTAGTATTATTAAGGTTATTATTTGGTCTCAAATATTCATGGCAAGAAATAAAATCATTATCGATCCTCAAATCTTCTAAATCACTATCATTTGGAATGTAAGATATATCCTTCCAAATTAATTGCCTATTCTCAGAAATTTCTGGATGATTTGTAATCATATAATTTGAATACAAATCCCATTCACTAACAGATGATAACTCATCATAATTTATATTATCAAGTATACAATCACATAAAGAATTTGATTCAAATCTATTTTGTATATCTTGAATCATTTCATTCAGATATTTTTTGTTAAATATCATATGATGAGATATTGTAGAAAATCCTATTGTAGAATCAACTCCCAATATCTTTTTAATTGTCTCTATGTAAGGTTGATGATATTCATTTGCTTTACAATAATAAAATTTTTCTTCAGAAAAACTAACATCATTAAGAAATATTGTATCAGAATCAACTACAACATATGAATCTGTAAGTTCTGGTATTACTTGTGCAGATAACAGTTTTAATATCTGCTGATATATCCAACCACATCTATAGGAAAACTTTGATTGATTTAGTTTAAATCTATCATATATTTTTACAATATCAACGTGGTCAGAATATCTTTCTTCTGAAATATAAACACTACCCTCAATAGAAGGATCTTTTTTAGATACTACAAAAATTCTATTTAAAGAAGAAATATTTCTTTTAATATAATTTATTGATATCTTTAATGTGAGGAAATCTTTTTCATGTGCAAAAAATATAAAGTCAAATTTCATTCAATTAAAGATACTTCCTTTTCTCCGTAAATTAATACTGTTTCAGGATTAAATTTTTTAAGTGGATAGAATTTAGATGACAATGGTCTATTTCTATTTTCCCCATCTTGCCAATCTTCAGATTGAGTTCTGCTATTTGTAATTAGAATATATTTAAAGTTTGGAGTAACATGATCCAAAAATTCTACAATCTCTTGATTATTCCAATGCTGCAAAACATCTTTAAGTATAAGAAGATCTCCCTTTCTGGTATAGAAAGTTGATGCATTTTTCATATACACAAACTTTATGGTGTCTGTTCTATACTTATAAAGTGTATCATCAACCAAAGATTTTACAGTTTCGACACCAGTATATTGAATATCTCCCCAATCAATTAATTTTGAAAAAGTCCAATCTCCACATCCAAAATCATAAACTCTTTTGATTTCATTATCTTTAATAAATTTCTGAAGAAATTTTCTATACTCTACAGTATTTACAACACTAGATCCACCACCACTAGATGATTCACTTGCTGGTCCCCAACCACCAGATCCATACAATCTAGTAAAATAATCAGAATGTTCTTCAAATTTTGATACCGATTTTTCTTGCACAATCATTTTAAAATTCCCAAACTTACAATAAATTTTTATTCATTCTATTTAGTTAATCGCAAATGATCGTCAATTAACTATAAAATTCCAAACTGTGTTTTTGTTTATCCTTAACAAATATGATGCATTATCTTGAAAACCAAAAGTAATCAAGTAATCATCGCCATATTCACACATGCCTACAGCAAATTCAATCTCTGCTTCCATAAAAGAAAACTGAGGAGAAACTTCTATTATTTCCCAATTATTATCCCATACTACAAATCTATGTCTATAAATTCCATCTTTACGATCTTGTTCACTTTTAGTTAGATAAGTTTCATGACATAAAGTGATATGACCCTCACCAAAAGGAAGAACCTGAGATCCACCTCTTAAGTCAATACATCCAATATCTTTCCAATTTTTTATGACTATACTCTCTGTAGTATTGGTTTCAATATCATACTTTACAACTTCTGTGCCATTGGTCCATTTAACAAAATGCCAAGGCATATCAATGATTGGCATCCAATTCTTTTCACAATAAGATTCCTTATTTCCTGGAGTTGGAATACGATATTGAGCAATCTCTTTTACATAATCAGGACCAATCTCAATCTCTGATAGTTCCATTCTACCAGTTCCAATGGTGTCTAAATCTCTTCTAACACCACACATAAAGAGTCTTCCATCCCAACGGAAAATCCTAGAGTCTTCAAGACCTACAAAGTCCCAAAGTTCTTTGTCTGGAAAATCTGATGTATCAATATGTCTTTGCCATACTGGATTCATATTAGAATCATACTCACACAAAATATTCTTTGTGCGAAGCTTCCAATCATTCTCTGGATGAATATAGACTAGAGGACCCCATGGGTGCTCATACTTCTTAATCTCAGAATGATATAAAGTATAATTGATATTTCTAAGATTTACTAGAATCTTATCTCCATCAAGATAGATTGATGGATTTGTTAATGATGGTCCTTTAAGTATTGATGAGTCTGTTACTAAAGGATGAATACTACCACCCTTATCAATACAGTATTTTACAAAATTTATACTACTGTTCGCTACATGCAATGGTCTATTCATGGATTACTAAGAATAATAATAAAGTATCTATAATGTATTTAAAAGCTATTATTTTTCTTCAACGGGGACAAACCTAGTCTACTTAAATTCAACTAGGTTGTCAAGCCCTGGTTTTATGGTATAATAGTCTTATGGTGCAGGAGGTTCATTTGGATCTTGTCCTGGTTCTGTTTCTTCAACAGCATTAGGATCTGAGAATGCAATTACTCCTAAACTTTCTTTATTTTTAACACCTCTAAGTTGACCTTCAAGTATTTCATTAAAGAAATCTTGATCTATTGATCCATTTTCTAGGTGTGGAATATTAATAGTCCTTGTATGAACAAATCCCTCATGATTAACATAATCAACTTTTACAGTAGTATCTGTCTCTTGGTAATTTGCAACGATATATGTTGAAATCATTATTTTTATCCTAATAAAGTGTTAAGTTTTTCTTTCAAATTATTTATCTGAATTTGTTGTTCTTTAATTGCCTCAATTAACAATGCAGTTAGATTTCCATATGAAACAGACTTGAGTCCATCACCATTAGTTTTTACAACTTCTGGGACAATTTCTTCTATTTCTTGCGCAATGACACCAATTTGATGCTCACCATCAATATCTTTTCTATCATATTCAACACCTCTAATGGACATCACTTTCTCTAAAGAGTTATTCAACTGTTTAATATTTTCCTTTAGACTGATGTCTGAAGCACTAGTGATATCACCTGTTGCATAAATTGTTCCCGAAACATCAAGTGTATATGTTCCTCCAGGAACAGTAGTATCTGATTCTCCATATCCAAGTCTTATTGAATTTGCAACAGATAACTTACCATTTGTGCTAAGTGACATCGCTCCTTGAGCGGCAGTATGTCCCGAGTCATACCACAACCAACCACGATTAGCAGTATTACTCATGCCAAATGTCATGGCAAAATCATTATTAATTGCACCAAATGTTAATCCACTTGCCATTCCAATTGAATATGCACTACTATTCCATACACGAATTTTATCTTTACTGTTTGTGTTATTGTGGTTAATTACTTGGGATGCCCCCAGAGTAAGACCACCATTAAATGTAATTGTGCCAGCAGCAGTATCACCAGTGTCAGATCTTAAGAAGTTTGCACCTTGAATACCATCTACAGTATCAGCATCTAAACCAGAACCAGATCCATCATTTCCAGCATCCCAAACTGTTACCCAAGATCCACCTCTTCTTACTGAGAAGTTGCCAATGTTAGCAGCATTATATCCACTAACGTAGATAGTTCCACTTCCAGTTGCTCCACCACTAGCAGCACATTGTAAATATAATGCATTACCTGCCGCAACTACTCTGGAGTAAGTTCCCGTGTCACTTTCATGGAAAGTGAATGTTGGTTGTGTATTGCTTATTGTTAGATTTCCAGCAGCAGTATCAGCAACATCAGATCTTAAGAAGTTTGCACCTTGAATACCATCTACAGTATCAGCATCAAGACCAGATCCAGAACCATCATTACCTGCGTGCCACATTTTACTCCACGCAGCTGTTCCAGAATTATTTGTGGCACGATAGTAAATATTAGAACTATTAAAGAAATCACCAGCAAACTGCATCGAAAAATAATTTGAAGTATTGCTATGAGTTGCAGATATCAAATGATACCAACTATTTGATGTTACAGGCCAACCTTCAGCAGTTGTTGCAGATCCTCCATCTTGGAAGAATCCACTCTCTACTCTGGTGGTGATATCGGCAACAGTAGCAGATTCTGCTCTGAAGTTTGTGAAAGTAACTTTTCCAGATGCGCTATCATCAGCATCAGATCTTAAGAAGCTCCCACCTTGAACACCATCAAGAGTATCAGCATCTAAACCAGATCCAGTGCCATCATTACCTGCGTGCCAAATAGTGTTGCTAGCAGCAGTTGGAGTAAAATTAAAGTTTTGAACTCCAGTTGAATTATTTACAAACCAAACTTGTTTTATATTCGCTCCATTATTCCTTGTCTGTAAATTTAATCCTCCATTTGTAGTATTACTCATGTAAAAGAGGAATCTGGCATCCCCTACTTCATTAAATGTTATTCCGGCATAATTATTAGTAGCTGGTTTATTGATAGTAATTGCACCTGTAGAAGCTAAACTCCAAGTAGTCACTCCTGTAACAGTATCAGCAGCATCAGATCTTATGAACTGAGTGCTATCAACACCATCAAGAGTTCCGGCACTACCAGTAATATTAATTCCCCAAGTTCCACTAGCATCACCACCAGTTCTTGTTGGAACATTTAAGAATGTTCTAATTGCACCAGTATCATTACAAACTCTTAGGAAGTTATCAGTGCTATTATTAACACGGAATACTAGTCCACCTGAAATTGTAGATTGGTTAGCATATGTCTGACGAATCAATCTTGCAAAAATATCACCCGATCCATTTCTTCCTACAACAGTATTTGCAGTTGCTGCATTATCAATTAAGTTTTCTCCATCAAGTAAGTCAGCATCAAGACCAGATCCAGATCCATCATTACCAGCGTGCCACATTTTGGTGCCATTAGCTGAAATATCTGCGGCAGTTGACCAATATGGTTCATTATTAGTTCCCTTACCAAAATATCTGGTATTTGTTGCTGTAAATTGAATTGAAACCTGATCTGTTGATGCTGATGTTCTTTCAATAACTGCAGGAACCGCCGTATTTGCTCCACCACGTAGTCTTACAGCACTTCCACTTGCTGCATTAAATGTTGCACCACCATTACCTACTTGGAGAGTTCCATCAGTTCTAAGAGTTCCTGAGTTTTGGTAGATTGACTTGTTATTATATGATCTAATCCAGGTGGTGTCTTGCATGAACCAACCACCACCGTAGGTTGCATTAAACCAACCTGTAGCACCACTAGATCTAAACCATGCTGAACAACCAATGGAGTTAGCAACACCAGAATCATATCCACAACTTACTCTGGTTCCAGAAAGTGTTGTAAATGTATCAGCAACATCAGATCTCAAATAACTTGCACCTTGAACACCATCAAGAGTATCCGCGTCAAGTCCAGTTCCAGCACCATCGTTACCTGCGTGCCAAACTTGATTTGTATCAATGGTTAGATTATCCCAGTTGGCGGAAGCCCAACGGGTATTTTGTGATGTAAATATTGCACCCCAACCATCTTCATTCTTAATAAGAAGACCGCCACCATTGTTACCAGTAAATACACTAGATGGGGAATAAGTGCCCGACCCATATGATGTATCAGAATGGAAGTTTTCATCAAATGCAAGCATTCCAGTTACATCTGAATAATAATTAGACACCTCAGTATTATTAAACCTAATTGAGTTGGTTGTAATTGGTGTTGATGTTGATGTGAAAGATATGTTGGATGAAATTGTATCATTAGCATCAGATCTTACGAACTGAGAGCTATCAAGACCATCAAGTGTATCAGCGTCTAAACCTGAGAAAGTTCCATCATTACCTGCGTGCCAAACCTTATTTCCGCCAGCAGTAATTTCAGCGGCATCTCCCTGGAAGTTATAATCAACAAATGATGCTACTGAACCAGAAGATGTCCCTGCTTGAGATGCAACCTTAATTGACATACTAAGGTTGCCATTATTTCTAAATGCATATCCATAACTATTTGCTGCTGTATGCTTCCACCCACTATTAAAATAAACTCCCCATCCCGAATACTGTCCATTGCCAGAATTGCTGTTTATATCAAGAACAGCACCAGAAGTTCCATCAAATGAGGTGTTTGCATTTCTTCTCAAGAAATCATCAGATAAATCATTAATGGTATTAGTATCATTAGGATCGAAACTAAATGTTATTGATTTTGAAAGTCCTGTTCCAACTCCAGTTGTAGTTGCCTTTGTAGTAATAGCAACTCCAGGACCAGCAATAAATTCAACTTCATCATCACCAACCGCATGTAAATCATCTTGATTATCAACAAACCATGTGGAGAACGAGCTTCCAAGATCAATGAATACTTCTCCAGATCCAACATCGGAAACACCAAGACCAGTAGATTTGTCAAATGTAAGTATGCTAACGTCTGTAATTGGAGTAATTACTGCTGGTCCACCAAGACCAAAGGTATTCTTTAAGGTTAGTGCAGAACCTTTGATTCCCTGTGCCCCCTGGCGTCCCTGGGTTCCTTGGTTACCCTGGTTACCCTGGCGTCCTTGACGACCTTGAGTTCCCTGAAGTCCTTGAGCACCACTTTGAGCAAATACTATAGTTGCTATACTGTTATTTGATGGTTTTGCCCCTGAAATATAATCAACAGGAATTGTATAATATGAACCATTGTCTACTACAGCTCCTGTGACAGCAAGAATAATTGTACTGTCTCCAGAAATATAAAGGAAACCTTTATATAAAGTTCCAGTTACCTTAATATCATCCCATGTTACATACCAAGAATCTTGATTTGTTCCAAAATAATCCTGATCGTCAATATAAATTTGAGTGATATTCGATTCTGTTGCACTGTTAAATCTTAAACTACCTTGACCTGCTGTTCCAGCACTGGTATTATTGTTAAAGAGATATGGAATTGCTCCACTTTCGCCAATTACACCTTGGAGACCCTGATTACCTTGGTTACCCTGGCGTCCTTGGCGCCCCTGGTTGCCTTGTAGACCTTGGTTTCCTTGATTGCCTTGGTTACCCTGGTTACCCTGGCGTCCTTGGCGCCCTTGGTTTCCTTGGCGTCCCTGGTTACCTTGTAGACCCTGGTTACCCTGGTTACCCTGGCGTCCTTGGCGTCCCTGGTTTCCTTGATTTCCCTGGTTTCCTTGTAGACCCTGATTTCCTTGGTTTCCTTGGTTACCTTGGTTACCCTGGCGTCCTTGGCGCCCCTGGTTGCCTTGTAGACCCTGGTTTCCTTGATTACCTTGGTTACCTTGGTTACCTTGGTTACCTTGGCGTCCTTGGCGCCCTTGGTTACCTTGGTTGCCCTGGTTACCTTGCAAACCTTGATTACCTTGTAGACCTTGGACTCCTTGTGTTCCTGCAAGTGCAATACTGACTAATAATTCATTATTATTTGACAGTGCAGATCCAGCAACAACTGAAGATTTCAAGTGAATTGTTGACCACCCACTAGCACCGGCAACATTATTTACAGCATCTTCAATTTCCCATATAAAGAAGTTAGTTGGATTATTTCTGTCCGCAATTTTAATCAAACCTTTTTGGTTTGGTGACCCATAGAATCCGATAAGATCAAATAATCCTGCAAGATTTGCTCCACGACTAGATGTATTGTCAATATACATTCTTGTAGCACTTCCTAAAGTGCTATTATTCAATCTTAAATAACCAGCACCTGGATCGGATGCGGTAGTTGAAGTGCTATATGAATATTCAAATGTTGCGTCAGAGCTTACTCCATTTACGCCTTGGTTACCTTGTAATCCTTGATTACCTTGGGTTCCCTGGTTACCTTGGTTACCTTGGTTACCTTGGTTACCTTGGTTTCCTTGGCGTCCTTGGTTTCCTTGTAGACCCTGATTTCCTTGGTTTCCTTGGTTTCCTTGGTTACCTTGGTTACCTTGATTACCCTGATTTCCTTGGTTACCCTGGTTACCCTGGTTTCCTTGACGACCTTGATTGCCCTGATTACCCTGGTTTCCTTGTAGACCCTGATTACCTTGATTGCCTTGGTTACCTTGATTTCCCTGATTTCCTTGGTTACCCTGGTTGCCCTGGTTTCCTTGTAGTCCCTGATTACCTTGATTACCCTGATTACCCTGATTACCCTGATTTCCTTGGTTACCTTGATTTCCTTGGTTTCCTTGTAGACCCTGATTACCTTGGTTACCCTGGTTACCTTGATTACCTTGATTTCCTTGGTTTCCTTGGTTACCCTGGTTTCCTTGGTTGCCCTGGTTACCCTGTAGACCTTGGTTACCTTGGTTACCCTGGTTACCTTGATTTCCTTGGTTACCCTGGTTTCCTTGATTACCCTGGTTACCTTGATTTCCTTGGTTACCCTGTAGACCCTGAACACCAGATCTTGTAAATGCTAGGGTAACTTCTTGATTTAGATTTGGATTAGATCCACTAATATAATTGACAGGTATTGTATAATAAGATCCATTATTTGTGGCAGTTCCATCAACTTCAAAAATATTTACTGTATTTTGTGACGAATTTGCAGAGATGATATAAATGTAACCTCTATTTAACCCACCAGTTAAAGCAGTATCATCCCAACTCGCAATCCAATTAGACTGATCATTTCCAAGATCATCAATGTCGTTAATTCTAATAGATGTTACGGCAGAAATAGTATTGTTATTATATTGTATTTGACCAGAAGATGGTGTTCCGCTAGTTCCTCCATAAGAGTAAGGAACTCCACCACGATTACCGATGTTACCTTGGTTACCTTGTAGACCTTGGTTACCTTGATTTCCTTGATTACCCTGGTTACCTTGGTTTCCTTGATTACCTTGGAGACCTTGATTTCCTTGGTTCCCTTGATTACCCTGGTTGCCTTGATTACCCTGGTTGCCTTGGTTGCCCTGTAGTCCCTGATTGCCTTGGTTACCCTGGTTACCCTGGTTGCCTTGGTTGCCTTGATTACCCTGGTTGCCTTGGTTGCCCTGTAGTCCCTGATTGCCTTGGTTACCTTGATTACCCTGGTTACCTTGATTACCTTGGTTGCCTTGATTACCCTGTAGTCCCTGATTACCTTGGTTACCTTGGATACCAGTAAGACCAAATGTTACAAATACTTCCTCATTATTTGAGAATCCAGATCCGTTATATGATAGTAAATCCAATTCTCCAAGAGACCATCCGGAAGAACCAGTTACTTGAACATTTAAATCTATTATTTTAAAGATGTAATAATTATTAGCATTTTGAGTTGCTTGAATCTTAAATACACCTTTATTGTTTATTGAACCATATTGTGTTATGGTGTTAAAGAACCCAAATAGATTTGCTCCTCTATCATCAATATGGTCAATATAAAGTTCTGTAGAATTATTAATAGTAGAATTATTAAATCTTAAGAATGAATTTCCAGGATCTCCTGAAGTTGTATTGGTTGAGTAATTATATCTGTAAGTATCGCCAGAATCGACACCACCCAATCCTTGGTTACCCTGTAATCCCTGATTACCTTGATTACCTTGATTACCTTGGTTACCTTGGTTACCTTGATTTCCTTGGTTACCCTGATTACCTTGGTTTCCTTGTAGACCTTGATTTCCTTGGTTTCCTTGGTTACCCTGGTTACCTTGATTGCCCTGGTTACCTTGGTTACCCTGTAGACCCTGATTACCTTGATTACCTTGGTTGCCCTGGTTACCCTGATTTCCTTGGTTACCTTGATTTCCTTGGTTACCCTGTAGACCCTGATTACCTTGGTTTCCTTGGTTACCCTGGTTTCCTTGGTTACCCTGGTTACCTTGATTACCCTGTAGACCCTGATTACCTTGGTTACCTTGGTTACCCTGGTTACCTTGATTTCCTTGGTTTCCTTGATTTCCTTGGTTTCCTTGGTTACCCTGTAGACCTTGGACTCCTTGAACACCAGACTTAGTGAAGAATAATGTAAGCTCCTGATTATTAGATGGTAGAACACCACTTACATAAGTAACTGGAATTGTATAATATGAAGTATTATTATTTACTGGACCATCAACATAAAATACTGCAGAGACATTTGTAGAACTATCAGCAGAAGTTATATAAATGTAACCCCTATTAAGTCCATTTGCTAATAGAGTATCATCCCAAGTGTCATACCATGAAGTCTGACTAATTCCAAAAGTATCAGTGTCATCAATATACATTGATGATACAATGCTTATAGATGCATTGTTAAATCTCAATCTTCCCTGACCACCGGAACCTGGAGTGGTATTTGTATCGAACAAATAAGGAATACCACCACGATCTCCAAGCATACCCTGGTTTCCTTGGTTACCTTGTAGACCTTGATTACCTTGGTTACCTTGATTGCCTTGGTTACCTTGATTGCCTTGGTTACCCTGTAGTCCTTGATTACCCTGGTTACCTTGATTACCCTGGTTTCCTTGATTACCTTGGTTGCCTTGGTTACCCTGTAGACCTTGATTACCTTGGTTACCCTGATTACCTTGGTTACCCTGATTACCTTGGTTACCCTGGTTTCCTTGGTTACCCTGTAGACCCTGATTACCTTGGTTGCCTTGATTACCTTGGTTACCCTGGTTTCCTTGGTTACCCTGGTTACCTTGCAAACCTTGATTACCTTGTAGACCTTGAACTCCCTGATCTCCTGTTTTGGTGAAGAATACTGTCAGCTCTTGGTTATTTGCAGGTAAACTACCACTAACGTAGGTTACTGGAACAGTATAGTAAGTAGTATTATCCGTTACGGAACCATCTACAAAGAATACTGCTGTTATGTTAGTGGAACTATCAGCAGAAGTAATGTAAATATAACCTCTGTTTAAACCACTTGATAAGATTGTATCATCCCAAGTGTCATACCAAGTAGATTGATCAGTTCCAAATTGATCATCATCATTAAAATACATTGATGAAACCAATGTAATATCTGCATTGTTAAATCTTAATCTTCCGGTTCCACTGGTTCCTGGAACGGTAGTTGTATCAAACAAGTAAGGAATACCACCACGATCCCCAAGCATACCTTGGTTGCCTTGTAATCCCTGATTACCCTGGTTACCTTGATTGCCCTGATTACCTTGATTGCCTTGATTTCCTTGTAGACCCTGATTACCCTGGTTTCCTTGGTTACCCTGGTTTCCTTGATTACCCTGATTGCCTTGGTTACCTTGTAGACCCTGATTTCCTTGATTACCTTGGTTGCCTTGATTACCTTGGTTGCCTTGGTTACCTTGGTTGCCTTGGTTACCTTGTAGACCTTGATTGCCTTGGTTACCCTGGTTTCCTTGGTTACCTTGATTTCCTTGTAAACCTTGGTTACCTTGGTTGCCTTGTAGACCCTGGTTACCTTGATTACCCTGATTACCCTGGTTTCCTTGGTTACCTTGGTTGCCCTGGTTTCCTTGTAGACCCTGATTACCTTGGAGACCTTGGACTCCCTGATCTCCAGATTTGGTGAAGAATACTGTCAGTTCTTGATCGTTGGATGGTAAATTGCCACTAACGTAGGTTACTGGAATAGTATAGTAAGTAGTATTATTAGTTACTGCATCATCTACATAGAAAATTGCCGTAGTATTACTAGAACTATCAGCAGAAGTAATGTAAATATAACCTCTGTTTAAACCACTTGCTACGATTGTATCATCCCAAGTGTCATACCATCCTGTCTGATTTACACCAAAAGTATCGGTATCATCAAAATAAATTGCCGATACAAATGAAATTGTGGAATTATTAAACCTTACATATCCCTGACCACTAGTTCCTGGAGTAGTGGTAGTGCTAAACAAATAGGGTATGCCACCACGATCTCCAAGCATACCCTGAAGACCTTGATCACCAAATAATCCTTGAACTCCTTGCAGACCTTGATCACCCTGATTTCCTTGGTTACCTTGTAATCCCTGATTACCCTGGTTACCTTGTAGGCCCTGATTACCTTGATTGCCCTGTAGACCTTGATTACCTTGGTTTCCTTGGAGACCTTGATTACCTTGATTACCCTGATTTCCTTGGTTACCCTGATTACCTTGATTTCCCTGGTTGCCTTGGAGACCCTGGTTACCCTGATTACCTTGATTTCCTTGATTGCCTTGATTACCCTGTAGACCTTGATTACCTTGGTTACCTTGTAATCCCTGATTACCCTGGTTACCTTGATTTCCTTGGTTACCTTGATTACCTTGCAGACCCTGATTACCTTGATTGCCTTGCAATCCTTGGTTACCTTGGTTACCTTGTAGTCCCTGGTTACCTTGGTTACCTTGGAGACCCTGATTACCTTGGTTACCCTGTAGACCTTGATTACCCTGATTACCTTGGAGACCTTGATTACCTTGGTTTCCTTGAATACCCTGAAGACCCTGAAGACCTGCAAGACCAAAGCTTATAAAAATTTCGTCTAAATTAGTGAATCCAGATCCACTAGTTACAGTTTCTGAAAATTCAATTGTGCTCCAACCAGCAGCAAGTGGAGATTCTTCTACTAATTGATTAATTCTATAAATGTAGAAATTAGTTGCACTACCTTTATCCTGAACCTTAATAAATCCCTTATTTCCAGGAGAACCATATTCATTTACGAATGCAAAGAATGAACTAATGTCTGCACCTCTAGCATCAATATGGTCGATATAAATTTCAGTTGCATTTGCAGGATTTGAAGTGTCAAATCTAAATAAACCAGCTCCGGGATCTGAACTTGTTGTGCTAGAAGAATAGATATATTCAAAAGTATCACCGGAACTAACACCAGCAATTCCCTGTAGACCCTGATTTCCCTGGTTACCTTGCAATCCCTGGTTACCCTGATTGCCCTGTAGACCCTGAAGTCCTTGAATACCTGTTCTTGTAAACAATACAGTTAATTCTTGCCCATTTGAGGGCATACTTCCACTTAGATATGTAACTGGAATTGTATAATATGAAGTATTATTGGTAATACTTTGATCAACATAAAATACTGCAGAGACATTTGTGGAGCTGTCTGCAGAAGTTATGTAGATATAACCTCTATTTTGCCCAGAAGAGACTAAAGTATCATCCCAAGTATCATACCAACCTGTTTGATCAATTCCAAATAGATCAGTATCATCAAAATAAATTGCCGATGCTAATGTAATATCGGAGTTATTAAATCTTAACCTTCCCTGACCACCTGACCCAGGAAGAGTTGTTGTGTCAAATAAGTAAGGAATACCACCACGATCCCCAAGCATACCTTGGTTTCCTTGGTTACCTTGTAGACCCTGATTGCCTTGGTTACCTTGTAATCCCTGGTTTCCTTGATTGCCTTGATTGCCTTGGTTGCCTTGATTACCTTGATTTCCTTGAAGACCCTGGTTACCCTGATTACCTTGCAATCCTTGGTTACCTTGATTGCCCTGTAAACCCTGATTACCTTGGTTACCTTGTAATCCTTGATTACCTTGGTTGCCTTGTAGACCCTGGTTACCTTGATTGCCTTGCAATCCTTGGTTACCTTGGTTACCTTGTAGTCCCTGGTTACCTTGATTACCTTGGAGACCTTGATTACCTTGGTTACCTTGGAGACCTTGATTACCTTGGTTACCTTGGAGACCTTGATTACCTTGGTTTCCTTGCAATCCCTGGTTACCTTGGTTACCTTGGAGACCTTGATTACCTTGATTGCCTTGTAGACCTTGATTACCTTGATTGCCTTGTAGACCCTGTAAACCTTGAACTCCTTGGGCACCAGTTTTTGTAAAGAATATGGATACTTCTTGTCCATTTGATGGTAAGTTACCACTTACATACTCAACTGGAATGCTATAATATGAAGTATTATCAGTTACTGATCCATTTACTTCAAATATTGCGGTAACATTAGTAGAACTATCTGCTGAAGTAATATAGATGTAACCTCTATTTAAACCTGCATCTACTTCAGTATCATCCCAAGTATCATACCAAGATGTTTGTAAAATACCGAATTCATCAGTATCATCAAAGTATAGTGAAGTAACTAAAGTAATATCTGCATTATTAAATCTTAAAGATCCTTGACCACCAGAGGCCGCTGTAGTTGTTGTGTCAAATAGGTAAGGAACTCCACCACGGTCACCAAGCATACCTTGTAGACCTTGTAATCCTTGGTTACCTTGCAATCCTTGGTTGCCCTGATTACCCTGGAGACCCTGATTACCCTGGTTGCCTTGCAATCCTTGATTGCCTTGATTACCTTGTAGACCTTGATTACCTTGTAGACCTTGATTACCTTGGTTACCTTGTAATCCTTGATTACCTTGGTTACCTTGTAATCCCTGATTACCCTGATTACCTTGTAGACCTTGATTACCTTGGTTGCCTTGCAATCCTTGATTACCTTGATTCCCTTGATTGCCCTGATTACCTTGGTTACCTTGTAGGCCCTGGTTGCCCTGATTGCCCTGTAGACCTTGATTACCTTGGTTTCCTTGCAATCCCTGGTTACCTTGGTTACCCTGTAGACCTTGATTACCTTGGTTACCTTGTAATCCCTGGTTTCCTTGATTGCCTTGTAAACCTTGATTACCTTGGTTTCCTTGGAGACCTTGATTACCTTGGTTTCCTTGGAGACCTTGATTACCTTGGTTTCCTTGGAGACCTTGATTACCTTGGTTTCCTTGTAATCCCTGGTTACCTTGATTACCTTGCAGACCTTGATTACCTTGGTTGCCCTGGTTTCCTTGGTTGCCCTGGAGACCTTGTAGACCCTGATTACCTTGGTTTCCTTGTAATCCCTGATTACCTTGATTACCTTGTAAACCCTGGTTACCTTGTAATCCCTGATTTCCTTGATTACCTTGGTTGCCCTGGTTTCCTTGGTTGCCCTGAAGACCTTGTAGACCCTGGTTCCCCTGGAGACCTTGTAGACCCTGATTACCCTGGAGACCTTGTAGACCCTGATTTCCTTGTAGACCTTGAAGACCTTGATTTCCTTGGACTCCTTGGATACCAGTCTTTACAAAGAACAATGAAAGAACATCCCCATTTCCTGGAAGATTTCCGGTTAAATGTTCTACTGGAATTTTGTAATAACCAGATGCTGCAGTTACTGTTCCATTAACAACGAAAATATTTACATCAGTTCCAGATAAGTTATCTGCAGAGATAAAGTAAATATATCCTTTATTTTCTCCATTAGTATCATCAAAAGTATCATACCAATGTGTTTGAGTATTTCCTAAATCATCAATATTATCAAGATAAATTTCCGTTACAGATCCTATAGTTGAATTATTGTATCCAAAGTTTCCATCGCCTGGATCTGCATCAGAGGTTGATGTGGTAAATACATATCTAACGCCACCACGGTCACCAATACCGCCCTGGAGACCTTGTAGACCTTGATTGCCCTGGCGACCTTGGAGACCTTGGAGACCTTGATTACCTTGGTTTCCCTGAAGTCCCTGGTTACCTTGATTGCCTTGATTGCCCTGGTTTCCTTGATTACCTTGACGACCTTGGAGACCTTGGAGACCTTGGAGACCTTGATTACCTTGGTTACCTTGGTTACCTTGATTTCCTTGTAGACCTTGAACACCTTGCAATGAAGCATCTAGAATTGTAGCTTTCTTCAATGTTGAAGTGCTACTATCATAAATTAAAAGATAATCATCAGATTCGGTATTATTGCCAAGATCAACTTTGCTTGAAATTAATTCTGGAGATACATTTTTTAAATTAGAATCGGTAATTCCAAGTCCAAGTGTAGTTGAACTCAATACTTCATTACCATTAATTTGATAAACTTTTCCAGATTCTATGTTTACATTATCACTAAACACAAATGCTTGATTTGGATGATCCCAAGTAAGAGTCTTTTCAAAAGCTCCAGTAGAACCGATTCCGATTCCAGCACCATCTAAAACAACACTATTTGATACTGTTCTAGCAATACCAATAGTAAAGTCCTCAACATTAATTTCACCGAAGGTTACAGAGAACAAATCTCCATCAACAAGTAAATCACCTTTAACCCTAACAACACCAGAGCTATCATCAATTAGTGCGGGGTCAATTATAATTTCTGAAGGACCAGTTATAAGACTTTCAGAAATTGCAATACCTACACCTGTGGGACCGGTTTGTAATTTCCATGCACTTACTATTCCAGATACATTTAAATCACTTCCATCAAAAGTAAAGTTACTTGATGTTGCTGGAGAATCTGAACTATCCTTATATACTACTTGATTTGCACCACGTGGAAATGCCTCTGATACTGCAGTTCCAATAGTATCTTTCTTTAATAAACCATCTGTTACATCATAAAAAAGTAGGTAATCTTCTGGTTGAGCAACTACTTGTATTCTATCACTAATAATTCCTGGATTTACATTCCTTAAATTAGAATCTGTTACACCCAATCCAAGAGAAGTTGCAGTTAATACTGTTTGCAATCCAACATAATATGAACCAGTTTCAGTTATTCCAAATGAAACATTTGAATCCCATGCATCTATAGTTGCATTGTAAAATAATTCTCTTCTAATAGAACTATCACCAACACCAATACCTGCACCATCTAGGTCTTGAGGATCTAAAGTATTACTTGCTAAAAATAAATTACTTTCTGATAGAACAACACTAGATCCAGAGAAGAATCCAATGTTAGATTCAGTAACTTCAACGGGAGTTCCTTTAATTTGAAGGTCACCCTCAATGAAAACCGTTCCATCCTGGAATGGTGCAATAGTAATACTAGAAGGACCTAAAATTGCAGTTCCTGTAATATTGAGTCTTTCCGATGTTAAACCGGTACTAAATTGATCTGCAGTAAGAATACCGGAAATAACATTACCTAATGTAGCATCGCCACCTTCAGAAATAACTCCTTTAATACCAATATAACGATAACCTACAACATATACGTTAGAATCTGTAACTGAAGATGGAACATTTGATCCATTGAAACTCAATACACCAGAAGAGTAATCAAAGAACCAAGTATCATCAGATCCTGTTCCAGCTGCAGGTAATTCTGTTCCACCAGATGTTGGATCTCCAGCATAAATTTTTACGGAATAATCTGCACCAAATTGAGGATCAATCCAATCATTATAAATTAAAGATGAAGTATCATTAAAGGATGTATGACCTATAAAAGCTCTATTTCCAGAAACTGTTGGATCTGAAGTAAATCTGACTGCATTTGTTCCAGTATATATTCCAACATATTCAGTTTCTTCTGCTGGTGGTTCACTTGGAATAAAACTGGATTTTGCCCAAATAACTGTATTTGGAACAACTAATGGCGATGGAATTGCTTCAGCAAAAGGAGCTTTCTTAGTTCCAGACAGATTAGAGTCTTCAGATATACCAGTCTTTGACGCGGTATATCCAATCTTCTTTAATAGATAGTCTAGCTTTTGTTCTTGTGATGCCACAGATCTTAATTTCCTTTAACTTATGTAGACGCGAATGACATAGCAGTTATTGACTGCCCAGAGTTTAACTTCCAACGAACTAATATACGATTATTAGTATCATTAGAAGAGGATTCCGTGCCGAACACACATTTAAATGTTCCACTGGAACCATTCATGGCACCCCCAGAAGAACATCCATTATTGCCATTTCTTGGCACCCCAGAAGATGGAGCAGCTAAAAACATATCTGCCCACCCATTTGTATTTGATAAACCTGTAGTCCAATTTGAATTATCTGGCATACATACCCAACAACCAGCATAAGAACCAGTTACAATAATGTTAAATTCCGATACCTGAGATCTAATAATTTCTAATTGAAAATATTGTGATCCAGATCTTCCCGAAGAATAATCAGGACCTACTGGAAGATATCCAGTGGAATAATTAGTTTGATCATGACGTAAAACTGCACCTCTAACAACAGATTCATAAGTTGCTACCGAAGTCGAATCATTCCATGCAGTATATACTGGAGTTGGATTATCTCCAGATGCACCAGCGTTCACTCTATCGGCATTTCCAGATCCAGTTCCAAGTGAAGATATTAAAATATTATCTTCATCAATTTTGTTTGTCCTTGCAGTTGTTCCCATAATATTAACTGCTTGAGTTATTGTAGCTCTTACAGTATCAGTTCCATATGGTGTAGATGCAGTATATGTTGAAAATCTAGTAGCATCAGTTGAAACAGTAAGATGAAGATCTCTTGGAATTTGTGTAACTAAACATGTAACACCAGTTCCAACTCCATAATTTCGAGTTGGTGGATTCACCCCACCATCAAAATCAGTATATGCTTTTGATCCTCCATTCTGAAATCCTGATGTTTGTCCACTAGATGATAAAAATGTATTTTGAATATACATGTCACCTGTGGCATTTTCACAAGTAATTACATAATCAAAACCATTAGTGGATGATTGAGTATAATGTGGAACTCCTGATGAGTAATTTAAAGTTGGGGAAGATGGGGTAACTGGTGTTGTTGAAGTAAGAATTGGTGATCCAACAACACTTGGATCTTCATACCAAAATGCTCTTTGAGTTTTTGATGCATTCTGTTCAATAAATGCTTTATTAAATCCACCGGGAGATGGTGCATTTATTAGTCTTGCATCATATACTTCATAGAATTCAGATGCAATTCCAGTATTTCTTGTAGAAAAGAAAGCATCTTTATCATTGGCAATTTCAAGCGCTCCATATGTTCCATTGTTTGAACCAACTGATAAAGTTGTTGTTCCAACACCTACAGCATTAATATAACCAATTACTGTTCCAGCATCTCCAGGACCATATTCAGTTATATAATTTGAAGTTACTAAATCTGTAATATTTCTATCATATTCAGTTCCTGCCACAGCAGTAAGTTCTCCTGCCGTATTATTTGTAGGAGAAAAACCAGAACATAATCTACCAACACCAGTCAATCCAGTTAATGTAAATTCTGCTTCAAATATTGTAGTTGGTGGTTTTGGAACTAATTTACCTAAAATAAAATTAATTTCATTTACAGAATCTTTAGTATAATCAGATGTGTCAATTCCAACTGCTCCAGGTAGAAATCCTCCACTTGGTGTTCCAATAACTTGATCACCATAAAATTCTGCTGCTGTTACTATTCCTGTAACTTTTGTATCACCAACGACTGACAAATCATAATCTGGAAAAGATGATTTAATTCCAACATTCTTTGTTGATGGAATATAAACTAGTCCATCATTAGTTGAAAATGATGTAAAAACACCAGATGTTGTGGATAAGAAACCAACATATACTGGTTCTTCCCCAACAGCTGGTTGGACTATATTTCCAACAATATTATCTAAAGTGGAACCATCACCCCTAAACGAAGATGCAGATACTATTCCAGATGCAGATATATCTTTAGTTTCAAGATATTCTTTTGCACTTAATTTAGATGCTGTTATGATGCCACTTACATATGCATCCCCCTCAATATGCATACCTGCGGTTGCATAGGAAGTTCCAATGCCAATTCTACCAGTTACTTCTAAAACTGTAGAGTCATCAGTATATGAAGATATACCGACGCTAAGATTTCTTTTACGTTCGCTTAAAAACTTTGGCATTAGTCAACCTACGCATTTTTGGTATAAACCGCAGATTCTGATATATATCAGAACATTATGATATATTTATCTAATTAAAATGTTTCTTCTTCAGTAACTATTTCTGCAGTTTCATCTAAAATTGGAGTAGATTTAGACCTTCTATTTGATGTTTTTTTAGATACTTTTTCCGATGCTTTATCCCTTTCTTTTGTTATTTTCTCTATAGTTTCATTCATGTTTTTTATCAATGAATTTAATGTAGATATCTTTGCTTCTAATGCAATATTTTGATTAAAAAGATCGAAAGTTTTTTGCTGGTATACTGATATTAAAGTTTTATAATCATCTTCTTTAATATACATAAATTCTTCAGCATTATCTTGTCTTGTCATAAAAAAATAGGTGTATTATTATACACCTATTTATTAAACAATTATTAATGTATTTTTTAAAATCAGTTCAATGTTTCGAGAACGCTGACAATAAATTTTAAATTACTATTTGTGCTTCCAAAAACCTTTAATGAATCACCTTGCTCCATAACCAATTTACCTGCTAGTAGGTTTGCTGAATCATTTGCAGGAATTGGAAATTCACGGAAAAGTTCAGTTGTTACCGCAATTCCTGCTTTTGTTCTTACATGAGAGACACTAATGTCTTGAGCTACTGATCCAACATTTGATGCTTGTGCCAGGAGGAGGACGCCCGTGTATCCCACGGGTGCCGTATAAATTCCTACTGGTGATGTTGATACTACGTTTGTAATAGTCTTGAATACGTTAAGGGCTAATGCCATCGGATTACTCTCCTCCTAATGCGAGAATGAATGGTGTTAGTGTTGAGAACAACGACTTAGAATATGAAGTTCCGGAAATTGTTCCGGTATTTTGGTTAATAATCAATCCATCACCAATCTTGAAGTTACCTGACTGGTCCGTGCTGGTAAAGACTACCAGACCACCATTCAGATTCACAGTTTCATTTTCAGGAATTGTAACTCCACCATTCTGAGGAAGTGCGGTCTTGACATCAATTCCAGATCCAATATATTCAAATGCGTGTGAAGAAGCAAGAACTCTAGACTGCTTATAGAAGTAGACTTCCATTCCAACTCCAACTTCATAAGGAACCTGACCATCCAGTGTTACTGTGGAGATTCCAGTGTTAGGATCTGGTAGAGATGCCTTAGATACTGTATAGTATGATGGATACATAGAAGGAACGATTCTAGCGGTAGTTCCAGATCCTCCTATTGGCGCCGAAATTGTAACTGTAGGTGGAACAATAAATCCTCTACCAGAAGAAACAACCTCAACAGAAACAACTCTACCTTTTTCGACAGTTGCAATTGCTTGCGCGGGAACTCCCCAATCAGTAGTTGGATCGCTAATTGTGATTTCTGGAGTAGCAGTGTATCCAGATCCACCATTGGTGACTTCAATCTTATCCAACTGATAATACAGTTTGTCAAATACAACTACCTGACCATCAAATGGTCTTTGAGCATTAATTTGAACAGTTCCACCGGAAGTATAGAAGTGTTGGAATGGACCAGCACCCATATTAGCGGTGAAGAACGTGCTTGCTGCAGATACCGTAACCGTAGTTGGTGCTCCTGCAAGAATTGCATCAGTTGCAATTCCAATCAAGTTATCAATGGTATCTTGAACGTTTTGGCATCCATCAGGATCATTATTAGAAGCAACTGCAGGATCATCAAGTAATAAGAAGTTCTTATTGTTAAGTTGATTATTGATTGCAAGTTGCATGTAATCAGCAGATGCACGGAATGCAGTAACTGTTTCTTGCTCTTCACCAAGAAGACCCTTAGCAAGTGGATTGCCATCCTCATCGAAGTAGTAATTAGTTGCCTCAATGGTTCTTGCATTTGTTGAATTTTCTAGATCATAAACAACTGCATCTACAAAGTAACCAATGTCTCTTCTGCACTTATTCTCCTGATCAAGGAATGTTCCAGAGTTAGCAACTACGCTATCTAATGGCGATAGAGTTCCAATTCCAATCACAGAAGTAATAATTCCAACTCTATTATCAACTAAATCTTGAACATCCTGACATGTTAGAGAATTACCAGATCTATTATAAACAATATCTCCGCCAGCACCATTATAAGTTGCTGGACCATATGTTAATGTGAGATCCTTAGCATAAAGTTGGTTCGTAAGAGCCTTCTTCATGTATTCTCCAGCAGCATCAAATGCTGTTACAGATTCTGCTCTTTCAACATCAAGTCCAGGAGCAATTGGATTTCCATCAGCATCAAAGTATTGCTTAGCAAATCCGATTGAGTATGTATTTCCACCAACAAATACGTCAGTCGAAACAGCATCAACTAAGTATCCGATATCTCTAGCACACTTGTAACCGCCTGGGGATGATGTTGTTCCGAGTCCGACGAAATCGTCAGCATCAGTTCCGTATCCAACAGTCTGTCCAAACTCTCCAGGAATCTGATAGAAGTATCCAGTGTTTTCACCGAAAGTTCCATCATAAAGTGCTGCAGTATTTCCTGCACCAATCACAGTTGTGACAATTCCTACCAAGGATTCAATTGCGCCCTGAACATCTGTGCAAGTTTCAGAATTTCCAGAAGCATTGTAAGTTACAATTCCAACTCCACCATACTGTGCGGGACCTTCAGTAAGACTTAGATCCTTAGCATAAAGTTGGTTAGTAATTGCTTGCTTCATCAGACCTGCTGATGTTTCAAACGCTGTTAGTGAAGGAGCTTCTTCACCTGAAAGACCACCTCTAATTACGGTTCCATCTGGGTTGTAATATTGCTCAGAGAATCCTCTGGAATATACATTACCACCAGTGAATACGTCAGTTGAAACTGCATCGATTAAGAAACCAAGGTCTCTTGCACACTTATAACCACCTGGATTTTCTGTAGTTCCAATTCCGCTGGTTCTATCGAAGATTCCAGTATCATATGTGAGTGAAGAGAATGTAGAAGTATTTCCAGCACCAAGAGCAACTGTTACGATACCAACAAGGTTATCAACTTCATCTTGAACATCTAGACATGAATTCTCATTTCCAGATTGTAATACTTCAATATTAGTGATTCCTTCACCATAGTATTGTGGACCGGAAGAAATTCCAAGATCCTTAGTATAAAGCTGGTTCGTTAGTGCGTCCTTCATGAACTCACCGGCACCAACTAAACCATAAACTGTTGGGAGAACTTCATTTCCATCAATGTAAACTGCACCATTTCCATCGAAGTATTGTAAGGTATACTCTTGAGAGTATCTGTTTCCAGAAGTAAATACGTCGGTTGAAACTGCATCAATGAAGAATCCAATATCTCTTGCACACTTGAATCCACCAGGAGTGCTAGTGGTTCCAATTCCCGCTTGCGAGAAGTATCCATAATCAACTGCAGGTAGTGAAGATGTATTTCCCGCACCTAATGAAGTTGTAATTACAGATGATAATGTATCAAGAGTATCTTGAATATCAAGACATGCTGTAGAATCAGTATTTCCTACGTCAGATCCTACATTATAGTAGGTTCCGCCAACAGAAACTCCAGTATCAGTATATGTTGCACCAGAAAGATTGTTGGTGATTGCATCCTTCATCAAATCACGTGCTGCATTGAACACGTAGATTGATTCGGTTTCTTCACCATCAACACCATTAGTAATTGGATTTCCGTTAGAATCAAAGTATTGTAGTGTAAATTCTCTAGTATAGTTATTTCCACCGGTAAGAGTATCAAGAGAAACTGCATCAATGAAGAATCCAGTGTCTCTCTTACACTTATCCATTACTGCAGCGAAGTCAAATCCTGGGAATAAACCACTAGTAACAGCAGCAGTAAATGCAGCGCCAATAATTACATCCTTATTCTTCTGAATTAGTCTGTATCCATCATAGAATCTTGATCTTGCATTTTCTTCAGTGTCTCCAGGGAAGTAGAAAGTGCTATATGCATCGTAACCAACGGCAATTTCGCCAATTGATCTGTCAATTACTTCCTGTCTATTCTGTTGGATTAAACGATATGAATCGAAGTATCTGTATTGCTCGTCATCTCTCTCATCAAAACCTCTGTTGAGAGTTGGGAGTTGAGTAGTGGTTCCAAGACCAACAGCAACAGTTGCAATTCCAACTAAGTTTTCAATCAAATCTTGAACATCAGCACAAGATTCTGGACTTCTATTATCAGCAGTTAGATAATCAGGAGAAATTGCCAGATCCTGAGCATTGAGTTGGTTAGTTACTGCATTTCTTGAGAGATCTCCAAGTGCAGTAAATGCTGTAACAGACTCAGACTCTTCGCCCAATAGACCATCTGCAATTGGGTTTCCGTTAGCATCGAAGTAAGATAGTGCAAATCCAACAACATTGTCGTTAGATCCTGCCCATACATCCTCTGCAATTGCATAATGTAGATAACCAAGGTCTCTAGCACACTTATATCCACCTGGGGATGAAGTGGTTCCGATACCTGCCTGGTTAAAGTAACCTTCATTTAATGGGGGTAGACTTGTAGTAGTTCCAAGACCAACTGCAGTTGTTGTAATACCTATTAAGCTGTCAATTTCATCCTGAACATCAATACATGCCGCAGCATTACCAGAAGGTAGAACTGCAATATCATCTCCTGCGCCACCATATTCTGCCTTACCAGAAGAAATTCCAACATCCTTAGCATTAAGTTGATTGGTGATTGCTTTCTTAGCATATTCACCAGCGTAATCAAATGCTACTACCGATGGTGCTTCTTCTCCAGATAAACCATCAGATATTGGATTTCCAGCATTATCAAAGTAGAATAGTGAGAAGTCTCTTGAGTAGCTGTTACCACCAGTGAATACGTCAATTGCTAATGCATCAACAAGGTAACCAATATCTCTAGAGCACTTAACTCCTCCAGGAGAAACTTCACCATAACCAGTGTGGTTTAGAGTAAGTTTGGTAAATGGATCAGTATTCAGAACAAAATTACCTCTGCTTAATGCACTTCCGCTAGGAAGTTGAGTTGTCGTTCCAAGTCCAACAGCAACAGTAACAATTCCTACTAGGTTTTCAATATTTGCCTGAACATCGATACATGCAGCAGCATTTCCAGAAAGTAGAACAGGAATTGACGTTCCAGCACCAGCATAAGATGCTTTACCAGATGAAATTCCAACATCCTTAGCATTAAGTTGGTTAGTAACTGCTCTCTTCATGTAATCATTAGCAGCAGTAAATGCAACTAGTGATTGTGCTTCTTCCCCAACAAGACCATTAGAAATTGGGATTCCAGCACCATCGAAGTATTGTAATACAAACTCTCTAGCGTAGCTGTTACCACCAGTGAATACGTCAGTTGAAACAGCATCAACTAAGAATCCAATATCTCTTGCACACTTGAATCCACCTGGGGATGAAGTTGTTCCAACTCCAGCTTGTGCAAAATAACCTAGATTAATGTCGGTAGTAATGTCTGCAGCAGTTGCATCTGTTCCAAGACCAACAACTGAAGTTACAATTCCGATCAAGGTATCAATACTGTCTTGAACATCAATACATGCAGCAGCGTTTCCGGAAAGTAGAACTGGGATATCATCGCCAGCACCACCATATTCTGCCTTACCAGAAGAAATGCCAACATCTTTAACATAAAGTTGGTTTGTTACTGCATCCTTCATGTATTCACCAGCAGCAGCAAATGCACTATATGATGGAGCTTCTTCCTCATAAAGACCACTTGAGAGTGGATCTCCATTTGCATCAAAGTATTGTGAGATAAATCCTGCAGAGTAGCTATTACCACCAGTGAATACGTCAGTTGAAACTGCATCAATTAAGAAACCAATGTCTCTACCGCACTTAAGACCACCAGTAGAATAGGTGCTAACGCCAAGTGCCTGATTGAATTCGCCAACATCTAATGTTCCAGTAGTGCTTGGTAGGAATCCAGTGGTTCCTAGTCCAACAGCAACAGTAACAATACCTACAAGAGAATCAATGTTATCTTGAACATCCTGACATGCTTCAGCATTACCTGATCTCAATACTGGAATTGAAGTTCCTGCACCAGCATAATATGCTAGACCTGAAGAAATTCCAACATCCTTAGCAAACAGTTGATTAGTAACTGCATCCTTCATGTATTCTGCAGCAGATTCAAATGCTACAACTGATGGGCCCTCTTCACCCAATAGTCCATTAATGATTGGGGCTGCATTATCAAAATACTGTCTAGCAAATCCATCTGCATAGTAGTTACCAGCAGTAAATAGGTCAGTAGAAATAGCGTCAATGAAGAATCCAAGGTCTCTTGCACACTTGAATCCACCTGGAGATGAAGTTGTTCCTACACCAGCAACTGATGGTGCAAAGTATCCATAATTAATGTCTGAAGTTACATCTCCTGCTGTTGCAAGTGTTCCTAGATTTACAACAGAGGTAACGATTCCGATCAATGTGTCAATGTTATCTTGAACATCGATACATGAAGCAGCATTACCTGAAGGTAGAACAGGAATCGATGATCCAGCACCAGCATAAGTTGCTTTACCAGATGAAATTCCAACATCCTTAGCATTAAGTTGGTTGGTGATTGCATCCTTCATGAACTCACCGGCACCGATGAATCCGTAAAGTGATTGTAGTTCTTCTTGATATAGACCCTCAGAAATTGGGTTTCCATTCTCATCAAAATATTCGAGAATGAATTCTCTAGAGTAAATGTTTCCTCCGGTGAATATATCAGTAGAAACAGAGTCAACTAAGAATCCAATGTCTCTCGCACACTTAATTCCACCAGGAGTGCTAGTAGTCCCGATACCAGATTGTGTGAAGAATCCAGTATTTCTGGTTGATGCAAATGATGCAGTAGTTTCATTTTGAATTGCTGCAGTAACAATTGATGTTAAGTTATCAAGAGTTGACTGGACATTAGCACAAGCAGAAGTATCTTCATTATTTGCTGCCCCAAGAGAAGTTGTAATACCGAGATCTTCATATGGAGCATTGTTGGTGATTGCCAACTTCATGTAATCACGTGCCTGATTAAATGCATAAATTGATTCAGTTTCTTCACCTTCAAGTGAAGAGCTGCTAATTTGACCACCTACAAAATATTGAAGAACGAAATCTTGAGAGTATGAGTTACCACCAGTAAGAATATCTGCAGAAATTGCATCAATAAAGTATCCAAGGTCTCTCTTACACTTAGTTTCAAAGGAATTGATTCCTGGATATTGTGATCTTGTATTTGCCCAAGCATTATTAATAATATAATCCTTATTCTTTTGAATTAGACGATATGAATCATAGAATCTTGATCTTGCATTTGTAACTTCATCGCCAGGGAATACCCAATCAGTTGGATATAGATCGTAGTTGATGACAATATTACCAAGAGCCTTATCAACAATCTCTTGTCTGTTTTGTTGAATTAGACGATATGAGTCGAAGAATCTGGATCTTTCGTTTGTTTGAAGATCATCTGGGAAGTAGAAATCAGGATATGAGATTGAAATAGAAGCAAGTGACTTATCAACAATCTCTTGTCTGTTTTGTTGAATTAGACGATATGAATCATAGAATCTCGATCTTGCCGTAGTTTGAGCATCACCTGGGAAGTAGAAATCAGGATTGTCAATAGCAATTGCAGCAAGAGACTTATCAATAATTTCTTGCTTATTGAGTTGAATTAAACGATAAGAATCAAAGAATCTTGATCTTGCATTGGTTTCTTGATCACCTGGGAAGTAGAACTGATCATACTCCAATGCAATCGCAGCAAGAGACTTATCGACAATCTCTTGTCTGTTTTGTTGAATTAGGCGATATGCATCATAGAATCTTGATCTTGCATTGGTTTCTACATCTCCTGGGAAGAAGAATGAATCATAACTATCATAATCTAGTGAAATTCCAGCAAGTGACTTATCAACAATCTCCTGCTTATTCTCCATAATTAAACGATAAGAATCAAAGAATCTTGATCTTTCGTTTGTTTGAAGATCGTCTGGGAAGTAAAAGTCTGGGTGATACAGTGAAATTGTAGCAAGAGACTTATCAATAATCTCATCTTTATTATCATTAATGAGATTATAAGAATCCTTAAATCTATTTCTGCTAGAATCTGGGAAGTAGAAATCGGGATGATCAATTGAAATTGCAGCAAGAGATTTGTCGATAACTTCTTGCCTGTTCTTCTGAATTAGACGATATGAATCGAAGAATCTAGATCTTGCATTAGTTGGAAGATCATTGGGGAAGTAGAAATCAGGATGATCGAATGCGATCTGTGCAAGTGATCTATCAATAATTTCTTGCTTATTCTGTTGGATTAGACGATATGAATCATAGAATCTGGAAGAAGCATTGGTTCTTGCTTCACCTGGGAAGTAGAAGTCTGGATGCTTATAAGCAATAGAAGCGAGAGATTTGTCTAAGATTTCATCTCTGTTTGCAACAATTGACTCACTTCCATCTACATATCTACCAGGAGCAACAGTTCTTACTTCGAAAATGTAACCGTAATTGCCGGTTGGATATAGAAGTTCAGTTTGACCACCATCAGATGTGCAAGTAAATCCAAGACCAGCAATGGTAACTCCCATTCCGACTTGCAATTTATGCTCTCTATCAAGAACGATAGTGGTGATACCTGTTCTGTGATCGTAGTCAGAATCAACAACGTTCATTACAGGTGCATTTGCATCAACCTTAATCTCAAATACTGAAGAATCTACACCAGCATCTGAGGTAACAATTCCAACATACTTCAGAGGTCCAACGCCATCAGCAACAAGACCGAAGTTTCCGAACGATGAGTTTGAGTTGGTAAGGTCGCAAGCACCACCTGACTGACAAAGGATAGCAGTATCAGAACAGATGGTAAACATGGATACCAACTGAGCAAATGCTTCGTTGAAGATCTTAGCACCTAAACCACCTGGGTTAATCTGGGTATAGGAGTCAAGAACCATGGACTTAATAGGTCCAATAGCATATTCACCATCAATATTCAGACCAACTGTTCCTGGAATGAAGTTGGTGCAGTTTTGAATGTATGGTGATTGATCAATATATGGAACAACATCTGGGTTAAATGTAACAATAGCACCATTAGACTTTTGCTCAGGTCCAATAAAGGACATCTCTGCAATGTATGTTCCGTTATTTAACCAGAACAAGTCTCCTTGATTTTTTGGAGTAACCGTAACTTCACGAAGTGAGTCTCCAACGACTGATACGTTATCGGGAAGAACGATTGGGTTATCTTCTAAATAAACTCCAGCACTAATTTTAATAACTGTTCCTGGGACAGACTCTGCGACGGCAGCTTTAATGGTTCTTTTTGCGTCTCCGAGTTTCTTACCTGTGTTGTTGTCGTTACCATCTTGTGTTACATATAATACGTTAATTACTGTTGCACCAGCTCCGACTCTAACTATGTCAGTTCCGAAACCTGATCTATTTCTAGCAATATACACCTCACCATCATTAGTGTTAATGGCTATTTCGCCAAGAGGAAGATCTGATACTGATGGAATTTTATTAGGTACGCTAGACCTTTTAAATCGAATTTTAGGATTTGCCATTAACCCAATACAGAATTTCTTTTTCGTTATTTTTATTTATTAAAATTAATCATCAAAAACATTACAAACTTATAATATTTTTTAATTAAACGTATGCACCACAGTCAATTGAAATATTTTCCAAAAGTCTTTCACCATCTCTACAATCAATGACTTGTGATTGTCCAGCACAATCGTTCAACCACAATGCTCCCATCTCTAAAGCAGCATATGCTTCAGCAATAACACTATTTCCTTCTAATGTTCCCCTTTGAACAAATTTCATTCTATCATCATCATTATCATAGAACATCGCTGCCTTTTCTGCAGATCCGGTGGCAGTGTCATAATAGTTTAGGACAACACCAACATCATTTCCCAAATCCATTGTTGGTGGGACAAGTTCATTGGTATTTTCATCTAAAATTAAACCAAGTTCAATTAGAGGATCTCTAAGAGTAAATGTTTCTGAATCTACAAGGAATCTTCCACCATCAATAAAAAGATCACCGGTAATATTAGCATTACCAATAACGGTCAATACTGTCTCAAAATCAGTGTAATCCTTTACACCAATCGTTAAATTCCTTTGTGTAGGACTTAAATATTTTGCCATTTTGAGAGCGCTATTGTTTTATATTTATTTAGTAAATTATTAATACTCTCCACCATCAAAGTCAATTCTATTGTCAAGATCGATATCAAGTTGATCAAGTAACTCATCTGGCAATCCAGGTTCTTCAGGTTCAGAAACAGCAGCTTTGAGAAGTTCATCTGGATTTGCTGCTCTATATTCATTGAGTAATGCATTAAACATAATAATATACTTATCTTTTCTTTCTTCATCATTAACATTGGCAAGATCGCCAAGAGTTAAATTAGTAATTCTATCAGATAGCTGTGTAAATAATTCTTCTGCAGTATCTAGTTCTAGATTCTGCTTCAAATATTCTATGAAATCAAGTGGAAGACCTGGCTGTGTTGTCTCAGTAACTGCAGAAGCACTAAGAACATCATCTGGATTTCTAGATTCCCATTTTTGTGTATCTTTATCATACATCAAAACATACTGATCTTTAAGTTCTTCATTAGGTATATTGACATCTTGAAGATCAGATAATTTTCTTGCCATTGCTATTCCAGATTTTGAGGAAACATTTATTCTTTTTCCAACTCTTTGTCTAACGTTATAAGCATTTCTTGAAACAGAGACTTTTATGCTCATATTGTAGTATCCTCTACTATTATTGTTCCTGTAACAACTCTAGTAACAAAATCCATTTGACTATTTTCAATAAAAACATCAAAATAGTTTCTTCCAGATTCTAATTCGGATGTAATGGATCTTGCCATAGATACATTAATTTCCCCATATTCTGTAGTTATTCCGACAGAAAAATTTGTATATTTTGGTGAGGTTGGATGTTTCCTTATTTTGGCAAAAGCTGTTGTGAATAATAAGTTTAATTTATCACCATCATCTCCAGTAACATAGAAAGATGCCTCAAAATCGGCACCTTTTTCAATGGTTAAATTTACTACAGAAGCGGCCATTAGATCTAAATATGGTCTTCAACTATATTTAGTATTCAATAGCTTCCTCCATCAAAATCTGTTATAGATCCAACAGTTCCAACATATCTCCATCCTTTTATATAGACATCGATTCCCGCTAATACTGGAGAAGGAACATTAGTTCCTGGAAAATTTAAAACTCCAGAGGAATAATCAAAAAACCATTCATCATTATTTCCACTACCTCCAGCAGAAAGTTTATTTCCACCAGATGATGGATCACCAGCATAAACTTCTACAATATATTCTGAACCAAATTGTGTATCTATCCAATTTATGACATTTGGTGAAGTATTATCACCGTAAATCTCTCTGGCAATAAAACTTCTTTTTCCGGAAACAGTATTATCCTCAGTCATTCTAAAAGCATTAGAATTTCCATAAACTTCAATTAACTTATATGTTGGATAACCATCCCCAGGAACAATAAAATAATCTGAAAGTGGTGGGATTATTGGTATTCTTTCAGATTCAAACCACAAACCAGTATTTGATATCACCAAAGGAGATGCTATTGGTTCTGCGAATGGAGCTTTCTTAGTTCCAGAAAGTGTAGAGTCTTCAGCAATACCAGTTTTGGATGATGAATACCCTATCTTTTTGAGTAAATAATCTATCTTCTGTTGGATGGATATCGCCATTTTTTATTATGTGTTGGTGAATGATAGGGTATTAATTTGGTTACCTGTGTTTAATTTAAAACGAATTAATATTCTATTATTCACATCATTTGATGATGATTCTGTTCCAAGAACACATGTGAATGTTCCACTAGATCCCGTCATGTTTCCAGCAAAGGCACATCCAGGTAAAGCAGTTGTTGGTATTCCAGATCCTTTATATGCCTGGAACATATCTGCCCAACCATTAGTTCCAGATAATGAATTTGTCCATGCAGAGTTATCTGGCATACAGATCCAACATCCAGAATAAGATCCATTTACAACTATTCTAAATTCAGAAACATTTGATCTAATCATTTGCAATTGGAAATATTGCGATCCAGATCTTCCCACAGAATAATCAGGACCTACTGGAAGATGTCCAATTGAATAATTTGTTTGATCATGCTTCAAATCTCCACCAACAACAACTGCTTCATAAGTTGAAATTTGATTTGTGGCATTCCATGTGCTATAAACTGGTGTGGGATTATCACCGGTAGATCCTGCATTAACTCTGGTTGCATTTCCAGATCCAGTTCCAAGAGAAGATATTAAAATATTATCTTCATCAATAACATCAGTTCTAGCAGTAGATCCCATAATATTTACATATTGATTTATAACTGCTCTAACAGTATCAACACCATATGGTGTTGTTGCATTGTAGCTTGAAAATTTTTGGTTATTGGCAGTTACTCTAATATGGAGATCTCTTGGTCTTTGTAAGACTGTGCAAGTTACTCCTACTCCCACTCCAAAATTTCTAGTTGGTGGATTTACTCCACCAAAATCTCCATAGTTTTTACTACCTCCATTTTGAAATCCAGAAGTTTGTCCTGAAGAAGATAAGAAAGTATAGTTAGAATACATATCACCTGTTGCATTTAAACAAGTAATTTGATATTCAAAATTATTATCAGTTGATTCATTGTAATGAGGTATTCCTGAAGAATAATTTAATTGTGGTGATGATGGTGTTATTGGTGTTGAAGATATTAATGAAGGAGGACTTACATTGCTTGGATCCTCATACCAAAGATATTTTTCAGTCTCAAATATATCAGTATCAACTTGATGCTTAATATATGCCATATTAAATCCTTTCGGATATGCAGTTGCATTTAAAATTCTTGCATCATATACTTCATAAAAATCTGATGCAATTCCAGTATTTCTTGACGAAAAAAATGCATCTTTATCATTAGCAATTTCTAGTGCATCAAATATTCCAGAATCACTATAAAAATCATTTACAATACTATTATCAGGAAGTATTTTATCATTACTCATCATTTCACGACTTCCAAGAGTCGTAAAATTAACCATTGCAGATACCACTCCTTGATCACCAGGACCATACTCAGTGATCCAATCAGAAGTAACACTATTTGTTGTATTTCTAGGATATTGAGTTCCTGCACCCACAGAATATACACCAAATGTATTATTGTTTGGAGAAAATCCAGAACAAAGATATCCTACACCTAAATTTAAAATAGTAAATGGAACATCCAATATAGTTTTTGGTGGTTTTGGAACAAGCTTTCCTAAAATAAAATTAATATCGTTTATAGAATTTTTAGTAAAGTCTGTTCTTTCAATTTCAATTGCTCCAGGTTTAAATCCACCCTGGGGATCACCAAATCTTAAAGGTCCATTGTATTCTCCCGCAGTTATAGAACTTGCTACTGAAACATCATCTCTGAATATAGATGGTCCAGCAACATCAAGATCCTTTTCTGGATTTAATATAGTAGCGCCAACTGCAATTTTTCCCCTAAAAGTGCTAACGCCAGTAACAAAAACGTCGGCAGCACTCATCTGAGTTTCTACCGACAGTCTTCCACTAACTATAGCATTTCCATCAACATCAAAGTCTGCTCTTGCAACATCAGTTTTTATTCCAACATTGCCAATTACATTAAGAACTGTAGAGTTATCAGTGTAAGATGATATCCCTACTTGGAGTTTTCTATTTAACTGACTTAAATATTTTGCCATTTTTTGCGTTTAAGTTCTAAATCATGACAAAACTATCATTATTATTTATTGTAAAAAATAGTCACTCCTTATCAAATTCAAACATACCATACTCCGATCCCCATACCATTTCTTTAGTGTCTGGATCATAACCTCTATCAATTACTCTATAGATATTTTCTCCAAGAGACGACATTGTAAACAGAAAAGATTTTTTTCCATTTTTATAAACTATGCAGTTGCATCCAAATATTCTTCCAACATAATTAAGACCTTGCTTCACAAAAATACAATCACAACCTTCATTTTTTTCTAAGTCATCTTCTGTTATATTTTCAAGATCTTTAAAATATAAAAATCTATCACCATTTTTTACTTTATAACTAGTAACTACTATATTTTCACCAACTTGATTGATGTCCAATACAAATTGCCTATACGGAGGTTGTTTTCTAACAGTATATTTTTGTTCACCATAAATCATACCATTCTTAAGAAGAACATGTTTCAATGAAATCTGAGAATATTGTGATGGGAAAGAAAAAGCTTGTTTCCTATTATTAAAAGACCCAAGTAACCATTGTTTAAACTCTTCAACCATTTTCAGTGCTACCTCTCCTTTGATGACGTGTCAATGTAGAAAATAATACTTTACCTATTGCAGAAATTAAGTTACCTTCAATTTCATTAAATACATCCATATTATAGTGGAAAGCATTATTTGCTTCTTCTATAATATCATCAATTTCTTTTTGATTAAATGGAATGGAATCTAATCTACTTCTATAATTATTTTTGAATTCTTTTTCATCAGATATATCATTGAAAGTATAAAAATTCAATCCCTCATCACCAACTTTCAATGCAGTTTGAGCTATTTTCTTAAGAATCTGTCCGCCAGAAAGATCTCCAATGTATCTTGTATAATGATGTGATATTAAAAGATCTCTATTTTTATTAGATACTTCTCTAATACGTTCAACATATCTTTTGCAAGAACTTGTTTGAGTTACTTTACTTTCCCAATCAGAACCCAAATAATATTCCAAATCTTTTTCTATTGATTTTTTTCTAAAGAGTTCTGGATAATATATTTTATTTAAGATTGGTCTTTCTTTATGTCTTTCAAACTCATCTTCCATAGCGGAATATACATGATATAAATCAGACATCAATTTGACATAAGATTTCTTTTCAACAACTCCCTTCAAAAAACATGTAATAAATCCAGTGTTTTCTGCCATCGTATGAGACTTTTTAGTCCCCTCTTTAATCTGTGATGATAAATTTGTCATTTTTGCTGAAGTCCCGATTGCTCTGTAACTTTACCGTAGTATGGATTATAATCAGTAATTTGCTCAAGAGTTAAATTGAATCCATTGTTTTTCCAGAATCCCAGTATAGCATTGTATGAGTTTTTATGGAAAATGTCAATATGTTCAGGATGAATGGTGGATCCTAACTCGATTCTATATAGAAGAATTGGAGATGCGTATGTGCAACCAGAATTGTAAATTAAATCATCAGCAACAGCTCTTGGTTTTACACCATTGTCTAATTTATACTTATTACCTCTAACATGATTTCTAATAATTTTTTCTGCATGATGTCTTGTTATTACATAACAAGCTGTAGAAAAATCATTTACAAATCTATTGTGAATAGGAACAACAATATCTCCTGTGCAAATAATGGCAAGTTGAAGAACATCCCATGCGTATGGAGCGTTGGCAATAAAATCTCTCCATGCAAAATTCCAATATGGAACTGTTTCCAAACTACAGTCATCTTCCATAATAATTGCATATGGAGAATCTGATGTGTCATACCAATGTTTGATTGCTTTAATATGAGAAGTAACACAACCAACCTCACCAGATGACATCATATCTGGATATTTTCCTCTAATAATTTCACTAAGATCATCCTCTCTACCATCATATGCTGATATACGAGTATAGTCTTTTATATTCCAATAATCAAATTGATTTTCCATATATTCTTTTCTTTCTGGTTGCCCATCAAGATTTAAGTAATATACTGGTCCAAATCCATCCAATTTGTATGCAGATTTATTTTTGTCCATTTTCAATTGCTACTATTTTTTTCTGGAGATAAATTATTTCTTGTTGAAGTCTTCCAATTTTTTCATCATGAGACTTTAACCAATCATAGTGAAGATTTTTGTCAAAACTTTGCTCTGGTAAATTATATTTTATAATAGTTTCCTCTGAAGGAGTATTTTCATCATTCCAGGGATATAAAATATATTCAAGTTCTGCAATTATATGCCACAAAAAGATTCTAATATTTTGAATCATAATTGAGATTTAATCCAATCCTCTAATTCCATTGTTGGTTCCCAAGAAAAAGTCTCGCGCAATCTAGAATTATCTGCAAGACTTAAAAGAGATTCTCCTATGCGCGGTGGAATGTTTACAGTATTTTCAGAAATCATCCCAGCAACTTCATTTACAGAATAATTTTTTCCAGTCCCAACATTATATACCATACCAAAAGATTTTTTATCAACATCAGATAATGCTGCAAGTATATTTGCATTTGCAACATCTCCAACATAAGTAAAGTCCCTACGCTGATTACCATCACCAACGATAGTAAGAGGTTCACCAGCAGCATGTTGACGTAAGAAAATGCCAATCACTGGGGCGTATTGTCCACGTAATGGTTGACGTTCACCATAAACATTAAAGTATCTAAAAATAACTGTAGGAAGATCAAACAAATCGGTATACATCTTACACAATTTTTCTCCAGAAACTTTAGAAACTGAATATGGATTTAAACAATCATCCGGTTGAGTTTCTACATTTGGAGTTTCATTCATACCATAAGCAGAAGATGTAGAAGAATACATGACCCTCTTAACTCCAGCCTCTCTTGCACACTGAAGGACAGTGCAAGTTCCAAGAGAATTAATTTCTACTGCTTTAATTGGATTTTCAATAGCAGGTTGAATTCTTGCCTCTGCTGCAAGGTGAAAGACATAATCTACTCCTTTATAAAGAGAACGAGTTGCTTTATAATCACAAATATCCGCATAAAAATTTATTGATCTATCGTTCCAATAGAAATTATCATGTGCATCAGAATATTCATTATCAATGACTACAACTTCATGACCCAAATCTAAAAGCTTATCTACAAGATTGGATCCAATAAATCCTGCACCTCCAGTTACTAAACTTTTCATACTAACTCCTGCGCAAGAGAACTTGATATTCATCCATTATAACCTCAAATCCATTCTCTTGCAAGTAAGGGATAGAATATTTTGCCTTACCATAATCAGAAAGATCTTGTGATTTGGATTGAATATTTCGAACATCATCAATAAGGATAAGACCATTCTCTGAGATTAAATCATTCTCTACAAGGATCTTTGATTCCCTAAGATGCAATTTCGCTGTTGGTTCAATTGGAGTCACATCTCCAGTATCCATATATAATAAATCAATTTTTCCTTCACCACTAGAAAGAAAATCTTCAGAAGACATTACAAAATACTCAATGTTCCCAAGATCTGCAGTCATTGCTTTTGATCTTGCAATATGAGCAGGCATGAGATCTACAGTGATTAAATCAATATCAGTCCCTTGAATTAGTTCACCAAAAACTCTAGTAAAACATCCTGCAGACCAGTCCCAAATTTCGGGATTATCTTGTTTCCAAAATTTAACATCATCAGAATTACATCCTGGATACTTCCCATCAACAAAACTTCTAGAAGTTCCAAGTTCTACAATTGTCTTTAATTCCTTTTCCCGAATCCAATCCCAACAATACTTAAAGGTATCATATCTAAACTTAGGAATTCTTCCGTAAGATTCAATGAATTGTTCTTCAGTATAATATGGCGCAAATGCACCATCCATATATTCCTTATACTGTTCCATAGATTTGTTTCCACTGATTCATAGTGTGTTCTTTATGTATAATAGCACAGTCACTCATTTTTTGTAAAATTGCAGTTCTATTTTCACGAACCATACTAACTGCTTCACCAATTCCATCCATCTCTTCAAAGTAAACAGCAAAGTTTTCATAGTGCTCATTATACCATTCACAATATTTAACGGTTTGAGGGGAAATTCCTGTGCTAAAAAAGTAATTTGGTCTTCTCGACAAATCCAAAAGAAGTTCTTCGGAAGGAAGAATTATTGGCATTCCAATTTGCATCAATTCAAAAGTAGTAAACTTAGAATATGCATCTGGAAATATTAAAAAACATTCATAAAGTTCTGCAAGTTTTTTAAGCTCTTCTGCTCCTCTATAAGTTGCAGTTCCAGTCTTTAATCCAAATCCTTCACAAATTTTTCTAGAATTTTGAAACTTATTATCATTGTGATAGCGAGATACTAAAACATCACCACCACTAATGTCCAGTTCATAATTTCCATCAAATCCCATTAAATAATCTTCATTATCATTTAACTGATCTGAAATAGTTAGACCAATAGGTCTTATTGTTGGATATGATGTTGATATTCCAAATCTATTCATCCAAACATTTTCAAATTCAGTATATGGAACAATCTTCACTCTAGGATGGTTTGAATATTGTTTGAATATTTGATACCATCCAACATCTCCACTCATATCATAATCAAATCTATTAGAAACCCAAATTATTAAAGTTCCATTAAACTCATCAAAGTTTTCTAAAATAATTCTAGATATTGGAGCCGTATCAGAAGTTGTGACAAAATCAAACTGATTAAAGTATTCTGGTTTCCATAAAGATTTTGCAAGATCTTTAGTCATTTTAAATGATCCTTTGGGAAGGATATCAGTATCCCAAAGAGAGAATATGCTAGTAAGATCTAAACCAATCTCATTGCAAACATATTGATGATCTTTAAGACATCCATAGTGATGCGACAAATGTAATACTTTAGTCATTAGATTATTTTAGTTGGTAAAAACATTGCAGGTGTTCCAGTTACATCTCTTTTCGTTATAATTTGCTTTATAGGAGATCTAAAGTAAGTTCCTGGAATTTGATAATAACTTTCTTGATCATCTATAATAGACTTATATAAAACACTTGCTTTCCTTTTATTATAAGAATTTTCACTAATTCTTCCAGTTGTTACTGCATTCCATTCATACTGTCTGAATATTGGATCATCAAAAGAATACACATTATAGAATTTATGAACCTCAGCAAATCCAATATCTAAATGATCTTCAATCTCATATCCATGATGGTATGCAATTCTTTTACACATACTCACATATTCTTTTGAGAAATATGCAATTGCATGTGTTGCTAGCATATTATGAACTCTCACAATCTCATTATCAACTTTTGTTGTATGGACAAAGGGACCGGAATGTCCCATATATCTTCCCCAATGGGAAATTCCAAGATAAAGTGCATCAGCATTGTCTGGAATTTCTATTTCATTTTTAAATTTTCTATTGGTAGCACAATCATCTTCAATGATAATAAATGGAGGTTCTATATCCATATTAAGAATCTCATAATGAGATCTCGCACATCCAATAATTCTACCAGCTTCATGTCGGACTGCATTAAATCTTTGGACGTATTTAAATCCAAGATTCTTTAACATTGACTCCGTATTTTCTCTTTTAATATCTTCACCATCCAAGTTTATATAATAAACTGGAATATCTGTTAATTTAATTTTCATAATAGGGATTTAAATTACTTTTAAAGGTCTTTACACTACCATTCCAATGTCTGAATGATTGTGAAAATATAGTTTGATATTTTTCCAAATAATTTCTATTGAAAATTTCTTTTGTTTTTGATTTTTCTAGCAGTGAAAAAAACCATTCGGTCTTTTCTTTTACTAATTTAATATTAGAACCATTCCAATTAGTTCCCTTATAATAATGAAGGAATGAACTTTCTATAATTTGGCATCCATAATTGATATTGTATGGTTCCAAAAAAGCATTAACATCTACATGATTCGTTAGTCCAGTAGTATGTTTCATCCATCTAACCTTTTTTCCACCTTTAATATATTTTGAGATTCCTCCCCCAACATCACCACCAGGAAATCCATTAAAATCTATACTAGAAAAATCAGAATTTTTATTTACAATAATGACAAAAGGTGCAATGTATTCTATCTCAAATTCTTTTCTTTGTTGGTATATTCCAGATATGTCATAATCTTGAATATAGTCAAAGAAAGAAAATTGATTTGTAAGAAAAACATCAAACTCATATATTATATTGATAACATCATCAGTAGTATAGTTTTTCAATAAGTTTAAACAATTCCCATGATCAAATGCATTTCCTTGCCTATTAAAATTAGGTCTCAAATAATTTACACCTAATTCTTCACATTGGTTTTTTATAAAATTAATTTGATCCTCTCTTACAAAATTATCCACACAAAAATAATTAAATTCATCTTTGCAATAATATCTCAAATATTCAACATGGGGTTTAAGAAAGTCTGTTCTTCCCGCATGTATTGAAAATATATTCATAGAACTGATAATAATGAATTTACTCTATTAATGTAGGTATGATGCTGTTTGATATAGTTCTTATTGTCAATTAAACTTTCGACACTGACATTTTTGCTATCTTCTTCTGTTTTTAAATAAAGTTCATTTAAATCTGAATTTGCCGTAATTCTACCATCAAAGAAATTGAGAATTTTTTCAGAATTGGTTCCTATCCAAGATCCATAACTAAGAGCTTTAAAAATTCTACATGGAACATATCCATTATTCAAATGAACCTGTGGCCTAAGATCAAAATTTAAATAAGAAGATTTCATCAAGTCAATGTATTCGCTATCATTACTAAATCCAGTATCAGTGTTTTTACTTCTAATTCCAGTGTATCCACCATAATTATTGAATACCTTTTCATTTTGGGAAACTACATTACTAAATCTATCATAATATTCCTTAGATAAAGATCCAACATAGTTTACATCTTCCTTAGATTCATCATACAGACAAACTTCTTGATCATCTATCTCATGTGGAAGTAAATCTGTCCCCCACATAATCACAGAAGTTTTACTTTTTGAATCATACCAGGAAAAGTCATCTACTTTTTCTACACCATCATGCCAATCATAATTTTCATGATATACAAGAAGATTGTAAATGTTGTCCATAACAGTTTCTCTAGAGAAACCATCGGCAAGATTATGAACAAAATATTTTGAAGAATCTTCCATTTTCAAATAATTGCAACAAATATTTGCAGTAATAATAATTGAGTCCTTTAGATCTTCGCCAACATATTCTTCGCTATCATCATACCAAGTAACATCATAATCAAGATATGAAAATGCTTTTGCAAATCCCAAATGAATATAAGAATGAGTATGAGTATTTGGGGGAAGTCCCCAGATTACAACTTTGTTTGTCATTTTTTTCAACTCCTTACTTTGGCATGATTTTTTTCAAGTGCAACAATTTTTGGTTCAAATGGAACATTCCAACCACCAGGATTAAATCGAACTGCTTCTGGATAGCAGTATGATGGATTCAATTCTAAAGTTGGGGGATTATCAATGAGATAGCGATTCATATGAGATTCATCATGCCAAACAGAAACAATTCCCTTTTTAAAATCCAGATCAATATTTTTAGCAATTTGTTCGGACATCTTCAAAAAATTCTCAGGTTTTCCTCCATTAAATCCTCCAGCATAATACATTTTTCCTTCAATCATATTTACATATGCAGTTGAGATTTCACGGCGCTCATATGAAAATTCACTTTTATCTTTCCACCAAAATCCTGGATGTTGCGTTGCCACAAGATCCCCAAGAATCTCATCGCCAACTTTACCCTCAATTCTCATATCTACATCCATATAAAAACAATAATCAAATTGAGATATATATTCTGCTTCACTCATAAAGTAATGATACCTTTTTAAGGTTGGAATTGGCCAAGGTTCATGTTCAATCTGAGATATCTTAACGTTATCAGAAACTTCTTCAATCTCATGATTTGTAAAAACTAAAGCTGAGATCTCATGTCCATTAAGAAAATTTTCTTCAACAGACTCCAAAAGTTGCTCAACAAAATTAATATATTTGTTTGTGGCAATATTTAAAATGCAAATTTTCATGACTTATTAAACAATTGTACTAAAGGTAAAGATTCATACCATTCCATTATATCACCATACTTGGAATTAAGTAAGTCTTTTATTTCTTGAGGTTGTGATGTCCAATCACTTTTCCTCTTTTTAAACTTATAGAGATTTGGATTTCCACTCAAATTCCAAAATTCTAGTAATGGTTTGATTCCGTAAACTCCAAGAGATTCATATCTCAAAAACAAAAGATCATATTTTCTATTGATATTATTCAAATAACCTTCTGCATGTTCCCTATATCTATAGGCATCATATGGATCTTCAAGATATTCTTTTAGTGTTTGACCTTGCCTATCCTTGAAATATTCATGATCTCCATCACATTGATCTGGTCGATTATGAACTTCATTAAACTTAACTCCACGATTAAATGAAGAAATAGTATAATCATATGGATTGCAAAAAATATAAACTAATTTAGATCCATCAAAAGAAATGTTTCTATCTGGATCTAAATTTGGATTTCTGCAATGATGATTAATGTTGCCATGTCCTCTACCAAAATTGAAGTGATCACCAAGAATATCAATAATTGAATATGTTCCTGTGCAACCTTGGGTAATCATTAAATTAGTCATTAGAAAATCTGAATAAACAATATACCATACTTCTATACTCTAAAAATCCAATTTCATCAAAAATTATATTCCACCCTTTATTTTTACAAATTTTTTCTACAAGATTTGGTAATGTGTAAATTGAAAACCAATAATTATGATCTGGATGAACCGTCTCAATATAATAATCTCCTTGAATGTTCATTACATCCAATTGACTCTGAACAAAAGCATTAGGTGCAGTTATCAGTATTTCTGTTCCCTCATGACAATTGAATTTAAGAGACTCTACAAATCCTTCTACATTGTTAACATGCTCTATTGTTTCTGGAATCAATAGAAAGTCATATGTTTTTTCTGGGGGATAATCATATAAAGTTCCTTCTTTAAAAAGACCACTTTCTCTCATCTTTTCTATAGTAGATGAATCTGTATCAAATCCATCTATTTTGTCAGAGAACTTACAAAGATTTAAATGAAGATTTCTTGACTCCGTAAAAATTGGCCAATCTGCACATCCAAAATGCAAAACTGTTTTTTCTAAAATTTTTGATTTGAAATATTCTAATCTTCTTACTTTAATATCATTTATCTTGACTTTATGTTTAAAAAAGTCACCAGAACTTCTTTGAATAAGCATTAGATTACAACCCAATTTTCACAGTAAAGATCTTTTGTATCATGTCCGGCACAATCACCAGCAAACCAATTCTTAGGAGCAACTGTCTTTTCACTGTTTGCTAACCAGGATCCCCACCAACTGTAAGAACTATTTGCAATGATATGATAATCACATAGAGTCATAATGCACAAATCTGCAATTGGATCACCACCTTGAGAGATAAAGAATCGATCATCTTTAAACAGATCTTGCTTCTCACACCAAGAAGGATCATCAGAAAAAACTAATACTGGAGTATCAGAATCAAACTCCTGAAGTCCCTTTTCATAATACTCCAATTCTTGAACAGGATGATTTGGATTTACTAGATAATCTCCCCTTCTAATATGCAGAGAGATTACTTTGGTATCCACAAAATGCTCATCATAAAATGATTTGCAATCATTATAGATTTCTTCATTAAAAGTAAAATCTTTTCTAATTTCATCTGAAATATGCTTAAAGTATTTTTCAGATTGAAAATAACCAAGAATATCTACATTGTCTTCACAATTTTCAAATAACTCTTCATTAAAATGAAATCCATTTTCTCTAACAATTTTATTTGAACTAACTTCTACCGTATTAGTTTCTTGAAGATTGAAGAGATCATAGATGTTTGTTCCATCCATTTTAACATTTTTATCAAATACTCCAAAAATTTCTTTTGGTGGAATGCAATATTCATAATCATGTTTTGCCGCAATTCCTTTTAATGCAGCATATTGAAACATCTGATTAGAAATTCTTCCTAAATTTCCAATATTATTGAAAGACAACATTTTCTTTATACCATTCGTAAGTTTTTTCAATGCCTTGATAAAGTTCAATCCTTGGTTTCCAATTCAATGACTTCATCTTTTCAATATTTAGTAGTTTTCTAGGAGTTCCATTTGGCTTTGATTCATCCCAAATAATTTTTCCCTTATTTCCAATAACTTTAGAAATAGTCTCTGCAAGTTCCTTAATAGTTACATCTTCACCTGTTCCGACATTAATTGGTTCGGAATCATTATAATCTTTCATACAAACAAAACATGCATCGGCAAGATCATCTACATGAAGGAATTCTCTCTTGGGAGAACCATCTCCCCATAATACCACATCACCATCAACTTTACTTGCATTGTGAATCTTTGCAATCATTGCAGGAAGAACATGAGATGTTTCCAGATCAAAATTATCATTGGGTCCGTATAGGTTTGTAGGCATCAAAGAAATGGCATTAAATCCATACTGTTTACGATATGCTTGACACATCTTAATTCCAGCAATCTTTGCAATCGCATATGCATCATTAGTTGGTTCCAACTTACCAGTCATCAAATATTCTTCTTTGATTGGTTGATCACACATCTTAGGATAAATGCAAGAAGATCCCAAAAAGAGAAGTTTCTTAACTCCAAACTTTCTAGATGCATCAATGATATTTGATTGAATCATCAGATTATCATAAATGAAATGAGCTGGATAATCTCTATTCGCTAAAATTCCTCCAACTTTTGCAGCAGCAAGATAAACATATTCTGGTTGATTAATTCTAAAAAATGTTTCAACATCTTCTTGCCTTCTCAAATCCCATCTAGATGATGGAGATGAAATGATATTTGTATATCCTTTCCAGTGGAGCATTCTAACAATTGCAGATCCCACCATTCCGGTATTTCCGGCAACATAGATTTTGCTATTAGTGTTCATTCTTACACATATCCTCAACTAATTGATCAAATGTTGTCTTTGGTTTCCAACCAAGTTCTTTATGAGCTTTTGATGAATCTCCCAATAGAGTTTCAACTTCGGCAGGTCTAAAGTATTTCTCATCAACTACAATACGAAGTTGTCCAGTATTCTTGTCAACTCCAATCTCATTTAGACCTTCATTTCTCCACTCAATATCCATTCCAAAATAGGGTGCCGCTCTATCAACAAACTCGCGAACAGAATACTGTTCTCCTGTAGAAATTACATAATCATCTGGAATATCCCGCTGAAGCATTAACCACATTGCCTCTACGAAATCTTTAGCGTGCCCCCAGTCCCTTTTGGCATTCAGATTACCTAATCTAAGAATAGATTGCTTTTCTTCTTGGATTGCCTTAAGAGCTCTAGTAATCTTACGGGTAACAAATGTCTCACCCCTGCGAGGAGATTCATGATTAAAAAGAATACCCGTGCAAGCATAAAGTCCATACGACTCACGATAGTTTTTCGTAATCCAGTATCCATAAACTTTTGCACATCCATAAGGAGACCGTGGATAGAATGGAGTTGTTTCTTTCTGAGGAATCTCCTGAACCTTACCAAACATCTCAGAAGTTGATGCTTGATAGATTCTAGTCTTTTCTTCCATACCAAGAAGTCGGACTGCTTCAAGAACACGCAGAGTTCCCAAAGCATCAGTTTGTCCAGTGTATTCGGGCATCTCAAAAGAAACTTTTACGTGACTTTGAGCACCAAGATTATAAATCTCATCTGGTTGAACTTGCTGAATAACTCTCACAAGATTTGTAGAGTCAGTCAAGTCACCATAATGAAGATGAACATCTCCGTAGATATGATCAATACGATGAGTGTTAATCAGTGAAGCACGACGAACAATGCCATGAACTTCATATCCTTTACCCAATAAAAGTTCTGCAAGATAGGATCCGTCCTGTCCTGTTATACCAGTAATTAAAGCAATTTTCATACTAAAAAATAATTCTTTTACTCTATTCTACCATAATCATCCTCTAGTCTGAGGATATCTTCTTCACTACAAGGTTCTCCAATTTGAACTTCTATAATTGTAATCCCATCTTCTCCACCAGTCAATCTATGTGGTGTAGTTCTAGGGACAAATATAAAATCCCCAACATTAATATCTTTGGAAGATTCTCCAACAATCACATGACCATTTCCTTGAACAACAGTCCAATATTCATTTCTACTATCATGAGATTGAAGTGAAAACCTTTGCTCAGGATTTACATAAAGTCTTTTAGATTTATAATTTTGGGTCTCTGAAAAAACTTCCTCATACCATCCCCATGGTCTTTCGATTCTTTCCATTCATTTAATTCATATCTTTAATATGTATACAATAAAAAAGGAGGATCTTATGATCCTCCTCAAATTTCAGGCTCGCCAAGTTATTTTGTTGACTGGGTAATAACTAAATCCCAGGCGGGAGAGAGTCCCATCCGCACCACTTGCTCTTGAGAGAAGCAAGAAACTCATATAGGGTCATATTGACTCCACCAGTTCTTTTAAAGTCTCTCCGTGACTAAAGGGGGGGTTCCCGACCAGTGCTGTTATAGTCCATCCGTGACTTATACTACTTCAACTGTTTCAAGATCTTGATAGATGTATTCCATCAAGATTTCATAGTCGTCCATAGGATCTCCAGAAAAAACAACACCTTCGTTTTCATAGTAACGGCGAACTTTTTTGTAAAGTTTCGGATTCTTTACGTCAAGATAAAAGTCTCCGTTTGCTGCTCCACGAAGAGTTTGAATGTCTTTTTTGAACTTTGAAGTGAGTGCCATTGTTTTGATTGATTACCTTGTGATTATAAGGCATTTGACTTGGAAAGTCAAGTGTTGGGTCAGTATTAAGGCGTGAAAACTAATAAAAGTTTTACTTTTTGAATACTAAGTCCCCAATGCTCGTTGAGAGGATCGAACTCTCCTGAGGCGAATTATGAGTTCGCTGCCTTCACCAGATGGCTAAACGAGCAGGAAATCACGATGCTTCGTCGTGGTCTGTATAGATTCTTAGCAGTTGATCATCTGCTGGAATCATGACTGCTGTGTGCCCATTTTCTTCGTTTCTGATTCCTATGTGTTCTCCATTCTCAACTCTTTCAATCAAGTCGTCAAAGTTGTTTTGCCAGTGTTCCACAGAATAAATCTTCATTGTTGATAATATATATGCATCGGGGCGACAGGATTCGAACCTACGACATCCGCCTCCCAAAGACGGCGCTCTACCAAGCTGAGCTACGCCCCGTTACTGAAATATTATAACACTATCTGTGCTTCTTGTCAAATGGCTCCCAGTGTTGCCATTCATATTTATGAACTGCCCAAATGCCTATTATTGGGACAAATACAAGTAAAAATGATAATATTCCAAGAGAATATGGATTATTTAAAATGACTCTGGCAAAATGTGAAATGTTACTAATCATGATTGTCTAAAAAATCAAGTTCGTCTTCATATGTGGAAGGTTCATGAAAAAGTTCAGACATTTTATATTCAAGAACCTTTTTTTGAATTTCCTCAAATTCTTCTTCGGTAATTTTAATTTCCACTTTAGTCGTTAAATTCTAGAAAGTTTTTTAATGGATCTTTACCTGTTTTAACTATAGCACATGCTCTCTTATAAAACATGTTATTTGTGTTGCCGGATTTTTCAAAAGTTTCCTTTATCTTAACCCAATTATTGAAGGTGTGTTGATCCATTAAACTGTATCAAACTATGTAATAGTTATACTCGAAAAAATTTAGAGTGTCAAAAAATATGTTTATATTGTAACACTGTTGAAGAGAATATTAAATTTTAAATAAAACGGTGAGTCTCGGATTCGAACCGAGGGTGCCCGTGAAGACACATTAGTTTTCAAGACTAACGCAATAAACCGCTCTGCCAACTCACCCTATAATTTCCAATAAACCAGCGTGTATTTTACGATGGCAGGGAGCACAGAGCATATAGCACTTATCTATCTCTGCTTGGATTGTCTCCCACTTATATCCTTTATGTGCTAAGGTTGCAACCTCTCTTTCTTTGCTTGATTTATCTATATGATGAAAATCAAAACAACAAGGAGGATGATAATCACCACAGAGCTCACAACATCCACGATCCATTTTAAGTTGATTTAATTTTTCAACCATCAACTGTTTATTGTTCTTTTCTCTTTGGTATTTTACCTTTTTGAATTCAGAACTTTGTTTTTGTGCCCAGAGTCGTTGTGCTTCTCTTTGCTTTTCTTTATCCTTATATGGCATAAAGTTATTTATGGTTCTAATTTATTTATAAAAATTAGAACCTTTATCGAATCTCAAAGTCTAATTTACGAACTTTTCGATCCCTTCTTGCCTGTTGCCAAGCAATGTCTTCATGAGTTAAGAAATTCTTTTTTCTTTCCTCTTTGTATAAGTTTAACATAACAACCTTAGATAAGTCAATACCTGATATCTGTTCTCCTCTTATTGTTGTCATGTTAGAGCACCCACAAGATATTGTTTTTGTGGGATGTCCCTCTAATTCTTTATTACAGTTCTTACACCTTACTCTTATCGTATCCATAATATATTCATTTTGAGATATTCAGTTTTATTTATAATGGGAGCAGAGGGATTCGAACCCCCGACATTCTGCGTGTAAAGCAGACGCTACTACCGCTGAGCTATGCTCCCGTACTCCCCCACCTCGATTCGAACGAGGAACCTTAGAGTTAACAGCTCTCTGCTCTGCCGTTGAGCTATAGGGGAATATAGAACCCGAAGGTTCAGAGCGGATGACGCGATTCGAACGCGCAACCAACAGCTTGGAAGGCTGTGACTCTACCGTTGAGTTACATCCGCAGTTGTAGAGTTCCAGCGTGAACTCTACGATGGCAATTGGAACATAGACAAACACATTTATCTATCTCCCTCTTGATCTTATCCAAAGAAGAGTTATTCCAGATTAATCTAGAAATACCATCTTCTTTTTCAGAAGCATCCAGATGATGAAAATCTATCACAACTGGATCAGATTCACCACATTCAAGGCAAGGAGTCATGTGTTCTAAAACAAATTGTTTGTTTCTTTCCACACGTTGTTCCCGCAATACTTTACGTTTTTCAATAACATCAGGACGTTTTTGATATCCTTTTTTGTATTCAGATTGGTAAAGCTTTCTTTCAGTGGGATCTTTATGCGGCATTAATTTAAGGATGTAGTAAAACTATTTATAATACTAAACCGCTGAACTAACCCCGCATATGAGACAATCATAACACATAAGTATTAGATTGTCAACAGGCTCACCTGGAATCGAACCAGGGACGACCGCTTAGAAGGCGGTAGTTATATCCGCTTAACTATGAGCCCGTGAGGACCTTCATATTATAAGATAGAAGGTCGGTTTTGTCAAATCACTCTGCTGCTGTTTCTTCGGCAGGTGCTTCTTCGGTTTCTTCTGTGACTTCTGGTTCTGGAAGAGTTACTCCAATCTGTGCAAGATACTCAATGGCACCTTGTACTTTGAAAAAAGTTTCTCTTGC
>Ga0208898_1000154_pt1 | contig 57949 bp, 36 predicted proteins | sample VirMetDEL_Mar_4_FD_184513 | JGI IMG/M metagenome (GOLD analysis project Ga0208898, IMG submission 184513) | Aqueous microbial communities from the Delaware River and Bay under freshwater to marine salinity gradient to study organic matter... | ecosystem: Environmental > Aquatic > Marine >... | reverse complement strand
TTCTTGACGACCATAGAGCATTGGAACCACCTGATCCCATCCCGAACTCAGCAGTGAAACGATGCATCGCCGATGGTAGTGTGGGGTTTCCCCATGTGAGAGTAGGTCATCGTCAAGATTAAATTCCAGAACCCCTGTTTGCTCGCGCAGACAGGGGTTTTGTTTTAGTAGAAGTCCACGAATTTCACTGGAGCGTTGCCAAGGCAACGGTCTGGTACACAGAATTTCTTGACGACCATAGAGCATTGGAACCACCTGATCCCATCCCGAACTCAGCAGTGAAACGATGCATCGCCGATGGTAGTGTGGGGTTTCCCCATGTGAGAGTAGGTCATCGTCAAGATTAAATTCCGAAACCCCTGTCTGCTTGAGCAGACAGGGGTTTTGTCGTTTAAGAGGTCTGCTTTGGTCGCACATCTGCTCAGCCGACTCCCTGCATCTGATCGATGGTCATCCGTCCTGGAAAACTGCAAGACTTTGCAGTTTCGGACGCCTTGCTTGTACCGCCGGTCTGTTTCCCACTCAAAAAGAGGATCTTTCTGACAAATCCTTAAGATTCCACTTCATTTGGCCGAAAGCCTGACGAGCCATGCGTGCACCGATTTGGAGCAGATCAAGCGTCTGCCCAGGCGTTACATGGAATGTTCCACCCAGCACGCTCCCCCCCTTTGGCAAAAGAAGTCGATGAAATGAATCTAAAGTTCAGTCATAAAATTCTGTTGGCCGCGTCAGGCGTCGTGGTCTTGGCCTTCGCGTTATTCACGTTGTACAACGATTACTTACAGCGCAGCACCATCAAACAGAACCTGGAGTCGTCCATCCAGCAATCCGGAGAACTCACCGCCAGCAGTGTGCAGAACTGGCTCAGTGGCCGCGTGTTGATACTCGAAAACCTGGCACAAAACATGGCTCACCAGGGCAGTGCTGCAGATCTTCCAGGCTTGGTTGATCAGCCCGCACTCACCTCGAACTTCCAGTTCACTTACGTCGGCCAAACCAACGGCGTGTTCACCCAACGTCCCGACGCAAAAATGCCCGATGGCTATGACCCGCGCCAGCGTCCTTGGTACAAGCAAGCCGTGGCGGCTGACAAACCGATGCTGACCCCGCCTTACATGGCAGCCGTGGGTGGGCAGATCGTGACCATCGCCATGCCGGTGAAAAAGAACGGCGAGTTGCTGGGCGTGGTCGGTGGTGACCTGAGCCTGCAAACGCTGGTGAAGATCATCAACTCGGTAGACTTCGGCGGCATCGGCCATGCGTTCCTGGTCAGCGGCGACGGTCAGGTCATCGTCAGCCCCGATCAGGGCCAGGTGATGAAGAACCTCAAGGACATCTACCCAGGCACCAGCGTCCGCATCGAGAAGCTTAACCAGGATGTTGTCCTCAACGGTCAGGATCGCATTCTGTCCTTCACCCCTATCGCCGGCTTGCCAGGTGCGGACTGGTACATCGGCTTGTCGATTGATAAAGACAAAGCCTACGCACCCCTGGGTAAATTCCGCACCTCCGCGCTGATTGCCATGCTGATTGCCGTGGTGGCGATTGCGGTGCTCTTGAGCTTGCTGATCCAAGTACTGCTGCGGCCGCTGACCACCATGGGCGTTGCCATGCAGGACATCGCCCAGGGTGAGGGTGACCTGACCCGCCGCCTGGACGTGACCAGCAAAGATGAGTTTGGCGAGGTAGGCAGTGCCTTCAACCAGTTCGTCGAGCGTATCCACGCCTCGATTTCAGAGGTGTCCTCGGCAACGCGCCAGGTGCATGACTTGTCCCAGCGCGTAATGGCGTCGTCCAACGCCTCGATCGTCGGTTCTGACGAGCAGAGCGCGCGCACCAACAGCGTAGCGGCGGCAATCAACGAACTGGGCGCCGCTACCCAGGAAATCGCGCGTAACGCCGCTGACGCTTCCCAGCACGCCAGTGGTGCCAGCGAGCAGGCTGACGATGGGCGCAAAGTGGTGGAGAAAACCATCCTGGCGATGTCGGAACTGTCGCAAAAGATCAGCCTGTCCTGCACCCAGATCGAAACCTTGAACGCCAGCACCGATAACATCGGCCACATTCTCGATGTGATCAAAGGCATCTCCCAGCAGACCAACCTACTCGCGCTCAACGCCGCGATCGAGGCCGCCCGTGCCGGGGAAGCGGGTCGCGGGTTTGCCGTGGTCGCCGATGAAGTGCGCAACCTGGCTCACCGTACCCAGGAGTCGGCGGAGGAAATCCACAAAATGATTACTTCGCTGCAAGTGGGTTCGCGTGAAGCGGTGACCACCATGAACGCGAGCCAGACCTCCAGCGAAGAGAGCGTCGAAGTCGCCAACCAGGCCGGTGAGCGCCTGATCAGCGTGACGCAGCGGATTGTTGAAATCGACGGCATGAACCAGTCGGTCGCCGCCGCCACCGAGGAGCAGACCGCGGTGGTGGAAACCCTCAATGTCGACATCAACCAGATCAACCTGCTGAACCAGCAAGGCGTGGCCAACCTCAATGAAACATTGAAGGACTGTGACGCGTTGTCTCAACAGGCCAGCCGCTTGAAACAACTGGTCGACAGTTTCAAGATCTGACCTCAACGGCATAGGAGCGAGGCCTCTCGCTCCTACTGCTTAGCCGAGCATTTGTCGGACATTTTCCAGGGCGCCGTCGGCGAAGTTCTGCATAAAGTGTTCGAACCCTTCCTGCGCGGTGTCGACCGGTTCGCCGATGAGCGTCCAGGTCGCTCTGGAGCATCCGAAGCCAAGTGGCTCCACACGCATTGCCGCCCACAAGCGGGCCACGCCCAAGGTGTTGTAGACCGTGGTCCAGGTCATGAACATGGCCTCTTCGTCACGGCTGTTGAGCTGCTCCACCGCACAATGGCCATCGTGGAAATACTTCGTGCGTAAAGCGCCTACGCCGGTGCCGGTCATTTCGATGTGCGACAAGGCGGGAATGAACGCATCAAAGCCTGCAAAGTCCCCCACCAAGCCCCACAGCCTGGCGGCCTCGCAGGTGACTACGACAGAGGCCACCACTGGTGTGCCCCGGGGGTTGCGGATCAATGTATCGGGTTGCAACGGTTTCATGAGGTTGTCCTGAGGCGGTTCAGAGAAAGCCGATGGCCTTGAGGTAGTCGCAGCCTTTGCCTAACAGCGCGGGGCTTTTCTCGGGGTACGGCTTACCCATTTCTTCCACGCCCCGGCGTGCGTTGTCGTGACGGATCATCGACGTATCGCCGATGTCTTCACCCAACCCGTCCAGGTAAAAACCCAGCACGCCAAACAGCGCATTTTCGCGGCCCACCGTTCGCAGTTGCCGTTGCCACTGCGCGACACTGACCCGCTCGAATGTGTAGCCGGCGTCGCGGAATGCATCGAGGTACTGCTCCCAGCTCAGGGGTTGTGGGTTATGCAGGTTGTACACGCTGCGCCCGGTTGCGAAATGAGCGCAGTGGAACGCGATGAAGCGTGCAAAAAAGTCCACCGGCATCAGGTCGAAGTTCACCGCTAAGCGCGGAACCAGGCCCAACTGCAGCGAGCCCTTGAGCATCAGCATCAGGCGATTTTTCTGTGGTTGGCAAACACCGCTTTGGCTGTTGAAACTGATATTGCCCGGACGATAGATATTCACCCAGGCACCTTGCTCCAGCGCGCGTGCCGATAGCCGCTCGGCCACCCATTTGGACAGGTTGTAACCATTCTTGATGTAGATCGGCGGTGTCGCCGCAGCAGGCGACTCGAGGACCTGTCCCGCGGCGTCGATGGCGCTGCATGCCGAGAGTGTCGAGATGAAGTTGAAGACCTTTTTGCTGTGGGTTTCACACAGGCGCACGCATTCGAGTACCGGGTCGACGTTGTCTTTCACCAGCGACGCGTAGTCCATCACATGGTTGACCCGCGCCGCGTTATGCACCAGCACGCCAAAGTCCCTGGCGAGGCGCTCGTACACCTCGGCGGCCAGGCCCAGGCCAGGCTGGCTGACATCGGCGGCGTACACCTGCACCCGGCTCAGGTCCAGATGTTCCAGGCGGTACTCCTGCAACGCCTGGGTGAACCGTACCGTTGCCGGCTGGTTCGGCAGTTCCCGCACCAGGCATGCCACTTCGGTCGCACCGCCGGCCAGCAAGGCTTCGACAATGTGGACCCCGATAAAACTGTTGGCCCCCGTCACGATCACTTTGCGACGATCACCGGCGCGGTCCTCGGGCAGCACCTCAAAAGCCGGTTCCCGCTGCGCGTCTTGAACCGCCTGGCCGACGGGTGCGGCAGCGCGCGGGCCGTCCTCCAGCAGCGCCGCGAGCGTGCGAATGGTCGGCATTTCAAAAAAGCTGTTCAGGGGCAGGCTGCGACCAAATTGTTCGCGAACCCGCAGCAGCAGGCTCGATAGCAAAATGGAGTGGCCGCCGACGTTAAAGAAGCTGTCATCGATGGACAACGTGCCCGTAGGAAGCTGCAACAACTCATGCCACAGCCCCAACAGCTCAACCTGCAGCGGCGTTTGCGCGGCCTTTGCGGTGTGATTCGAAGGGCGCTGCACCGGCAGTTGCAACAAGGCCTGGCGATCGACTTTACCGTTGCTCGCGTAAGGCAGGCCGGCGAGTTCGATCCACCGCTCGGGTTGCATGTAATCAGGCAGCCACTGCCGTGCATGCTGCTTGAGGTCGTCCATCGTGGCACCCGGTTCCGGCTGGGCGACCACACCGCGAATCCTGCGATCATCGTCGATCACCACGGCCACCTGGCGGAACAGGCGGCTGGCACGCAGGCACTGTTCGATCTCCTGGGGTTCGACTCGAAACCCCCGAATCTTCACTTGCTCGTCCCGACGCCCGCCCAGCTCGATGCCGTCGCCGGTCCACTTTGCGTAATCACCGCTGCGGTAGGCGCACACGGCTTGTCCTCCCGGCAGTACCAGTTCGACAAAAGGGTCGTCGTGCAGTTGTGTTGCGTTCAAGTACCCCAGGCTCACGCCCGGCCCGACGATGTACAGCTCGCCCATCACCTGTTCGTCCACCGGCTGCAAATGCTCATCGAGTATCAGCACCTGGCTGTTGGCGATGGGGCGGCCGACGTTGCGATTGCTGTCCCCGGGCCGCAACGTGCGATGGGTGACCAGCACCGTGGCTTCGGTGGGGCCATAGAGGTTGTGCAACTGGCATTGGCCGGCCAGTCGTTCGATCACATAGGGTTCGCAGGCATCGCCGCCGGTCAGCAGGTGCGTCAGGCCCAGCGGTTGGTCCAGCGGCAGGATGCTCAGCAGCGCCGGTGGCAGGAAGGCATGGGTGAGCCGCTGCTGGCGGATCAGTTCTACCAGCTGCTGCGGGTCGCGTCGTTGCGCCTCGCTTGGGACAATCAACTCGGCGCCGGCAATCAGGCTGGGGAAGATATCCATCAGCGAGGCGTCGAAGCTCAACGAAGCGAACTGCAGTACCCGACTCTGCTCGTCCAGCTCCATGCAGCCGCCGAACCAGGCGGTGAAATGGGCCAGGTTGCTCTGGCTCAGCAACACGCCTTTGGGGCGGCCGGTAGTGCCCGAGGTGAAGAGCACCATGCACGGCGCATCGGGGGAGGGGCGATGCTGCAGCAACGGTGACGTGTCGTGCTGATCGAGCGCACTGACATCCAATGAAACGAAGTACTCGCGCAGTGGGTGGCCGCCATCATCCAGCAACAGCCTGGCTCCCGCGCTGTCCAGCATGGCCTGTTGGCGTTGCGCCGGATGATCCGGTGCCAGCGGCAGGTAAACCGCGCCACAGCCCAGCACCGCAAGAATGCTGGCATACAACGCCGTTGTTTTTTCCAGGCACACCCCGACCACCGGTGGTACCTCCAGGCCTTCCAGCAGTGGGCCGAGGCGTTGCTGGATCGCCCGTGCTTGAGCGTGCAATTGCCGGTAGGTCAGCACACGGCCGGCAATGTTCAGCGCCGGTCGTGCGGCGAAGGTGAGCAGGCTGGCCTGCAGTCGTTCGATCATCGGCACCTGCGCTGCCTGCAGCAATTGCACATCGGCGGTGTGATTGAACCGATGCACGAACGCCAGTGCCTCCAGCTTTTGCAAGCTGTGTTCGGGCCAGGCATTGGTGCCGGCCGCGGCGGGGCAATACTCCGGGTCGCGGGCGAAGCCGCTGACCAGCACGGCGACCCATTCCACCAGCGCGCTTGTCGCTTGCAGGCGCAGTCGCTGGCCATTGCCGCTGGGCGCGTCGGCAAGGTCCAGCACGGCCAGCAAGCGTTGGCCGGCGGCATAAGCGCGTAACTGCAGCCGCGGCAACCCATGCTCCGTCAGCGGGCCGACGCCCAGGCGCAGGCTGATGCGTGGAGCGGCGGCCAGGTGCGCGGGCAGTGACTCGCTACCGTCCTCGATCACCAAGTCGGCAGCGTCATGCCCCGACAGATGACCATACTGTTCCAGCTCCAGCCTCACCGCATCCAGGGCACGGCTGATACCCAACCATCCAATTGTCAGGCGCCTCATGCCGCTCTCCCGGCCACCGGCAGATAGTCGGCCAATGCCAGGGCCACGCTCGGTGTCTGCAGCAAACCGCTGTGTTGCAGAAAGCCCATGATGTTGCCGATCAGCGGGTGGTGGCGGGTGATGGGGAACTCCAGTGCCGCCATGTCGGCCCGCAGCGCATGGCGAACATCAGCGCTGACGTCCAACTGATCGATCAGTTGCAGGTCGAAGGATTTTTGCAGCTCGTTGGTCAGGTAATGCGCCAGAAAGATGGGCAAGACCGGTGCAATGCTGTCGCGGTCAGCCGGGCTTGCCGCCTGCCAATAGAGGCGCACCAGGCGTGTCCAGAACTGCCCATGGCGCCCTTCGTCGAACAGGTGATCGGCCATCAAGCCACGGATGGAGGCCTTGACGCTGTCGTCCCTGGAAAACGCCGCTACGTCATGGGTCACGGTGTTTTCGGCAATGGCCACGGCAATCAATTCCACCGCATCGCGCAGGTGCGCCGGGGCTTGCGCCTGCGCCGCCGGCAGGGCGCGGCTCAGTTCGATCTGCCCGGGCAGATCCAGCGGTGATATACCGGTCATCTTCACGGTCTGTTGCAGGAAGTCCAGCGCGACCAGGGCGTGATAGTCCTCGTCCACCACGACGGTCATCGCGTCATAGCGACACACAAGGGGGAAGGGCAGGGCGAAACGGTTCTTGGCGATGTTGCGCGCGGTCCTGTCGACGATCTCGGTTTCGAAAATCACCACGTCATTGATGAATTTGTAGAAGCTTTGCAACAGCACGAAGTCGCGCCACTGCGGGCAATGTTCAAGGAAGGTCGCGCTGAGCGCCAGGGGCTGGCGGCACAGCGGGTAGATCAGTTTGTCGTCGTTTTCCAGCAGGCGGCGAGGGCGTGTGCGGATGGTGGCGCGGCGTTCCCAGTCTTCGGCGATGGAGCGGTAGGCGCTGATGTTCATGGGCGCACCTGTTGCAGCAAGGTGTGTACGTCGTCCCAGAGCTTGATGCGGTTTTCCACGGCGTTGACCGCGGTTTCAGCCGCCTGTTGCTGGCGCTCGGGTGCGTTGTCGGTAAGGCCCTGGAGCATCCTCTGCGCCCCTGGCTCATGGTCTTGGGTGTCCAGCTCGATGTGGCGGTTGAGGTACTCGCCCAAGGTTGGCGCCTGGTTCCTGATGATCTCACTGCCCTGCAACAGCCGTTCGAACATGCTCGGGATAATGCTTTCGCGGCCGTGCAGGAAGGCGGCGGCCACACAATGGGTGGGCGCATTCAACGCGATGTGCAACGTGCTGGCGACGAAGCGGGCCACGCCGGGCAGCACATCGACCTGGCCCAGGGCGGCATTGGCCTCGACGCCCCGACGTTGCAGCGTGATGAACGTATCGATAGCGTGGGTACTGGCGCCCACTTCGAGCATGGCTTCGCGGTACAGCTCGAAGTGGCTGCAATGACCGCGCCGGGGGTGTTCGTCCGACTCCTCGCCCAGCACGATTTCGTTGATCAGGCGGGCGGCTTGCGGGTCGGTCGGCGGGAGCCAGGGTAATTGCGTACAGGTCAGGTCCCGTTGCAGGCGTTTGGTGAGGCTCATGAAGTCCCAAACGGCAAATACATGGTTTTCCATAAAGATTTGTAACTTGCCAAGTGAAGTTATTTCTTCAAATAACGGATGGCTGCATAACTGCAGTTTTTTTTGTTTAAGTAAACCTTGATACATAGTTGATGCCTATAAGTTGTTGCGACTGCTCTGAAAACAGTGCTGGGCTTTTGCAGCCCAAAAGCGGACAGATAACGTTTAGCCAAGCAGCGCGCGCAGCGCTGCCCAAACAAGGGTTCGTGCAGGCTGTTGAGGTGCTTGGTTTATTGAAGAAAGATAATAAGCCGATTAAACGTTTGGGCGAGCTTATAAATGTATTAGATGTTTTTTCGAAAAGATTCCGGTTGTGGGTAAGTTGTATTATTAAACGTGGGAAGTTTCTCGAGCATTAGCAGGCATTACGCAGTCGAATAGTTTTAACCAGGGCGTCTTGATGCGGGTTCTGCCAACAGCGAAGGCCGCCCCGCAATGCTTGATCGGTGAAGCAGGCTGGGAAAGTTCAGTTGCCGGTCGCCTCAAGGCCCTTGAGGTAAGTGCTGATGACCTCCATGCCTCGCATCAAGTGATTGCGCAACGTCAGGATACTTTCGTCGACCTTCTTCTGCGCCACCAGGCTCAGCAGTTCGCGGTGATCTTCCTGGGACGTCTCGCCGAGCCCCATCGCCTCAAGGTTGAAACGCAGGAAGCGCTCCTCTTCATTCAAACCGTGTTCGACTAGCGTGAGTAGCCGCCGGTTGGGGGCCTTGCCATACAGCGCCATGTGGAACAGGCGGTTGAGCCGGCCGATCTCGGTATAGTCTTTCTCTTGTTCCAGCGCCGTGATGAAGGCATCGGCCTGGGCAATGTCGTCTGCGCTGAGCAACGGAATCGACAAGCGCAGCGCTTCGGATTCCAGCAGCATGCGCAGGGCGTAGGTCTCGGCCGAATTGTCTTCGATCAGCGGTGCAACCACCGCCCCCTTGTGCGTCACGACGTGCAGCAACGACTGGGCTTCCAGCTGCCGAAGGGCTTCACGCACGGGCATGCGACTGACGCCGAACAGGCTGGCCAGCTCCTGCTGGCGCATGGCGGTACCACAAGGCAATCGGCCATCGAGGATGGCGTTGCGCAAGGTTTCTTCGATTACGGAACGAGCAAGATGGGCGGGAATAGGCCCGCTGACCTTGATACTGCTCAAAGGGCTCGGCTTTTGCGTCACGGCTACGCTAGCCTCCTCATAGAATGGCAATGGCTTATTGGATCCAATGCACACTAGAGATTGCCTACAGGCTTGTCAAACGAGCAAGGTTTTCGGCTTGTAAGCGGCTAAACACGCCACTCTGGGTGCCCACATCGAGCTTTTGCGGTGTCTTACGCGATGGTGTCGGATTGCCCTGCATTGAACACTTCACCGCCATCGTTTGTTCCATTCCCGCCGCCCAGCGCAGGGTTTCCTCGGTGCATTCCTGTCTATGCATATTCTCTAACGGTATTTAAAATACAGTTCTTATATCTATAAAGTCACTCTCCTGTCCGATCGGGAGTGAATTCATGTCAGCCACCTCTACTGTTCCAGCAGCGATCCCTAACGCCCAAACCTTCGAGATTCGTCCACTCCCCGGCAGCGTGGGGGCCGAGATCATCGGCCTGGATTTGTCCCGCCCGGTCAATGACGAGGATTTCGCCCGCATTCACCGCGCGCACCTGGATCACCATGTGGTGGTCTTTCGCGACCAGCGCATCACCCCCGACCAGCAGATCGCCTTCAGCCGCCGCTTTGGCGTGCTGCAGATCCATGTGCTCAAGCAGTTCCTGCTGGCCAACCACCCGGAAATCCTGATCGTCTCCAACATCATCGAAAACGGCCAAGCCATCGGCCTGGGCGATGCGGGCAAGTTCTGGCATTCGGACCTTTCCTATAAAGAACTGCCCAGCCTGGGCTCGATGCTGCATGCCCGGGAACTGCCAGCCGAAGGCGGCGACACCCTGTTTGCCGACATGCACAAGGCCTGGGACCACTTGCCCGAGCACCTGCGCAACGCCGTACACGGCCGCAGCGCTGCGCATTCCTACACCGCGCGTTACAGCGAAACCAAATTCGAAGGCAACTGGCGCCCGACACTGACCCCCGAGCAGCTCGCCCAGGTCGCCGAAGTGGTCCACCCGATTGTGCGTACCCACCCGGAAAGCGGCCGCAAGGCGCTGTTCGTCAGTGAAGGTTTCACCACCCGCATCGTCGGCCTGCCGGAGGACGAAAGCCGCGACCTGCTGGCCCAGCTCTACGCCCACAGCGTGCTGCCGGACAATATCTACCGCCACCACTGGCAGCCCCACGACTTGGTGTTCTGGGACAACCGCTCGCTGATCCACCTGGCTACCGGTTGCCCGAGCCATCTGCGCCGCAAGCTGTACCGCACCACCATCCAGGGCGACGCGCCTTTCTGATTCGGAGCATGACCATGTCCAGAAACATTCCATTTGCGCGGCTGGCCGCCACGTTCGGCCTGGGTATCAGCCTGCTGGCCGGCAGCCTCGTCGCCCCGGCGGTGGCGCAGGCTGAAGGTGAGATTCGCATCGCCGAGCAGTTCGGCATCGTCTACCTGTTGCTCAACGTGGTGCGCGACCAGCACCTCATCGAAAAATACGGTAAGCAGGAAGGCCTCGATATCCAGGTCGACTGGACCCAACTCTCCGGCGGCGCGGCCGTGAATGATGCGTTGCTCTCCGGTTCCATCGACATTGCCGGTGCCGGCGTCGGGCCGCTGCTGACCATCTGGGACCGTACCCGCGGCAAGCAGAACGTCAAGGCCGTCGCCTCCCTCGGTAACTTTCCCTACTACTTGGTGAGCAACAATCCCAAGGTCAAGACCATCGCCGATTTTACCGATAACGACCGCATCGCGGTACCGGCGGTGGGTGTGTCGGTGCAGTCGCGCTTCCTGCAATACGCAGCTGCCAAGCAGTGGGGCGACAAGCAATTCAATCGCCTCGATCAGTACACCGTCGCCGTCCCGCACCCCGACGCCACGGCCGCGCTGATCGCCGGCGGTACCGAGCTGACCGGGCACTTTTCCAACCCGCCGTTCCAGGACCAGGCCCTGGCGAACCCCAATGTGCATGTGGTGCTCAACACTTATGACCTGCTGGGCCCGAACTCGCCGACGGTGTTGTTCGCCACTGAAAAATTCCGTAACAACAACCCGAAAACCTACAAGGCATTCGTCGATGCGCTGACCGAAGCCGCGCAATTCGCCCAGCACGACAAAGGCGCCGCCGCCGACACTTACATCCGCGTGACCAAGGCCAAGATCGACCGTGCCGAGCTGCTGAAAATCATCGACAACCCGCAATTCGAATTCAGTGTCACGCCGAAAAACACTTACCCGCTGGCGGAGTTCCTCTACCGCGTCGGCGCAATCAAGAACAAGCCGGAATCGTGGAAGGACTACTTCTTCCAGGACGCCAAGCCCCTGCAAGGAAGCTGAGATGAACGCGCCCCTGCAAGGCCACACGGCCAGCAACCTGCCCACCGCCGCCGCGCTGCTGGCGGTGGATAACGTCAGCCTCGAATACCGCACCCCCGAGCGCGTGGTGCGGGCCACGCACCAAGTCAGTTTCGACATCGACCCGGCCGACCGCTACGTGTTGCTCGGCCCGTCGGGTTGCGGCAAATCCACCTTGCTCAAGTCCATCGCCGGGTTTATCCAGCCTTGCGAAGGGGAGATCCGCCTGCTGGGGCAGAAGGTCGAACAGCCCGGTCCAGACCGCATCGTGGTGTTCCAGGAGTTCGACCAGTTGCCGCCGTGGAAAACCGTCAAACAAAACGTCATGTTCCCGCTGCTGGCGTCGAACACCCTCAAGCGGCGGGACGCCGAAGAACGCGCGCTGCACTACCTCGACAAAGTCGGCCTTAGTGCCTTTGCCGACGCCTATCCGCACACCCTCTCCGGCGGCATGAAAGCCCGCGTGGCCATCGCCCGCGCCCTGGCGATGCAGCCGAAAATCCTGTTGATGGACGAACCCTTCGCCGCCCTCGATGCGCTGACCCGACGCAAGATGCAGGAAGAGTTGCTGCGGCTCTGGGAAGAGGTGCGTTTCACCTTGCTGTTCGTCACCCACTCCATCGAAGAGGCGCTGGTGGTGGGCAATCGCATCCTGTTGCTGTCGCCCCATCCCGGGCGCGTGCGCGCGGAAATCCACAGCCATCAATACGATCTGCACAGCCTTGGCGGTGCGCAATTCCAGGCCTCGGCGCGAAGGATTCATCGCCTGCTGTTCGATGAAGCCCCCGAAGCCGAACGTGAGTTGGGCTTCGCCGATATCCGCATCGCTTACTGAAGGGCCCCACCCATGCGCCAGGAATATGAAGTCACCCTCGAACCGCTGCTCAGCGTCCCCGTGGAACGCGAGCTGCCCCTGCGCCAACGCGTGTGGCAACAAGGCTGGTTGCGCAAAGGGTTGATCCTGATCGTGCTCGCGATCCTCTGGGAAGCGGTTGCGCGCTACCAGAACAATGACCTATTGCTGCCGAGTTTCTTGCAGACGTTTCACGCGCTCTACGACGGGCTTCTGAGTGGCGAGCTGCTGAGCAAAGTCAGCATTTCGTTGGTGGTGCTGATCAAGGGTTACCTGATCGGCATTGTGCTGGCATTTGCCCTGACCACACTGGCGGTCTCGACCCAACTGGGCCGCGACCTGCTCAGCACCCTGACCTCGATGTTCAACCCGCTGCCGGCGATTGCGCTGTTGCCGCTGGCACTCTTGTGGTTTGGCCTGGGCCAGAACAGCCTGATTTTCGTGCTGGTGCATTCGGTGTTGTGGGCGTTGGCGCTCAACACCTATTCGGGGTTTCTCGGCGTGTCCGAAACCCTGCGCATGGCCGGTCGCAACTACGGGTTGAAGGGCATGCGCTTCGTGCTGTTCATCCTGATCCCGGCGGCACTGCCGTCGATCCTCGCCGGCCTGAAAATCGGCTGGGCATTCGCCTGGCGCACGCTGATTGCCGCCGAGCTGGTGTTCGGCGCCACCAGCGGCAAAGGCGGCCTGGGCTGGTACATCTTCCAGAACCGCAATGAGCTGTACACCGATAAGGTTTTTGCCGGGCTGGCGATGGTGATCCTGATCGGCTTGTTGGTGGAAAATTTGGTGTTCGATACCTTCGAGCGATTGACCGTCAAGCGGTGGGGGATGCAGCGCTGAGGCCGGCTTGATCAATGTGTGAGCAGGCTTGCTCCCACTGGGGACGTTTCCCCGTCAAGCGCCTTCAAGGATTGCGCAAAAACACCACATACCCGCGAAACCACTCACTCCCCTTCAAATACCCCGGCGCCGTCCATTCCCCGCCCTGGATCAAGCCGATCTTGAACGGCAGCCCCAGCCGATTCATCCGTGGCAGATACGCGGCGTAATCCGGGATGCTCTGGCGCCCCTGATACGTCTGCACCACCACCTCATCCACCATGCCGTTGAGCCGGGCGATGGCGGTTGGGTCGGCGTTGCTGCTCCAGTCCATCAGGCCGGTGATGCTCAGGCGCAGGTCGGCGGGCAGGCGCTGGCGCAGGTCGCGCAGGAAGTCGGCGTATTCGTGCAGGTACTGGGTGCGGGCGTCGAAGTCGATCTGGATGCCGATCACCGGGTTGCCGGCGTCGCGCCAGCGTTGTACCTGGCCGAGCAGTTGGGTGTAGACGCGGTCCGGCCAGCGCAGGGTGTGGGCGCGGTAGACCAGCCAGATGTCGCCCTGGGTGATGCGCGGCACGCTTATGCCCTGGGCGATCAATTGCACGCCGCGTTGGGGCGCGCGGCGGGTGGCGTTGATCTGGCCCTGGAGGATGTACAGGGTTTTTGCCTGCTTGAGCACCGGCTGCGGCGTGACCCCGCTCCACAGCCAGAAGGCGTCATAGTCGCGGGCGTCGACCGCGCCGAAAGCCGGGCTTGCCAGCAACAGCAAGCCGAGCCACAGCGGTTTCACCAGTAGTACTGCAGGGATTTGCCCCACTGTGTGTCGGCAAAGCCCGTCTTGAGTTGACGGAACCAGGCCTTGCGCACGGCCGGTGCGACGTCTTCGCCGCCGCAGCTGTTATAGCCGGCGGGCGCGTAGCAGTTGATGGCGCGGAACAGCGCGTAGGCCTTGTCGGTTTTCGGCGCCTTGGGGTTGCCGATCACCTGTTGGTAGCCGTCGAGCCGCGAGAAGGTGTCACCCTTGAAGTCCGATGGCGTGCTGCCCAGGCTGCCGGCGGCGCGTGCCTGTTCAAGGGGCATGCCGTCGAGGTTGTTGCGCAGGATGAACTCGCCGAAGCAGTTCAGGCCGTGGGGATTTTTTGCGTCGTTCTGCAAGGTCGCGGCGGTTTGCGCAATGCTCGGGCAGGCGTAGCCGGATTCAGCTTTTTCGCCGTTCCACTGGAACAGTTTCAACGTCTGGCTGGCGCTGTAGACATAACCCAGGCTGGTGCCCAGCTTGTCGTCCGGGGCCGACGCCGGCAGTTGCTTGAGGTCGTCGTCGAAGGTGGCGAACTGGCCGCGCAGCAGGTCTTTATAGAGCAGCACGAATTGGGCGGTCTGGCGCTCCAGCGGGTCATGGGCCTGGGCGATCTGTTGGCGCAGCAAGTCCGGCCCGGCGATGTGGCGCAGCAGGATGTAGCGCACCTGTTTGGCGCTGATCGGCGAATCGGCGGCGAACACCTTGGCCAACTGGCCGCTGCGTTCGTAATTCATCGCCAGTGCCAGCTCCAACTGGTCGCGTTGCAGCGGTTGTTTGGCCAGCGGCAGCAGTTGCAGCCACAGGGTTTCGGCGGCTTTCCAGTCTTGCTTGGCTTCCAGGGCCAGGCCGCGCAGGGTCTGTTGGCTGAAGGCGAAGTAATCCGGGTTCGACGGCACGTTCTGGGGCAGGTGTTTCAACGCGTTGTCGGGTTGATGCTCGACGTACAGGGCATACGCCGCTTGCAGGTAGTCGAACAGCGCCGGCGTGTCGGCAAACACGGCTTTTTGCTGATCGAGATCGGCGCGGCTGAGGGCCGGCGGCGTGTGAGCGCGCATCCGCATCAGGTCGCTGACGAGCAGGATCATCGGGTTCTGGACTGCCTTGCCGTTGACCATCAGCAGCTTGACGTCGGCTTCGGCCACCAGCTCATCCACGGACACATTGCGCTGGGCGTCGGTGGCCTGGGTCAATTGCCAGGCATAGGCCTCGGCGAGCTTGGCTTGATCGTCCGCCAACCAATACACCCGGCGCAGCAGGCCACGGGCGGAGGCGACGTAATCACCCTGTGGATAAGTCTTCAGGTAACCGAGGAAGCCTTCTTCGGCGTCGCTCAGGGCGGACTTATCCACATGCTCGAGTTGCGGCATGCCGTATTCGTCGAAGGCGTTGGCCTGCGCCTGGTTCAGTGACGTTCGCGCGGTCATGTACAGCGCGGTTTCCTTCAGCCAGGGCACATTGCTGGTGCTGGCGCCGGCGAAACCGCGCTCGGCGTCACTGAAACGGCCGCTATAGAAGTCGGCGGCGGCCTGCAGATAAGTGCGAAACAATTGGCCTTCGCTGGATTGGATCTGCTGTGCATCCAGCACTTGGCCTTCCCAAGAACAGGCCGTGAGCAATTGCAAACGCGCCTTCACCAGTAGCTCGCGTTCGGCTGCCGGCATGTCGGCCTTGAGCACCTGGCGGATAAACGCGGTGGCGCTGTCATCGTCGTTGCTGCGGCAGCGGCTGCCTTCGCCATTCAGGAAGTCAGCCCCCGCGGCTTTGTATTCGTCGCGCTTGATGCCCAAAGGCTGGAGCAGGGTGTCGAGTTCGGCGCTGGGCGAGGTGTGCGATGTGTTATCCGCTTCGGCCGGCGCGGCGGCGATTGGCACCAGGCGGTACACCGGGAACGGCACCGGACCGAAGCCTTGGGACAGGTCGTCTTCGCTCAAGGCGTTCGGCGCCAGGGGCGCGGCTTTTTTGTCGGCCAGCAACAGGCGCAGGTTGGTTCGGCTGTCATTGCCGGGGCTCAGGAACGGCAGGTTGTTGCAGGTGTCCAGGCTGTCCCGCGAGACCCTCCAGTCGGGGTAGCACGAGTCGTCGGAGCTGGCGAGTGCCGGCAGGGAGAGACCGGCGAGCAGGGCCAGTGCCAGGGGTGACAGAAAACCGATGTGCATGACGTGTCCTTGATCCTGAGTCCTTGGAGGTCGGCAATCATAACGTGATCCGGCGAAGGCTTCGGCGAAGGCCTACAAAAAATGCTGATTTGTCTGACTGGGGGTAGTGGCAATTTAACTCCGCTGCCCTAGACTGCGCACATCGTCAGGGAGGTCGAATGTATGAAGCAGTTATGTAGATCGGTACTGGGATTTTCCTGCTTGGTGAGCCTGGCGCCGATGGTCATGGCGGACGATCCGCTGTTGGACCACGCGCCCGCAGCGGCCGTCAGCACCGACAGCGAAGCCCGTGGTGTATTGCGCGCCCGTGACCAGGCGATGCTTGCCAGTGAATTGTCGGGGCGGATTGTCGAACTGCCGTTCAGCGAGGGCGAGTCGTTCAAGAAAGGCGACACCCTGGCGCGTTTCGATTGCTCGGCCTACCAGGCCCAACTCAATGCCGCCTCGGCCGCCAGCCGTGGCGCCGGCGAAGAACTGGCCCACAACAAACAACTGGCGGCGCTGAATTCGGTCGGCCGGTTCGAAGTGGCCCGCGCCGAAGCCAAACTCACCGAAACCCAGGCCCAGTCCCAGGTCTATCAGGTGCAGGTCAAGCGCTGCAGCGTGCTGGCGCCGTATGACGGCCAGGTGGTGCAGCGCAAAGTCCAACGTTATGAAAGCGTCTCGGCCGGCGCGCCGCTGCTGGAAATCGTCGACAACCGCAGCCTGGAGATCCACCTGCTGGTGCCGTCGCGCTGGATGGGCAAACTCAAGCCCGGGCAGACGTTCAGCTTCACCCCCGACGAAACCGGCCAGGCATTCAACGCCACCGTCAAACGCCTTGGCGCGCGCATCGACGAAGGCAGCCAGACCCTGTTGCTGGTCGCGACCTTGCCCAATGCCAATGGGTTGATGGCCGGCATGAGCGGCACCGCGCACTTTGCACAACTGCAATGAACGCACCGATGACGGGCAATGCCGAGCGGGTATTCGCGCAGTTTCTCGAGTTGGAACGCCAGACCCGCGCCGCCCAGAGCACTGAGCAATTGGCCTACAGCCTGGTCAACGATGGGCAACCGCTGTTCGGCTATCGCCATGCGGCGCTGTTGATCGCCGGCAAGGTGCGGGCGGTGACGGCGGTGAGCAGCGTCGACCCGAACGCGCCGTTCGTGGCCTTCGTCGAGCAGGCCGTGGCCCAATTGCACAAACACGGGCTGGGCCAGACCGCCCGGGAAGTGCCGGCCGCGCAATTGAGCGCGCAACTGCAGGCCGACTGGCAGAGCCTGTCCGCCGGCCATGTGTTCTGGTTGCCCTTGATCGACCCGCAAGGCCGCGTGTTCGGCGGTGTGTGGCTGGCGCGGGATACGCCCTGGAATCCGGCCGAGCAGGTGCTGCTGGCGCAGTTGGGCGATACCTACAGCCACGCTTGGCGTGCGCTGCAACCGCGCCAGCCGTGGCGCCTGCGCCTGACCCGCAAACGCCAGGTGCTGGTGGTGGTCGCGTTACTGCTGATGCTGCTGATTCCGGTGCGCCAATCGGTACTGGCGCCCGCCGAAGTGGTGCCGTTGGCCGGCCAGGTGGTAGCGGCGCCGCTGGACGGGGTGATCGCCGAGTTCCTGGTCAAGCCCAACCAGACGGTGAAAACCGGCGACCTGCTGCTGCGCTTCGAAAGCACCACCCTCACGGCCCAGGCCGACGTGGCCGCGCGTGCCCTGGGCGTGGCCGAAGCGGAGCTCAAGGCCAATTCCCAGCGCGCCTTTGCCGATGCCGAATCGAGTTCGCGTATCGACCTGCTCGCGGCCCGGGTCGAGCAAAAACGCGCCGAGCGCGACTACGCCCGCGAACTGCTCAAGCGCAGCGAAGTACGCGCCGAGCGTGACGGTATCGCGGTGTTTGCCGACGCCGAACGCTGGACCGGCAAACCGGTACAGACCGGCGAGCGTCTGCTGCAGATTGCCGACCCCGGCCAGGCAGAGTTGCGCATCGAACTGGCGGTGGGCGATGCCATCGCATTGGCGCCCGACGCCCAGGTTGCGCTGTTCCTCGACAGCGACCCGTTGCAGCGCCACCTCGCTACCTTGCAACGCGCCGCCTACGAGGCGCAGCCCACACCCGGCGGGCAACTCGCCTATCGCCTCGATGCGCGCTTCGATGAGGCACCGCCACGCATCGGCCTGCGCGGCACGGCGAAGCTCTTCGGTGAGCGCGCGCCCCTGGCCCTGTACCTGTTGCGTCGGCCATTGGCCGGCTTGCGCCAGAGCGTTGGCCTCTGATGAACCTGCCCCCACTGCGCGAAGACCTGCAACTGTCCAGCGCCGGCGCGGCCCTGGACGGCTCGCCGCGCTGGACCCTGGCCGACCCGGTGCGCGGGCGTTACTTCAAGCTCGGCGCCACCGCCATTCGGCTGCTGCGCCACTGGTCCCTGGGCGACCCGCAACACGTCCTGCAAGCCGCCAACCGTGAGCCGGGCCTGCCCCTGGGCGCCAGCGAAGTGGATGAGCTGCTGAGCTTCCTGCGCGCCCATGACCTGATCGCCGCGCTGGACCCGCAGCAACGTGCCAGTTACGCCTACAAGGCCGCCGCCCGTAAGCAAAGCCTGTGGCAAATCCTGCTGCATCAATATTTGTTCTTCCGCATCCCGCTGTGGCGCCCGGACGCGTTCCTCAACCACGCCTGGCCGTGGCTGGCGCGCTTCGGGCCGGGGCTGTTGCGCTACGGCTTGCCGCTGACCCTGGGCCTGGGCGTGTTTCTGGTGGCGCGGGACTGGCAGCGCTTTCTGGCGACGTTCCCGCACCTGTTCAGCCTCGGCGGTGCCCTGGCGTTTGGCGTGGCGCTGTTCTTCGCCAAGCTGTGCCATGAATTCGGCCATGCCTTCATGGCCAAGCGCGCCGGGTGCCGCGTGCAAAGCATGGGCGTGGCGTTCATGGTGTTGCTGCCGATGTTCTACACCGATGTGAGTGACGCCTGGCGGGTCAATGATCGGCGTGCGCGATTGCTGATCGGCGCCGGTGGGGTGATGGCTGAGTTGTTGTTGGCTTGCGTGGCCTTGCTGGCCTGGTCGCTGCTGCCGGACGGCGCGGCGCGCACGGCGGCGTTCATGCTGGCCAGTGCGACGTGGCTGACCACCCTGGTGATCAACCTCAACCCGTTCATGCGCTTCGATGGTTATTTTTTGATCAGCGACCTGTGGGGCGTCGACAACCTGCAAGGTCGCGCCTTCGCCCTTTGCCGCTGGCGCCTGCGCGAGTGGTTGTTCGGCTATGGCGAACCGGCGCCGGAACCCTGGGCGCCGAACATGCAACGGCGCCTGCTGTGGTGGGGTTACCTGGCCTGGTTGTGGCGGGCGGCGCTGTTCCTGGGGATCGCCCTGGCGGTGTATCACCTGTTCTTCAAGCTGCTGGGGATCTTCCTGATGCTGGTGGAACTGGTGTGGTTCATCGGCCTGCCGATCTTCAAGGAGTGGCGCGAATGGTGGAGTCGCCGCAGCCAGGCCCATGCGCCGCGGGTGCTGCTCAGCGGCCTGGGCCTGCTGTTGTTCGTGCTGGCCCTGGTGGTGCCGTGGCGCAGTGCCGTGGAGTTGCCGAGCATGCTCGAGGCCGGGCGCGCCAGTGCCTTGCACGCGCCGGTGGCGGCGCGGGTGAAACAGTTGCGGGTGGTGGATGGGCAAGTCGTGACCCAGGGCCAGGTGCTGATCGAATTGGAATCGCCGGATTTGGATGCGCGGCAAAGCATCGTGCGCCGCGAAGTGGAGATCCTGCAGTTGCAGATGCGTCGCCAGGCCGGACGCAGTGAAACCGCGGCCGACGCCGGGATCAACGATCAGCGCCTGTCCCAGGCCCTGGCCGAATACCGCGGGCTTGCCGCCCAGCGCGAACGCCTGCTGTTACGTGCGCCCCATGCCGGCACCGTGCGCGACGTGCTGCCGCAGTTGAGCGTGGGCCGCTGGCTGTCACCTAAAGACGCGCTGGCGCGAGTGGTCGAGGAGGGCGCGCGCCTGCGCGGGTATCTGGCGGAAGCCGAGCTGTGGCGGGTGACGCCGGGGGCGAGCGGGCGGTTTATCGCCGATGACCCGATGCGCGCCGCCATCCCGGTGGTGCTGACCGATATCGATGCCAACGGCGTGGCCTATCTGGACCAGGAAGCCCTGACCTCCGACCACCACGGGCCGATTGCCGTGCGCCGCGACGAAAACCAGCGCCCGGCGCCGGTGCAGGCGCAGTACGGCGTGCGGTTGCGCAGTGCGCAACCGATCGCCACCCCCCATCAACCGCTGCGCGGCGTGGTGGTGTTGCAAGGGCGCAGCGAGTCGGTGCTGGGCGTGGCCTGGCGTCGAGTGGCGGCTTTGGGTGTACGGGAAAGCGGATTCTGACAGGAGTGCAAAGGCATGTTGAACAAGGACGGCGCTTTGGCGCAGGGCCTGGTGGTGCGCCCGTCACGGCCCACCGACGGGCCATTTCTGCAAAGCCTCTACCGCTCGGCGCGTGCCGATTTGCAGTGGATCGACGGTGAGCAGGGGCTGGTCGAGGCGGTGATCGCGCAACAGTTTCAAGTGCAGGAAAACGGCATGGGCGAGCATTTTCCCGGGGCCTTGCATTATGTGATCGAAAAACTCGACACGCCCATTGGCGCCCTGAGTGCCGATTTCGGCCCGAATGAAATCCGTGTGCTGTACCTGGCGTTTATCCCCGCTGCCCGAGGCCAGGGTTTTGGCCGCGTGGTACTGCACGGCGTGCAACGGGCCGCGCAGCAGGTGTGTTGCCCGGTGGCCACGGTGGTGTGGGCGAGCAACCCCCATGCGCGCCAGCATTACCTGGCGCTGGGGTTTCGGTTGGAGGAAGAGACGCCCGCCGCGCAGCGGCTGGTGTGGTACCCGTCTCAGTTGAACACGATGCAGAAATAACCGCGGGCGTTGTCGCGGCCCATGGCGGGTTCGCGGGACACAAACACCTGCTCCAGGCAGGTCTGCGCCAGCGGCAAACGGCAGAGGCCGTCGACGAAATCCGTCGGCTCCAGGCTGTCGAGCAACACGCTGAAGGCCGTGCGCGGGCTGCCCGGCACGCTGGCTTTGGGCGCATCAGTCACCTGTTGGATCTGGATCGGCAGCGCCGACCCATCCGGCAGGTACAACACACTCGTGCGCGCAAGCAGAGGGCGAAAGTGCTCGGGGGTGACCAGGTTCAACATACATCAGCTCCGTGTCAGAGAGGCCGAGGCCCAAGTGCCTCGGCCCGGGTGCGGGTCAGTCGCGTGACGGGAAGACCCCGTTCAGGGCAATGCTGAAGTTGATCACCAGGAACGGGTTCATCGTGTCCATGGGCAACCCTTGGCCGGCCAAGGCCAGCGTGCCGGTCAAGCTCGTGCTGACGCCTTTGAGCGGTACCGGGCTGGCGCCCTGCTGGTCGGAAAAGATCGAGGCACTGCCCGGCCCGCCCCCGGAGGCGCCGATAAACGCATTGGCGGCGGTCGGCGCTGTAAGCGGGTTGCTGGCGGTGTCGGCCAGTTGCACCGCCGCGCTGACTGCCAGCGCCGCCGTGCTATGGGTGTGCGTGGGTAGGTTGGCCTGGGTGGCCATCACGCTTTCGACGCCGTCGACGTCGCCGATTAACCGCTGCGACAGGCCCGGGCCATTGCCTTGGCCGATGGGCAGGCGACCTTGCAGGTCAGGCAGCTTGAAGGTTTGCGTGCCGTCCCCGCCATATGTCGTGCCGATCAGCGCGTACAGCGCCTGGTATTGGCTGATGGGCAGGAGCTGGCCGGCGCAGAAGGCCCAGTTTCTTGGGGCGAAATTAAAGGCGAAAGGTTGGATAGTGCCGATGAATACTTCCATGAATCGTTCATCCTTGTGTGAGCTGTTCAAGGGGATATAAAGCCAGTCGATCTGGCTTCATCGCAGAGCGTAGACGCAGGTTTTGAGCGCTGCCTGCCGGTTGCGAAACAACGGGCGAATCCGGGGCTTTTGTCCTAGAGTGGCGCTTGTTTGCGCATGCGCAGGTTTGGCCCTGGAAATGGGCAGTGGCGGGGGAATCGGGGTGCGACGGTCTGTGGTAGAGCAAGACGACAACGTTGGGGTAATTTCTGCTGTCAATCGCCTCGCAAAGGCCCGTGAAGGTGGCGATTGGTTGCGCCAGTTATGGTGGGTGCCGATTCTGGCGCTGGCGCTGGCGGTGCGTTTTTATGGCCTGACGGCCGCGGCGATCTGGGGCGACGAAGGCTCGAGCCTGTTGCTCAGCCAATATGCGGCGACCGACCTGTGGTTTCACGCCGCCCACGATGTGCATCCGCCGTTGTATTTCTTCTTGCTGCGCGGCTGGATCGAGCTGTTCGGCGACGGCATCTGGTCGATTCGCAGCATGAGTGCGATTCCCGGTGTGGTCGTGGTGGGCCTGGGCATCTGCCTTGCGCGGCAGTTGTCCACCCTTCGTGCCGCCGTGCTGGCGGGTGTGCTGCTGGCGCTGTTTCCCAGCGCGGTGCGCTACAGCCAGGAAGTGCGTATGTACTCGCTGCTCGGCGTGTGGCTGCTGGGCGCGACGCTGGCGTTGGTGTATTGGGTGCGCCAACCCGAGCGCACGCGCTACCTGCTGGGGTATGGGCTGCTGATGGCCGCCGGTTTCTATACCCATTACTTCACCGCGTTGTGTGTGTTGGTGCATTGGGCCTGGCTGGGCCTGTTGAGTGCGTCCCAGCCCACCGGTCGGCGCTTGATCACGCGTCCGGCATGGTGGGTGGCCAACGTCGCGATCGTGCTGGTGTACCTGCCTTGGCTGCCGAACCTGGTGGGCCTGGTGCAGCATGTCGAGCAGCTCAAGGTCGGCGGCGACATCGGCTGGGAAGAGCCGATCAACCAGTTCTCCGTGCCGTCGATGATCTGGCAGTTCATGTTGCAGGACGAAGGTCTTGGCTTATCGCCTGTGCTGTTCTGGTCATTCCCGCTGCTGCTGGTGGCCGTGGTCGGCGTCTGCGCCTGGCGCGATCAGACGCGCTACCGGCCGGCCGGTCTGTTGGCGCTGTTTTTCTTGCTGCCGTTGCTGCTGGTGTACGGGGTGTCGTTTATCTCGTCGGTGTTTATCGAGCGTTACCTCACCGTCTATGCCCTGGCTTTGCCGATCATCCTGGCGCTGGCCATCGACCGCCTGCCCGGACGTCTTTCATGGCTGGGCGCGGCATTGTTCGTGCTGTGCGTCGGTGTGGAACTGCTGGGGGTGAAGAACAATGCCACCGTGGATGTGGATGATCAGTTCAACGTGCCGGTGGAGTTCGTCAATCGCAACTACCAGGAAGGTGACCGCATCGTCCTCAGCGACATGCTGTGGTACCTCAGCTACGTGTATTACGACCGGACCGACGCCCAATTGCAGCTTTACACCCCGCCCAAACCGGATGGCACGCCGACGCGGCCGAACGCCTATGGCTTCGGCACGCTGGTGGATCAGGACGGCGGGCGTATTTACCTCGACCGTTTGTCGGCATTACCGGCCGATACCCAGCGTGTCTGGCTGATCAGCAGCAACGAAGCACCGGACGATTTTGCGCCGCTACCGGACGGATGGCGTGAAAAAATGCAGCAGGACGGGGGCGGTGCCAGGGCGCGATTATTCGTGCTATGCCTCGGCCCAGAGCCTTCGCAGCCAGAGGCTTGTCGCTAATATCCATTTGGAATGAAAGGAATATCAAAACAGTGGCATTTGACCACTAGTGATCTCTTTAATCATCAGTTACGATTCGGATACAAATGGATTTTTGTCCTACAAAAGTGGTGAAGGGATGCAGTATCACTTTATCTCCGGTTTGCCCCGTTCCGGTTCGACGCTGCTGTCTGCGATCCTCTTGCAGAACCCGCGCTTTCACGCTGGCATGAGCAGCCCCGTGGGCACTCTGTTCAACGGCGTGCTGGGGCAATGCAGTGCCGGCAGCGAGTTCGGCTCGGTCATCGATGCCAATACCCGGCGCCGCTTGCTGCGCGGGTTGTTCGATGCCTATTACGCCGACCGCGCCCCTGTGCCGGTGGTGTTCGACACCAATCGCCAATGGTGCGCCCGCATGCCGGCGCTGCACGACCTGTTCCCCCAGGCCAAGGTGATCGCCTGCGTGCGTAACGTGGCGTGGATCATGGACAGCCTCGAGCGTGTGTACCGCGCCAACCCCTTCGAAAACACCAAGCTGTTCAACGACGACGTCGAGCGCAACACCGTCTACAGCCGTGTCGAAACCCTTGGCCAGCGCAATCGCCTGGTGGGGTACGCCTGGTCGGCGCTCAAAGAGGCGTACTACGGTGAACACGCCGACTCGATGCTGGTGGTCGACTACGATTTGCTCTCCCAGGCCCCCGAGCGGGTCATGCGGCTGGTCTACGAATTTATCGGCGAGCCCTGGTTCGAGCACGATTTCGAGCACCTGAGCTACGACGCGCCGGACTTCGACGACGCCCTCGGCGTGAGCGGTTTGCATCGGGTCAAGCCGAAGGTGGAACTGCAGCCCCGGCGGACCATCCTGCCGCCCGATCTCTTCGAGCAGTTCGCGCATATGTCTTTTTGGCGTGATGGCACTTCCAGCGCCGCCAATGTGATCCGTACCAAAGCCGATGCCGCGATCAGTTGATCGCGGTTTTTTTCATTGCGCAAATCAGCATTCGACCGACGGGTGAGCAGCATGTGGTGGAACAACCTTAAGGCACGGCCAGCAACAACCAATGCCAGCACCCTGGCGACGCCGATGATTATGTCCCTGGAACCGCGCATGCTGTTCGACGGCGCAGTGGCCGCCACCGTGGCCGATGCGGCCCAGGCCGACAGCCACGCCACCGCAGATGCTGCGGCCAAGGCGCCGACGACCACCGAACACGCCGCCACCGGCAGCGAAAGCCACGCGCAGTCCGACGCGCCCGCCACCCCCGCACCGGTTGCCGTGCCGGGGCAGAGCGTGGTGTTTGTCGATGCCCGCGTGAAGGATTCCGCCGAGCTGCTCAACGGCGTTGCCCCCGGCACCCAAGTGGTGCAACTGGATGCGAGCAAGGACGGCCTGCAGCAGATCGCCGATTACCTGGGCAGCCATCAGGGCGTCAGCTCGGTGCAGATCATCGCCCACGGCAATGCCGGTGATCTGTGGCTGGGCAGTACCTATTTGTCCGCCGACAACGTCGCAGCCCGCAGCGAAGTGCTGGCGCAGATCGGCCAGGACATGAACGTGGGCGGCGATCTCCTGATCTACGCCTGCAACACCGCCGCCAGCGACAAGGGCATCAACTTTGTCGACTCGCTGGCGCAACTGACCGGGCGCGATGTTGCCGCGTCCACCAACCGCACCGGCCTGGGCGGCGACTGGACCCTGGAAGTCGCCACCGGCTCCATCGAAAGTCATACGGCGTTGTCGTACCAGGCGATGTCGGCATACCAATACGGCCTGGCAAACATCACGGTGACCAGCGCCGCAGACAGCGGTGCCGGCACACTGCGCCAGGCCCTGACCGATGTGGGTGTCGGCGAGACCGTCACCTTCAGCACCCCGGGCATGACGGTCAATCTGGACACGCAGTTGGTCATCGCTAAAAACCTGACCATCGATGGCGACCTGAACAACGATGGTGTTGCCGATGTGACCATCAGCGGGCAGTACAAGACCCAGGTGCTCAAGGTTAACAGCGGTGTCACCGCGACCCTGGACGGCCTGGTCATTACCAAGGGCTTGGCGGCTGGCGACGGCAGCAATGGCGGTAGCGGTATTAGCGCGGCCAATTTGCTCGGGGCGGGGATCAGTAACTTCGGTAACCTGACCCTCAATAACGTCAGCGTGACAGAGAACGCAGCCTCGGGTGGCGGTGGTGGCGGTGGCGTGGTCAATGGCAATTTCGGCGGTGCCGGTGGCGGCGGCGGCGCGGTGGGCGGAGGCAACGGCGGGCGTGGTGGCAGTACCGGCAACGGGAGCGGTGTCTACGCCGGAACTGCGGGCACCGCCAACCAGGGTGGGAAGGGTGGGGGCTACAGCACCATGGGCGGCAACGGCGGCTCGAGCAACGGTGGTGCCGGCTCGACCGGCATCTACGGTTATACCAACGGTTCCGCTGGCGGCACAGCGACCTCTGGCGGCTTGTCGATCGGCGGCGGTGGGGGTGGTTCCGGCTGGAACGGTGCCGGTGGCAAGGGCGGCGGAGCGGCTGGCGGTATCTACAACGCCAGCGGCGCCACCCTGACCATCGTCGGCACCAGCTCGATTACCGGTAACATCGGTGCCGGCGGCGGCGGCGGTGGTGGTTCGGCGGCCGGCAGCGGCACTACTCTGAATGGCGGTGACGGTGGCCTGGGTGTCGGTGCCATCTGGAACAAAGGCACGGTATTGATCACGGCGGCCAACTTCGCGGCGCTGGGCGGTTCGGCCAACACCGGTGCCAGTGGTAACGGTGGCTTGGCCACCAACGCCTCGGCGGGCAGCAAACCCACAGCAGTCAACGGTCTGTTCAACGATATCGGCGGAACGGCGAACACTGCTTACAATCCGGCCCCGGTCGCGACCATCGTGGTCAGCAACACCGCGCAGCACATCGGCAGCACTTCGCAGGTGACCATTACCTTCAACCAGGCCGTGACCGGCTTTACCAGCGCCGATCTGACGATTAGCAACGGTACCCTGGGCACCCTGACTACCAGCGACAACATCACCTACACCGCGACCTTTACGCCGAGCGCGAGCGTGACCAGCGCCACCAACCAGATTGTCCTCGACAATACCGGCGTCACCGCCACGTCGACGGGGACACCGGGGACCGGCACCACTTCGTCCAACACCTTCAGCATCGATACCGTGCGCCCAACCGCGACCGTTACGGTCGTTGCGCCGACGTTGAGCACCACGGTCAACTCGACGGTGAACATTACCTTCAGCGAAGCGGTGAGCGGTTTCAGCCTTACTGACATGTCGGCGTCCAACGGCACCCTGAGCAACCTGACCACCAGTGACAATATCCACTGGACCGCGACCCTGACGCCAAGCGCCAGCAACAGCAGCAGCGGCAATGTCGTTACCCTGGACAACACCCTCTATACCGATACCGCGACCAACGCCGGTACCGGCACGACCACGTCCAACACCTATGCGATCGACACGGTGCTGCCGACCTCGACCATTGTGGTGTCCGATACCGCACTGAGTATCAGCGGTAACACGTCCCTGGTGACCATCACCTTCAGCGAGGCGGTCACCGGGCTCACCGCCGGCGCCTTCACGGTCGCCGACGGCATCCTGAGCAACTTGGGCAGCAACGACGGTGGTCTCACGTGGACCGCAACCCTGACTGCGACCCCTGGGGCCTCCCATACCGGCAATGTCATCACCCTGAACAACACCGCGGTCAGTGATGGCGCGGGCAACGCCGGCAGTGGCACCACCAATTCCAACACCTATGCGGTCGACACCGCGCGGCCGAACGCGACTGTCGTGTTCGCCAACACCAACCTGGGCATCGGCCAGACCTCGCTGGTGACCATCACCTTCAGCGAAGCCGTGACCGGGTTCACCAACGCCGACCTGATAGTGTCCAATGGCACCCTGAGCGCGGTCAGCAGCAACGACGGTGGTACCACCTGGACCGCCACCTTTACCCCGACGGCGAGTATCGTCAGCGCGAGCAACCACATCACCCTGGACAACACCGGGGTCCAGGACGTGGCGGGCAACGCCGGCAGCGGCACTACCACGTCGAACAACGTGGCCATCGACGGCGTGCGTCCGACCGCGACCCTGGTGGTTGCGAGCAACTCCCTGGGCATTGGCCAGACCTCGCTGGTGACCATTACCTTCTCGGAAGCCGTGGTCGGTTTCTCCAATGTCGACCTGACGGTGTCCAATGGCACCCTGAGTGCGGTGAGCAGCAACGACGGTGGCATCACCTGGACCGCGACCTTCACGCCGAGTGCAAACCTCACCGACACCACCAACGTCATCACCCTGGACAATACCGGTTATAGCGACACCAGCGGCAATGTCGGCACCGGCACCAGCGACTCCAACAACTACGCCATCGACACCGTGCGCCCCACCGCGACCATCGTGGTCGCCGACGCGGCGCTGACCGCTGGCGAAACGTCGCTGGTGACGATCACCTTCAGCGAAGCCGTGACCGGCTTCACCCTCGCCGACCTGACGGCAAGCCACGGCAGCCTGAGCAGCCTGAGCAGCGCCGACGGCGGCATCACCTGGACCGCGACCTTCACCCCAGGGACGAACACCAACAGCGCGAGCAACGTGATCGCCCTAGCCAACACCGGCATCGCCGACCTGTCCGGCAACGCAGGCGCGGGCACCACCAACTCGGCGAATTACACCGTCGATACGGTGTTGCCTTCGGCGACCATCGTGGTGGCCAACCCGGCGCTGAAAATCGGTGACTCCTCCCAAGTGATGATTACGTTCAACGAGGCCGTGACCGGGTTCAGCAATGCCGACCTGACGATCACCAATGGCACCTTGAGCGCGGTCAGCAGCAGCGACGGCGGCATTACCTGGGGCGCGACGTTCACCCCGAGCGCCAACCAAACCGACGCCACCAACCTGATCACTCTGGACAACAGCGGCGTCCAGGCGGCGGTGTCGGGTAATGTCGGCGTCGGCACCAGCAATTCCAATAACTACGCCATCGACACCCAACGCCCCACCGCCACGGTAGTGGTGAACAACGACCACCTGGGGATCGGCGGCTCGTCGCTGGTGACCATCACTTTCAGCGAAGCTGTGACCGGGTTCAGCCTGGCCGATCTGACCACCGACAACGGCACCCTGAGCAGCCTGAGTACCAGCGACAACATCACCTATACCGCGACGTTGACGCCTGTGGCAGGCGTCACCCAGAACAACAATCACATTGTCCTGGATAACACCGGTGTGACCGATGGCGTCGGTAACGTCGGGTCTGGCACCACGTCGTCCAACGCCTATATGATCGACAGCCAGCGGCCAACGGCGACCATCGTGATGGCCGACCCTGTGTTGAGTGCCGGCGAAACTTCCTTGGTCACGGTCACGTTCTCGGAAGCCGTCAGCGGTTTTGACAACAGCGACCTGAGCGTACCCAACGGCACCCTCTCGACAGTCAGCAGCGCGGATGGCGGCGTGACCTGGACGGCGACTTTCACACCGAACGGCAACGTCCGCGACACCACCAACCTGATCAGCCTGAACAACGCCGGCTACACCGACCTGGCCGGCAACGCCGGCAGCGGTGTCACCAACTCGGGTAACTTCACCATCGACACGGTGCAGCCGAGCGCAACCATCGTCGTCGCTGACAATGCCCTGAACATCGGCGACACCTCGCTGGTCACCATTACCTTCTCCGAAGCGGTCAGCGGTTTTACCAACGCCGACCTGACGATCGCCAACGGCACGTTGACCTCCGTCAGCAGCAACGACGGCGGCGTGACCTGGACGGCGACTTTCACGCCGAGCAGTGCGATCAGCGACACCAGCAACGTGATCACCCTGGACAACAGCGGTGTGCAAAACGGCTCCGGCAACAGCGGCAGCGGCACCACCGATTCGAACAACTACGCCGTCGACACCGTGCGCCCAACGGCCACCATCGTGGTCGCGAATCCGGCCCTCGGCGTGGGTGGCAGCTCAGCGGTGGTGATCACCTTCTCGGAGGCGGTGACCGGGTTCAGCAACGCCGATCTGACGGTCAACAACGGCACCTTGAGCGCCGTGAGCAGCGCGGACGGCGGCGTGACCTGGACCGCGACGTTCACCCCGACGTCCGGCGTCACCGACACCAGCAACGTGATCACCCTGGACAACACCGGCATCGCCGACCTGGCGGGCAACAGCGGCAGCGGCACCACCGACTCGAACAACTACGCCATCGACAGCCAGCGGCCGACGGCGACCATCGTGATGGCCGATCCTGTATTGAGTGCCGGCGAAACTTCCTTGGTCACGGTCACGTTCTCGGAAGCCGTCAGCGGTTTTGACAACAGTGACCTGAACGTCGCCCATGGCACCCTGAGCGCGGTCAGCAGCAGCGACGGCGGCATCACCTGGACGGCTCTCTTCACACCGGCGGCGGGTATCCGCGCCGCCAGCAACGTGATCACCCTGGCCAATACCGGCATTGCCGACCTGACCGGCAACGCCGGTACGGGAACGACCGACTCGGCCAACTACAGCATCGACACCGTGCTGCCGACGGCGACCATCGTAGTCGGCGACACCGCCCTCAAGGCCGGCGAGACCGCCCCGGTGACCATCACCTTCTCCGAGGCTGTCAGCGGTTTCACCCTGGCCGACCTGAGCGTGGCCAACGGCGTGCTGAGCAACCTGGCCTCCAGCGACGGCGGCGTGACCTGGACCGCGACCCTGACGCCGACGGCCGATGTGACCGACACCAGCAACCTGATCAGCCTGGACAACAGCGGCGTACAGACCGCCGCCGGCAACGCGGGCAGCGGCAGCACCGATTCGAACAACTATGCGATCGACACCCAGCGCCCGACCGCGACCATTTCGGTGGCCAACGGCACCCTGGGCATCGGCCAGACCACCACCGTCACCATCGGCTTCAGCGAGGCCGTCAGCGGTTTCGATCTGTCTGACCTGAGCGTGGCCAACGGCGTGCTGTCCAACCTGGCCAGCAACGATGGCGGCAAAACCTGGACCGCCACCCTGACCCCGACGGCGGCGATTACCGATGCGACCAACGTGATCGTGCTGGACGCCGGCCAGGTCAACGATGCCGCCGGTAACGCCGGCAGCGGCATTGCGATCTCGAACAATTTCGTGATCGATGGCGAACGCCCGACGGCGACCATCACCATTGCCAACCCGAACCTGACCGTCGGCCAGACCACCACCGTCACGTTTACCTTCAGTGAAAAAGTCAGCGGCTTCGCGCTGGATGACCTCAGCGTGGCCAATGGCACCTTGTCCAACCTGGCCAGCAACGACGGCGGCAAAACCTGGACCGCGACCCTCACACCGACGGCCAACCTCAACGACCCGAGCAACTTCATCACCCTCGACACCGGCCTGGTGAATGACATGACGGGCAACGCCGGCAGCGGTTATGCCAATTCCAACAACTACGCGATCAACACCATTGCCCTGACCGGCGACCCGCTGTTCCGCGTCACCGAGCCGGCACCGCCACCCGGCGCGCCGGATGTGCCGCTGCAACCGATCGTGTTTGGCCGGCCCGTGGGCGACCTGGGTTCACCCATTGGCTTCCCGGCGTTGTTCGAACAGCGCGAGATGGGCGCGGGCTTGCCGCCTATCGGTAGCATCTTCATTCGCAACGGTGCCTTGGCGCCCAGCTTCATTGCCCAGGTGTTCAACAGCGACAGTGGCGCGAACGGCGGCGCGCAGGGCTTCCTCGGTTTTGGCGGCGGCGATGGCGGGGTGTTTGGTTCAAGCACCTTGTCGGGGTTGTTCAATCGTGAGAGTGGCGGCGGGGACAGTGGCCTCAAGGCGTTCGACAGCCGAGCGATCCAGGGCGGCGGTGACGCGGCCCAAGGCCTGCGGGGCATGTTCGGCGCCCCGACCCTGGGCCAGCAATTGCAGCAGATCAAAGACGTGGAACAGCGTCAGGTGATTGACCTGGCGAAGGCATTGCAACAGGTCGGCATCAGCGAAATGCAGGCCTGACACACTTAAATCAAGGCGCAGTAACAGGGGCAGTCCAAGGATGAATACAGTTCATAAGTTGTTCGGCGCCAGCGTGCTGGCGCTGGCGATCGGCGGTTGTGCGGTCACCAGCGAGCCGATTGAGCGCAGTGTCAGTGAGCAGCGAGCCCGCAGCGACCTGCACGGTATGTACAAGGATCAGGAGCCATTGAACGGCCCGTTGACACTGCACCAGGCCATGGCCCGGGCGGTTAAATACAACCTCGAAGGGCGCTTGAAGATCATGGAGGAGGCGCTGGCCAAGCGCCAACTCGACCTCGCCAGTTTCGACATGCTGCCGCGCATGGCGTTGTCCGCCGGTTACGCCGGGCGCAACAACACCAACGCCTCCAGCAGCCAGAGTGTTCTCACCGGCACCCAGTCCCTGGAACCGTCGACATCCCAGGACCGCGACCGTCGCGTGGCCGACCTGACCATGGTGTGGAACGTCCTCGACTTTGGCGTCAGCTACATCAGTGCCAAACAGCAAGGCGACCAACGCCTGATCGTCCAGGAGCGGCGCCGCAAGGTGATCAACACCATCGTCCAGGACGTGCGCTCGGCCTATTGGCGGGCGGTCGCGGCCGAACGCCTGCTGACCCAGATCGACAGCCTGATGGCGCGGGTCGACCAGGCCCAGAGCAACAGCCAAAGCATGAGCGAGCAGCGTATCGGCGACCCGATCCAGGCCCTGGGCTACCAGCGCTCGCTGATCGAAGCCACGCGCCAATTGCAGGAACAGCGCCGCGCGCTCTCCCTCGCCAAGACTGAACTGTCGACCCTGATCAACCTGCCCATGGGCACCGACCTCAAGCTGGCCACGCCGGACGACTATGCCGTGCCGCAGCTCAAGGTCAACTTCGCCAGCCTGGAACAGGAAGCCCTGGCCAACCGCCCTGAACTGCGCGAGCAGGACTACCAGACCCGCATCAGCGCCGCCGAAACCCGCAAGGCCATGCTGCGCCTGCTGCCGGGCCTGGAATTCTCGGCCGGTGGGCATTACGACAGCAACTCGTTCCTGGTGGACAACCGCTGGGCCGACTACGGCGCCAAGGTCACCTGGAACCTGTTCAACGTGCTCTCCGCCCCGGCGGCCATCGACGTCGCCAAGGCCGGCGAAGAAGTCGCCACCGCACGGCGCCAGGCCATGTCCATCGCGGTGCTGGCGCAACTCTACGTCGCCAACGCGAACTTCCAGGACGCCGTGCGCCAGTTCAAGACCAACGAACAGCTGGCCGACATCGACGGGCAGATCCTCACCCAACTGCGCAACCGTCACCAAGCCGCAGGCCTGGGCGAACTGGACCTGATCCAGGGCGAACTCAATACCCTGCAAGCCGACCTGCGCCGCGACCTGGCCTACGCCGACCTGCGCAACGCCTACGGCCAGATCTTCGCCAGCGCCGGGCTCGACCCGTTGCCGGAGCAGGTCGATTCCGACCGCGTGCAGTCCATCGCCACCGCGCTGGCCGGCCGCGAATCGGCATGGGCCGCCGGCAACATCGCCGCCCCGGTGCCCCGTGCCGCCGTCAAGTAACCTGGTGGCACCGACCGCGAGCATCACGCGTGCCCAGCGTGAGGCTCGCAACGGTCATCGCGGCGTGGCGATCCTGCTGACCGGCCTGCCGGCGTCGGGTAAATCGACCCTGGCCCAAGGGCTGCAGGCGGCGTTGTTCGAACAAGGCCGACACAGCATCGTGCTCGACGGCGATGCCTTGCGGGGCGGCTTGAACAAAGACCTGGGGTTTGCCGACGGCGACCGCCTGGAAAACATCCGCCGCGCCGCCGAACTGGCGGCGTTGCTGGTGGACAACGGGCAAATCGTGATCCTGGCGCTGATCGCGCCGTTGGTCGAATTACGCGCGGTACTCGCCGAACGCCTGGGCGCGGACTATCGGGAAGTGTGGTGCAACGCCGCACTGGACATCTGCGAACGCCGCGACCCCAAAGGCCACTACGCCCGCGCCCGACGCGGCGAACTGCCGGGGTTCACCGGCATCGGCTCACCCTACGAACCGCCGCCGCAAGCCGCCCTGGTCCTGGAGACCGGCCAGCTATCCGTGCAGCAATGCGTCGCACAACTGCAGGTATGGTTGCAAACCCTGTAGCGCAAGCTCGCGCCTGCCGTGGGTGAGGGCTAGACTCGGATAAACCCATCTATCCGGAGCTCATCATGCAATCGCCTGAACACAGCTTGCCCTCCCTGTTCAAACAACTCGGCCTGGCCGACGACCCCGTCGGCATCGAGCAATTCGTCACCGCGCACTCACCGCTCAAGGCGGACCTGGAACTGGCCGATGCGTTTTTCTGGACGGATAGCCAGAAAGCGTTTTTGCGTGAGGAAATTCTGGAGGATGCGGATTGGGCTGAAGTGGTGGATGAGTTGAACCTGATGTTGCGGCGTGATTGAGAGGTGTAAAAAAATCTTTGATGAAATGCCGTAATGTAAAAAATTGGTGTGCGGTAAAAAAACTGGGCTGTAAGCGGCCCAGTTAATTTTTTCTGGAAAGCTTCGCACCATGGCAATCGACCTGCGCGCTGGGGCGGGTGATACACGAGGTTGGGAAATTTCCTATCGACTAAAAGGAAGTGGATGATGGTGGGCAGAGTGAGGAACCCTTATCAACGGGGCTGACTCCTTCTTCTGAACACAACATGAAACGACTGATCCCCCGTGCTGAAATTGAACAATATGACCTCACAAAAATCGATAGTCCCTATTTTGCCGACAGCAAAGTAAGGGAGTTTTTCCGTGCGCCTTATGCGTTGCAGGGACTGAGTGAACTTCTTGGTGAATGCAATATTTCCCCTGTTTGTTGTTCTGGGGAAAAAGATCAAAGGACGCAGGAAAATGACGCGCAAGCATGTTTTTTGGTTTTGGGGAGCCATGGATGCCCTTTATCTGATTCGCTATGCAGTGGCCAGCGTAATACAGGCAAGGATTTCTTTTTTAAGCGATCTTGAAAGTGCTTTATGGGTGCTGCGTGATCATAGCGTTGTGTAGTTATACATGTTCGGCTTTGCCATGCTGCTGCAAGTTTCCATCGTGATCTCGTGCCTGCTGTTCTTTCTTGGACGTGAACAGGTGAGGTGGATTACTTACCTTCAAACACCCTTGCGATTGGCTTTTATTGTGCCTTCTGTTTCGCTGTTGCTAATGGGTGCTCAGCTTGTTCCTAACTACAACGTGGTGTTAATGGCTGCGTTAGTTGTTGTATCCGAGGCAGTGAAAGTCTGGAGCGTCTGGCGGTGGAGCAAAAGGTGCTGATATTTTCCGGCGGAGCCACTTAGGAGACTGAGCGGTCAATAAGCCGGTTGCACAGCAATCCTGAAGCCGACACCGATCCAAATGTGGGAGGGGGCTTGCCCCCGATAGCGGCAGATCAGTCAACCATGTATTGCCTGAACCTCCGCTATCGGGGGCAAGCCCCCTCCCACATGGATCATGCGGCGTTGTGGCTATCGTTGAAGATCCAACCCTCACACTGAAAGTCGCTTTACTTACCCACGCCACGCCTGAATGGCAGGCCGCACAGCTATCCTGAGGCGACACCGATCCAAATGTGGGAGGGGGCTTGCCCCCGATAGCGGCAGATCAGTCAACCGTGTATTGCCTTCACTCCGCTATCGGGGGCAAGCCCCCTCCCACATGGGTCATGCGGCGTTGCGGCTATCGCTGAAAATCCAACCCTCACGCTGAAACCCGCTTTACTTACCCACGCGCCGCCCGAATGGCAGGCCGCACAGCAATCCTGAAGCCCCCTCCCACATGGGTCATGCGGCGTTGCGGCTATCGCTGAAAATCCAACCCTCACGCTGAAACCCGCTTTACTTACCCACGCGCCGCCCGAATGGCAGGCCGCACAGTAATCCTGAAGCCGACACTGATCCAAATGTGGGAGGGGGCTTGCCCCCGATAGCGGCAGATCAGTCAACCGTGTATTGCCTTCACTCCGCTATCGGGGGCAAGCCCCCTCCCACATGGATCATGCGGCGTTGCGGCTATCGTTGAAGATCCAACCTTCGTGCTGAAAGCCGCTTTACTTACCCACGCCACGCATCCGCTAAATTTGTTTCAAAACTTGACGCATCTAGCGCCATCCACCATATTGATAGTTAGCAAACTAACTGTATGTGAACGATCCAGTGCCCAAGACCCTCGAACAACTCCAGATGAACCTCAGCAGCAGCATGGTGGTGGGCGCCCGTAATTGGCGCAAAATCTGCCAGAACACGCTGGTGAGCTACGGTATTTCCGAAGCCTGCGCCGTGCCGTTGCTGATGATCGGCCGCCTGGGCGACGGGGTGCATCAAGTCAAAGTGGCCCAGGCTTCGGGGATGGAAAGCCCGTCGCTGGTGCGCCTGCTCGACCAACTGTGCAGCGGCGGCTATGTGTGCCGCAGCGAAGACACCCACGACCGCCGCGCCAAGGCCTTGAGCCTCACCGCGCGGGGCCGTGAGCTGGTACAGGCGGTGGAGGCGCAACTGGTGCGCCTGCGCCGCGACGTGCTGGCCGATATTGCGCCTGCGGACATGGAGGTTGCGCTGCGCGTGTTGCGCGCCTTTGAAGTCGCGCATCAATACCCTGTGGTTGCAGCATCTTGAGAGGATTTTTTACCGGCATGCCGCCGGCCAGGGACTGGTTCTACGGGGTACGCACGTTCGCGGCGTCGATGATCGCGTTGTACATCGCCATGCTCATGCAAATGCCGCGTCCGTACTGGGCGATGGCCACGGTGTACATCGTCTCCAGCCCGTTTGTCGGGCCGACCAGTTCCAAGGCGCTGTACCGTGCAATCGGCACCTTCATGGGCGCGGCGGCGGCGGTGGTGTTCGTGCCGATGTTTGTGCAATCGCCCTACCTGCTGGTGGTGGTGATTGCATTGTGGACGGGCACCCTGCTGTTTCTCTCCATGCACCTGCGCACCGCGAACAACTACGCCTTGATGCTGGCCGGCTACACCTTGCCGCTGATCGCCTTGCCGGTGGTGGATAACCCGCTGACGGTGTGGGACGTGGCTGAAGCGCGCACCGAGGAAATCTTTCTTGGCATCGCGGTGGCGGCGGTGGTCGGCGCAATGTTCTGGCCGCGGCGCCTGATGCCGGTGTTCGATGGCTCGGTGGCCAAGTGGTTCAGCGACGCCCAGGTCTACAGCCAGCGCTTTATGAGCCGCAACGTGGCGCGCGACGAAGTCAGCGCCTTGCGCGGCGGCATGGTCGCCACCTTCAACACGCTGGAATTGATGATCGGCCAGTTGCCCCACGAAGGCGCCCGGCCGCAGACGGTACGCAACACCAAGGAACTGCGCGGGCGGATGATCCACCTGCTGCCGGTGGTGGATGCGCTCGACGATGCGCTATACGCCATCGAACACCGTGCGCCGGAGTTTCTCGAAACGCTCGCGCCGCTGTTGGAGGCCACGGATCAGTGGCTGCAAAGCACCACCGAGTCGGCCCCGTTGGAACGCTGGCGCACCCTGCGTGACCAACTCGACGCGCTGCAACCGGCAGGCGAAGCGCTGGACGACCGCCACACGCTGCTGTTCTCCAACGCGCTGTATCGCCTGGGTGAGTGGATCGACCTGTGGCAAGACTGCCGCAGCCTGCAGGCCGCGATCCAATGCGAGAGCCAGGACACCTGGCGCGCCGTTTACCGCCACTGGCGCCTGGGCCGCCTGACGCCTTTTCTCGACCGTGGCCTGATGTTCTACTCGGCGTTTTCCACCGTCACTGCGATCATCGTCGCCTCGGTGCTGTGGATTCTGCTGGGTTGGACCGACGGCGGCAGCGCCGTGATCCTGGCAGCCGTCGCCTGCAGCTTCTTTGCGTCGATGGACGACCCGGCACCGCAGATCTACCGGTTCTTTTTCTGGACCGCCATGTCGGTGCTGTTCGCCAGCCTGTATCTGTTCCTGGTGCTGCCCAACCTGCACGATTTCCCCATGCTGGTGCTGGCGTTCGCGGTGCCGTTTATCTGCATCGGCACACTCACGGTCCAACCGCGTTTCTACCTGGGCATGCTGCTGACGTTGGTGAACACCTCGTCGTTCATCAGCATCCAGGGCGCCTATGACGCCGACTTCCTCAACTTCGCCAACGTCAACCTGGCCGGGCCCGTGGGCCTGCTGTTTGCCTTTGTGTGGACGCTGATCGCGCGGCCCTTCGGTGCCGAGTTGGCCGCCAAGCGCCTGACCCGGTTCACCTGGCACGACATCGTCGGCCTGACCGAACCGGCGAACCTGGCCGAACAACGGTACCTGGCCGCGCAAATGCTCGACCGCTTGATGCAGCACCTGCCGCGCCTGGCCATCATCGGCCATGACACCGGCGTCGCCCTGCGCGATTTGCGCGTGGCGCTGAACCTGCTCGACCTGCTGGCCTACTCGCCACGGATCTACGGCGTACCGCGGGTGTTGCTCGGCCAAGTGGTAGAAGGCGTCGGCGCTTACTACAAGGCCTGCCTCAAGGCGGGCCGACGCTTGCCCTCGCCGAGCGGCCTGCTGATGACCCTCGACCGCACGCGCCGCGCCCTCAACGGCCAAGGCCTGCAAGACGAAGACGACACCCGCCTGCATCTGTTGCATGCCCTGGTGGGTCTGCGCCTGGCGCTGTTGCCCGGCGTGGAATTGATTGGCGGCACCGAGACCGAGGCGCCGCTGCCTGATGGAGCGCCTTTATGATCGGTGATCTGGATGTCAGCGGGGTGTTCCTGCCCACGCTGCTGGTGCTGATGGGCATTGCGTACCTGTTGTTTCTGCTGGTGCATGGGTTGTTGACCCGTCTGCACTTTTATCGCCTGGTCTGGCACCGGGCATTGTTCAACGTGGGGCTCTACGCGCTGTTGCTGGGCGCGGTGGACTCACTCAGTCGATACCTGATGACATGAAAAAACCTTTTTTGACCATCGGCCGTGTCGTCTTGACGTTGTTGATCGTGAGCTTCGCGGTCGTCGTCGTATGGCGCATGGTCATGTACTACATGTTTGCGCCCTGGACCCGTGACGGCCACATCCGTGCCGATATCGTGCAGATCGCCCCGGACGTGTCCGGGCTGATCCAGCGCGTCGACGTGCGCGACAACCAACTGGTGAGCAAAGGCCAGGTGCTGTTCGCCGTCGACCAGGACCGCTTCAAGCTGGCCCTGCGCCAAGCCCAGGCCGCCGTAGCCGACCGCCAGGAAACCCTGGCCCAGGCCCAGCGCGAGTACAAGCGTAACCGTGGCCTGGGCAACCTGGTGCCGAGCGAGCAACTGGAAGAAAGCCAGTCCCGCGTCGCTCGTGCCCAGTCGGCCCTGGCCGAAGCGCAAGTGACGGTGGACTCGGCGCAACTCAACCTCGACCGTTCGGTGATCCGCAGCCCGGTGGACGGCTACGTCAACGACCGTGCGCCGCGCACGCAGGAGTTCGTCACCGCCGGGCGCCCGGTGCTGTCGGTGGTGGACAGCAACTCCTTCCATATCGACGGCTACTTCGAAGAGACCAAGCTCGACGGCATCCACGTCGGCATGGGCGTCGATATCCGTGTGATTGGCGACGGCGCCCGCCTGCACGGTCATGTGCAGAGCATCGTCGCCGGTATCGAGGACCGTGACCGCAGCAGCGGCGCCAACCTGCTGCCCAACGTCAACCCGGCGTTCAGCTGGGTGCGCCTGGCCCAGCGGATTCCGGTGCGTATCGCGTTTGACGAGGTGCCGGCGGACTTTCGCATGATCGCCGGGCGCACCGCGACGGTGTCGATCATCGGCGACAAGCCCAAGGACGGAGCCCAGCCATGAAGCAGATTTTGGCAACCGCGGCGCTGGGTGTGCTGTTGTCAGCCTGCCAGGTGGTCGGCCCGGATTATCGACTGCCGGACAAGGCCGCCATGAACCGTGGCGACCTGCAAGGGCAACTGGCGGGCGAGGGCGCCAACGTGGTCTCGGCGCCGGTGCCGGCGGACTGGTGGAAGCTGTACAACGACCCGCGCCTGGATGAACTGGTGCGCCAGGCCATGGCTTCCAACACCGACCTGCGCGTCGCCGCCGCCAACTTGCAGCGGGCGCGCTATCAGGTGCAGGAGGCTGAATCCGTCGGCGGCTGGAGTGCCGGCGCCAAGGCCGAAGCCCAGCGCCTGCAAGAGTCCGGCGAAGCGTTTTTACTCTCGGAAAAAGTCCCGGTGGGCAACATCGGCAGCGTGGGGATCACCACCTCGTATCAATTCGATCTGTTCGGCACCTTGCAGCGCGGCATCGAAAGTGCCCAGGCCAGCGCCGACGCAACCCAGGCCGCGGCTGATATTGCGCGGATCACCCTGGTCGCCGATGTGGTGCGTTCGTACACGCAAGTCTGCGCGGCCAACGAAGAGCTGGCGATCGCCAACGAATCCCTCGACCTGCAAGCCCAGAGCACGACGTTGACCCAGCGCCTGCGCGACGCCGGGCGCGGCGATGAAACCCAGGTCACCCGCTCGCAGACCCAGTACAAATCCTTGCGCGCCGACATGCCGCGCTACGAAGCTGCGCGCCAGGCCGGGCTGTTTCGCCTGTCGATGCTGCTGGCCAAGCCAGTGGCGCAACTGCCGGCGGGCACCGGCACGTGCGCCGAACTCCCGCACATCGCCCAACTGCTGCCGGTGGGCGATGGCGCGACGCTGCTCAAGCGTCGCCCCGATGTGCGCCAGGCGGAACGCCAACTGGCCGCGGCCACGGCGCGCATCGGCGTGGCCACGGGCGCGCTGTACCCGGACATCAGTATCGGCGCCTCGGTCAGCACGGTCGGGTTGCTCGAAAATCTCGGCACACCGGCCACCAACCGCTGGGGCTTTGGCCCGATGATCAGTTGGACCGTGCCGACCAACGGCGCCCGCGCGCGCATCCACGAAGCCGAAGCGGCGACCCAGGGCGCCCTCGCGCACTTCGACGGGGTGGTGCTCAACGCCATCCGCGAAACCCAGACCGGCCTGGCGCAGTACACCGCGCAGTTACAGCGCCGCGATGCGCTGGCCGAAGCCGACGCATCGGCCAAGGAAGCCGCAGACCAGACCCACCGCTTCTTCCAGGCCGGCCGCGCATCGTTCCTCGCCGACCTGCAAGCCACGCGCACCTACACCGATGTGCGCGCGCAACTGGCGGCGGCCAACACCCAGGTTGCCATGAGCCAGATCGATCTGTTCCTGGCCCTGGGCGGCGGCTGGGAAAGCGGACGAACGCAAGCCTCACAGCCCGGCAAACCCTGAGCAGCTAGCTATGCTTTGACAAGCGGGCCGCCATGCTTTTTGACCGGCAGAGGGCCCGCCTGACACAGCTCGCGTTTGCTCATGGGGATTCCAATAATGAAAAACCCTTATGCTCCCGCTTTCTGGTGCGTGTGCTTCGCACTGGTGTTGTTATCGGCGGCCTACTTCTACGGCGTCATGCTCGCTCACCGAATCGACACGGCCATGGTGTTTCTCGACAGCGCTTGCCTGGTGATCGGTACCTTGTCCATCGGCGTCGTCGCCTGGGCGTCCTACCAAAACCAAAAGGTGAAGAAAAAACTCCTCGAACAAGGCAAGACCCGCGTCGCGATCTGGGACACCAAGGTCGCCCTGCGGCGGGTCGAAACCGTGTTCGACCGCTATTTCTGGGGCAGCTATTGGCAGCCCGGGCGCACCTTCCAGGAAGTCATGGGCGACCTGACCGGCACGCCCCTGGAAAAAAGCCTCGAGACCCTGAAAAAACAATGCGTGCTGCTGGATCGGCAGGTCGCCGACGGTAGGCATTGGCTGAATAATGCGCGGGAATTGTCCGATGTGGCCACGCAGATGGCCCGCGAACGCTACCAACTGGACTTCTGCGACCCCAAGGTCGATACCCCCGGTAATGCCGTGATACACCGTGAATTCGAGGTGTTGGTGTACACCTGGACCGCCCGGTTGAAGAGTTTCGACCACCAGTTGGACGAGATCGAAACGGAATACTCCTGAACTTGCGTGGAACTGATCCCTCTGAAAGTCTGGGCCGTTCGCGGCCGCCAGTGCTAATCTTCCCCCCGTTTTTCGGCGGGCTTGAGCCAACCTCACTCGAGGTTCAAGGAAGACAGCCCACTTCTCACAGGATTTGATCAGGTCACCTCATGAATAAGCCAGCAGTCGTTCTTTTGGGTTTTGTTGTCGCCGTTGGCGTCGTCAGTGCAGGCGGCGCCTGGTACACCGGTAAGCAACTGGAACCGGTGCTGCAAACCGCGATCCAGAACGCCAACAAGGAACTGAAGACCTCCATGGCCGGCGTCGACGGCACGATGGCCCTTGAGCTGGTGTCCCTGGAGCGTGGCGTGTTCAGCAGCACCGCCCATTACCGCCTGAAAGCACAAGGTGCGGTCTTCGGCGAAGACAACCCGAACCCTGAATTGCTGTTCGTCGACCATATCGAACACGGCCCGCTGCCGTTGTCGCGCCTGGTCACGCTGAAATGGCTGCCGGTCATGGCCACCAGTCACTATGCGCTGGAAAAGAACGCCACCACCGAGAAGTGGTTTGCCGCCGCCAAAGACGTGTCGCCGCTCAAGGGCGTGGTCAACATCGGCTACAGCCTCTCGGTCAACGGCAACGTCGAATTGCTGCCCCTGGCGTTCAAGGACGACAAGTCGTCGGTGAGCTTCTCCGGTGCCAACCTGAACTTCGACAGCAGCGCCGAAGGCAAGAAGGTCAAGGCCGACGGTTACATGAACAGCCTCAAGGTCGCCGTCGTCGACGCCAATGGCTCGCCGTTCGAAGCCGAACTGGCCGGGCTGACAGTAGCCAGCAACCTGGAAAAATCCACGTTCGGTTTCTACACCGGGCAGAACACCGTGGAACTGACCGACACCAAGCTCACCATGGGCCCGCAGAAGGCCGTGCTGACCCTCAAGGGCTTCGAGCAGAAAGACACCAGCGACACCAAGGACAACAACCTGGCCGGGCGCGTCGATTACAAGATCGACGAGATCGGTTACCAGGGCAAACCCGTGGGTTCGGCCGCCATGGCCCTGAGCATGAAGAACGTCGACGTGCCGTCGATGCTGGTGCTGACCAAGCTCTATCAGGACAAGATGGCACCCGTGCAGGCCGCCGCTGCCGCCGGTGAACCGGTACCCGAGTTGCAACTGAGCGACGCCGAGCAGGCCCTGGCCGATACCAACGTCAACCAACTGCTGGCCGCCAAGCCGCAAGTGGCGGTGGAAAACCTGTCGCTGAAAACCACCGGTGGCGAAAGCAAATTCAGCCTGGTCGTGGACCTGGCCAAGCCAAGCAGCATGGAACTGCCGCCGCTGGAGCTGGGCAAGCAGATCATCGCGTTGCTCGATGCCAACCTGAGCCTGTCCAAGCCGATGATCGCCGACGTTGCCGCCCTGCAAGCGCAGCTCGGTGGTGTGACCGACCCTGAAGCCATCGAACAGCAATCCGAGATGGCCAGCGAGATGATCAGCGGCATGGCCGTCGGTACGCAACTGGCGACCCTGGTTGGCAGCGACGTGGTGTCCAAGCTGCACTACGCCAACAACGAAGTGACGTTCAACGGCCAGAAGATGACGGTTGAACAATTCCTCTCCTTCGTCATGTCCAAAGTCGGTGCGATGGGCGGCGCGCAGTAATAATTGCTGCACCGTTAAAAAAAATCTGCGGGGGCGGAGTTGCGGGTGATACGGGTCAAATAGTCGCCATGGCGATTGGCTGATACCCCGTTATCTCCGGCAAGTCCGCCCCCGTATTCATTTTTTAGTGTGTCGGGCAATTCTGAACAATTGTTCTGAATTGGAATTTTTCCTATTTTTTTGAGGGATAGTTTCCACAGGAAAGCTAGGCCGGGTCCTGAGACGCCGGCACCCTGCAGCAAATTGCTCAGGACCACCTATCGTTACAGCTTTCCGTGTGTAAGGAAGCTCGCGATATGTTGCCAAACCCTCCACTCAGTGCATCAGGCCGGTTGCGACTGCTCATCGGGGTCGCCTTGTGCAGTCAGTTGCTGATGCCCACCTTCGCCGTGGCCGACCCGGCCTATGACGCCCTGATCATCCAGGCGCGCAACGGCAACTTCACCCCCGCGCTGACCCAACTGCGCCAGTTGCCTGCCGAACGGCAGACAGCGGGCCAGGTCAGCGACCATCTGGTGATCGCCGGGTGGGCCGGCCAGGACGCCGAAGTGCTGAAGGTGTATGAGGCCCAGGGCAAGAATCGCAACCTGAACACCCAGGCGCTCGCCACGGTGGCACGCACTTATCGCAACCAACAGCAGTGGGCCAAGGCCGAGGCGGTGTATCGCCAGGCATTGCTGCGTGAACCGAACAATACCGACCTGCAACTCGGCCTGGCGTTGACCCAGGCCGACGGCGGCCAAGCCAGCGAGGCGGTGCAGCGCACCCGCGCATTGGTCGCGGCCAAGCCCGACGACCCCAGCCGGCGCATGGCCCTGGGCTACGCGCTGACCCGCGCCGGCTTGAATTACGACGCCCTGTTTGAGTTCGACCAAGCGTTTATCCGCGCCGGCGACAAGCCTGAAGTCGCCCGTGAATACATCGTCGCCCTGCAAAAGGCCCGCCTGCCGGAGCCGGCCTTGCGTCTGGCGGCCCAGCGCCCGGGCTTGGTGGACGCCGTCACCCAGCGCCGCCTCGAAGGCGACCTGGCCGCCGAGCGGGTACGCATGGCCGAGTTCGCTACGCGCACTGAAAAAGAACGCTTTGTCATCGCTGACCGCGCGCTCGAAGCCTACGACAAACTGCTCACCCGCTGGACCCCGGACGCCAGCGCCCAAGACGACGTGGTGGTCTGGCGCATCGACCGCCTCGGCGCGCTCAAGGCGCGGGGCCGCACTGCCGAGGTGATCAGCGAATACGAAATCCTCAAGGCCGAAGGTGTGCAACTGCCGACCTACGCCGTGCGCTGGGTGGCTGCCGCCTACCTCGACCAGCGCCAGCCGGAAAAGTCTGTGCCGCTGTATCGCCAGGCGGTGACGGCTGCAGACGCTGACCCCGGTGATCATGTTAAAGACAGCTCGGCCTTGTTCTACGCCTTGTTGGAAAGCGACCAGGTGCCAGAGGCGCGCGCGGTCGCCAATAACCTGGCCAGCACCGAGAAACCTAGGGTTGAACTCAAGGGGCTGCCCATCGGCAACCCTAACGACGAGTGGATGGACGCCCAACAGTTGGCGGCTCAGGCCGGAACCTACGGCGATGACCTGAACGCCAGTGAAAAAAACCTCGAAGACCTGGGAAATAAAGCCCCAGGCAGCATCGGTGTGCGTTTGGCGCAGGCGGAGATGTACCGTGCCCGTGAGTGGCCAAGACGCGCTGAAGACTCACTCAAGGAAACGGAAAACCAAAGCCCGCGTGACGTTGGCGTGGAGATGTCTCAAGGCTTCACTGCGCTGGACCTGCAGGAGTGGCGCCAACTCGACCTGCTCACCGACGACGTCGTCGCCCGCGCCCCGGAAAACCGTCAGGTACAGCGCCTCAGTCGCCTGCGCGATGTACACGACATGGCCGAAGTGCGCGTGGAGGCCTACACCGGTAAAAGCTACGGTGGCAGCAATGACGCAGAATCCGGCGCGATAACGGGTAGCCGTGACTGGGGCATTGAAAGCGTGATCTATACCCCGCCCATCGACGAAGACTGGCGCTTGTTCGCCGGCGCCGGTTACGCCACCGCCGACTTTACCGAAGGCACTGGCCATCACCGTTGGCAGCGCGTGGGCGTGGAACGGCGTACCCGTGACATGACCCTTGAAGCCGAGGTCTCCAACCACTCCTACGGCTTTGGCTCCAAGCAAGGCGCGCGCGTATCGATTGCCCGCGACATCAACGACCACTGGCAATACGGCGGCAGCCTCGACTACCTCGCGGCGACCACGCCGTTGCGGGCGCTCAATACCGACGTCACGGCCAACGGCGGCAGCGGGTTCATCCGCTGGCGTGCCAATGAAAGCCGCGAGTGGAAACTCGCCGTGAGCCCGTCCCATTTCAGCGACGGCAATGACCGCCTCGAAGCCATGCTCACCGGCCGTGAAGGCGTCTACAGCTCGCCCAAGGTGCAAGTGGAGTTGGGCCTGGAAGTCAGTGCCAGCCGTAACAGCAAAGAAGACACGCTGTACTTCAACCCGAAGTCGGACGTCGGCGTGATGCCCACCGTCACCGTCAACCATGTGCTCTATCACCGCTACGAGACCCAGTGGAGTCAGCAGTTCCAGCTCGGTGCGGGGGCTTACCGTCAGCAGGATTACTCCACGGGCGGTGTCGGCTTGATCGGCTACGGCCAACGCTTTCGCTGGAACGACGTGCTGGAAGCCGGCGCCAACCTGAGCCTGGTCAGCCGAACTTACGACGGTGATCGCGAACGCGATCTGCGCCTGCTCGTCGACCTCACTTACCGTTTCTAGAAGAGCCTGACCATGACCCTCCTCAGCCGTTGCTTGTTGGTCCTGGGTGTATTGCTGGCCGCCGCCTGCGCCCAGCAACCCGCGCCATTCACTCCACCCGCCGAGCGCCAGATACTGGCCAACGAAGCGCCGTGGCCGAAAAACCATTTCCTGGGCATCGCCTACCACGACGTCAATGATTCCGACCCCGACCAGGCGGTGGTGGCGGTACGCACCGAGCGTTTGATCGAGCAGTTGGCCTGGCTGCGGGAGAACGGTTATCAGGCGGTCAGCGTGGACCAAGTCCTCGCCGCCCGCCGGGGTGGGCCGCCGCTGCCGCCCAAAGCCGTCATGCTCAGTTTCGACGACGGTTATTCCAGTTTCTACACCCGCGTGATGCCGATTCTGCGCGCTTACAACTGGCCGGCATTGCTGGCGCCGGTGGGCACCTGGATCGATACGCCGTTGACTCAGCCGGTGGACTTCGCGGGGACGCCACGGCCACGCGGAGACTTCCTGACCTGGCAGCAGATCCGGGAAGTGTCCCGATCCGGCCTGGTGGAAATCGCCGCGCACACCGACGCCAGTCACAAGGGCATCCTGGCTAACCCCCAGGGCAACCTGGAGCCGGCTGCCACCACGCGGCGCTTTGATCCAGCGACCAATCGCTACGAAACCGAGGCGCAGTTCCGGGAGCGGATGCGTGCTGATGTGGTCGCGATATCAGACAAGATCCGTGCGGTTACCGGCAAGGCCCCGCGGGTTTGGGTATGGCCTTATGGTGCAGCCGACGGCACCTCGCTCGCGGTCGTGAGTGAACACGGTTACGAGATGGCGCTGACCCTGGACGACGGCCTCGACGACTCGAAAAAGCTGATGAGCAGCCCGCGCTTTTTGGTGGACTCCGATCCGGACGGCGAGCACTTCGCCAGCAGCATGGTCTCGGTGCAGGCCAAGGCCCCACTGCGCGTGCTGCATGTGGACTTGGACCATGTCTACGACCCCGACCCGGCGCAACAGGCGCGTAACCTCGATGTGTTGGTACAGCGCGTGGTGGATATGGGCTCCGTGACGGTATTCCTGCAAGCCTACGCCGACCCCAAGGGCGACGGTCTGGTGCATTCGCTGTACTTCCCCAATCGCCACCTGCCGATGCGTGCCGACTTGTTCAACCGTGTCGCCTGGCAGTTGCACACCCGTGCCCGCGCCAGCGTGTTTGCGTGGATGCCGGTGCTGAGTTACGCCCTCGATTCCAAACTGCCGCGCGTGACACGTTGGGACCCGGAAACCGGCAAGGTCGGCCCCGATCCGGATCAATACCAGCGCTTGTCGCCGTTTGATCCGAAGGTGCGGCAGATGATCGGCGAGATTTATCAAGACCTGGCGAGCGGCAGCAACAGTGCCGTCGATGGTGTGCTGTATCACGATGATGCGCTGCTCAGCGATTTTGAAGACGCCAGCCCCGCAGCGCTCAAGGTCTACGCCGCCAACGGCCTGCCGAACAGCATCGCCGCCCTGCGCGCCGACCCGGCAGTGATGCAACGCTGGACCCGTTTCAAGAGTCGCTACCTGATCGACTTCACCAACGAGTTGACCGCCAAGTTCCGTGCTATCCGTGGCCCGCAGGTCCTGACCGCACGCAATATCTTCGCCGAGCCGATGCTCAACCCGCAGAGCGAAGCGTGGTTCGCGCAGAACCTCGACGACTTCCTCCAGACCTATGACTGGACTGCGCCGATGGCCATGCCGCTGATGGAAGGCGAGACACTCAAGAATTCCAACGCCTGGTTGGAAAAACTGGTAGCCACGGTCAAGGCGCGCCCTGGTGCGCTGGAACGTACCGTATTCGAACTGCAAGCCAAAGACTGGCGTACCAAGGCCGCGCCCGATATCAGCGCTGAGCAACTGGCGGAATGGATGGATGTACTCAAACGCCAGGGGGTCACGAGTTTTGGCTACTACCCGGACAACTTCCTGGAAAACTCCCCGGACCTGAAGACGGTGCGTCCGGCCCTTTCCAACCAATGGAACCCTTGACCATGTTCGATAGAATCCTGGCTTTATTCGTACTGGCGTTGGTATTGGGCGTGCCCCTGGGCTTGATCTTCCTGATCACCGGGCAATTCCTGATGGACTTCGTGTTCTTCTACCCGCTGTTCATGTCGGCGCTGTGGATCGCCGGCGGCCTGTACTTCTGGCTGCACTGGGAGCGCCACTGGCCGTGGGAAGAAGACACGCCGGCGCCGACCCTGGCCGGCAACCCGCTGATCTCGATCATCATCCCTTGCTACAACGAAGGCGATAACGCCGCCGAGACCATTCATGCGGCGCTGGGCCAGGTGTACCCGAACATTGAAGTGATCGCCGTCAACGACGGCTCCAAGGACAACACGGCAGCGGTGCTCGATGCCTTGGCCTTGGAGCATCCGCGCCTGCGGGTGCTGCACCTGGCGCAGAACCAGGGCAAGGCCGTGGCCTTGCGCATGGGCGCCGTGGCGGCGCGCAGCGAGTACCTGGTGTGCATCGACGGCGATGCGCTGCTCGACAAAAACGCGGCGGCCTATCTGGTTGCGCCGATGCTCGACAACCCGCGCCTGGGCGCCGTCACCGGCAACCCACGCATCCGCACGCGCTCGACCTTGATCGGCCGCGTGCAGGTCGGCGAGTTCTCCTCAATCATCGGCTTGATCAAGCGCACCCAGCGTGTGTTCGGGCGGATCTTCACGGTCTCCGGTGTGGTGGTGGCGTTCCGTAAAAAGGCGCTCGACCGCGTCGACTACTGGAGCACCGACATGATCACCGAAGACATCGATGTCAGTTGGAAGCTGCAACTCGATCACTGGAGCATCTTCTACGAGCCGCGCGGCCTGTGCTGGATTCTCATGCCCGAAACCGTCGGTGGCCTGTGGAAACAGCGCCTGCGCTGGGCCCAGGGTGGCGCCGAAGTGCTGTTCAAGAACATCCGAGGCATCTGGCAATGGCGGCATCGCTACCTGTGGCCGCTGCTGTTCGAATACTGCCTGTCCACCGGCTGGGCCTTCACCTTCCTGTTGTCGGTGATCTTCTGGGGGGTGGGCAAATTCATGGTCTTGCCCCAAGCGATTGCGGTGGACTCCCTGGTGCCTCCGGCCTTTACCGGGCTGGTGCTGGCGATGGTGTGCCTGGTGCAGTTTGCCGTGAGCATCCTGATCGACCGGCGCTACGAAAAAGACCTGTGGAAAACCCTGTTCTGGACCGTGTGGTACCCGATGGTGTTCTGGCTGATCAGCTTGTTCACCACGCTGGTCAGTTTTCCCAAGGTGTTGTTCAAACAGCATCAGAAGCGCGCACGCTGGGTCAGCCCGGATCGCGGTATCAAACCTGCCAATGAGGACGTTTGATCATGAAACTGGTCCGAACTCGTCAACACCCGGTGATGTGGGGCATCGATGTGCTCTTGACCCTGCTGGCCTGGGGCGGGCTGATTTGGCTGCTGATGCGCGGCATTACGTCGATGCTGGACAGCCATGGTGGCCCGCGCCTGGAAGCGCCGATTTTCGCGGCGCTCAACACCCTGCAGATCTACCTGTGGATCGCCCTGTTCAACGCTGTGATCCTGATCAGCTGGGCGCGTTACCAGCAACGCAAGGGACGCAAGTTCGCCCAGCGCCGCGCCGAGGTCAACAGGCTCAGCGACAAGCACCTCAGTGAAAGTTTTAAGCTGGAGGAGGGGGCCCTGGAGCAACTGCGCAGGCCGGGTGTGCTGGTCATCCACAACGATGAGCATGGCGGCGTCGAGGACGTGAAATCCCATGTCTCCCGCGACGTGGAACGCTCGCCGCTGACCCTGGTGCCCGGCCAGGAAAAAGGCAAGGACATCGGCTGAAGGCCAGACCACGCCGCTCTTTGTGGTCGCTGTGGAGCCCCGGCGAGGCTCTACAGCGCCTCCAGCGGTTCTGCAGCATCAGGTTTGCCGCTCGTCGCCAATCGGTTTGCCCTGCAATCTCGATAAATGAGCCCTGGTTCACAAAACTCCTGCGAACTTTTCCGTCTTTCCCGGTACTAACCTAACTCGGCAATAACTTGATGGCCAAGTAGTGGCAATTAATAAGTTATTCGCTGAATCAACATCAAAATAGTTGCCGTTTGTCGGAATAATACTTCCGGTGAGCGCTTGCTTATCTGTTTTGATTATTTTTATGGTTATAAATCAGTGTGTTGCAGAACTATCTAGAACTTGCGTGCAACTAATCCAGTCCCTTGGGTCAGCCGAAGTTCGATGTTAGTTTGCCGCGCCTTGATTTTCGACGGATCGAACATGTCTTTGTTATTGCCACGGACTCGGTATCTTCTGTGTACTTTGCTGCTCGCCTGGTTAAGCCTGAACAGCGCCACGGCCGCCCCCACGCCGGGCGATCAGGACCTGATCCGCGACCGCCAGAACCGCCTGCTCGACGAGCAGCGCCGGCGCCTTGACGAGCTCAAGGACCTGCCCGGCAAAGAAGCCAAGCCCCAGGCCCCGGCCACGCCCGCTGACAGCCGTTGCTTCCCGATCCGGGACATCACGCTCAAAGGTGCCGACAGCCTGCCCGCCACCGACCGCGAGCGCCTGCTCAAACCCTATGTCGGCCAGTGCCTGGGCGTGTCGCAGCTCAATGAACTGCTCAAGGTCATCACCGATTACTACATCGACAAAGGCCGGGTCACCAGTCGCGCCTACTTGCCGCAACAAGATCTTTCCAGCGGTCACCTCCAGGTGCTGGTGGTCGAAGGCAAACTCGAAGGACTCAAAGGCGCCCAAGGCAGCAGCGTGACCGATCGCGAGCTGGCCATGGCCTTTCCCGGCAAGGTCGGCGAGGCGCTCAACCTGCGCGAAGTCGAGCAACTGGTGGACCAGCTCAACCGCCTGCCCTCCAAGCAGGCGCAAATGGAACTGACCCCCGGCACCCAGGTAGGCGGCAGTGACGTCGTGGTCAAGAACACCCCGCAAAAGCCCTGGCGCGCCAGCCTGTCGCGCAACAACGACGGGCAGAAAAGCACCGGCGAACAGCAATGGGGCGCCGGCCTGGAGTGGGACAGCCCGCTCGGCCTGGCCGACCAACTGGTGCTGCGCGGCGGCCACGATGCCGTCAGCGACCACCAGAAAACCTCGAAAAACAGCATGCTCTACTACAACGTGCCGTGGGGCTGGTGGAACTTCAGTTACACCTACAACGAGAGCGACTACCGCACCTTTGGCGTGACCAACGACTACAAATTCAAGCAGAACGGCGACAACCAGAATCACCAGTTGCGCGCCGAGCGGGTGGTCCATCGTGACGATGTGAGCAAGACATCGCTGAACGTCGGCGTGGCGCACCTGCGCACCAACAACTACATCCTCGATACCCGTACCGCCTCGAGCAGCAACCGCCTCAGCGAATTGCAACTGGGCTTCAACCACGGGCGTCGCATCGGCAGCGGGTTCGTCAACGTTGACCTGGGCATGCAGAACGGCATCGGCTTGCTCGATGCCCAGGCCCAGGACGAGCGCGATGACGCAGGCAATCGGCAGCCCAACGCGCGCTATCGCAAATACACTGCCACCGCCAGCTTCCTGCAGCCGTTCACGCTGTGGGGCGAGTCGTTCAGTTTTTCCAGCCTGGCCACCGGCCAACGCAGTGAAGACATCCTGTTCAGCCCGCAGCGCATCAGCCTCGGCGGCTCGGCCTCGGTGCGCGGCTTCAAAGACCAGCAACTGAGCGGCGACAGCGGCGGCTACTGGCGCAACGACGTGCGCTGGGCGCGCCCGGTGACGCTCGATTGGCTGCGCCCGGCCTTTGCCGAATACGGCGCCAGCGTCGGCTACGACCAAGGTGTGATCAGCCACGGTCGCTACAACGACGACGTACACGGTCGGGTCTCGAGCAACTCCCTGGAGCTGTTCGCCCGGGGCAAACACGTCAGCACCAGCGTGACGTTTGCCCATTCTTTGGAACGCCCGGCAGTGATGAGCGAGCGCGAAGCGCCGATCTACTTCCGCATGGATTTCTTCCTGTAATTCAACGCCCCGTTACATCGAGAATTTGAAAATGGATGTTCGCCAATTTGCCTTCCTGGCCCGCCAACCTTCTGCCGCCCTGAAGCCGCGCGACGCGTTCTTCGGCCTGCCCAAGCGCGGGCTGGCATTGATCCTCGCCAACGCGCTGTTCTGGCAGCCGCTGCTGGCCCAGGCCGAGGGCATCGTGGTCAGCGCGCCCGGCACCACCGTCGGCGCCGCGGGCAATGGCGTGCCGGTGGTGAACATCGCCACACCGAACGGCAGTGGCCTGTCGCACAACCAGTTCAAGGACTACAACGTCGGCCCCAACGGCGTGATCCTCAACAACGCCAGCGGCGCGGTGACCAACACCCAGCTGGGCGGCTACATCGTCGGCAACCCCAACCTCAAGGGCGGCGCGGCCAGCGTCATCCTCAACGAAGTCAACGGCGGCAACCCCAGCCAGTTGCGCGGCTACACCGAAGTAGCGGGTCAGTCGGCCAAGGTCATCGTCGCCAACCCCTACGGCATCAGTTGCAACGGCTGCGGCTTCATCAACACCCCCAACGCCACCCTGACCACCGGCAAACCCGTCATCGATCCGACCGGACAACTGAAAAGCTACCAGGTCGACGGCGGCGCGGTGACCATCGACGGTCAGGGCCTGAACGCGAGCAACGTCGACCGCTTCGAAATCATCACCCGCTCGGCCAAGATCAATGCGCAGATCAATGCGCGCCAGCTCACCGTGATTGCCGGGCGCAATGACGTCGACGCGCAAAGCCTGAAAACCACCGCGCGCGCCGACGATGGCAGCGCCAAGCCTGAGCTGGCGATCGACTCCAGCGCCTTGGGCGGCATGTACGCCGGAGCGATCAAACTGGTCGGCACCGAAGCCGGTGTGGGTGTGAAGCTCGACGGTACGTTGGTGGCCAGTGGTGGGGATATTCAGCTTGATGCCAATGGCCATTTGAGCATGGCGCAGGCAGCGGCCACCGGTAACGTCACGGTCAACGCGCAGAATATCGACCTCACCGATAGGGTCTACGCCACCGGCAACGTGCAAGTGACCAGCGCCCAGGCGTTGGTCAACCAGAAGAGTGTGGCGGCCGGTCAGCGTATCGAAATCAATGCGACGACAGTGACCAACCCCGGCATCATCGAAGCTGGCGTCGCCCCCGACAACAGCCGCAATGCCACTGGCGACCTGGTGGTCAACGCGCAAACTGTCAACACCACCGGCAACCTGCTGGCCAGCCGCACATTAGCGATCACTGCCGCGCAAACGCTGACCAATCAGGACGGCGTCATTCAGGGTAAAACCGTCAGCATCGATGCGGCCAAGTTGGTCAACCAGGGCGAAGTGGCACGGGTGTATGGCGTAAAAAGCCTGGCGATCAATGCGCCGGCCATCGTCAACCTGGGCGGTTTGCTCCGCTTCGGTGAAGGCCAGGCGGCGACCCTCGACAGCGCGTCCCTGGACAACCGTCAGGGCCGTATCGAAATGGCCGGTGGCAGCCTGGTGCTGAGCAGTGCCGCACTGAACAACAGCGAAGGCAAGATCATTGCTAGCGACTTGACGGTCAACGCGGGCCGCGTCAATAACCAGAGCGGCCTGCTCGTCGCCAACACCGTGACAGTGACAGCCGACACGCTCGACAACAGCAACGGCACACTGGCCAGCCAACTCGGCAACCTGAAGCTGACCGTTAAAGCCCTGACCAACCGTGGCGGCAAACTGTTCGGCAAAGAATTGTTAACCTTCGACGGTGCCACCCTCGATAACAGCGCCAATGGCCAGATCAGCGGCAACCGACTGGACCTGACGGCTCGCGACACGCTCACCAACCGTGGCGGCCTGATCGAAGCCAGCCAGGGTCTGACCCTCGGCGGCGGCAATCTCGACAACAGCGCAGGCGGGCAAGTACGCAGCCTGGCTGGCACCAGCAGCAGCCTCGACTTCAGCGGTCAGGTGAGCAACCAAAAGGGCATTCTTGAGTTTGGTAGCCAGGCCTTCAGCCTCGACGCCGGGCACTTGAACAACCAAGCCGGTCAATTGCAGCACGCCGGCAGCGGCCTGTTCCGCGTCAAAACCGCCAGCCTCAGCGGCAGCCAAGGCGACATCAATGGCCTGGGCACCGCCGACTGGTCCTTCGGTACTGTCGATGGCCTTGGGCGTGTGCAACTCAATGAACGCCTCACTTACACAAGCACCCAGAACCTGACCCTCAAAGCCGGCGACCGCATGGCCAGCGCAAAAGGCCTGGTGCTTGACGTGGCCAGCCTCGACAACGGCGGCGAACTGCTCAGCGACGGCGACCTGAGCATCACCCTCAGCGGCGACATGACCAACAGCGGCCGCGTGTCGGCCCTGCAAAAACTCAGCGTGCAGGCCAATAGCCTCAGCCAGAACGGTGGGCGCCTGGCGGGCAACACCACCCAACTGAACCTGCGCGGCACCCTCGACAACCTCGGCTACCTCACCGCACGTCAGCAACTGGATATCGCCGCGCTGCAAATCAACAACCGTGGCACCCTCGGTGCACAGGGTGCAGTGAACCTCAGCGCCGTCAACGGCATCACCAATGGAGCGGATTCGCTGCTATTCAGCGGTGCCGACCTGACCTTGCGCGGCAACGGCTTCAGCAACGTTTATGGCGACGTTTACACCCAGGGCAACCTGACGTTTGCCGCGCGTGATGGTGGTCAGGCGGCAGTGTTCAGCAACCTGTCGGGCACGGTTGAAGCCGAGGGCAACATCGGCATCAACGCCGCATTGGTAGAAAACGCCAAGGCCGTGTTCGAGCTGGGGCGGACCGTGACCACCGGGAGTGTGTACTGGCAATGCGGCCAGCACTGCGACGGGGACTACTCGTACAAGCGCGGCGAGATACGCATCAACCAGACCTTCCTCGAATCCGCGCTCAAGGACTCGGCGCCCGCGCGCCTGGTCGCCGGCAAAGACATGCTGATCCAGGGCGACAACGTCCAGAACCGTTACAGCCTGCTGGCCGCCAACGGCAACCTCGGCATCGTCGCGAATAACCTGCTCAACCAAGGCGCGGGCACCCGCACTGGGCAGAACAGCATCGTTATCGGCACTCCGCGAAGAATTGACAAACATTACTGGGACCACGTTGAGTACGTCGAAGTCCCCGCGTTCAGCGCCGCCGTTGCTGCCGGTCACTTCGACCTGGCGACGTTTGAAGCGCTCAAGGCGCGCTCCAGTGACTGGCGTTTTGCCGAGGCAAGTAACGTCACTACCTGGACCGTAAAAGATGCGCTTGTCTACAACGCCACCCTGCAAGCCGGTGGCACCGTCGACCTGTCCAAAGTCGTCAACACCGTGCAAAACGGCACGCTGCTGGAAAACCAGAAAGCGCAACTGACCGGCACCCTCGACAACGACCAGACTGGCATCCCCGTCGGCGGCATTAACATCAGCCTCAGCCAGCAGGCCAGTGCCCCTGGCTCGGCGTTCACCCCAGTCGACCCGACCACCTCGCCGTATTTCAAACTGCCCAAGGGCGAGTACGGCCTGTTCGTCAAAAACGCCGACCCTACCAGCCACTACCTGATCGAAACCAACCCCCAGTTTGCCAGCCTCTCGGGCTTCTTCAGCTCCGACTACATGCTCGACGAACTCGGCTTCAGCGCCGACACCGCCTGGCGCCGTCTCGGGGATGGCCAATACGAAACCCGCCTGATCCGCGACGCCGTGCTCGCGCAAACCGGCCAACGCTTCCTCACCAGTGCCTTGAGCAGCGACGCGGACCAATTCCGCTACCTGATGGACAACGCGCTGGCCAGCAAAGACGCCCTGCGCCTGAGCCTCGGCGTGTCCCTCACTAGCCAGCAAGTCGGCGCCCTGACCCACGACATCGTGTGGATGGAAAACCGCGTGGTCGACGGCCAGACCGTCCTCGTGCCGGTGCTCTACCTGGCCCAGGCCGACTCGCGCAACGTACGCGGCAACAGCCTGATCCAGGGCCGCGACCTCAACCTGTTCACTGGCGGCGACCTGATCAACGTCGGCACCCTGCGCGCCAGCAACAACCTCTCCGCCGCCGCCGGCGGCAGTCTCTACAACGGCGGCCTGATCGAAGCCGGCAACAACCTGAGCCTGCTGGCCCAGGACAGCATCCGCAATGCCATGGCCGGCGAAATTCGCGGCAAGCAAGTGAGCATGGCGGCGGTCAGAGGCGACATCACCAACGACAACACCGCCATTCAGGTGCGTGACGGCGCGGGCATGCGCACCCTCACCGACAACGGCACTAGCACCATCACTGCCCGCGACAACCTGGTGATGGAGGCCGGTCGTGACCTCATCAATCGCGGTGCGCTTGCAGGCGGCAACGACGTCACCCTCACCGCTGGCCGCGACCTCAGCCTGCTGCCCGTCAGCGATACCCGCGTGAAGCACGAATTCAGCGACGGCGGGCACAAATCCAGCATCACCACCGACGTCAAAAACCTCGCCGCCAGCGTTACGGCGGGGGGCAATCTGAATATGAAGGCTGGGCAGGATGTAAACATCATCGGTAGCACGGCCACCGCTGGCAAAGACATCAATGTCGACGTCGGGCGCGATTTCAACGTGGTGTCGGTCAGCGATGTGCACAGTGTTGAAGGTAAGGAAAAACACGGCAAAAAACGCATCAAGACGACGGATGAGCAGACCACCCAAGTGGCCAGTGTGTTGACCGCGGGTGGGGATTTCAGAAGTCAGGCCGGGCGTGATACGACGCTGGTGGCGAGCAAGATCAGTGCGGGGAATGAAGCGTATTTGTACAGCGGGGAGCAGATGAATCTGCTGGCGGCTGAGAACAGTACGCATACCTTGTATGACATGAAGGAGAAGGGAAGCTGGGGCGCTAAAAAGGCGCAGATGGACGAAGTAACCCGCACGACTCAAGTAGGCACCGAGATCAAGGCGGGCGGAAACCTCACTCTGAAAAGTAATGGCGACCAGTTGTACCAAGTCGCCAAGCTCAACAGCGGTAAGGACATCATTCTCGATAGCAGCGGTGCGATCGTCTTTGAAGGAGTCAAGGACCTGCACGATGAGAGCCACACCAAGAGCAAAAGCGACCTCTCCTGGTTCAGCGCCAAAGGTAAAGGCAATACCGATGAAACCCTGCGTCAGAGCGAGCTGGTTGCTCAAGGGCAGCTTGTTATCAAGGCCGCCGAAGGCATTCGCATCGATGTCAAACAGGTTGATCAGCAGACCGTAAGCCAGACCGTTGATGCGATGGTAAAGGCTGATCCCAATCTGGCTTGGCTGAAGCAAGCTGAGGCACGTGGCGACATTGATTGGCGCCAGGTGAAGGAGATTCACGAGAGCTTCAAGTACGACAACTCGGGGCTGGGTGCCGGTGCCAAGATTGCGATTGCGATCATGATGGCGGCGATCATGGGCCCGGCTGGTTTTGGTCTAGGTGGCTGGCAACTGGCGGTCGCTACGAGCTTCTCTACTACGGGTGTTACCAGCACCATTAACAACAAAGGCAACCTCGGCAGGGCTTTGAAGGAAACCGTTAGTACCGACAGTCTTAAAAGCGCGGCGGTTGCTGGTTTTACGGCGGGTGCTCTGGAGTATGCCGACACTAATTGGTTCGCTGGTGCCGACAAAGCAGGTGCAAGTACTAGCACCGTCCAAGGTGTTAACCCGAGTGCGGGCTCAACCTTGGCGGTTACTAACTCCTCCAAAGACATTTTCACCTGGACGTCAGCGGGTGATATCGCCCTGCGCACTGGAGGTCGGGCGGTAATCTCTAGCGGGATTTCTACGGCCATCCAGGGCGGAAGTTTCGGCGACAATTTCAATGCTGCCTTGCTGG